>Ga0247823_10000900_pt1 | contig 25087 bp, 29 predicted proteins | sample 13C_PalmiticAcid_2_FD_192426 | JGI IMG/M metagenome (GOLD analysis project Ga0247823, IMG submission 192426) | Soil microbial communities from agricultural site in Penn Yan, New York, United States - 13C_PalmiticAcid_Day30 | ecosystem: Environmental > Terrestrial > Soil > Agricultural land... | reverse complement strand
GCCGTAGCCACGACCTCATTGCCCAGGTACAGCGCCGGGCCATCCACGAACCACTCAAATCGGAAGCCTTCAGGGAGCATGCGGAGAGGCTACGACCACCCTCCCCGGCCCGCTAGGTGAAAGGCTGAACTATCGGAACGAAAACAGCACTAGCTCACCGCCAGTGAGTTCAAACCACGTCACACCCTCGGACACGAGATCGATGCCCAGTGTGAAGGCCGGTGTATCTGGCACGGGAACCCGAAACTGGACCTGGTGCTGGCCACCAGGCTCAGTAATCCCATCGCTCACCGAGGCGCGAGCGTAGTCAGCATTGATTAGCGCTCCATCCTCGTTGTACAGGTGAACGCCAAGGTTGACCGAGCCAATGCCTAGCAGGGACGGAAGCCAAGTCGCCGAACCGGTGTTGGTGACGATGCCTTGGAAAACGATGGCATCTCCGTCGAGGACGGCGGTTAGTTCCAGTGTTGCCGCCAGTCCTGTCGCCGCGCGGGAGTCGGTCTTGCTTGGGTTGCCCTTATGAAGGAAAAACACACGGCGGTTCAAACTTTCAAATCTGGCCTGTTCTGCCAAGTTCAGTCCGGCCATACTGGTCTTGTTGTCCAGAAACTGGTTGAAATCATCCAGCTTGACCATGATGGGGCTGGCAGCGAACACAGCCAGTTCAGCTGCAGAGAACCCGCAGGCCTTGGCTTCATTCACCAAATCCTCGATGAGGATGTCGGCTTCAATGACATCGAAGTTGCGCATCTCGTACTGAGACTGCTGGCTGCGCGAGTGCTGAGGACCAGGCTCATGGAACGCGACCAACCCATCGCGCTTCAGGATTCGATGGAACTCCCGAAGCGTAGCTTTCTGGTCAGGAACATGGTGGAAGGCATCGAACACCACGATTCGGTCAAACGACTCGTCCGGGAACGGAAGTCTGGTATCACCTATGACTGCATAGGTGATAGAGAGCCCTTTCAGGGTGGGGTCGCTCTCGGCCAGGCGCTTGCCAACATCCAAAGCGCTCTGTGAAACGTCAGATGACGTAACCTCACACCCCACGCTCGCGAGTATTCGGCCGAGCCAACAGGTGCCAGCCCCAAAGTCGAGAACTCTTGCGCCACGGAATAGTTTGAGGTTTCCCAGGATGACGCCAATACCGGCGGAGATAACCGACGCCTCCTCCACGGAAGCAAAGGGTTTCCTGGCCACGACCGAGTTAACGTCGACGGTCGAGAAGTACTGGTCGGCACGCTCGGCGTGCTGCTGGAAGCTGTACTTGGAAACGATATCGCGGTAGTCGATTACATCATCCATGGCCGAACCTTACCCGTAGTTTCCCCGAGTATATCAGCGGCGTCGACGTGCAATGAATGAGAAGGCCGCGTCTGCGGCAGCGCCAGCCACCGTGGTTCGGATGCGTGCTTGAGCGGTCGTGGAATTAGTGACCTCCCATGAGGCTACAGCATCTGAAACCTCACCTACCGGAGAGAAAATCATGTCACGCACCGCATTGAGACCGAGATTGTGGGTGATGGTGTAGTTGCCAGTGCCCAATCGCGCACAAACCCAACCAGAGGGAAGGCCGGCAGAGGCGCCAGCAGAATCCACGCAGCCAGCGAAGAAATCATGCTCTGCCCCAACATTCCCAGTCACAAGGGTTTTGGCGCGAGTCGCCGGCCCGGTCACCGTCCATCCGTCGGCGGCATTACCGCCCACCGTCACGCCATTGTCGCTGGCGATGGCGACCATTGCGCCAGTACCGCCGCCCTTGGCCGGGGAGAAGTTGCCCGTGAATGAACCCGTCGAGGTCCCGGTGTAGTTCACCGCTGGCTTCGTGAAGGTAGTGGCGGCAGTGCTGAATAGCGTGCTTCCCGCAACATTCACGGTTGCCGAGCCAGAGGCATAGACGAAGGAATGGTCACGCGCTCCACGCTCCAGGCCGCAGCCGGTCAACCACAGGTTGCCACCGGAAATGTCGATGAGTCCATTGCCGGAGATGGTGGCGTTGGAGGCGGCCAACCGGCAGCCAGTGATGCGGACCTGTCCGCCGTTCATCGTCAGCCAAACGCCATCGGTGGCGCCTTTGGTCCAGTACGACGCAGCAATGGACACGCGCGCATCATCAACGACCTGCATGGCGCCATCGCCGTCAAAGGCAATGTTGGTCAAGCTGGCCATCGTGATGTCGGCCTGGCCGGCACCCTTGTACAGGTACAGACCCTTGCGCACCTCATAGATGAGCGAGTCGGAAAGCTTCAGGCCGTCGCATTTCTCAGACTTGATTCCGAAGCCGCTCTTCCATGCAGTTCTTTGGTTATTGGTGAAACTGCCGGCGCCACCCACAAATGGCCAGATATGCAGGTTCGTGATTTTGATGGTGTCCAGTGAGCCTTGGATGTCGATACCGATGTTGAACATCGACAGTTCCAGGTCGGCGATGGTAGCGCCACCGCTGTTGCCCTTCATGTCGATACCGTTCCAAGCCAGCGCGATGCGCAGCCGGGCGATGTCAAACCGAGGCACGCCCTGCGCGTACACCGCCGGCGGATACTGGGTGTAATCGCCGATGACGGCCGAATCCGGCTGTGTGAACTCGATGGTGAAGTCGGCCAGTTCCCCGCCCGGGTCGCCGGCGGCGAACCGGAACACGCCAGTGGCTGACAAGTTAAATGTGGCCGGGACTTTGATGAGGGTCTTGCGTCGGCCTGCGCCGTACAGGCGCTTGCCCAGCGGAATGGTGACCTGGTCGGTCAGATAGTAGGTACCCGGCGGAATGAATACCTCGTTGTGCTCAGTCAGTGCGGCATTGAACCCCTCCTGGGTAGCATTGGCATCCGTGCCTGCGGCGATGGCGGCGTGGCGCGCGGGGTCGATGTAGTCCAGCACCGACACTGACTCGGCCTCCTTGGACGCGACCGTGCGACCGAACGCGCCGATGCCGGCCTGCTTGAACGCCACTAGCGAGGCGCCGTAGCCAGGCGTGGAGGGGTCGGCCAGGGCCGGCCGCAGGGCCATATCGCCGGTCAGCGTGGTGTCACCGAATTGAAAGCCGGTACCGTCAACATTGCCAATCAGCGGCATCAGCGGCTGGATTTCTTCCAGTTGGCCGGAGGCAGTGGAGTCAGCCGGAAGCTTGACCGAGCGCGCATCGCTCTCGGCCAGCTGCTGCAGCATCATTACCGGCGCGTCCTGGTCGTTGTTCAGCGTCGGGCTGCGCAGATCGCCAAGGCTCTGGTAATCAGTGGCGCGCTCGAAGGCCATATTGCGCCGGCGCATGACCTTCTCGCCCCCCGACATGGGGGCGAGAAACGTGATGTCGCCCCCGGCATCCAGACCAACCCCGGTGACTGTGAAATCCGTGTCTACGACCTTGGCAATGCCATCGACCTGTACCAGCAAATCGAACTTGGACAGCACCTTGAAATCGTAGGGGAAGGCCGTCGCGCCGGGAGCGGCCGTGCTGACGTTTCGCGGTACTTGACTGGTGACGGACATGGTCTGCGGCTCGTGGATACCGCAGGAAATGCTGGTGTCACTGCCCGGCGAAATCCCGCCTATTCAGGCCTTTCGCTCCAGCGGCATCAATACGTGACGGTCCAGCCATCTGGCCAAGTACGGACCTGGCTGAGGCATGGAGAAGGCCAGCAGGTAATGTAGGCGCTTCAGCGTGTTCAGAACGGCGTTCTTCATGGGGATAGACTCCGAATTTTGGTCATGCGGGAACTGCATTCCACCAGCGCGGCATCGCGTTCGTTGGCCAGACGAACAGCCTCGGCGACGGTGTTGTTCTGCTTTTGAGGCCGGCGGCATGGCTCAGTCAGAGGCGCCGGTACTGGCACCAATTTTTCCACCACCACCTCAACCACCTTCGGTGGCTGGATGGGTTGGGTGCTGCAGGCTGCCAGCGCAAGCGGCAGGATCAGTACAACGGTGCGCATAGCTGTGCCTCCAATTGGGTACGACAAGTCGCTTTCCCCCTGGCTTTCTTCAACTCGGCGGCAACATCGGCGATGCGGGCCTCGTAGGTCTTGGCGTCCTGCTTGGCGCCAGCCAGAGCTTCCTCGGCCCTCGCCTGCTGCTGAGCCTCTGCACGCTTGGCAACATCAGCCTTGGCATTCACCTCGTCCAGTGAGATGGTGAGCATGGCGCGCTCGGATTTGCAGGCGATGAGGTCAGCTTCGCTCCGAGTGCGCTCGGTCTCCACGCCGTTGCCGTGGGCCCACAGGTAGAACGCGATGACAACCACACCCATCGCACACAGCTTGATGATGGCGACGGTGGTGCGATTGGGAAGCATCAGGGGCCCTCCCCGCTGTTCTGCAGGCCACTCTGTTTGAGCATCCTGGACACGCCAGTCGCCCCCGCTGAGAACAGCGTGGCGATGGCTAGGCTGGCCTTCACCCACTGCGGAATAGCCGGCATCCAGTCTTCAGGCAGCACGACATAGGCGGCAGGAATGGCTGCCAGGAACGCTGTCAGGATGGCCCAGCGCAGCGACCACAGGCGATGCCACTGGCTTGCGTTGTCGATGAGCTTCATTTCAAACTCCGAATCTGCTTGAGTTCCTTGACGTCGGTTTTGACCTGGTCCAGTTCCACACCCTGCTTGGCCACTTCCAGCTTCAACGCGGGGATGTCGGCCATTTGCACGGTGAGGTCATGCAGGCGTTGGTTGGTCACGGCCTGCTCGACGGCGACCCTCTCCAGCTTCTCGGTCACGCCGTCGTAGAAGCGCCAGCCCAGGCCAGCGAGACCGGCCAGTGCCATGCCGAGCAAGGCTCGCTCGCCCTTTCCCAGCGACACCCGGCCTTTGCCGTCGGCTTCCATGCTCACGAGGCCAGCTCGCCGCCGGCCTGCACGTAGATGGCCTGGAGACGTTCCAGTTTTTGCTCGTGCTGGCCATACCCAGCACCGGGAAGACTGGCCCACTCCTTCCGGCATTTCTGGACGGCGTCCTGGAACCGACCAGCCATCACGTCGGCAAGTGCGCCGCGGCCCCGGATGAGCTCAATGCAGCCAAAATCTTGATTAAGTGGCCCGAAATCACGGTATCCGTGCTTCTCTCGCAGAGCGTTCCAAGTGCGCTTGAGCATCTGATATCGCCCCGCCGCGGACGATTTGATGCCCAGCTTCGGGAGCGCAACCAGCGTTTCAGGGTGCTTTTGGTAGTCGGTGAAAAGCTGTCCGCCGACGAGTACGTCATAGCCGTGGTCGTTCGTGGACTGGCGCCCGTTGTCGGTCCCTTCGGACCAGGCCAGCATGTCCAGGAAAGCCACGATGTTCTGGCTCCCGGCTTGCCGCTGAGTAATCTTCGCCATTGGCCCGCCCCTGTCTTGGAAGGCGGGGCTACCGTTCGAAGGCGACCTCATAGACACCCGCTGTCGGGCGCCAATCCTCAACCACTCCAGCAGGCGAATTCCCGCCTATCGCCCGGAAACGCTCAGGGGTCTCGCCGATGGCGCCAGAGACGGCGTCCAACAGGTCGTCCGGCTGCTCGGCCACGGCGGGATTCCAGTCGCGCATCTGGGTCCAGAAGATCGCCTTGCCCTTCGTGTCGGGGTCGATGAGAACGTCCATATGGGCCCACAGCATCCCGCGTGACAGTAACAGGGGCTCGAACGCCTCCAGGATGCGTTTGTTCTTATTGCTGGTGCTGTCCACCTCCACGACAGCACACTGGAGCTTGCGCTGCTTGATGGCCGCACGCAGAACGGTGGGAGCAAATCCACCGATTCCGTTGGTCTCCACGCTCACACGCGGGATGTGCAACTCCTTGATGAGGTCGCATAGCTGCCAGACCTGGCCTCCGATGATGGTCTTGCCGTCCTCGTCGAACTCGGCAATCTCGCCGCGCACCGCCGCCACCCGATGGATGTATCGCCGGCCGCCGTCGTCCTGTAAGACGACCCCCACGCCGGACAGGTCGGACTTTAACTTTCCGCTGGATGGGTCCCAACGGCAGGCCGCGGCCACGACCTGAACCTTGCCCAGGAACAGGGATACGGCGTCGTTTGCGCGCCGGATAGTGAGGTCCACCGCGTACGGCGTGATGCGCGCCGGGTCAAGGCGAATCTGTTGAATCGGCTTGGCATGGAGTTGATACTGGCTATCCCAGAGGTTGATGGTCTTGGTACGCTGCCTGCGCTTGAGCAGTTCCTCGGCAGTGAATCGTTCCGGCCACAGAGCGCCGGCGTAGCAGTCGATAAGTTCGCCGCCAGGACTGGCCAGCACCAGCGTGCGGCCCTCCATGCGGTAGTCCACGCCGGCCTTGAGAAGGCGGGCGCCCTTATGGATGCCGGAGAACACGAACTCTGGAATGAAGGGCAGCTCGTGGCGAGACTTGCCCGCCTTCTCGATGCGGAACTCCTGCTTGAACATACGCAGAATAAGGGCGTCCGCACCCAAGGCAATCTGTTCCTCGTAGACGGTCTCATGCGTGTGCGGCGTACCAACGAACAGATGCCGGCCACCTGGCACCAGGATGTGAATCTGCTCGCTCAGGCGGAAGCGAAGCTTCTCTCGCGCCTCGGGCGTGGCGATGTTCTTTGGCACCTCCACGTCATCATTCTGGATTTCGTCCGCACGCGAGGATGTAATGTTGGACAGGATGCCGGCCGCCTGCATGGATGGATTGCGTTCATCGTCATTGCCCTCCACCCACCAGAAAGAGATTTCACCACGCAACACCATCTCGCGCGTCCAGGGGTGGCGCTGAAGGATGGACTTGGTATCGCGACTAGTCTTGTATGCGGTGCCGTCCTGATCGCCCTGGTGCAGGATGCGGTAACGCGGGTTCACGTAGTAGCGCCAGGCGTTGTAGACACCCAGGATGGTGGACTTGGCGTGACCGCGCGGCATCATCAATACCGCCAGGTCTCCGCGGGTCTCCAGCCAATGGCATACCAGCACATGGAAGTCGGGGACGTCCCAGTTCTGTCGCTTGGCCCAGGCTAAGTAAAACGCCAGAAACGAGGGTTTAGTGCTTGGCGTGATGCCGCTTTCCATTCTTCGCCTCGTTCAGAACGCGATTGAGAAGTGACGTTGCTTCACGCTCGGCTTCCTGGATTTCGGCGTCAGGCTCGGCAACCTCGTTGCCCGCCGGCTTCCCGTCGCGCTCGTTCTGCAGAATGTGCTGCACGCGGCCAAGAACGGTCAGGCTTTGCACTGCGAGCTTTCGGCACCACACCGCATCACCTCGTTCCTCCTGCGACATTTCCGCAGAGGTTTTCCCGGATCCGGCCCAATTATCCGGGTCGGCATCCAGCAGTACCGCGTCGGTCAGCTTCTCCGACAGGTCGGCGAGCATCTTTCGTTGGTCAGGGCGCATCGTCATTCTCCAATTGCGGCAGCAGGTTCTGGGGCGCGCCCGGGCATCGTATCGCCCGGCTCCCACCAATAGTCTTGTCCCCATTCACGCTGTGCACGCTTGCGCATCCGGCGCAGGTATCCGGGGCTCAGCTCTTCCTGCAGATCGTGCAGCAGCAGATGGTCCACCGCTGCGCGCAGGTACCACAGATTAATGAGCGGAGTATTGCCCTTGGTGAAGCGCAGCAGGTCGGCGCCGAAGTCCACCTCCTTGCCTTCTGCCGCGCGGGCCGCATTGCCAAGCGTCAGGTCGGCCGCATCCATCATCGTGCCGAACACCGGACCCGCCATGCTCGTCCAGTTCGCCTGCCCCCCCCGTGCATTTCCGCCCATCCCGGTGTAAAGGATGTCGCCGAAAATGCCCAAGCCGCCACCCTGGGCGGCGGCGGCGGCCCAGAATTTTCCAGTGGTCATGTCGCGCGGATCCTTGCCGGCCGCAATGTCCTTCAGTTGCAGCGCAACCGCGCCAAACAATTGCAGGCTCGCCATCATGGCCACGCTGTAGGCCACCTTGCCCTGCGTCGTGGGGATGTTCCGCAGCCGACGCAGGTGCTTGTCCACCACCGCCATCGGGAAGGACTTGAACAGCATCAGCGAGCGCAACACCTCGCCCCCCCAAGTGCCTGACTTGGTGCCCTGCTGAATCATCGCCCGCGTGGACAAATCCGGCGACAGTACGGCGGTGCGAGCCTCCTGGTCCAGGTAGCCAAGCAGACGGGCGGTGGCGCGGTTCGCTTCGGCCTCGCTGATACCCGGAATGGCGCGGATTCCGTCCTTGGTCAACATCCCCTCCACTGCCGGCGCCTTCTGCCAGGTGCCCCAGTCGGCTTCGGTGACACCGGCCGATTCCAGCCGGCGGCGACCGGCCGCGTCCAGCGCATTCCAGTCGGTCTTTCGGTGTTGCTCCAGCGCGTGGGACAGGGTCAGTGCGTAGCCGCGGCGCAGCGCGTTGGACCAACCTTCCACCAAGGTCAGCTTCATCGTGGTGTTAGCCAGCTTCGAGGTCCATCCCTGCGCCAGGTGGTCCTGGTGCCAGCGCGCCATCTCGCCGGCGATTTCATCCATGCCCAGTGCCAGCCGATGCGCTTGCGCGCGCGACTTGCCGCCAAAGCCGATGAACACCGATTTCATGGCCTGCCCCAGCGGCACCCCCGCACTACGCGCGACCAGCACCTGCAGCGGGGCATCCGTGATGGAGGACAGCATGACGCCTTGCAGCTTGGCCGCCGTGGTGAAGTTGCGCACGCCCTGGAAGAAGCGCGCCAGGCTCGGATCCACCGGCTGGGCGGTGGTGCCGTTGAGCGTGTCCCAGACCATGTCCAGCGTGGCAAAGGAGCCAGTCACGCCCTGCGCGTTGTCGGCCTGCTCGGCCGTGTCCTTCAGCAGGCGGAAGGTGCTAGTGGGGTTGGCGCCGAACTCTTCCATCAGGCCGATGGTCTTGGCCATCTGCCCCACATGCCCGTGAATGGCGTCCATCATGGAGCCTCGCCCGTACTGGGCGAGGTAGTCCATGTAGGCGTCAGCGTCCTTGAAGTGGATGGCGCGGTGCTTGTCGTCGAATCGGCTGGCCCGGGAACCGCCGCCACGCTGTCCGGGCACGCGGTTGTTGCGTCCCTCGGTAGCGATGGAGTCCCAAGCGCCGCGTAACATGGCCAGCACTTCGTCATCGCTCATCGCCTGGCCGGAGGCGTCCACATAGCGCTCACGCGCCAACCGCGGCAGCACATCCTGCGCCCACTGGTCCGCGCCGGCACGTGCCACGCGGCCGGTGTCATGCGGCTGCGGCAGGTAGCCATAGTCCAGCTGACCGATGTCGGTGCCGGCAGCGTTGGCGCGCACGCGCAGGGTCTCCAGCGCGTCGGTATACGCCTTGGCGGCCTTGGCCAGTTCAGGGCTGGCGGCATTGCCATCCATGACCGCGCGAGCGAACCCGCGCACAGCCGCCGGGTCGTCCATCATGCCCAGGAACCGCGGCGACACAGCCTCCACGGCGTCGACCAGATTGGACAGCGCTTCGTTGCGAACACCGGTGACATAGTCGTCCGCCTGTCGCATGCGTTCGAACAGTGCCGCATGCGCCGGGTTCTTCCGTCCCTGCTTGGCCAGGGTGGCAGCGCGTTCATGCAGCCGCTGGGTCTCGCGAGCCTGGGCCAGCAGGTTGGACGCCTTGCGCTGAGCCTGCATGTCGGCCGCCTGAAGCACGGCGTCCTGCGCCATCGCCGCGGCAGCCTGCAGGCGCTGCTGTCCAGTCATGTTTCGCCAGTTTGGTTCAACTCGCGCCAGCTCGCGCATCTGGCTGAGCAGGCCAGCTTCAATATCGGCCACCTCCGCCTTGGTCGGCGCGCGACCCAGCGCTGCGGCGACTTCCTGGACACAATTCGGGTGCATCAGCTTCCCATCCGAATGAAGCAGCTTACGGCTGCGTGGTAGGCCTGCGCATCGTTGGCCGCGCGCGTCTGTTCGGCCTGAATCTCAGCAACGGCATCGGCCAGTGGTCGGTAGGTCGGCAAGCCATCGGCATCAAACCCGGCGATGGTCTGCGCGGCCGGTAGTTCAGTGGCCGTGCGCAACAGGTCGTCCATCGGCGTTGGCGCTGCCGGGGCCTGTTTAGACTTTGGTCCCTCGCCGTCAATTGCGGGGCGTGAGACCCGTGCGGCCGTCTTGGTCCCGTCCTTGGTGACGGCCTTCGGCGCTTGGCTGGATGGCTCGGCGGCGGGCCTGCGTGTGGACTGCCTGGCGGCGGCCGGCTCGCGCAGTTTCTCAGCCAGGCGCACCAGGTCGGCGTCGCGATCAATGCGGTCCAGCCTCTGGCGCAACTGCACGGCTTGGTTCTCATAGCCCACGGCCGCGCGGTGCGATTCGATGGCCTGCCGGATTTCCACCCGGCGCGCGGACATCGTCTGGACCTGCTGGTCGCTGAGCCGAGCACGCGGGTCCGCCGGCAGGATGTTGTCGCGTTGACGTCGCTCCTGCGTGCGCAGCTGAGCCACGATATCGGCATCTTCCTGGCGCAGGTTGGCGAGCATGTCGTCAGTCATCCGGTTCTGGCCAGACAGCTCATCCAGATGGGTCAGCCGGGTATCGATGATGTCCGCCGCCTCCGTGTTCGTCAGTCGTGGCACCTCGGCTGCGGATTCGTCCAGGGTTTGTGCCAGCGGTGCGGTCTCCACCTCGACGCCGGCTTTGCGTGCGCGCTCGGCCCAGTTGGCGATGGTCTCGGCCTTGGTCTTGCCCTTCAAGTAGGCGTTGGCGTCGAGTTGCGCCTGCGTCAGGATGCGCGACATCGGCGTGTCGCCGTCGGCCTTGCCGAACTTCACGCCGCCGCCCTCTCCGAAATGATGGGTGGCGTACAGGTTGAAGGCATTCGCCTCCACCCCGGCGCGCTCAAGTGCGGATGCATTGGCCGTACGCAGGGCCAGTTCCATCTGCACCGATTTGGCCGGGTCGGTACGCGCGGCCAGGAGCTGAGGTTCGCTCAGGCCTTCGGCCCAGGCCGGCTTGGCTGCCTTCACCGTCCGCAGCCAGGTGCCGCTGGTGAATTGGTGCAAGCCGGTGGCACTGCTGGTGCGCGCCTTGGCATTCGCATCGCCGCCCGATTCCAGTGCCACCAGGAAAGCATCGTAGCTGGATACCTGTGCCGGACGTGGCGCCATGGCGCGCTGCAGCTCCGGGCGCATCACGAACTCGTCCGCGCGGATGGCATCGGCCACATTCACCGGCTCGCCGCGCAGCAGCTGCTCGATAGCGCTCGACACGCTGGTGCTGTGGGCGCGCGCGGCGGCCGCCGTCGCTGGTTCGCCAGGCAACGTCTGCCGGTGCAGGTGATCGTTGTTGCGCGTGGTGAGCACAGCGTCGCGCTGAGCCGGCGCTACGCGTGGTGCATCGACGTTCGCTTTCCAGCCGAACGCGGCGCCCATCAGTCCATCCAACAGGCGTGCGTACGGGTCAGTGGCGCTGTAGCCGGCGGCCTGTTCCTCGTAGCCGCCCGCGTCCAGAGCGTCGCTACTGGCGGCGTCAGCGATGGCGCCTACGGCCAGGTTCGAGCCTGCGCCGGTGACTAGCCGTTGCGTCAGGGTATTGCCCCAGGCGGCGGGAATCTTCAATCCCACTGCATTGGCTAGCAGGTTCACACCACCGACCTTCGCGGCCGTCTGAGTGTCCACCCCCTGGTCAATCAGCTCCACCGCCGGGTCGAGGGCGCTGTTGGCCAGAAACGTGCCAGTCATGCCAATCATCTGGGGAACGGACCCCAGCACGTTCGAGCCCACGCTCAGCGCCTTGGACGCCGAGCCCATGGCGGCCGGGTCCGCCGTCCAGTAATCGGTCGCGCGGCCGCCGATGGGGTCCACGACGTTGCGAAAATACCAGTCGGTGGCGCCAACACGGGTCGGCCCCAGCCCCAGCTCCTCGCGCTCAGCCGTCCGTCCGCCCAGCCAGTCGCCGAATCGGGCCGCCTCGTCGATGGCCGAGGCTACCGGTGCGCCTGCCATCAGCAGCGTGCGCCCCGCCCCGGCCGACGGGCGCAACAGCCCCTTCAGCGCCTCGCCTGCGCCTGTCCATGCCGGCGTGGGCAGGTCCTCCTTGCGGAGCGGGTTGCGTCGGGCCTCTTCTTCCAGCGCGGCCGCGCCATCGGCGTCCAGGTCGAAAATATCGCTCATAGCCCGCGTGCGCCTCCCTTCCAGGTTCCGGGCTGCTCGGTTTTGGTTGCCCGTGTGACGGGACGCAGCGGCGCGTGCACGTCAATCTGGACGGGGTTGCCAGCGGCATCGGTCAGGAACGCCCCCCCTGCGCCCACCAGGAAATAGCGTCCGCTGCCGCCGGCGCGCAATTGGTAATCGTCCAGATCGCGCGACAAGCCGGCAGGCACCGCCTCCGCCACCTGCGCCCAATGCGATTCCACGGCGTCCACGAACGCGTCCTCCTCCATGCCCCACGGCGGGAACACGTCGGCACCGTTGATGTCCACTGGCTCGCCCAGCACCGCACGCACGGCCTCGCGCATGCGATCGCGGTCCAGCTCTCCGGAGGTATCTCCTGACTTGGCCGCGCTGCCGGCGTAATAGGCGCGCACGGCCTGCTGAGCGACTTCGTAGGCGCCAGGCCTGCCGGCAAAGGCATTGCCCGTCAGCGCCTCGATTTCAGTGGCCATCGCCGCTGGCGCCGGCATGGGGAACTTGCCACCCTTGCCGTCGGCCACCACATCGCCCCTGGACTTGTTGAGCAGCGCCTCGCCCTCCAGCATCGTGCGCGCCACGTCGCCGGCCTGGGCTTTCACGGCGCCGCGGAAGATGCCGCCAGCCTTTATGGTGGTGGCGCGCTGCTCGGCAAACACGATGCCCGCGTAGGCCCGCACGGGCGAGTCCGGCGCAATCTGCTGCATGGCCGCGCGGTAGGTGGCGCCATCCGGGAAAAGGGTCGACAACGTGCCGAACAGTTGGGTGGCTTGGGAGGGCGGCGCCTTGTCCAGCGCCGAAGACAACTGAGCCGCCTCCTGCGGCAGTAGGATGGCATCGCCAACCTCGCTCCCGTATTGGCCGCGCATCGCGCGCAGGGTGTCCAGTCGCGCGGCAATCTGGCCCTGCACGGCCGCGGCGTTCCCGGCCGCCAGCGCCGCCACATCCAGGGGCGCCACCACTTCACCGGTCTGGCGTTGGTAAGCCACCAGTGGCTGTTCTCGCAAGTCTCTCAGGTTTGCGTTGACCGCTGCCTCCATTCGTTTGGCATTGGCCTGCTGCTGGACGGTAGCGCCCTCGGTGCGCTGTTTGGCCTGCAGCGCGACCAACGCGGCGCGCTGCTCCGCCGGTGGCTGGCCAAGCAGCTGCCGAACCTCGATTTCGTCCTGTAGCAACTGGCGAAATTGCGTCTGCTGTTCGTGCGTGCCGAGCTTCATGGTCTCGGTCCACTCCAACATCGTTTCCGTCGGCGCCGGCAAGGTACTGGAGACCTGCTTTTCGAATGCCGTCAGCACGCGGTCGGCGGCGGCCTCGCCTTTGCGTGCAGCGGTTTCGGCCTTGGCTTCGAGCTGGGCCTTGCGCACTTGGACCTGAGACAGCAGCGTATTGGTGGCGCTGGCGTCAAGCTTTCCGTGGTAGCGTCCGCCCTCCTGCGTCAGGTCCCGCTCCAGAGAATTCAGCGATTCGAAGCTGTCACGACCTGCCACCAGGCGGGCGCTGGCATTGTCCTTGTAGACGCGGTCTGCGAAATCCTGCTGCTCCTTGTCGAACCCGGCGACATCGCCACCTGCCTCGGCCAAGGCGCGCAGCTCCGATCCGGCGCGCACGAGCTTGTCCACGTCCGCGTTGGGGTCTGAGGCCATCTTGCCCAAGTGGTCGCGGGTTGCCAGCCGCTGACCCTTCATGTCAGCGCGGCGGGCAGTGAGCACCAAGCCATCCACGGCTTCAGTAGACACGAACCGATTGCGCGCCAATGCACGCTGATAGTTCTCCTGCCCGACCGCGTCCAAACCTTCGATGGCGGTCGGCTCGCGGGTGCTCAGGCGCGTTTGCAATTCTTCAGCGGCACCTTCGTAGGGAAGTGAACGGTCAGCCACGCGCGTGCGGATGTCGTCCACGATGGCGCGTTGGGCCATCTCATCATCCAGCGCCGCGTTCTGCGCCTTGGCCCGAGACAGCATCTCCGCCTCTTCGCGATCGCGCTGCTGGACGCGATAGAGGTCCTGCGCCACCTGACCCAGTGCACCGGCCACGTTCCCCATGGCATCGCCGACGCCACCATCGCCCATCCGAATGCGCGTAGGCTCCGGACGCGGCACGCCCTGCGCCTGCTCAAACTGGCCCATCGGAATCCGTGCCATGTTCAGCCCCCCGTCGCGCCGGCCGCTTTCTTCCAGCCGCCGCCTGCGCCCATGCTTGCGGCGCTGGAAACGGAGGATAGCAGCGTGGCAGTGTTGTTCATCCGCCCCGCCAGCCGCGTGGCCGAGGCTTCATTGCGATCGGCGTGCGCCTGCTGGTTGAGGCGCTTGGAGCGGTTGCTCCCCTGCATGACCGTCAGCAGGGCGTCCTCCTCGGCATTGGCGGCGATGTCCTTGTCAATTTTCAGCGCCGTGGGCGAATTGACGTCGATGCCTGACGCCGCTGCTGCAGCCACTGCCTGAGCGCGCTGGGATTTGGCCTGCTTGCGGATACGCATGGCCTCCACCTGCGCGGCACCGGCCTCGGCGCGGGCGTCGGCTTCGGCCTGCTCGGCCTGGAACTTGAGGTTGGACTCGGCTTGCTTGGCCTGGGTGTCCGTGCTGTACATCGTGGCGGCTGTCGATGCCGCCAATGCCGCCAGGATGAGGTAGGTGGAGGTCGCGTAGGCCATATCAGAGGTCCTTCGAAAATGCGGTTTCGCGGTGCTGGTAGCCCAGCCGTTCGTAAATGCGCACGACGTGCGGTGGTGAGGCGGCCAGCGCAATCATCTGCAGCCGACACGCTCCACGTCCGCGCGCTTCAATCTCGGCCTGCCTCAGCAAGGCCAACGCGGCACCACCCCCGCGGCCGCCTTCGTCCACCCACCACATCAGCTCCTGGGCCATGGCCTTGCCGAAGTTGAAGAACAGGGGCACCACGGCCACGCCAATCATTCCCACCGGACCGCCCGCGTCCTGCGCCAGCAGCGCGAAACCCATCTTTAGCAGGCCGCGTGCGCTGGCCTCCGCCGAGGCTGAGTCATAGGGAACTCCATCGCCGGAGAACGCATGGAAGCGCTCGCCCAGCGTAACCAGCACGGGCACATCCGCATCAGTGGCCAGTCGAACCTGCATCGCGCGCTCCGTAGGTGAAAAGGTGACCCACATGCTGGAACCCGCACGCGGCAAACAGTTGAGTGCTTGCGGCTAGGTCCACACCGGTGGTGATACCCAGACCAATCAGGTCTGTCGGCACACCGCGACTTGCCGCCCACCGCGCATACCGCTTCAGCAACCGCGCGCCGATGAGGCTGCCTCGATGTGCTGCGGTCACGAACAAGGCGTAGTCGAAGGACTGACGCGCGCCGGTGCACCAGTGGTCGGTCGCTGAACCAAGGAAACCGCCCACCACCTCGCCATCCCGCTCGGCCACCATGGCCAGACCGTCATCGCTGGCTATCAGTGCTCGCAGCAACGCATCGACCTTGCCGTCGTCCCATGCATGCGTTGCGTAGCGTGATTCGGCATGCATCTCCCGGCCCAAGGACAGCATTACCGGGATGTCAGCGGCAGTGGCCTCGCGAATCATGGGTCGTTGGCCGTCAAGCTGGTGATGACCGCCAGCAGGTGAAAGTCGTAGGGAAGCGTCTGCTGGATGAGGGTGAACGACTGTCCATCACCCCAGCCCAGCGAACCCACCTCCTTGTCGCCAGTGAATGACTCCGGTGGCTTGTCCAGTACCTCGACCCCAAACTGTCGGAAGGCAATTTCCTGCAGGTTTACCGCGCAACCAATGGTGTCCAGCAATCGGACCTTGACCTTGAACTGGTTGATTTTTGCACCCTGCAATGTCCCGACTGGCACTGAGAACTCGGGCGTCAGCGTTTTGATGGTCGTCACGTAGTCCAGCCCGATTTCGATGGTCTTGGCCGGCCGTTCGATGACAATCTGTCCGCCCTCGACGGTCCGGTCTGTCAGAAGCACGCCATCTCCCTTGACCCGTACCTTCATGCCCTCCAGATGGCTCAGGCCAGACCAGGTATCAGTGCCGGTCTCGCTGGTTCCCGTCAGCGCCGAGTCGGTGTTCAGGGTCGAGTCCAGCATCTCGATGTAGCGCGTGGTCTCGCCATTGATGACGCGCGCCACTACCACAAACGTGCGGTAACCATCCTCGACCGGCACCGTGGCCACACGCTCGAACCGGCCCTGCGTCACTTGCCGCGTCCAGCCGAACACGTCCTGATCGCGGTCAGCCGTCAGCACCGCCAACTGGCCATCGCCGCGTACCGCGTACAGCAGCGACTCCGGCTCGGCCTGGTAGGCCATACAGGTGATGCCTGACCTGGTGATGTGTTCAGACAGTACCGCCATGTCCGGCGCGTTGTACTGCTCGCTGTCGTACTGGTTGGACGACATCGCCCGAATCTTGCGGCCGGCGCGCTGCCCGAAGAACAACTCGTTTCCGATGCGCTCGGGCGGCACATCGCTGCAGCCGTAGGCCGACTGGTCCTTGACCTGCACGTTGGTGGGCGTGATGGGCTTCTCGGCGCCGCCCCGGATGCTGAACTCGCCCCCGGTAGTCAATGCGATGAGACCGCGTACGCTGGCCAAGTGCATGACCGGATTCATCTCGCCAACCGACACGTCGAAAGAAATCGCGTCTGTGTCCAGGCTACCGAGCGTGAAATCCAGGTACTCACCCGTCACCGAGCCCCAGACGCGCAAAGGGAATGCAGGCGAGCCGGCCACGTACAGGCGCTGCTCGTAGATATTCCCGCATCGCGGGTATCCACGGTTGCCACCCCAGACGCCAGCCTCCAGTGTCCAAGACAGTGCCGGCGCCGCCACGGCCGCGTTGAGTTCAGACTCGACCACCGCGCTGGCCAGCGTGCTACTGGTGATGGCAGTGATGCGGCACAGCCCGCCGTTGATTTGCACGAATTTGTCAACGTCGCTGGCGCGCCAGCCCGCGATGTCCAGGGTCAGTGTGATGACCGAGCCGACCGGGTCAGCCGCAGACGGCGTGCACTGCGCATGCGGCGTGCCCAGGATGGTCCAGTCGCCGCTGTCAACGACAGTCGACGGAAACGGAGTGATGATGGTCACCGTGACGGTCTGTCCGTCGGTATAGCCGGTGATGGTGCCGTAACCGCCGTTCCCGATGATGTCCCGGCCCACGTCCGCTGGCATGAATTCGTTCGCCATCAGAGCATCTCCGGGTCGAACTTTCCGCCGGGGTTGTAGTGCGACACCGCGACATTGCAGCTGCGCACGCCGCTTCGCCCGCCCGCATCGGTCACGGTGCAGCGCAGGGTGACGTAGTTGATTTGCCCGTACGCCGTGGACTGGATGCGCACCTGCGGCGTATTGCCGCGCAAGATGGTGATGCCGGATCCGCCGGTGACCGTCCAGGCGTAGGTGTAGGGTCCAGCGCCACCGCTGGCCGATGCTGTCGGACCTTCAATGTTCCGCGCGCCGTTGCGGACCTCGGTGAAGAAGCTGGACGGGGTGATGGCGACCGTCAATTGTGCATCTGGCAGCGATGCCAGCGGCGTCACCGCGTTGGACGGCGCCGATGCCACTGATGTGCCCGCCGGGTTGATGGCCTTCACGGTGAAGGTATAGGAAACGCCATTGGTCAGGCCAGCCACGCGGATGGGGCTGGACTTGCCTGTGGCAGTGACGCCGCCCGGATTCGATGTGGCCTCGTAGCCGGTGATGGCGATGCCCCCGTTGTTGACCGGCGCGTTGAAATGGACGTTGGCCGCAGCGTTGAGCGGAACGGCCGGGTTGATGGTTGGTGCTCCGGGCGCCGTGGTCGCCACCGTGGTGAAGGTACGGCCTGGACCCACCGTCGCCGCGGTCAACGTCAGCTTCGCATCCGGCGTGTGCCCGATTTCGGCGAAGGGTTCAGCCACCCATGGCACTTCATCCAGCACCCACTGCGCGCCAGTGAGCCGGCGCAACCGGCGAGTGGACACGGCCGGGTGGAACAAGAACATCGTGTCCCCTCCCTGCTTGCGCTGAATCTGGTAGAGCTGATCCTCCGTGTAGGGGCTAACCACCTCCAGCGGGTTCAGACTGTTGTCGAGCAGTTGCGCCCCATTGCTGGAATAGAACCGAATGTACTGGTGACCAAACTCCAGCAGATAGGACTGGTCCACGTTGAACACATAGCGCGCGACGTCAACCAGGCGCTGGCCGCCCAGCTTGGCTTCCTTGACGTAACGCAGACCATCGCGCCGCTCGGCACCGCCATGCACGGAGACGATGGCGTTCTCGATGGTCTCGGCGCCGTTCTGGTAGCGCGCCACGTCCGGGCGCCCCTTCATCCGCGGCGTGAGCTCGCCGGCGGTGAAGTTGGTCTGGATGTAGGTCGCCTTGGCCATCAGCGTACCCGAGGAATACCGGGGCCAAAGCGGCTGGCCAGCAACGGAAAGTCGCCCAGTACCTCGGCCGGGTCATCCTGGCCGTCGACGTTGCGCGCCTGAGCCAGGGCCTGCGCCAGCTCGTTGGTGAGCTCGCCCTTAAGTGAGGTGGAGCCGGTCACTGCGTAGCACATGGCCTGCGCCATCGACAGCTCCATGGCGCCAATAAGTGAGGCATCCCAGGTCGCCGGGTTGGCGTTGTCGTACACGTACAGCAACGGCAGGGGCGAGACGTCAGAAACGAAGCTCGTTCCCTCCGTGCGATAGGGAATTCGCTCGTCGTCGTCGCGGCCGACGTTGATGGTGCGAATCCAGTCCGACGGGCGCAGGAACTTGTAGGCGTAACCGAAGGCAGGCGCATCAGCATCAGGGGACAGCAGGACACGCTTGATGGCGCAGTTCCAGGTTGCCGCGCGCAGCACCTGCCGACGCACCGTCCGCCAGAGATTCGAAGCCAGGCGCACGTGCTCGATGTTCGACCCCTGCGGGTCCGACTCGTCGAAACTGTTGATGGGCTTGTCGCCCAACCGCAGTAGCGCATTGGAGCAGATGGCGACTTCGGTGGTGGTGGCTTCAGCCATGGAGTTCTCCGAATACGAGACCGGCGCCACGAGGGCGCCGGTCTCTGTCCTGCGTCAGCGATAGACCGGCGCGTGCGTCACGCCTCAATCGAGGACATAGGCCACGCGCAGGGTGATGACTTGATTGGCCGCAATGGCCGCGCCGGCCACCGTGGAAATCAGCGTGCAGTTGTCGGTCGCAGCACCCGAGCCGTCCGTGGTCTCGAAGCTCGCCGCACCATTGCTCGGGTTGGCCAGGGCGGTGTTGCCCGCCGAGGCCACCGAGGTCGCCGCCAGATGACGGGCCGCCGAAGCGGCATCGCCCACGTTGATGGTCGAACTCGCCGTTCCCACGCTGTAGTTCAGCGAAGACAGGGGGCCGATGACACGCGCACCGACGGGCAACTCGCCCCAGGTGATGGTGTCGGCGATTTGCGGCGTACTTGTGGCCGGTGCGGTGTAAGTGGACTCGAACCACCGCACTCGACCGTGCTGCTTGTTGACCTTGACTCGGCTCGGGGGGAGTGCCGCCAGTGCGGCAGCGTTGTCTGCGTTGAAATTTGCCATGACTCAGGTCTCCAGACAGTCGATTTCGACCACGCCCTCGTCCTCGGTGCGCACGGCGCCGATGGATTCACGGGCATAGACCTGAACCGACAGGTTCTTGGTGGGCAGCTTGTCGATGGAGGTGGTCACGTCCATGCCACTGCCGAAGGCAACCGAGCCCTTCGACCAGGCCATGACGTAACGCGACGTACCGACCTTCGGCACCAGCTGCGAGCGGACGAACTTGAAGCCGAGGAAGGTGTCGATTTGACCCTGCGCCAGCGCCTTTACGTTGTTGTAGTCCACCGACTTGATTTCGGTGGTGTTCAACAGGTTGGTGAGCTGACGGGCAGACACCGCCATGACGCGTAGCGGAGCACCCTGGCCAGTGGTGTCATCGACGTCGACTTCTGCCGCATCGAGGATTTCGCGGGCGGCGTTGAGCTTGTCCAGGGTCAGGCCGTTGCCGCCCTGCGCCACCTTCTGCCCTGCCGGCAGAGCGATGCTGCCACCGTTGATGCGAGCCAGACCACGGGCCGCGGTGAGGATGATCTTGTCCTTCTCGCGATTGAGCGCGGCCACGCCCAGCGCCACGTACGGCGAGGTCGGGTCGGCCAGCATCTTGATTTTGTCGAGCTCGTCGACCAGGTCGGCCCAGCCCTTGTCCTGCAGGTCGAGCCAGCGGCGGCTGTGCGGAGTGTTGACGTACTGGGTATCGGCGTGGCGCGAGGTGATGTCGTAAGCGTCGGTCTTGCCGAGGCGCTCGACGGTCTTGCTGGTGCCGACGATGTTGGGTTCGGGCTGGCAGAAAGCCTGGTAGCGGCTGGACCTCTGCTGGCCCAGGATCTTGAAGTTCGTGCCGAACTGCTGCACGAAGTTCTCGGTGATCTGGAAGGACATGGCGGTAATCCCGGTAGGTGATGGAATCGCCTGCCTGGTTGTCCGCATCGCGGGCCAGTGATACGTGCGTCGCTCCGGCTACCGACCGACGCTTCGGGCTGCTGGGTTGTCCGCTCGCCACGTCGGGCCCATGGCGCGAAAGAATCGACGTGATGCGGTGGCGAATTCCCGCCACAAAAGAGAGCGGCGGCCGAAGCCGCCGTGAAGTCCTACCCCAATTGAACCTGTCAGCGATGCGGAGCGGTGCCATGCACACGTTTGAAGTGCTCGTCGACTTGGGCTTTCACCTTCGAGTGCTCGGCGTGGTTCGGATCCCAGTACGCCGGCCCCTTCATCAGCGCCTCCACATCCAGGACGCCTGCCGTGGTGGCGCTGCCTGGCACCTGGTCCTCGCCGAATTTGGACTCGGTACCGATGCGGGCCATCAGCGCAATGAAGTCAGGGTCGTTGCCGAACTTTTTCTCCAAGCGGTCAAAGCTGCCCGGTTGGTCTGCCGAGACATCCTTTGAGAACTCGGACACGGCGCGGCGGCCCTTCTGCAGGTTCGCGTCGAAGGTGGCCTTGTCGGTCCACACCTTGGACAACTCGGCACTGGCTTCCTCGGTGGTTATGGTCTTGTTCGCCTCCAGCATCTGCGGGGCGATGTCCAGGTACTCGTGGACGAAGAACTCCAGGTGCTCGTTCGGGATGCCTTTTGCGTGCGCCTTGGTGGCCAGGCCGATGAACAGCGGATCTTTCATGAAGGCTTCGACGTCCAGGCCTTCGATAGCCTTGCCGTCCTTGTCCACCGGCGCGGAGATCTTGTAGTCCTCCGGCTTCTCGGGCGCCCGCATCACCGGGCCCTTGTGCTTCTCCAGGGCGTTGTAGGACTCGGCCATCTTGCGGGAACTGGCGGCCTCGTCGAACTCGCCGGCCTCGTTGTTCACGTGGAACTTCGAGGGCATCCAGTCGTTCGGGCCTGACGTCACCGTCGCATCGGTCGTGGTCGCGCCCGTCGAGAGCAAGCTGGCATCGGTGGTCGTGGTCGAGGTATCAGTCGTCGACTGAGTTTCGGTCGTCATTGTCGGTCACTCCGTTGGCTTGGTTGATACGGCGCACGATGTGTTCCAGCACGGCGCGTGCACCTTGTCGGTGGTAGGTCTTCAGGATGGCGTCGATGCCACCCTCGACGACGGCGCCCTTGGCGAACACACGCCACAGCTCGTCGAGAATCGCAGCGCCATCCTGGTCCTGTTCGAAGATGCGTCGGTAGATGCGCGGGTCGACGGGACCTGGCGGGCGTGGTGCTTGGGGAATGTGAACGTCGGACATGGGTCAGGCCGTAGCAGCCCGTTTTGCACCCTCGTCCATGCCGACCTGCTGGGCCTGCATGGCCATCTGCTGTTGCGCCTGCTGCTGGCGCGCCTGTTCTCGCTGCTCGCGCAACTTCCGCACATCCTCTGGGCTGCGCATGATGGAACCGGGAGCATTCAGGCCCTGCGCGGTCAGTTTGGTGGCCTCGCTGAAGTTAATTTCATCCAGCACCGAGGGGTCAGCCTCCGCCCAACTGGCGACTGTCTGGATGGTGCCGTTGATGGCATTTACCTCATCCATCTTCTGCGCCCGGGCCAGCGGCGAGACGTAGCGCACCGAGAAATTGCGGCCGGCCAGTGACTGCGGCGGCGGCGCAAACACACCGGCACGGAAGGCAAGGCCGAAGCAGCGCACCACCAGCGGCCCCAGGTACTCAGCCTGCAGCCGGCCATACACTGGCGCACGCACCTTCCGTGCCTGACCCACGCGCACGCTGTACTCATAAGCCGTCTTTGTCGGACCGTCCGGTGCCGGCAGGATGTCCGCCATCAGCGTACGGCGGATGCTGTCCTGCAGCTGCTGCACGAGCATGTCCGATAGCTGGAAGTCGGCCCCCGATTCCAGGGATTTCAGGTTGTCGGTGTCCGCTGCGATGACGACCTTTCGCGGACCCAAGCGCAGGTTTCGCGGGTTGAGGATACCGTCGTCCACACCAATCCACATGCCACTGACGGCGATGTCAGCGCTGGCGTAGCTCAGTGCTTTGAGCTGGTTGAGCTGACGAACATCCGGCAGCGCCGCGTACATTGGTCCGACGGCATAAATGCTGCCCGCCACCCGCAACCACCGCGGCACGATGACGGGCATCTCGTGGTAGCCAGATTCGCGTACCAAGGACTTGGTGCATATCGCGATGTGAAACGAGGCGATGGGCAGGTTCTTGGACAGGCGCGGGTTGACCACGCTCGTGCGCCGCGGCTCGATGACGTGAAGGAACTCGAACTCGTCCGTCATCTTGCCGTCGGCCAGTGCCTTTCGGATGGGCTCCGGCAGCGCATCGCGCCCGAACTCGCCCTCTGCTTGTTCGGCCGTCAGCTTGTAGCAGCGGTGGACGATGTCGATGCGACCATCGGCGCGCGTGCTCGCATAGCTGCACTGGGCCAGTGGCCACTGCTGGAACGCCAGGCCGCCGTTCTCGCGGTCCTCATCGGCGTAGAGCACCGCCATGCCGGCCGCAACGATGTCCAAGGCGCACTCGTAGCCCTCGGCATCGAAGTTCGCCATGTGGATGTTCTCCCACAGCAGCTTGGCGCTGTCGTCCAGCCACTGGCGCTCGTCGTTGGACTCGTTGCCCACGTCCAGCGCGAACCACACTGAGTTGGACGGCGTTAGGCCGCCCATGATGTTGGCCGCAAGAATGTTGGCCGCGTCGGCGGCGGTTCCGTCCGTCATCTCGGCCTGCTTGTACTGCTGGCCGACAATGGTGTTGATGGCCCTGCTCAGGCCATTGGCGCGGAGCGGAAAGGTGTAGTCGAAGCACTCTCGCCAGACGCTATCCACGTCTGATTCGCGCTGGCTGCGCATCCGCTCATGCCGGCGAATAAGCGCGGCGACGTCAGCCATGGTCAGGCTCCGGGCTTGGCCTGGGCCAGCAGCGATGGCGCCTCAACATCGCTCCCGGCGGCGCCGGAAGTCAGCAGGGACGAACGCGCACGACGCCGGCGGCGCTGGGCCAATTCCGAGTTGGCCTTGACCTGCGCCTCGGCCTCAGCCTTGCGCTGCTCGGCGACGGGGTCAACCTGCACGACCGGCGGCGGTGGCTTGGGCGTCTTGCCGCACATGGGCTCAGCCCTGCGCCTTGGGTAGCGGCAGCACCCAGCCGTCCAGGGTGAGAACTGGTCCGGCCAGTTGGGTGTTGTCCACGTCCTTGGCGTGCATGCGGGCGTAGCGTTCGCGGTCGCCCAGGTTGGCCTGGCTGGTACCCTGGATTTCCTGACCCAGGCTTTCGTCCACCTCGCGGCTACCGATGACGGTGTCGATGGCCTTGAGCACGGTGGGACGAGCCTTTCCCTGCACTTCCAGCGTGCGGAGCATGAACAGCTCATCGCCGACCTGCGCATCCAGCGCGCCGGGGATGTCGTTCGCCTTGCAAGCCAGCACCGCCTCCAGCTTCGGGATTTCCACCAGCGGTGTCACGCCGGGTTCCTGCGGAGTGATGGTCTCGTCGTTCGGCTCGGACATGGCGGGTTCCTGCGGAGTGATGGTGCGAACGCCGCGGAGATTGGCTCAGGTGAAGCGGCGGAATCCCGCCATTTGCGTTGGGTGTCCGTCACGGGTCTTGCCCGTCACCTCGCGCCACAGCGCCAGCAGCGCCTCGCCGTCAGAGTGTCGAGGCTCGGCACCCTCGTTCTTCCACCCTCCCACGGTGCGGTTGGGGATGTTCAGCCGCTGACTGACGTCCAGGTTGGTCAAGCCAAGATGCTGCAGGTCTGCCAGCACCCGAAACCAATCCACCCGCACTCGTGGCCGAAAGCGATGGCGCGCCGTCATTCCTCGCGCCCTCCCCTCCGGCGGCGCTTGAGCTCCTTGCGTGCCGAATCCGCTGCGCGCTGGGCTTCGGCCGCCTGTTTCTGCAACAGGTTGGCCCGCTTTTGCTGGACGTCCGCAGAGCGCTGCAGCTCCTGGTCATCGAAAGCCGCATATTTTCGTTCGTGGTGCATCAGACCATCCCCCTCAGCGGTTCTCCACGTGAAACAGGCCCATGCCACAGCGCGAAGGCGTTCGTGGCGGCAATGTCCTGACGACGAATCTCGGCGAACACCTCCACCTCCTTCGCCTCGCGCGCCTTGGCGGCAGCCCGGTTCCTTGCGTGCCTTGCGCTGTCACACGCGATGCAGCGGGCCCGCCGCCCAGGCTCACCTCCGCCGCGGTAGTTGAACGCCTCCATGGGCAGGTCACGACTGCAGCCGGTGCAATGTTTGGTGTCCATCACGCAGCCTCCAAGATGATTTCCAGCCGCGGGTTGTCGCGGTCCACACCACCGCGCCGGATGCGCAGGTCGGCGATTTGCGAGTCGTCCTCGTAGACGTGGGCATGGGCCATCGCATCGAGCGGAGCCTTCAGCAGGTTGTCCACGTCGCGCCGGCGGTTGTCGGGCAGCCAGGCAACGATGTCCACGTTCAGCACCTGGTCCGGGAAGGTCACGCAGCGCGAGCGCAGCACGGTTCCGATGACGTCGACGCGATACTGCCGACCCTCTTTCGAGATGAGCGTGCGGCCCTTCACGTGGCGCCAGTAGGTGTTGACGGAGGGTGGGAACGGGAGGGTTAGCGTGGTACGCGCGGTCGCCTGGTTGCGCTGGTAGCACGGGCACAG
>Ga0247823_10000899_pt1 | contig 25091 bp, 19 predicted proteins | sample 13C_PalmiticAcid_2_FD_192426 | JGI IMG/M metagenome (GOLD analysis project Ga0247823, IMG submission 192426) | Soil microbial communities from agricultural site in Penn Yan, New York, United States - 13C_PalmiticAcid_Day30 | ecosystem: Environmental > Terrestrial > Soil > Agricultural land... | reverse complement strand
CGCCGCTGCCTGCACCGAAGACGGCTATGGCTATTCGGGCGTCTCGCTCGGCTATTCGAGCGCCGGCTATTATGACGACGATTATTATGGCGGCGGCTATGGCAGCGGCTTCGGCAGCCCCTATTACGGCTGGTACGGCGACTATTATTATCCGGGTTCGGGCTATTACGTCTATGACCGCTATCGCCGGCCGCATCGTTGGAACGACGGCCAGCGGCGCTATTGGGAAGGTCGCCGCGACAATTGGCGCGGGGATCGCCGTGAGATCCGCGAGAATTGGGCGCAGTTCCGCAACGAACGGCGCGACGACCGCCGCGCCTATCGCACCGAGCGCCGCGAGGACCGCCGCGATTACCAGCAGGGCCGGGTGACTCGTCCCGAATTTCGCGAAGATCGCCGGCAGGACCGTCGCGAATTCCGCCGCGATCGGTCGCAGGACCGCCGCGAACTGCGTCGGGAGAACCGCCGCGATCGCCGCGATTGACGATTAGTCGGCCGGCCGCCGTCGCATCAGCGCAAGCGCGGTGAAGCGCAAGACCGGCTCGTCATTCTGATTGAACGTGGTCATGCTGTTGCGGACGCTGCCCATTTCGGGGCGGCTCTGCGACGGCCGCACCTCGAGCACCTCGCTTTCGCAGCGCAGCACATCGCCGGGATAGACCGGCTTTAGCCAGCGCAATTCGTCGACTCCCGCAGCGCCGAGGCTGGCCTGCGGATGCGCCTTCATATGCTCGACGAACATCGCCATCGTCATCGCGCAAGTATGCCAGCCGCTCGCCGCGAGCCGGCCGAAATGAGTCTGCGCGGCCGCTTCGTCGGAAAGGTGGAAGGGCTGGGGATCGTATTTCTCGGCAAAGGCGAGAACTTCCTCGCGCGTGACCTCATAGCCGCCGAAGCTGCGCTTCATGCCGACTGCGATATCGTCCAGATAGAGCATGACATCAGTTTCGGATGAAAACTGAAGATTGGCAAGCCCTAGCTGCCGAGCGCCGCCGCGAACGCCGCTTCGCTGCCGTCTACGCCGGGCTTGCGCGGCAGTCCGAGGAGGCGGCGCAGCAACGGGTAGATGTCGACATTGTCGAACGGGTCGAGGCGGGCGCGGCGGAATGCGGGGCCATGCGCGATGAACAGCGCGGCCATGTCGGGCGCGAAATTGTCATAGCCATGATTGCCGCCGGTGAAGGGCTCTTTCGGTGCCTTGTCGAGGATCAGCCATCCGGATTCGGCGAGGCAGAAGATCGGCGGAATTCGTGCGTTGGTGCCGTAGTGGAAACGGGCCGGAAGCTGCTCCTTGCGCCAGCATTCCATGTGCGGGTGCTTGCCGAGCAAGCCCCTTTCAACTGCCTTCTCCCTGCCCGGCAACGGCGTCAGGCCGGCGAACGGCCCGGATTCCAGAAGCCGAATGTCTTTCATGCGGACCAGATCGCCGAGCAGGATCACCCGGCTGCTGCTGGTCGGCGCCATGCCGTGGTCCGCCACGATGACGAGGTTTGCCGGCTGGCGTTGTTCGGCGAGCCCGCGGAGAAGTTGCCCGATATGCCGGTCGACCTCCGCCACTGCTTCGAGCGTGCGCGGATCGGCGGGCCCGAACGCATGGCCGGCGCTGTCGACCGCGTCGAAATAGAGTGTCAGGAAACGCGGCCGGATCGCGGCCGGGCGGCGCAGCACGTCGAGAACGCCGTTGACGCGTTGTTCGCCGGTGATCGCCTGGTTGAATTGCTGCCAGTCCGACGGGCGCACGCCGCCCACGGTCTTCGAATCTCCCGATTTCTCCTTGCGGCCGCCGATCGCGACGTTCGATCCGGGCCAGAATTGCGTCGCGGTGCGGAGGCCGCCGCGCTCGGCGTCGAGCCAGATCGGTTCGGCACCATTCCACCAGAAGGGATCGTCGCTCGCCATGGTGAAGATCTCGCCCGGCCGTGCCGGATCTTCCATCCGGTTGGCGACCACGCCGTGCCGGTCGGGACGCAGCCCGGTGACCATGGTCCAGTGATTGGGGAAGGTCTTGCTGGGAAAGCTCGGCCGCATCGCGCCGCGTGCACCCTCGGCCGCCAGCCGCGACAGGATCGGGGTCGTCCCGCGGTCGAGATAGTCGGGCCGGAAGCCGTCGATCGAGATCAGGATCATCACCGGCGCGCGCTCCGTCTGGGCCGCAGGCGGCTGGGCGACCGCTGAAACGGCGCAGACCTGGAGAAACGCGGCAAAAACGGCTGCGGCCAGCTTGCGTATCGAGTGCATGGCGCCGCGTTGCCACTTCCATGTTGCGGGGTGAAGTCCTGCGGGTTGCGCCGTCAGCCGTTCCGCTCCGGCCTATGCCCGCGCCTGGGGGCACTCGCCAGCCATGTCCAGCCCGACGGCCAGATTTCCGAAATGTGCGTGGGGACAAGGCCGACAATAACGCACATTATCTGAACCGCCCGCGTGCGACCGGCGACTTGCACGGGCAGGCGGCGTTGCTGTGGTTTGCGGCGGAGCCGGCGGAGCGGCGCCGACGCTGAGGCGGTGACGGAAGCGGCGGATTCCTTAACCGCTTCGTATGAGTCGCGGCGTTACCAAGCCCCTCATGCGGCGTGCTTATTTGCCCGACGGAAACGGCTCGAGCCGGATTTTGCGTGCCAGCGGCTTGCCGCTGACGGGCACTGCAGTCGTGGCAGCCGGTGTCTTCGGCTATCCTGCCCTCGCTTTCGGCATAGTGGCGGCGGTGTCGCTGGGCTCGGCGCTGCTGATGCATCGGCGGATCTCCGCGATCGCGTCGCGGCTGGCCGGGCTTGCGAGAATCGAAGCGCGACCCTCTCCCTGGGAGAGCCTGCGGCACGCGATCGACCTTATCGAAGACCGGGTCCGAAGCACCGAGGATCGACGCGAGCAGCGCCATGCGCTCACCGGTCTGCCCACGCGCGAGCCTTTGCTGGCGCGGATGGAGAGCGAGGGCGCGGGGACGCTCGGGCTGATCGCGCTCGAGGATTTCGACCGGCTCTGCGCGTTCGATCCCGGGCTGGCTGATCGTGCGCTCAAGCGCTTCGCCGAGCGAATCACACGGATGGTCGGCGATGCGCGGATGGTCGCGCATGTCGATCGCTCGCATTTCGCATTGTGGCTCGGTGCGGGCGTGTCGAGCGAGGAGGCCGAACGCCAGCTGATCGCGATCAGCTATGCGCTGGGCGACGTGATGCACGAGGACGGACGCGCGCTGGTGCCCGAGGTGCGCGTGCACCACGCCGCCTGGTCGGCGCCGCAGGAAGCCGCGCCGGCTACTCTGGCGCGCGTGCTCGCGGCCTGTGCGGCGGGCCCCGAAGGGCCGCTGCAGGTCCAGCGCGTCGATGCGAATTCGGCGGCCGCCGAGCGCGACCGTTATGCGTTGGAGCAGGATCTGCGCGGCGCGCTGGGCAAGGGCGAATTCGAGCTCCGCTATCAGCCGCAGATCGACGCGGCGAGCGGCCGGGTGATCGGCGCCGAAGCCTTGCTGCGCTGGCGCAGCCGGTCCCGCGGCATGGTTTCGCCGGGCCTGTTCATTCCGGTGCTCGAGAGCGCGGGGATGATCGAGGAGGTCGGTCTCTGGGTGCTCAACGCGGCGTGCCGCGAGGCGCGGGCCTGGCATCGGCCGGGGCAGGGGCCGCTGACCGTCGCGGTGAATGTCTCGGCGCACCAGCTCGACCGGCCCGACATCCACACCCTGATCAAGCGCACGCTCGAACGGCATTCGCTGCGTGCCGGCTTGCTCGAGATCGAACTCACCGAGAGTGCGGCCGCGGCCGACGTGGCGCGCGCCGAACGCTTGTTCGAGGCGCTGCACGGGCTTGGCATCCACATCGCTATCGACGATTTCGGCACCGGCTTTTCGAGCCTTTCGGCGCTCCGCGTGCTCGCCTTCGACAAGATCAAGATCGACCGGCAGTTCGTCACCGAAGTCGAGCGTCGCCGCGACAGCCAGGCGATCTGCCAGAGCATCATCGCGCTCGCCCGCGGGCTCGGGATCCGGGTGCTGGCCGAAGGCGTTGAGCGGCAGGAGGAGTATCTTTGGCTGCGCCGCCACGGCTGTTCCGAGTTCCAGGGCTATTATTTCTCACCGCCGCTCGGCGGCGCCGAGTTCCAGTCCTTCGTTCGCAATCCCGCCCCGCTTCGCGACCGGCTCGTACTTGATGCGCGGCAGGTCCAGACCTCTCTCTCCCAAAGGCTCGCCCGATGAATCACCGATCGCTCCTGCGTCTCGCGGCGCTCGCCAGCCTCGCCGCGCTCGCCGCCTGCGCGAAGGGGCCGGCGCCGCAGCCTGTTGCCGCTCCGGCGCCGCTGGCCGAGAGCGAGATCGAAAGCGTGCAGGCACTGCTGATGCAGGGGGACCGCAAGGGCGCCGAGAAGAGCCTCAAACCACTGCTCAAGCGCGCGCCGATGAACCCGAAGCTGCAGCTGCTTCGCGATTCGCTTTCGGGCGATCCGAAAGAGCTGCTGGGGCCGACAAATTATCCCTATACGGTGCGCGCCGGCGAGACGATCGAGCAACTGGCGGAGCGCCTGCTCGGCAACCGCCTCAAGGCGTATCAGCTCGCGCGGTACAACGATCTCGCCAATCCGTCGGCGCTTGCCGCGGGGCAGATCCTGCGCATTCCCGGATCGCCGCCGCGGCCGAGACCCCAGCCGGCGGCCGAGCGTCCCACACGCACGGCACCTGCCGCTGCGCCCCGCCCGAGGCCGGCGGCACCGGCGGCAGCGCCGGCGCCGGCCAGACCTGTCGCCAATCCAGCGGCGGCGCAGCGCGCGCGTTCGGCCGGTCTGGCGGCGCTCAATCGCGGCGCGGTAAGGCAGGCAATCGGGCTGCTCCAGCGCGCGCATACGCTCGATCCGGGCAATGCGGTGATCCTGCGGGACTTGCAGCGCGCCGAACGGATCGCGGCCACGGTGCGCGCCCGCCAATAGGAAGAAATCCTTAAGTCTCCGACGCTAAACCAGATCCTGGGGCGGGCCGGAAGGCGTTATGGAAAAGCTTGGCCGTTACAGAATTGAAGCGCGGATCGGCGAAGGCGCGATGGCCGATGTATTTCGCGCGCACGATCCGGATATCGGCCGCGTCGTCGCGATCAAGGCGCTCAAGCCCGATTATCGCCGCGATCCCGAGCTCGGCGCGCGTTTCCTGCGCGAGGCGCGGGCGGCCGGGGCGCTCAACCATCCGAACATCGCGACGATCTACGACGTCGGCGAGGCCGACGGCGTTCCCTATATCGCCATGGAACTGATCGACGGGCGCCCGCTCGACATGGTGCTGCAGGCGCAGGGCCGGATGCCGTTCGAGCGCGTCCTCGCGCTCGGCGCGCAGCTGGCGGATGCGCTTTCCTGGGCGCATGCGCAGGGCGTCGTGCACCGCGACGTGAAGCCTTCCAACATCCTGCTCTCGTCGGACGGCAAGACCGCCAAGCTGCTCGACTTCGGGGTGGCGCGGATCGCCGAGAGCGACGGCCAGCTGGCGCGCACTCAGGCCGGGCAGATGATCGGCACGCCGCGCTACATGAGCCCCGAACAGGCGCTGGGGCTGCCGGTCGACGCGCGTTCGGATCTCTTTTCCCTCGGCGCGGTGCTCTACGAGATGGTCACCGGCAAGACCGCGTTCGACGCGAGCGGCCTCGCCACGCTCGCGTTGCAGATCGCGCAGGAGAAGGTTGCCCCCATCGAGCGCTCGGCGGCCGATTGCCCGCCGGGGCTGCGCCAGATCGTCGAGAAATTGCTGGCGAAGAAACCCGATCAACGCTTCGCCGACGGCGGGCAGCTCTTGCAGGCGCTGCGACGCGAAACCAATGCGCTGACCACCGAGGATGCTGTTGCCCGCCGCGGTCTCTCGCTTCGCATCAAGCTGCCGCTGGCGCTGGTGAGCATCACCCTGATCGCGCTGTTGCTGAGCATCTCGACGATCCTGACCCGCCAGCAACGCGCGCTCGAGCATATGGCGATCACGTCGGGCGAGACGATCGCGACCTTCGTGACCAAGAACGCCGCAGTCCTGCTCGCCGACAATGCCGGGTTGCCGCCCGAGCAGCAGGACTGGGCGCCGCTCCAGGCGTTCGTCAGCGCCGCCAGCCAGGATGGCGGAGTGCGCGGCATCGTCGTCGTGGATGCCGGCGGCACGATCCGTGCGGCGAGCGATGGCCGGCGCGTCGGCCAGCGTTATGCGGCGCATTCGGGCGAACCACGGTTGAGCGCGGGCGGCGAACTCGTCGTGACCAATGCGGTGGACGGCAAGGGCGGCGCGCTGCGCTTCGTTCGGCCTATACGCTATGCCGGCGCCGATTTCGGTTCGGTCGACATATTGCTGCCGCGCACGTCGCTGGATGCGGCGATGGCGAATGCGCGGATGCTGCTGATCGTGCTGGCCTCGATCATCATGCTCGTCGTGCTGGCGATCGGCTATATGAGCGGGGCGATGGTCGTGCGGCCGCTGCGGCGACTCCAGCAGAGCTTCGACCAGGCTCGCGAGCAGGGCTTCGCCCTGCGCATCTCGCATCGCCGCCGCGACGAGATCGGCGCACTGTTCGACGGCTTCAACCGGCTCGCCGCCGAGATCGAGCCGCGGCTGCACGGCAAGCCGGTCGAGGCGCCCGCGCTCGACGCGACCTGCATCCAGATCGCCCCGAAGCGGGCTGCATAACATGTACATGCTCCAGCTCTTCGACATGGACGATGCGGTCCAGCCGATCGACGCCCGGCTGCTGCGCGATGGCGTGATCAGCATCGGCCGCGACACGCGATGCGACTGGCCGATCGCCGACCCCGACCGCGCGCTTTCGCGCGAGCATTGCGAAGTCGCGACGTCGGCCGACGGGCTGATCGTCCGCCCGATCGGCACCAACGGTGTGTTCGACGATTCGACCGGCGACCGGCTTCCCGATCTGGTCGACGTGCCGGTGGGCGTGCCCTTCACGCTCCGCATGGGTCGCTTCCGCATCGCCGCGACGCATGCGCCGCTCGACGACGAAGTGACCGACACCGCGCGGACGATGGTGCTGACGCCGCCATTGGGGGCATCGACGACGATCCCTACCGACTGGGTCGACGCCCAGCCGATCCCCGCGACGAGCGGCGAATCGCTGCTCGAGGCATTTTGCCGGGGCGCTGGGCTCGATGCGTCCTTGCTGTCGAGCGAAGAGCCGGTCGAAGTGATGGAGCGTGCCGGTGCGGTCTATCGCCAGATGGTGCTCGGCATCGCCGATCTGATGGTCGAGCGTGACCGTGCGCGCGGGCGTTACAATCTTACCCGCACGACGATCGGCGGCTCGGGCAACAATCCGTTCAAATGGGCGCCGACCCAGCGGCTCGCGATCGACCTTCTGCTGTCCGGCGTCGGCGGCTTCCTGTCGGGACCGGCGGCGATCAGCAGTTCGCTGCAGGACGTGAAACGGCATCTGATCGCGACCTTTGCCGGTCTGCAGGCGTCGCTCCGACAGGCGGTGACGACGTTCGATCCGAAGGCGATCGATAGCGCGGTGTCGGCCAAGGCCTCGCTGCTCAAGAGCCGGCAGGCGCTTCAGGCGGCGGAGATCGAGGCGCGGCACGATGATCTGGTGCGCCAGCTCGACGGCGAGGAGGGGACGCTCGATCGCGCCTTCGTCCAGGCCTATGCCGCCGCCGAGCACGACAAGTGAGCCGCGCGCTGGCACCCGCCGGGCCGGCGGATTTTCCGATATTCTATCGCTCATTTTCGCGCAGCCATGTCGGGCGCGTGCGCAAGGTCAATGAGGACCGAATTCTCGATCGTCCCGATCGCGCTTTGTGGGCGGTGGCCGACGGCATGGGCGGGCATCGCGGTGGCGACATCGCCGCCGAACTCGCCATCGCGGCGCTTCGCGGGCTCGCCGATGATCGGGCCGGCATCACGGCACAGGCGATCCTCGACGCGCTCCAGCGCGCCAATGCCGAGATACTCGAGCGCGGCGTGGCGGCAAGCGGAGTGATCGGCTCGACCGTGGTCGTCCTGCACATCGCCGACGGCATGGCGCAGCTGTTCTGGGCGGGTGACAGCCGCGCCTATCGGGCCGAATGCGGCGCCTGGCGCCAGCTGACCCGCGACCACAGCTTCGTCCAGGAATTGGTCGACCAGGGACTCATCGCGAGCGGCGATGCGGCGCACCATCCGCGCGCCCATGTCATCACCCGCGCACTCGGCGTCGATGCCGAAGTGGAGCTGGAATGCCGTACGCTGCCGATTCTCGGCAACGAGATATTCCTGCTCTGCTCGGACGGGCTCAGCCGTTCGCTTGCTGCCGAGACCCCGCGCGGCATGGTCGAACTCGACGCGCCGGTAGCCGACGAATTGCTCGATGCGGCGCTCGTCAAGGACGGTAGCGATAACATAAGTTTGATCCTCGTCTCCGCAGGTCGCGCCTTGGCCTGAGAGCCGGGAGGCGCGGGTTGCGCCGGCAGATCGACGCAATGCCGCCAGATTTGCATTGCGCTTCCAGATTTCATTTCGTAGGCTGTCATACCAGCATGTGAAACACGTGCGGTGCAGAATGATAGCGCTACCATAAATTGGGGCGCGGCTGGCGACTCCGGGACGGGAAAATCCGCCGGATCGCCGGTTCAAACCCGCCTCGCACGAGGTGGTGATGGAGGGGACGACGATATGAGGCATCCACACATTCGTCCGCGGCTGCTTTCGGGTGCGGCATTGCTCGCATTCGCTTTCTTGCAGGCCGCGCCGGCGCTGTCGCAAACCGCCGCGCAGCCCGCGGCGCAGGATTCCGCGGCGGGCGACACCGCAGTCGAGCAGGAAGCCGATATCGTCGTCACCGGCTCGCGCATCGCGCGCAACGGCTTCGATGCGTCGACCCCGGTCAATGTCGTCGGCTCGGAAGACATCAAGCTCTCGGGCAACGTCAACATCGAGAAGACGCTCGCCCAATTGCCGCAGACGATCGGCTCGCAGCTCGGCAGCGCGACTTCGAACACCGTGCCGGGGGGCTTTGCCGACGTGAACCTTCGCGGGTTCGGCGCCACCCGCAACCTCGTGCTGGTCAACGGCCGCCGCTATGCGATCTACGGCCCCGAACAGGTGGTCGATCTCAACACCATCCCGTCGACCCTGATCGAGCGGACCGAGATCGTCACCGGCGGCTCGTCGGCGGTCTATGGCTCGGATGCGATCACCGGGGTGGTCAACTTCATCACCCGCGACGACTTTCAGGGCATCGAGACGCGGATGCAGCTCAATGTCGATTATCCGACCGGCACCCCGGTCTACAATGTCGACCTGACCGCCGGCACCAACTTCGCCGGCGGCCGCGGCAATATCGTCGTCTCGGCCAATTATCTGATGCGCAACAGCATCACGCGTGGCGAACGCGGCGACTTCGCTTTCGAGTCGCTATCCGACGGCTGCACCGTTCCGGGCTCGGGCGGGCGCGACACTTCGGGCACGCCGTTCGCGATGCCCGGCGGGCAGACCTGCACCAGCGCGGGCGGCGAACTCGGCTTCCTCGCCGGCGGATCGGGGGACATCCCCAATGGCCGCTTCTCGGGCATCCCGGCTGCCGGCGGCGCCAATGCGGCGCTCAACGCCGCCTATGCGGCGGCGGGCCTGGGCGGGCTCGGCTCGCGCGGCTTCACCTTCAACAGCGCGGGCAACGCCGCGCGCCCGGCGATCACCCCGCAGGATGATTTCAATCTCGGCCCCGACAATTACCTGATCCAGCCGCAGGAGCGCTGGATGGTCAACAGCTTCGGCCACTACGATCTGACCGACGGCATCACTGCCTATATGGAGCTGCATTACTCGCGCAACAAAGTCGCCGCGCGGCTGGCACCGACCAATGTCGGCTCCCCGACCTTGTTCAACGTCAACAACCCTTATCTCACGCCCCAGCTGCGCGAGGTATTCCGCCAGCTCGACCTTGCCGAGACCGGCACGATCACAGTGACCAGCGGCACGGCGACGCGCACCACGGTGGCGGGCGACGGGCTCGCATTGATCACTGCCGGGCGCCGCTATGTCGAGGTCGGGCCGCGCAAGGCGACCGAGACCCGCAACGTCTATCGCGGCGCATGGGGCATTCGCGGCGATATCGGCAGTGTCTCGGACAGCATGCTGAGCAACCTCAAGTTCGACGTCTATTACACCCATTCGCGCAGCGAGAACGAGTTGCTGCTCCAGAATGCGCTCTCGCGCAGCCGGCTCCAGGCGTCGTTGCTGTCGGCCGGCGGTGCCGCGCCGGTGTGCAACATCTTCGGCCAGAACATCTCGCAGGCATGCATCAACGCGATCGCGATCGGCGCGACCAACCGCACCGTCGCGACCCAGCAGGTCGCGCAGGCCAGCCTGACCGGCGATCTGATCAAGCTGCCCGCAGGGCCGCTCGGCTTCTCGGTCGGCGGCGAGTGGCGCAAGACCAGCGCGACCTTCACTCCCGACGCCTATCTCTCGTCGGGCGACGTCGCCGGGTTCAACCCGGGATTGCCGACAAGGGGCAGCACGACGGTCAAGGAGGTTTTCGGCGAAGTCCGGGTGCCGCTGATCCACGATACGCCATTGATCGACAGCCTCGTCGCCAATGGCGCGTTCCGTTATTCCGATTACAATCTCGACGGGATCGGCGGGGTGTGGACCTATCTGGGCGGGCTCGACTGGAAGGTGAGTCCCGACATCGCATTCCGCGGCCAGTATCAGCGGGCGATCCGCGCGCCCAATGTCGGCGAGCTGTTCGGTGGTACGACCCGGGTGGTCAGCGTCGCGACCGATCCGTGCTCGAGCCGCGCCCCCGCCGCACAGCAAACCGACGCGGTTCGTGCGGTGTGCATCGCCACCGGGGTGCCCGCGGGGCAGGTGTTCGGCGCCGGGGTCCAGCCCAACACGATCTTCCCGGCCGATTTCGGCGGCAATCCGAACCTCGGCGCGGAGAAATCGGACACGTATACCGTCGGCGTGGTGATCACCCCGCGGTTCGCGCCGCGGCTCTATATCAGCGTGGATTATTTCAACATCACGCTGAAGGGCGCGATCGCCGCGTTGGGCGGCGGGCTGCAGAACACGCTCAACCTGTGCTACAACGTGCTTCAGGACGCGAGCAGCGAGTTCTGCCAGGCGATCAACCGGAGCCCGACCACCGGCGAGATCAACGATCCCTATGTTGCGCAGATCCGCAACGCCAATACCGGAGCGCTCCGGACCTCGGGAATCGATTTTGCCGCGCGCTATCACTTCGATGTCGGCTTCAATCCGTTCGGCGGGACCAGCTCGTTCGATCTGGGGACCAACGTCACCTATCTCCACGATTTCACGTCGACTCCGGTCGAGGCGTTCCCCAACATCAAGAATTATTGCGCGGGATCGTTCGGCCCGACCTGCGGCCAGCCGCTGCCCAATTGGCGCGGGATCAGCCGGGTGACGTGGAACTTGAACGATCTGAGCCTGAGCCTGCGCCACCGCTATATCGGCAAGGTGACGACCGATCGGTACATCGTGCCGACCCGGCAAGGCTCGGCCTCGGCGCCGGCGCTGGCGAGCATCGCCTATCCGACGCTCGCCGCGCAGAATTATTTCGACGTGTCGTTCGATCTCGACGTCAACGACAAGGTCGAGATATTCGGCGGAGTCAACAACGTCACCGGCAACATGCCGCCGGTGACGACGCAAGGCCCCAACGCCAATACCTGGTCGGCGACCTATGACGTGCTCGGCAGCGAGTTCTTCCTCGGCGCGACGTTCAAGTTCTAGGGTCTAAAGGGGGCGCGGCGGGCCGAGGCGCAATCGTGTCCGGCCCGCCAAGCTCGCACAGGAGCATCGAATGATCCTCGATCGGCGTACCTTGCTACTCGGCGGCACGATCGGTGCGGCGGCGCTTCTGGTCGGGCGATCTGCGCGTGCGCTGACGCCGGCGGATCGGGCAGGCGGCTGGGTCGATGTCCGCGATTTCGGCGCGAAGGGCGACGGCGTCACGATCGATACGCCGGCGATCAACAAGGCGATCGACCATGCGGCGGCCCGCGGCGGCGGCACGGTGTGGTTTCCGGCCGGGACCTGGGCGAGCTACACGATCCGGCTGAAGAGCAAGGTCACACTCCATCTCGACAATGGCGCGACGATCCTCGCCGCGCCGGCACCGAAGGACGAGCGCGGCGGCTACGATCTCGCCGAGCCGATAGATCCGGCAATCGCGAGCTTCCAGGATTTCGGGCACAGTCACTGGCGGAACAGCCTGATCTGGGGCGAGGGGCTCCATGATCTGGCGATCACCGGGCAGGGGCTGATCTGGGGCAAGGGGCTCGGCCGCGGCGACGGCAAGGATGCGTGGCTCAAGGATCCCAACGGCCCCGGCACCGGCAACAAGGCGATCGCGCTCAAGAATTGCCGCAACGTCACCTTGCGCGACTTCAAGATGTTGGAAGGCGGCTGGTTCGCCTTGCTCGCCACCGGGGTCGACAATCTAACGATCGACAATGTGCTGGTCGACACCAATCGCGACGGCTTCGACCTGGACTGCTGCAAGAATGTCCGCGTCTCGAACTGCACGGTCAATTCGCCGTGGGACGACGCGATCTGCCCCAAGAGCAGCTATGCGCTGGGGTATCCGCGGGTGACCGAGAACCTCACCATCTCGAACTGCCTCGTCACCGGCAATTATCAGGTCGGATCGCTGCTCGACGGAACGTGGCGCAAGATGCCGCCCGAATTCGCCAAGGACATCCATGGCCGGATCAAGTTCGGCACCGAGACCAATGGCGGCTTCCGCAACATCACGATCACCAATTGCATCTTCGAGGACAGCCGCGGGCTGGCTTTCCAGACGGTGGATGGCGGGATGGTCGAGGACGTGACGGTCTCCAACCTGACGATGCGCGGGATCGTCAACGCGCCGTTCTTCCTGCGGCTCGGCAAAAGGATGCGCGGCCCTGCGGGCCGGCCGATCGGGACGATGCGGCGGATCTCGATCGAGAATGTGGTCAGTTCGGGCGCGAACCTGCTGCCTTCGGTGATCGCCGGGCTGGCCGAGAATCCGATCGAGGATGTCCGGCTGTCGAACATCTATCTCCAGCATGTCGGCGGCGCCCCGGCGGCGATGGCGGCGCTGCGGCCGCCCGAGGCCGAGCTCGGCTATCCCGAAGCGACGATGTTCGGCGACTTGCCGGCGACCGGATTCTTCATCCGCCATGCCCGGCGCATCGAGATGCGCGATGTCGAGGTCGCGGTGGTGGCGCCCGATCCGCGTCCGGCATTCCGGCTAGAGGATGTGACTGATGCCGACTTCGCCGGCGTCCGGGTGCCGAAGGGGCCGGCTTTCTCGCTGGAAAAGGTGGTGAACTTTCGCAGCACCGGGAGCCGCTGGCTGAAGGACCGGGTGGCCAATGGCCTCGTCTCGGGGATATTCTAGGGTTCGAGCCGGGCTGCGCGTCTTCGGGATAGGGTTGACGGACGTTGTCGAACTTGCGGGGCTGGCGTAGTTTTCAAGCGACGCGATTGGTTATGCCGTTGTTTTACAGGGGAAGCCGCGATGACGCTTGCCTTGACGCGTCACCTGCGCACCGCCGGCGCGGCGCAAGCGCGGCATTGACGCGACGTCGCCGTGCCAACGATGCGCCTTCTACGCGCCGGCGACGCGCCTTCTACGCGACAGTCACGCGCCGCAGGCGCCACTGCGAAGCACCACGGACACGACGTGCGGCTGACGGGAGATGTCTTCAGGTTCAAAGGGCAGGCCCATGCCCGACCGCCCGAGGCGAGCAGATGAAATCCTACATTGCAAGTTCGACTCCGCGCTCCCGGGCCAGTGCCTGAGCGGGCGGGGCAACTTGGCAGCCTCATAGATCGCAAACGGCCGGAAACAGTGTTGGCGGCCCTTAACCGCGGTAGATCGTGTAGCTGATGAAGTAATACGAACTCTCAGCGCCTACGGTAGTGACCATCACTGCCATCGTGTGGGGCACGCCGACCACCAACAAACCCGGCAGCGTCGCAGCCACGCCGAGGTCGGGCTTACCCGACAGGATCAGTGTTCCATCATCAATGCGGACGTCGATCGGTGCATTCGGCTCGAAGCGCAGCGGCATCGGTCCGCCTGGAAGCGATAGGGCATAGGCTTTGGCGTCCGATGGAACCAGCACAGAGCCTTCGGCGGCTGCAGCCTTACCGTTAACAAGCAATCCCATCGACCCCCTCCGTTCCTTGATAAATTTGGAGGTAGCTGCCTGAGCGCAGCGCAACAAGCGGCGGCCGGGGTCGGTTTTGAGCCGATATTCCTGCCGGGGCGCTTCTGACCTCCGCTTCGCCGCGCGCCAATGACCAATATTGGTGGGAAGCGGTCTGTCCGCTGTTGGTGACGATAGCCAGACAAGCCGCCATTCAACGCTTGGCTTTCCGGCATTCAAAAAGGTAGTTGTAGTCGCCGCCGACCAGTTTGGCCGTTTTGCCGTCGGATGAAAGCTCGATCCGGGTTCCGCCTTGAATCGCTGGGTCAATCGTTAGATTAAACCTTCTCCCTTCAACTACGTCCAATGATGTAATCTTTCCCGACGCAGGGCCAGCTATATAAGTTCGGCTTTTCAGGAAGAGCGAAAAAGTAAGTTCGTCTGGCAACGTGCGTGGGTCATCGATGCAGATTTCTTGTTGTTTACAAGCATTCTGCATTGTCATGCTCCGACAATATATCGTCGGCATTGCCACTGCAGCGGTAACGGCGTGCGATGCCATAGCCACCGCTGATAGTATCGCCACGTAAAGAGTTCGCCTGAGGCAAAGGGTGGAACGCATGTGGGATCATCGCAGCCGTGCCGGACGGCTGCAATCGGGATTTCGCCGCACAGGTGGGAACGGCTGCATCTGAGCGAGAACAGTCGATCGCGTATAGCTTGGGACCTAGGCGAACATCCCGACCACCGATTTGACCTCGAGGAACTCGGCGAGGCCGAACTTGCCGTGCTCGCGGCCATTGCCCGATTGCTTGTAGCCGCCGAAAGGCAGGTTCGGATCGGGCTGGCCGCCATTGACATAGACCATGCCGGCGCGGAGCCGCGGGGCGACGCGCTTTACGCTCTCGGAATCGCCGAACACCACGGCGGACAGGCCGTAATCGGTATCGTTGGCGATCCGGATCGCGTCTTCCTCGTCCTCGTACGGGATGATCGTCACGACCGGGCCGAAGATTTCCTCGCGGGCGATCGTCATGTCGTTGCGGACGTTGGAGAACAAAGTCGGCTTGACGAAATAGCCGGTCTCGACACCGTCGGGGCGGCCGGGGCCACCGGTCTCGAGCTTGGCGCCTTCCTTGAGCCCCTTGGCGATCAGGCCCTGGATCTTGTCCCATTGGCTCTTGTTGACCACCGGCCCGATATGGCGGCCTTCCTCCGAAGGATCGCCGACCTGGGTGGCCTTCATCATCTCGGCGGCGAGCGCGGCGACCTGCTCCTGCAGATGGCGCGGGACGAGCAGGCGGGCGGGGGCGATGCAGCTCTGGCCCGAATTCATCAGCACGCTGAACAGGGTACCGGGCACGGCCTTGGCGAGGTCGGCGCTTTCCAGCACCAGCGCCGGCGATTTGCCGCCAAGCTCCTGATGGACGCGCTTGACGGTGTCGGCGGCGTTCTTGGCGACGAGGACACCTGCACGGGTCGAGCCGGTGAAGCTGACCATGTCGACGTCCTTGTGCTTCGACAGCGCAGTGCCGACGCCGGGGCCGTCGCCATTGACGAGATTGAACACGCCGGCGGGGACGCCTGCCGCGTCCATCACCTCGGCGAAGATTGCGGCGCAGCTCGGCGCTTCCTCGGAGGGTTTGAGCACCATGGTGCAGCCGGCAGCGAGCGCGGGGGCGACCTTGGAGACGATCTGGTTGAGCGGCCAGTTCCACGGGGTGATCATCGCGACGACGCCGATCGGCTCGTGGACGACGAGGCTGTTGCCGATCTGCTCCTCGAACTGGAACTCGCGCAGCGCGCGCGCGGCGGACATCAGATGGCCGATGCCAGATCCGACCTGCGCGGTCTTGGCGAGGCTGCGCGGGGCGCCCATTTCGAGGCTGATCGCTTCGGCCATGTCGGCGGCCCGCGCCTTATAAGCCTCAAGGACGCGCTCGATCAGCGCGATGCGTTCGTCGATGCTGGTGCGCGAGAAGCTTTCGAACGCGCGTTTTGCCGCGGCGACGGCCTTGTCGACGTCCGCCGCCGAGCCGAGCGTGATCTCGGTGACGGCCTCTTCGGTGGCGGGGTTGATCACCTGATGGGGGGTGCCGCCGTCGCTGTCGACCCAGGCGCCATCGATATAGTGCTTCAGAGTGCTGCGCATCCTCGTCCCCGATTCGAACTTCCGGTATGGAAGCTAGATGGACAAGCGGGAGGTGCGGCGCAAGGGCCGCTAGCTCTGGGTCACCTGAAAGATGTCGCCATCGAGATCGACGATGTAGAGCTTTCCGGCTCCGTCCTTGCCGAAGGAAACGACCTGGTCGAGCGTGCCGGCATCGGGCGTGAAATCCAGGTTGCGGCGTTCATAGCTAGCCGACGGGTAAAGTGATCCCTGTGCCAGCCCGGTCAGCGGCACCGACCAGATATTGCCGCTGACGAAGTCGCCGAACACATAGGCCTGACTGGTCCCGATGCTGAAGGTCGTGCCGCCGATTATCGATCTTCCCTCCTTCGGCCCGGTTCCGTGCGCGTATTGGGAGACCGGTGGAGTCAGGCCAGCGGGGGCAGTGCCGCGATACGGCTGGGTCCCTTCGAGGAAGGGCCAGCCGAAGTTGAGACCGGGCTGATTGCGCGGCAGCAGGTTGATCTCTTCGATCGCGTCCTGGCCGACATCGCCGATGATCAACGTGCCATCCGCGCCAATCGACGCCCGAAACGGATTGCGCAGGCCAAGCGCGTAAACCCACGGGTCGCCGCCGCCGCTCGCATAGGGATTGCCGCTGTGGGGAGAAAGGATTTGCGGGACGCTCGTGCCGACGGAATCATCGATATGTGCACGGAGTATTTTGCCGAGGCGCGAATTGGGGTTTTGCGCATTGTTGTTCGGATCCCCGACGCCGCCGCCATCGCCGGTCGCGATGTAGAGCGTCGGTCCATCCACGCCTAGCCAGCCGCCATTATGGTTGTTGCTGCCCGGATGCGGGACAGAGAGCTGAACGGCATAACCCGGCTGGCCGATTACATAGGCGCGAATTTCAATCGTGCCGTCGGGCGCCGTCGCGAAGATGAGAACGCGGCTCTTGAGGATATCCACCGTCTGGACGAGACCCAATACGCCGCGCTCGCCATCGGTGGAGATATTGGCGACCGTGAACATCAGCTGCTTCGCGCCGGTGGCGGGGGTCAGCTGCCACACCTTGCCGGTCTTTTCGACGACCCAGATTCGATCGTGGTCGCCGTTCACCATCTGGACGAAGACGGGCTGGTCGAAGCCAGTGGCGACCCGCTTGACGATGATTCCTTCGGCGCTGTTGGTCACCGTGACCTGAACGTCGTGCGTCGCGGACAACGTCCCGTCGCTCACCGCGAGCTGGACCTGGTAGATATTGTCCCCATTGCTGTCGGACGGAAGCTCGAAATTCGGCGCCGCCAGAAAGCTGAGCGCGCCGCCCGAAGTGATGGCGAACCGCGCCGCATCGGCGCCGCCGGCGATCGAGAAGGTGAGCGTGCCGCTTTGGCCGTCGGTCGCCTGGGCCTGATAAGCGAGCGTCAGATTCTCGGCCAGGTTCGCCGTACCCGCAGAGGTGAAAACCGGCGCGGTGTTGGCCGGGGTGGAGGTCGGCGTGGGCGTACCGCCGCCATTGTTGCCGCCGCCGCACGCCGCCAAGCCGAGAAGCAAAAGGGAGGCTGTGACGTGGCGCATCAGGAGGATTCCAGCTGGAAATTTCGGAGCGGCCCAGCCTGAAGGCTTTTGTGTGCGAGCGCAAAGCAAAACGCCCGGACCTCGCGGCCCGGGCGCTGCGTTCGTCTGAAGCTCTGCGTTACGAGCTGTAGTACATGTCGTATTCGACCGGGCTCGGAGTCATTTCCCAGCGCTCGACCTCCTGGTACTTCAGCTCGATATAGGCTGCGATCTGGTCGCGGGTGAACACGTCGCCCTTGAGCAGGAACTCCTGGTCGGCCGCGAGGCTCTCGAGCGCCTCACGCAGCGATGCGCAGACGGTCGGGACCTGCTCGAGCTCGGCGGGGGGCAGATCGTACAGATTCTTGTCCATCGGGTCGCCCGGATGGATCTTGTTCTGGATGCCGTCGAGGCCGGCCATCAGCAGCGCCGCATATGCGAGATACGGGTTGGCGAGTGCGTCCGGGAAGCGGAACTCGACGCGCTTGGCCTTGCTGCCCGCACCATAAGGGATGCGGCACGAAGCCGAGCGGTTGCGCGACGAATAAGCGAGCAGCACCGGCGCCTCATAGCCCGGGACCAGACGCTTGTAGCTGTTGGTCGAGGGATTGGTGAAGGCGTTGAGTGCCTTGGCGTGCTTGATGACGCCGCCGATGAAATAGAGGCACATGTCGCTGAGGCCCGCATAGCCGTTGCCGGCGAACAGCGGATTGCCCTTGTCCCAGATCGAGATGTGGGTGTGCATGCCGCTGCCGTTATCGTCCTTGATCGGCTTGGGCATGAAGGTCGCGGTCTTGCCGTAAGCATGCGCGACCTGGTGCACGACGTATTTGTAGATCTGCATGCGGTCGGCAGTCTCGACGAGCGTGCCATAGGTCAGGCCGAGCTCGTGCTGCGCGGCGGCGACTTCGTGGTGGTGCTTGTCGCAGGGCAGGCCCATTTCGAGCATCGTCGCGACCATCTCGCCGCGGATGTCGACGGCACTGTCGACCGGCGCGACGGGGAAATAGCCGCCCTTGGCGCGCGGGCGGTGGCCGAGATTGCCGGCTTCATATTCCTTGCCCGAATTGCCCGGCAGCTCGATGTCGTCGATCGCGTAATAGCTGGTCGCGTAGCTGTTCTCGAAGCGGACGTCGTCGAACATGAAGAACTCGGCCTCGGGGCCGACATAGACGGTGTCGCCGATGCCCAAGGTCTTGAGATAGGCTTCCGAGCGCTTGGCGGTCGAGCGCGGATCGCGGGCGTAGAGCTCGCCGGTCGACGGCTCGACGATATCGCAGACGAGGATCAGCATCGGGGTGGCCGAGAACGGATCGACCCACACCGCGTCGAGATCGGGCTTGAGGATCATGTCCGACTCGTTGATCGCCTTCCAGCCCTCGATCGACGAACCGTCGAACATCAGGCCGTCGGTCAGCTCGTCCTCGCCGATCACCTTGGCGACCATGGTGAGGTGCTGCCACTTGCCCTTGGGATCGGTGAAGCGGAGGTCGATCCACTCGATCTCATGCTCCTTCACCATCTTCAGAACATCATTGGCCGAATTCGCCATCGTAAAAGCCCTTTCGCTCTCTTTCGCCTGCCCGCCGAATCGGGCAATAAAATTACAGGTTCGGGCGCCGCAATATTACAGTGCTGCGCTGCGTCAAATCGCGTTTTCGTTGCGTTCGCCGGTGCGGATGCGCAAAGCGGTCTCGACGGGGATCACGAAGATCTTGCCGTCGCCGATCCGGCCGGTCTGCGCCGCGGCGGCGATCGCCTCGACGACGCGATCGGCGAGGCTGTCGTCGACCACCACCTCGAGTTTCACCTTGGGGAGGAAATCCACCACATATTCGGCGCCGCGATAGAGCTCGGTATGGCCCTTCTGGCGGCCGAAGCCCTTGGCTTCGGTGACGGTGATCCCGCTGACGCCGACTTCGTGCAGCGCCTCCTTCACTTCATCGAGCTTGAACGGCTTGATGATCGCTTCGATCTTTTTCACGTGTTCCCCCAAAGGAGTGAGGCAGTTCCCCGTAGCGCGCGTCTGGCAACAACCGTGCCAGAGGCAGAGTCGAGGATGCCCCTCGGGTCGCACGCCGCGCAAGGCTTAACAAGTGCCTGTCAAACGGGCAGCGTGCGCCGCGCTGCCTTATTCGAGGGCAGGCCCCGAGCCGCGATACCCCGCGCAGCTGTCAATAGTCGGGCCGCCTAGGGGGCCGCGCAATCAAATGCTCGCAACGCCACCCGATCCGTATTAGCAAACGACCCGCCGTGTCGGGGGGACTGCCGCGGCTTCAGGAACAGATCGAAAGAGAAGAGATGAAGATCCGCACGATTCTGGGTGTCGCGCTCGCGGCCGCATTCGCGCTCGGGCCCATGCCCGCCGCAGCGCAGTTCGGGGGACTGGGCAGTCTCGCCAAAAAGGCCGGGATCGGGCTGCCGAGCCTGCAAAAGGCACCGATCAGCACCAGCCTGGCCGACGCCAAATGGGGGGCCCCCGACCAGGACGGGTTCACTCCGCGCGAAGCCAAGCGCTCGCTGATGCAGCTGCAGCGCACGCCGAATGGCGGCTTCGTGCTCCAGCAGGGCTATTACGAATTCCACGACCAGAGCTATTGCCTGCATGCCGGAACGCACGGGCCGGGCGGCGGCGACGGCTATCTATATGGTCCGACCAAGGGCGCTGCCCAGGACGCAGTGATGACGATCGTGCGCAATTCGGTGAACCATCCCGAGATCGAGCAGCACGACATCCAGACCCTGCTTTGGGCGATCGTCGCGCGCGCCAAATTCGAGGATCTTTCGACCCAGCACAAGGCAGTCGCCGCGCGGCTGCTGACTCCGCGCCAGCTCGCGTCGCTCAATCGCAACGCGCTCGATCTGCTGACCAGCGGACCGATCGCCGACAATCTGCCGAGCGGCGTCCGGGACGTGCTCCGGGCCGAGGCCGATCTGCGCCGGATGCTGGCGTCGCCGGGCACCAGCTTCGCGGATCTCGAGCGAGTTGCGGTGCTCGCCGGCGCGGCGGGGATCGGCCCGGGCAGCCGGGACGTGCCCTCGGGCCGCTGGAGCCTGCATCCCGACGGCTATTACATCCGCTATCTGCCGCAGAGCTACAGCAATACCGTGGTCAACATCTGGGTGCCGCAGGGCAGCCCCGCGGTGGGCAAGGAATATGACCCCGCCACGCACATCGCGGTGCCGGGCAACACCAATCGCCAGCGGCTGATCCAGTCCGGCCGGGCGTATGGGAGGCATTGAGCTCAGGGCGTCACCCCGGACTTGTTCCGGGGTCCACCGTGCGGCGACGGCGGGGCTGGAGGCCCAGGCATCGCGTCAGGCCGTCTGGCGGATCCCGGCACTTCGGTCGGGGTGACGACCAAGGCAGTATCTACCCGCTTCAATAAGGCGGGTGGTGCAACCCTTTGGGGCTGGTCGTGAAGATCTCGCAGCCGGTTTCGGTGATGCCGACCGAATGCTCGAACTGCGCCGAGAGCGAGCGGTCGCGCGTCACCGCGGTCCAGCCGTCGTCGAGCAACTTCACGTCGGGACGTCCGATATTGATCATCGGCTCGACGGTGAAGAACATGCCCGGACGCAGTTCGGGGCCGGTGCCGGGGCGGCCGACATGGACCACTTCGGGCGCATCGTGGAAGATCTGGCCGAGGCCGTGCCCGCAGAAATCGCGGACCACCCCGTAGCGATGTTTCTCGGCGTGGCGCTGGATCGCGTTGCTGATGTCGCCGAGATGGTTGCCTGGCTTCGCCTGTTCGAGCCCGAGCATCAGGCATTCATAGGTCACGTCGACCAGCCGGCGCGCCTTGATCGGCACGTCGCCGACCAGATACATCCGGCTGGTGTCGCCGTGCCAGCCGCCGAGCATCGGCGTGACGTCGATATTGACGATGTCGCCGTCCTTGAGCGTCTTCTCGCTCGGGATGCCGTGACAGACGACATGGTTGATCGAGATGCAGCAGCTGTGGGTATAGCCGCGATAGCCAAGCGTCGCGGGAACGCCGCCGCCGGCGATCGTCATATTGCGGACGATGTCGTCGAGCTCGGCGGTGGTGACGCCGGGAACGACGTGCGGCACCAGCGCGTCGAGGATCTCGGCGGCGAGGCGGCCGGCCTTGCGCATGCCTTCGAAGCCTGCGGGCCCATGAAGCTTGATCGTGCCGTCGCGCGTTTGCGGCATGTCTTCGGTGACGGTGACATATTCGGTCATGGTTGGCGATATAGGCGTGTTTGTATCGAGTTGCGAGAGGTGCCCGCTTGACGACATGTTCAATATGAGTTAAGTGGTAGCTTAACTCAACGGGAGGCACACGGTAGGTCCAGCCTATCGCCGGAAACGACCGGGACCGTCGGGGATGGATCCGCATGCTGGCGGACTATCTGCGTGTGCGCCCGGAGGACGAGTATGGATAAGAACGAGCGGTTCGCGCTGTTTGTTCGCGAGATGGAAGAAGCGGCGCCCGCCGCGTCATTTGAGGAGGCGCGTCTTTTGCTGGAAACGGTGCTCAACGGCGTCGAAGACCGGCATTCGGGCGTGCCCTATAATCCCGAAAATTGGCAAGCCGACGGTCGCCTGTACCCGCCGCACGACGATTCCGAGCGGAAGAGCGATACGAGAGGCGTGCGTATATTCAGAACGCGCGGGCACCGGGTGTCTATCGCCGAGAATGGCGCGCTTCGTATTGTCGCGGCCGATCTGCCTGCGCGCATCATATTCGAGAAAGTGGGAAAGGATGGTCGGGTTTGCCCCGATTAGTGCATCGATGAATTCCTTCAACCAGCTTGTGAGCCGGATCCATGAGCGATTTGGTGGCCGGAACGGATGGACCGTGTCGGTTGAGGAGCCTGCCAAATCGGAAGGTACATATTTTGCGAGCGTTGCGCGGCCGGACGGATTCGTTGTCGAAATAGAGTGGCAACGGCATAGAGGTTTTGGTTTGGTGGCAGGTCGTAATCTTGTCTTCGGCGCCGGCGTCGATGAGGTCATGGGATCGGTCGATGCGACCTTGGAAAGAGTTTCAGCATTGGTTGACGGCGGCGTCCCAACTGCGGGAACGCAAATTCTGGAGCTGCGAGAGTTGAGGAAACTGCGTGGTCTGCTTCAGAAGGATGTCGCCAATACGCTCGGCATCAGTAAAAGTGGCCTTGCGCAGATGGAACAGCCCGGCGCATTGACTTTCATGCAGCTGGATACGTTACGGCGCGTGATAGCCAGTATGGGAGGGGAGCTCGTGTTGAAAGCGCGTTTTCCGGGCGGCAGCGAGCGGCAAATCGCCGTAGATTGATCAGGCGCCGACGTTTAGAGCGTGCAAATGAGCGAGCGCATCTGGACCGCGGCATTGGTGGTGATCGGCGACGAGATCCTGTCGGGCCGCACCCAGGACAAGAATGTCGCGCAGCTCGCTTCGTGGCTCAACGTCCAGGGCATCAGGCTGAACGAAGTGCGGATCGTCCCCGATGTCGAGAGCGCGATCGTCGAGGCGGTCAATACGCTCAGGGCGCGCAACGACTATCTGTTCACCACCGGCGGAATCGGCCCGACCCATGACGACATCACGGTGGATGCGATCGCGGCGGCTTTGGGTGTGTCGGTTGTGGTGCATCCCGAGGCGCGCGCGGTGCTCGATGCTTATTACGAGAGCCGCGGCGGGCTGACCGATGCGCGGCTGCGGATGGCGCGGGTGCCGGAAGGCGCCGATTTGATCCCCAACCGGATGTCGGGCGCGCCAGGCATCCGGTTCGGCAACGTGTTCATTCTCGCCGGGGTGCCGCACATCACCGCGGGCATGCTCGACGCGCTGACCGGCACGCTAGAAGGCGGGCTGCCGGTGTTGTCGCGCACGGTGGGCGCGTGGGTCGCGGAGAGCGAGATTGCCGAGATGCTGCGGGAGACCGAACGTGCGCATGCCGGCGTGTCGATCGGCAGCTATCCTTTCTTCCGCGACGGGCGGACGGGCGCGAATTTCGTAGTGCGGGCGACGGAACAGGCGCTGATCGATACGACGGTCGAGGCGTTGATCGCAGGGCTGCGTGGTGCGGGCAGAGAGCCCGTCAACGGGGGGATCTAGACTTGGCGGCGCTCAAGTTGCGGGGCAGCTCTTGCCGCGCTCCCGCCGTCACCCCGGACTTGTTCCGGGGGCCACCGCGCCGAAAGTTCTGGCAAAGAGCCTCTATCGCATCGCCCGGACGCCTGGTGGATCCCGGAACAAGTCCGGGATGACGGAAGGGTGGGAGAGCGGCGTCCTATTTCGCCAGGTCGGTGATCACCGCTTTGTAGAACGTCACCGCCGGGCCGATCTCGCCGACCGGAATCCGCTCGTTGAGCCCGTGCGCGAAGCTGTCGCTCGACTTCATGAACAGCGGGCTGACGCCGTAGCTGGGCACGCCCTTGCCGCGGAACCACATGCTGTCGGTCGCCCCCGACGACATCACCGGGACCACCGGTACCTCGGGGAAGCGCGCATGCACCGCCTTGGCGATCACCTTCATCAATTCGGGGCGGAGCGGCGATGCGTCGCTCGGCACCGAGCCGCTCTCGACCTTGGTCACCTTGACCGCGGGATCGGCAACCAGCTCGGCGAGCTTCGCCTGCACATCGGCGATCGGCGTTCCGGGGAAGATCCGGCAATTGATGTTGGCGGTGGCGCGCTGCGGCAGCGCGTTGGTCGCGTGGCCGGCATTGGCCATCGTCGCGACGCAGGTCGTTCCGGTCTGGCCGACATAGCCTGGATCCGCACGCAGCACCGCGCGCGCCTCCAGATCCTCGGGATTGGCGGCGAAGCGGCGCATGGCGTCGGCGAGCTTCGCGTCGGGCGTGCGCGCCGCGGTGGCGGTCCAGCTCGCTTTGGTGATCTCGTTGACCTGGCCGGGGAATTCATAGGCCTCGATCTTCTGGAGCGCCGCGGCGAGCTGGTAGATCGCATTGGGCTTGCGCGGTGCGCTCGAATGGCCGCCGGGGTTGGTCACCCCGAGCTCGAAATCGGCATAGGTCTTCTCGGCACCCTGCACCCCGAACATCACCGGCTTGCCGGCCTCGTCCATGTCGCCGCCGCCGCCGTCGATGTTGAGCAGCAATTCGGCGTCGTGAAACTCGGCGGCGAGCGCGGCCGTGGTCTTCATCGCCGTCTCCTCGTCGCCCGAGAAGAGCATCACCACGTCGCGACCCGGCTTGAAGCCTTCGCGCTTGAGCTGGATCACCGAGGCGACGAAGGTCGAGACGTCGAACTTGTTGTCGCTCGCGCCGCGCCCGAACAGATAGCCGTTCTCGACCACCGGCGTGAACGGATCGCGCTCCCAATCGGCCGGCTTTGCCTCGACCACGTCC
>Ga0247823_10000898_pt1 | contig 25096 bp, 23 predicted proteins | sample 13C_PalmiticAcid_2_FD_192426 | JGI IMG/M metagenome (GOLD analysis project Ga0247823, IMG submission 192426) | Soil microbial communities from agricultural site in Penn Yan, New York, United States - 13C_PalmiticAcid_Day30 | ecosystem: Environmental > Terrestrial > Soil > Agricultural land... | reverse complement strand
ACGGAGAGCAACTTCACTGGCTACTCGTCCGAGGACCTTGTCGGTCGCGTCAATCACAAACCACTCGTGCGTCACGTCAGCGGGTTTGGCGCTGAACGTTTTGGTCATGAGTTTTCTCTTGAAGAGGTGGTTTGGCGGCTCTTTTCCACGGTCGGTCGTTCTCTGTCGGAACGCTCTTAGGTGGGTTTTGAATGCTTCGCCGCGGAGCCAGCAAATCGCTGCGAAGCCCTCCATTGTACGAAATTCCGGCCCCGGATGGCAAACCGCCTGTCCCCGATGGCCGGGCCAAGGGGGCAAACGGCTACCATCAGGGCATGTTCAGCTACCGACACGCCTTCCACGCCGGCAACCACGCCGACGTGCTCAAGCACATCACCCTCATCGCCACCCTGCGCCACCTGATGCAGAAGGAGGCCGGGCTGACCATGATCGACACCCACGCGGGCGCCGGGCTGTACCGGCTCGACGGCGACTACACCGAGACCGGGGGCGAGGCCAAGGACGGCGTCGTCAAGCTCATGGGCGCCCTGCGGGCGGCCGATGGTCCATCCACCGAGGCCGTCGCACCGGCGATCGACGACTACCTCGACCTGGTGGCCGGCTTCAACCCCTCGGGCGCGCTTCGGGTCTATCCCGGCTCGCCGTTCGTCATGCACCAGCTGCTGCGGACGGAGTCGCGCGACCGGCTCAAGCTGTTCGAACTGCACCCGACCGACAGCCGCACCCTGTCCGCCAACATCGCCCAGCTCGAAGCCGGCCGCCAGATCGCGGTGGTGCGCGAGGACGGGTTCGAGGGCGTCAAGCCGCTGCTGCCGCCGCCGCCCTCGGCGACCGGCTCGAAGCGCGCGCTCGTGCTGATCGACCCGAGCTACGAGATCAAGAGCGATTACGGCAAAGTGAGCGCCTGCATACAGGAACTCATCCGGCGTTTTCCCACCGGCACCTACCTGGTCTGGTACCCGGTGATCCCGCGCCCGGAGGCGCACGACCTGCCGCGGCGCCTGCGCACCCTGTCGAACCAGGCGCAGAAACCCTGGCTGAACGCCACGCTGGCGATCGGCCAGGACCCGACCCACGGCCCGGACGACCGTCCGGGCCTGACGGCCAGCGGCATGTTCGTGATCAACCCGCCGCACACCCTCAAGGGCACGCTGCAGGCGGCCTTGCCCCAGCTGCTGACCCACCTCGGTCGAGGGCGCGGCAAATCCCAGGCGATCGAGTCGGGCGGCTGAACGCCGGTTTCAGCGCGGCCGGGCCAGCGCCATGGTCCAGTAACGGCCATAGGTGGTGCCGCTGCGCTGCACACAGCTCACCGCCACGTCCTGGTACTCGGCGCGCATGATGTTGGCGCAATGGCCGGCGCTGGCCAGCCAGCCGTTCATCACGGTCGAGACCGAGGTCTGCCCCGCCGCGATGTTTTCCCCCACCCACGACCACGCATAGCCCTCGGCGGCAATGCGCTGGGAGGCCGTGCGCCCGTCGAGCCCGGTGTGGGAGAAGTAGTTGTTGGCCGCCATGTCGGTCGAATGCCGGGCCGCAGCGGAGAACAGGGCGTCGTTCCAGGCCAGTGGCGCCACCGCCGGCATGGCGGTGCCGCCGCAACTGCGCGCCACGGCCCGCGCCGCGTTGATCTGCTGCAGCAGGCTGTTGCGGAAGTCGGGCAGGTTGCAGCTGGTGCCGGCGTCCAGCGCGACCAGCGTCGAGCCGCCGCCTGCGGTGCTGGCTCCGCCGGTGCTGCTCGGGGGTGATGGCACACCCACCGTGCTGTCCGACCCACCGCTGGCGCCCGCGCCGCTGCCGCCGCCCCCTCCTCCTCCACCGCATGCGGTCAGGGTCAGCAGGGTGCCCAGGATCAGGGCCAGGCCGGCGAGCCGGTGTTCGAGAGGGAGAGACTGGTGTTGCATGCGCTCCACTCTAGGGTCGAGCCTGCGGGGTCAGGTAAGCGGATGTAGCCCTCGACCGCCCTTCCGCCAGGCCCGACCGCTCGTTGGGAGACCGTTGGGCGGGCGCTGCAAATTCACCGACCGATCGGTCGGCTAACTCGCTATACTGCGATCCGCACCCCCACTGTGCAGGAGACTTCGCATGTACACCCAGTCCTTCAACGTGCCCGACGCCGAGGCCAAGCCTGGCGCCCCGCTCCAGGCCGTGCCCCACGACACCGCGCTGCAGGCGCACTTCGATGCCGTCATCGACGCCGACGGCAAGATCGAGCCGCGCGACTGGATGCCCGACGCTTACCGCAAAACGCTGGTGCGCCAGATCAGCCAGCACGCGCACAGCGAGATCGTGGGCATGCTGCCCGAGGGCAACTGGATCTCGCGCGCGCCCAGCCTCAAGCGCAAGGCGATCCTGGTGGCCAAGGTGCAGGACGAAGGCGGCCATGGCCTGTACCTTTACAGCGCGGCCGAGACGCTGGGCACCAGCCGCGACCAGATGTTCGACGCGCTGCACAGCGGCAAGGCCAAGTACAGCTCGATCTTCAACTACCCCACCCTGACCTGGGCCGACGTCGGCGTGATCGGCTGGCTGGTGGACGGCGCGGCGATCATGAACCAGATCCCGCTGTGCCGCTGCAGCTTCGGCCCGTATGCGCGCGCCATGATTCGGGTCTGCAAGGAAGAGAGCTTCCACCAGCGCCAGGGCTTCGAGTCGCTGATGGCCATGATGCAGGGCACGGCCGAACAGAAGGCCATGGTGCAGGACGCGGTGAACCGCTGGTGGTGGAAGTGCCTGGCCATGTTCGGCCCGCCCGACGCCGACAGCCCCAACAGCGTGCAGGGCATGCGCTGGGGCATCAAGCGCATCAGCAACGACGACCTGCGCCAGAAGTTCGTGGACGCGACCGTGCCGCAGGCCGAGGTGCTGGGCGTCACCCTGCCCGACCCCGACCTGAAGTGGAACGAGGCGCGCGGCCACCACGACTACAGCGCCATCGACTGGGACGAGTTCTGGGCCGTGGTCAACGGCGACGGCCCGTGCAACAGGGAGCGCCTCGCCACCCGGGTGAAGGCCTGGAACGACGGTGCCTGGGTGCGCGAAGCCGCCCTCGCCCACGCCCGCAAGCAACAGGAACGCGCTATGAAGGAGGCCGCATGAACACCCCCGCACTCAAGGAATGGCCGCTCTGGGAAGTCTTCGTGCGCAGCAAGCAGGGCCTGGAACACAAGCACTGCGGCAGCCTGCACGCCAGCGATGCGCAGCACGCGCTGCACCTGGCGCGCGACGTGTACACGCGCCGCCAGGAGGGCGTGAGCATCTGGGTCGTGCAAAGCAGCAGCATCACGGCCAGCGAGCCCGACAGCAAGGACAGCTTCTTCGACCCGGCCGCCGACAAGGTGTACCGCCACCCCACCTTCTACGAGATCCCCGACCAAGTGGGGCACATGTGATGGGCACCACCGCGCCGATCGACTACCTGCTGCACCTGGCCGACAACGCCCTGGTGCTGGGCCAGCGCAACGCCGAGTGGTGCGGCCATGGGCCCATCCTCGAGGAAGACCTCGCGCTGGCCAACAACAGCCTGGACCTGCTGGGCCAGGCCCGCCTGCTCTACCAGCACGCGGCCACGCTGGTCAACGCCGACGCGGCCCAGGCGCGGCGCTTCGCCCACCTGCAGGGCGCCCGTGCCGAAGGCGCGGTCACCGAGGACACGCTGGCCTACTTCCGCGACACGCACGAGTTCCGAAACTTCACGCTGCTGGAGCTGCCGCACAGCGGCCCGCTGGCGGGTACCGTCGCTGGCAACCCCGACTACGCCACCACCCTCGCGCGCAACTTCCTCTACAGCGCGCTCATGGTGCTGGTGTGGGACCGGCTGCAGGCGTCCGGCGATGCGCAGCTCGCGGCCATCGCGGCCAAGTCGTTGAAAGAGGTGCGCTACCACTTGCGCCACGCCAGCGACTGGCTGGTGCGCTTCGGCGACGGCACCGACGAATCGCACGCCCGCGCGCAGGCCGCGCTGCGCCACCTGCTGCCCTACTGCCAGGAATTCTGGATCGGCAGCGAGGCCGAAACCGCCGCCGTGAAGAACGGCACCGGCGTCGATCTGGCCGACCTGAAGGCCGACTGGGACGCGCTGGTGGACGACACGCTGAACGAGGCCACGCTGCAGCGCCCCGCCGTGCAGGGCTACGTGCCGCAGGGCCGACACGGCGTGCACTCCGAGCACATGGGCTTCCTGCTCGCCGAGATGCAAAGCCTGGCGCGCGCGCACCCACAAGCCGTCTGGTGAGACTAGGCCATGCACGCCGACATCCATGACGCGCTCGCCGGTCTGGCCGACCCGGAAATCCCGGTGGTCAGCCTGGGCGAGCTCGGCATCCTGCGCGGCGTGCGCACCGGCGCGGACGGCGTTCCCGAGGTGGTGATCACACCGACCTACAGCGGCTGCCCGGCCATGGGCCAGATCGAGGACGACGTGCGCGCCGCGCTGGCGAACGCGGGACTGCAAGCCCGCGTGGTCACGCAGCTCGCCCCGGCCTGGACCACCGACTGGATGAGCGAGGCCGCGCGCGAGAAGCTGCGCGCCTACGGCATCGCGCCGCCGCAATGCGGCAGCGAGCCGCCGGCCACCGCCGCCGCGCCGCTGAAGTTCTCGCGCCAGGCGCTGCGCCGCGAGACCGTGCCCTGCCCGCAATGCGGATCGACCCACACCACCGAGACATCGCCCTTTGGCTCCACCGCCTGCAAGGCGATGTACCGCTGCCTGGATTGCCTCGAACCGTTCGACTACTTCAAACCGTATTAGATGGAACACCCCCGCGCCGGCCTTTCAGGCCGTCACCCCCTCAAGGGGGCAACGTCTGCGGCCCGGCAAAGCCGGTTCCGCGACGTTCCCGATCAGCACCCGGGCACGCGAGCGGCCCTGGTGAATTGCAACGGAGTCTTTTCATGAGCATCGCTTCTCCTCGCTTCCACGAACTCCCGATCGCCCGCATCAGCCCCGAGGCCGCCGGCGCGGTGGCGATCACCTTCGCCGTGCCGCCCGAACACCGCACCGCGTTCGCGTTCGAGCCCGGGCAGTTCCTCACCGTGCGCGCCACCATCGACGGGCAGGACGTGCGCCGCAGCTACTCCATCAGCAGCCCGCGCAGCCTGCTCGCGCAGCGCGGCGAGCTCACGCTGGGCATCCGCCCCGTGGATGGGGGCGTGTTCTCCAACTGGGCTGCCACCCAGCTGAAGGCCGGCGACACGCTCAAGGCGATGCCGCCCGACGGCCGCTTCACCATCCACAAGCCGCGCGCGGTGCACCGCGTGGGTTTCGCGGCCGGCTCGGGCATCACGCCCATCCTCTCGCTCATCGCCAGCACGCTGGAAGAATCGCCCACCTCGAAATTCACGCTCGTCTACGGCAATCGCCGCATGGGCAGCGTGATGTTCAACGAGGCCCTGCAGGACCTGAAGGACCGCCACGCGGACCGCCTCACGCTGATCCACATCCTCTCGCGCCAGGCGCAGGAGGTGCCGTTGCTCGAAGGCCGCATCGACGCCGACAAGGTGCGCGCGCTGATCGCCACCCTGCTGCCCGTGGGCAGCATGGACGAGGTCTTCATCTGCGGCCCCGAAGCCATGATCGAGGCGACGGAAAAGGCCCTGCTCGACGCCGGCGTGCGCCCCGACCGCGTGCACACCGAGCGCTTCACCTCGCCCACGCTGGAGGCCTTGCCGGCGGCCCAGCGCCGGGCCGCCGTGCTCGGTCAACCGGCCGTGCGCGCCGAGGGTGAGGTCGCGCTCACCGTGGTGCTCGACGGCAAGCCGCACCAGCTGCGCATGAACCGCGACGAGCGCGTGCTCGACGTGGCCCTGAACGCGGGGCTGGACCTGCCCTGGTCGTGCCGGGGCGGCGTGTGCTGCACCTGCCGCGCCAAGGTGATGGAAGGCGCGGTGCAGATGGACAAGAACTTCACGCTCGAGCCCTGGGAGACCGACAAGGGCTTCGTGCTGAGCTGCCAGTCGCGGCCCACCACCGACCGCGTGGTGGTGAGCTACGACGAGCGCTGACGCGGTCGCTCAGAAGCGCCAGCCCAGGCCGACGCCGACCAGCACGGGATCGGCCTTGAACTGGCCGATCTTCACGCCACCGGCGCTCACGTCGGTCTTGATGAAGACCTTCTTCACATCCACGTTCAGGTAGAGCTGCTTGCTCAGGGGAATGTCCACTCCCACCTGCAGCGCCGGGCCGAAGCTGTTGCGCTTCACGTCGGCGCCGCCGCCCAGCAGGTGCACCGAGCTGAAGCGCGTGTAGTTGACACCCGCGCCCACGTAGGGTTTGAAGCCGGGCGCATCGAAGTGGTACTGCACGGTCAGCGTGGGCGGCAGGTGGCGCAGCGTGCCGATGGCCGCGCCGTTGGCCGTGATGGTGTGTTTCTGCGGCACGGTGAGGATCAGCTCGGCCGCCAGGTGCTTGCTGAAGAAGTAGCTGACGTCGACTTCGGGCAGGCCCTTGTTGTTCATGGCCAGGCCCAGGCCGGTGCTGTCCTTGTTGGCGCTGTCCAGGTGCACGGCGCGGGCGCGCACGAGCACGCTGCCGGCCTGGAAGTCCTGCGCCAGGGCGACGCCCGATGCGAACAGGCAGGTGGAAGCGAGGGCGGCCAGGGCGAATTGCTGCGTTTTCATGATGGTCTTCTGTGTTGCGTTGACTCGGGAGAATCCCCGCATTCATTACAGAAGACCCTGGATGGCGCCGCGTTGCGCCACGTCAAACCGGCCGGCGGCCCGGGCCCGCCGGTGCGGGTGGCTTGACGCAGGTCAAGCCGCGCGCCTCAGTCGCGCAACAGCACGACCCGGCCGACCCCGCCCTGCACGATCCCCAGCGCCGACGCGGCCGCGCGGCTGAGGTCGATGATGCGGCCCGGCACGTGCGGGCCCCGGTCGTTGATGCGCACCGTCACCTCCTTGCCCGTGCGGGCGTGGCGCACGCGCACGCGGGTGCCGAACGGCAGCGTCTTGTGGGCCGCGGTGAGTTCGTTCATGTCGTAGACCTCGCCGCTGGCGGTGCGCCGGCCATGGAAAGGCTCGCCGTACCACGACGCCAGGCCCCGCGCGATGACGCCCTCACCCGGGTCCGGGGTGTCGGTGTCGTCGGCCGAGGCATCGGGCAGATTGCCCAGGTCGGGCATCTCCGGTGCTCGCGTCGCGCAGCCGCCGAGCCACAACAAGGTGGCCAGCGCCAGCGTGAGCGCGGGCTTGAGGCTCATGCAAGCCCGAGGCGCTGGACGATGTCCGTCGTGGCCCCGCTCTGGTTCATGGTGTAGAAGTGCAGCCCCGGCACACCGCCGCTGCGCAGGCGGTCGCACAGGTCGGTCACCACGTCCAGGCCGAAGGACTTGATCGACGCGGTGTCGTCACCGAAGGCCTGCAGGCGCATGCGGATCCAGCGCGGGATCTCGGCGCCGCAGGCATCCGAGAAGCGCATCAGCTGCGTGGAGCTGGTGATGGGCATGATGCCCGGCACCACCGGCACGTCCACCCCCTGGCGCTGCAGCGCGTCGCGGTAGTGGAAGTAGGCATCGGCATTGAAGAAGTACTGCGTGATGCCCGAGTCGGCTCCGGCCTTGACCTTGGCCACGAAGGCCTCCAGGTCGGCTTGCGGCGATTTCGCCTGAGGATGCGTCTCGGGATAGGCCGCCACCTCCAGGTGGAAGCGGTCACCCGTCTCCTGGCGGATGAAGGCCACCAGGTCGCTGGCGTAGCGGAACTCGCCGCCCGCGCCGTAGCCGCTGGGCAGGTCGCCCCGCAGGGCCACGATGCGGCGGATGCCGGCGGCCGTGTAGGCCGCCAGGCGCTCGCGGATGCTTTCGCTCGACTGGCCGATGCAGCTCAGGTGCGGCGCGGCCGGGCAGCCCTCGCCCATGATCTCGGTCACGGCCTGCAGCGTGCCGTCCTGCGTGGAGCCGCCGGCGCCGAAGGTCACCGAGCAGAACTCGGGCTTGAGCGCATACAGCTGCTGGCGCACCGCGCGCAGCTTGACCGCGCCTTCAGGCGTCTTGGTCGGGAAAAATTCCAGGCTGATGGGAAGACTCACGGTCCCCTCCTTGCATCATTGGCTCGCATAGACAAAAAACTCGCGGTTGCCGTCACCCCCGGTGATCGCGCTTTCCACGTAGTCGCGCATCCGCAGGCCATGGTCTTCACAGGCCTGCGCGATGCGCTCGCGCACGATGGCGTAGCTCGCGGCGTCCTTCACCAGGCCGCCCTTGCCGATGTGTTCGGGTTGCAGCTCGAACTGAGGCTTGACCAGCATCAGCAGGTGTCCGCCCGGTGCCAGCAAAGGCACCACGGCCGGCCACACCAGCGTCTGCGAGATGAACGACAGGTCGCCCACGATCAGGTCGAACGGTGGCGCGCCGCCCGCGTCCGTCAGCGCCTGGGCCGACAGATCGCGCGCGTTGCACTTCTCGATGCAGACCACGCGCGGGTCGCCCCGGAGCTGCGGGTGCAGCTGGCCCTGGCCCACGTCCACCCCCACGACCTTCGCCGCGCCGCGCTGCAGCAGGCAGTCGGTGAAACCGCCGCTGCTCTGCCCCACATCGAGGCAGCGCAGGCCGCTCACGTCGAGACCGGTGTGGCGCAGCGCGCCTTCCAGCTTGAGGCCACCGCGCGAGACGTAGCGCGTTTCCGCCGTGTCCAGCAGGCGCAGCTCGGCCGTCTCGCGCAGCTCCTCGCCGTTCTTGGTGACCGTTTTCCAGTCGCCGCCCGGCACGCACCACTGCACGCCCGCGGCGACGAGCCGCTGGGCCTGCGAACGGGTGGCGGCCAGGCCGCGCTCCACCAGAAGTTGATCCACTCTCATCGAAGAGACCCGCCGGGAACCCGGCGGGGTGGGATCAGTACCGGTAGGTGTCGGGCTTGTAGGGGCCCTGCACCGGCACGCCGATGTAGGCGGCCTGTTCCTTGGTGAGCTTGGTCAGCTGCGCGCCCAGCTTGGACAGCTGCAGGCGTGCGACCTTCTCGTCCAGGTGCTTGGGCAGCACGTAGACCTGGCCCACCTTGTAGGCGTTGGGCTTGGTGAACAGTTCGATCTGCGCGATGGTCTGGTTCGCGAACGAGGACGACATCACATAGCTCGGGTGGCCCGTGCCGCAGCCCAGGTTCACCAGGCGGCCCTTGGCCAGCAGGATGATGCGCTTGGCCGGCTTCTTGCCGACCTTGGGGAAGATCACGTGGTCGACCTGCGGCTTGATCTCGTCCCACTGGCAGTTCTTCTCCAGCGAGGCGACGTCGATCTCGTTGTCGAAGTGGCCGATGTTGCAGACGATGGCCTGGTCCTTCATGGCCTCCATGTGCTCGTAGCGGATCACGTCCTTGTTGCCGGTGGTCGTCACGAAGATGTCGGCCTTGTCGGCGGCATATTCCATGGTCACGACGCGGTAGCCTTCCATGGCGGCCTGCAGGGCGTTGATGGGGTCGATCTCGGTCACCCACACCTGGGCCGACAGCGCGCGCAGCGCCTGGGCCGAGCCCTTGCCCACGTCACCGTAGCCGGCGACCACGGCGACCTTGCCGGCGATCATCACGTCGGTGGCGCGCTTGATGCCATCGACCAGCGATTCGCGGCAGCCGTACAGGTTGTCGAACTTGCTCTTGGTCACCGAGTCGTTGACGTTGATGGCGCGCATCTGCAGCGTGCCCTTGGCCGACATCTCGTTGAGGCGGTGCACGCCGGTGGTGGTCTCTTCCGTCACGCCGACAATGTTCTTCAGGCGGCGGCTATACCAGGTCGGGTCCTGCTTGAGCTTGGCCTTGATGGCCGCGTGGATGATCTTTTCCTCTTCGCTCTTGGCCTTGCCCAGCGCCTTGATGTCCTTCTCGGCAGCGGCGCCGAGGTGCATCAGCAGCGTGGCATCGCCGCCGTCGTCCAGGATCATGTTCGGGCCTTCGGTCTTGCTGCCCTTGGGGCCGAACTCGAAGATGCGGTGGGTGTAGTCCCAGTAGTCTTCCAGCGACTCGCCCTTGATCGCGAACACCGGCGTGCCCTTGGCCGCGATGGCGGCGGCGGCGTGGTCCTGCGTCGAGAAGATGTTGCACGAGGCCCAGCGCACGTCGGCACCCAGCGCCTGCAGGGTCTCGATCAGCACGGCGGTCTGGATCGTCATGTGCAACGAGCCGGTGATGCGTGCGCCCTTGAGCGGCTGCGCTTTGGCGAACTCGTCGCGGATGGCCATCAGGCCGGGCATTTCGGTTTCGGCGACGCGGATTTCCTTGCGGCCCCAGTCGGCCAGGGAAATGTCGGCGATCGCGCTGTCGTCAGCGACGGGGTTGTTCAGACGTGCATTCATGGTTCGCTCCGGAAAGGATGGACAAACCACATCTCGCAGGGAGTCAAAAAAAACTCATCGCACGGGATGTGGATGAGCGTCGTTGCAGGGATGGTCCGAGCCTCACGCCCCGCTGCTGACCTGGTCAGTGGGGGCGCTGCAACGCTCCTCGGATCGCGGGATTCTACCGCAGCAGGCCCGATCTGCCCCCTGCCGCATGTCGCCGGTGGCACCTGCGACGCCCGGGCCCCTGTGCGACACTGCCGGCCTCCCATGCGCATGAACCCCCTCTCCCTCTGGCCGGCCACGGACCGCGCGCGCATTCACGGCGTGCTGACGGACATCGACGACACGCTCACGACCGAGGGCGCGATCACCGCCGATGCGCTGGACGCGCTGCACCGCCTGCGCGCCGCCGGCCTGCCGGTGTTCGCCATCACCGGCCGCCCCGCCGGCTGGAGCGAAGCCTTCGCCCTGGCCTGGCCGGTGGATGCCATCGTGGCCGAGAACGGCGCCGTGGCCCTGTGGCGCGGCGCCTCGGGCGAGCTGAAGCGCGACTACCTGCAGGACGCCGCCACGCGCGCCGCCCACTTCTCGAAGCTGCAGGCCACCGCGCAACGCGTGCTGGCCGAGCTGCCTCAGGCCCGCCTGGCCACCGACAGCCCCGGGCGCGAGACCGACATCGCGATCGACCACAGCGAGTTCGCGCACCTGAGCGAGGCCGACATCGCGGCCGTGGTGCAGCTCATGAAAAGCGAAGGCCTCAACGCCACCGTCAGCTCCATCCACATCAACGGCTGGATCGGTGAGCACGACAAGCTCGCCGGCGCGCGCTGGATCGTGCAGTCGCACCTGGGCCGCGCGCTCGACGACGAACTCGACCGCTGGGTCTACGTGGGCGACTCGACCAACGACGCGCGCATGTTCGGCCACTTCCCGCACAGCGTGGGCGTGGCGAACGTGGCGCGCTTCTGGGGTGCGCTCACGCAGCACCCGCGCTACGTGGCGGCTGGCGAGCGCGGCGCGGGCTTCACCGAGGTGGCCGACGCGGTGCTGGGCGCATGGAGCGGGCTCGCATGAGCGAACACCCGCTGCCACCCACCGGCGCCCTGCCGCACCACCCACCCGCCGAGGCGCGGCTCGGCCTGGTCGCGATCTTCGGCTCCACCTTCTTCGAGCTGGTGGGCTACTTCATGCTCACGCCGTTGCTGCTGTTGCGCCTCAAGGGCGGCGGCGAATCGACCGCGCTGGCCGGCGTGTTCGCCGCCAGCGGCTGGCTCGGCGTGTTCTTCATGACGCCGTTCGCTTCGGCCATCACGCAGCGCCTGGGCCGGCGGCCCACGCTGTGGCTGGCCGCGCTGATCCCGGTGATCGCCACCGCCGGCTTCGCCTTCACGCCGCTGCTCGGGCTCTGGTTCGTGTTCAAGATCGCCGCCGGCATGGCCTCGGGCCTGCGCTGGGTGCTGGCCGAGGCCGTGGTGGCCGAGTTCTCGCCGCCCGGGCAGCGCGGGCGCTACGTCGGCATCTTCGAGACCATGGTGGGCATCACCTTCGTGGTCGGCCCGCTCATGCTGGCCTGGGTCGGCGCCGACAGCGACGCCGCCCTGTGGATCGCGCTGGGCTTCATGGCCATCGGCCTGGTCTGGAGCCTGCTGATCCCGCGCCTGCCCGACGCCGCCGACGCGCACAGCGCGAAGGTGGGCCTCTCGGGGGTGTGGCACGCGCTGCTGGCCCACCCGCTGATCATGACCGTGGGCTTCGTCGGCGGCTTCTTCGAAAGCGGCCTCACGTCCATCCTGCCGCTCTACGGCCTGGCGCTGGGCCTGGGCGCCACCGTGTCGGCGCTGCTGGTCTCGGCCAGCGGCCTGGGCAGCGCCCTCATGATGCTGCCCGCCGGCGTGCTGGCCGACCGCATGGCCCACCACCCGGCGCAGCGCTGGGGCGACGGCCACCGCGCGCGCCTGGCCATCATGCGGGTCTGCGCCCTCATCACCCTGCTGGCCACGCTGGTCATCCCCTTCGTGGCCGGCACGCCCTGGCTGGCCGCGCCGGTGGCCTTCCTCTGGGGTGGCGCGGGCGGCTGCCTGTACACGCTGGCGATGATCGACATCGGCTCGCGCGAAGAAGGCATCACCCTGGTCAACAGCACGGCCGTGCTGGTGCTGTCCTACACCCTGGGCGGGGTGCTCGCGCCCGCGCTGGGCGCCGCCGCGCTGCAGTGGGCGCCCACGCTGGGCTTCCCGGCCCTGCTGCTGTCGGTGGCCGGGCTGGGCTGGTGGCTGTTGAGACGGACCGTTTCGACCCCATCTGAAGGAACCCCGCGCGGCTGAGCGGCTCCCAACCCAACCCGACAAGCGAAAGGATCTCCCCATGGCCATTCCCTGGCTGGTTGCCCTGAAAGTCATCCCCTGGGGGGACGTGATCGAACACGCGCCCACGGTGCTCAACGCCGCGCGCAAGCTGCTGGACCGATCGAAAACCCCACCGGCGGGCACGACGGCGCCGGCCCCGCTGGACCTGGGCGAAGCCCCGCCCACCCTGGGCGAACTCAAGAACCGCCTGATCGAGGCGCGCCAGCTGATCGACCAGCAGGCCGCCGTGCAGACCCAGATGGCGCAGACCCTGACCGAACTGGCCGAACAGAACGCGCGCCTGGTGGGCGCCGTGGACCTGCTGCGCAAGCGCACGCGCCTGCTGATGGGGGCGGTGGCCCTGCTGGCCGTGGGTATCGTGGTGCTGTTCGCGCGCTGACCGCTCAGTCGCCGCGCTCGGCCTGCAGCGCGGCGTCGCAACCCACGCCCGCAGCGATCCAGCGCCGCGCCAGGCGCTGGAACAGCGGCGCCGCCCAGCGCCAGCGCGGGCCCAGCACGCCCCGCGCATCGGTGATGGCACCGCATCGGTAGACCGCCAAAGCCCCGTCCCAGCGCAGCGCGTCGCACGCGCCGAAGCGCTTGCGCGAGATCACCCGCCCCAGGGGACAGGGCTCGGCCAGGCAGCACACACCGCAGCCGTTGCACGGCGCACCGAGCGCCGGTTTGGCCGGCGCGTCGGGGTGGATGTGGATGATTTCCTGATGGGGCATGGGCGCCAGCGTACCCGCAAAGCTTCAGGGCGCCGCGCCGGCCGGCGGCCGCAACCGCTGTCGCTCCTGTTCGTACGCGCCGTGCGACGGCAGCGTGGAGCAGGGTGCCGCACCGGGCCGGCTGACCACCTGGCACTGGTGGGCGCCCGACTGGTTGCCCTGGTACACGGCGCGGGCCCAGTCCTGACCACCGGCGCAGCCGGTCAGCACCAGGGCCCACAGCACGCCCAGGACACGAAAGGTGTTTGCTCGCATGATTTTTCTCCAATACAATATTTTATTATTGTTTTACAGAAATTTTTGGAGGTCAACCATGCCATCCATGTCGCTGGATTCGCAGCCTGCACCGCGCAGCCGCCAACACCGCCTGCTCGCCTGGGCCTGCTGGACGCTGGCGCTGCTGCTCCCGCTGGGGGTGGCGGTGCAGGGCTTCAGCGAGGTCCCTGCCGCCCTGCTGCTCAAGGCCGGCCTCGGCGCCGACGCTCTGTCGTCACGCGACGGCTTGCGGTGGGGCCTGTGGGCCATGGCCTTGCTGCCCGTGGCCTGCCTGTCCTTCGCGCTGTGGCAGGCCGGCCTGTGCTTCGCGCGGTTCGCGCGGGCCGACTACCTGAGCATCCCGGTGGTGGCCCTCCTTCGGCGCTTCACCGCCGGCCTGCTCGGGCTGGTGCTGCCCACGGCCATGAGCGCGCTGCTGAGCACCGCCACACCGTCGGGCCAGCGGTCGCTGGTGGTGTCGGTGGGCTCGCAGGAAGTGCTCTTCCTGCTGTTCGCCGCGCTGCTGTGGCAGATCGCCTCCGTCATCGCCCGCGCGGTAGCGATCGACGAAGAGAACCGCCAGTTCATCTGAAGGCCCCGCATGCCCATCGTGGTGAAACTCGACGTCATGCTGGCGGAACGGCGGGTCAAGTCCAAGGACCTGGCCGCCCACATCGGCATCACCGAAGCCAACCTGTCGCTGCTCAAGCAGGGCAAGGTCAAAGGGGTGCGCTTCGACACGCTGGAGCGCATCTGCGAGTTCCTGCGCTGCCAGCCCGGCGACCTGCTGTTCCACGAGGACGGGCCGCCCGACTGAACCCGGGCTTCGACCCCCTCAGGCCCGCGCCAGCACCGGCCCCAGCACGCGCCCGGTGTGCGTGCCCAGCCGCACCACCTCGTCGGGCGGCGCGGCGGCCACGATGCGGCCACCGCCATTGCCCCCCTCGGGGCCCAGGTCGATGATCCAGTCGGCCTCGGCCATCACGTCCAGGTCGTGCTCGATCACCACCACGCTGTGGCCGCCGTCCACCAGCCGGTGCAGCACGCGGATCAGCTTCTCCACGTCGGCCATGTGCAGGCCCACGGTGGGTTCGTCGAGCACGTAGAGCGTGTGCGGCGCCTTCTGGCCCCGGCGCGTGATGTCGTCGCGCACCTTGCTGAGCTCGGTCACCAGCTTGATGCGCTGCGCCTCGCCGCCGCTGAGCGTCGGGCTGGGCTGGCCCAGCGTGAGGTAGCCCAGGCCGACGTCCTTGAGCAACTGCAGCGGGTGGCTGATGTTGGGCATGCTGGCGAAGAAGCCCACCGCCTCGTCCACCTCCATCTGCAGCACGTCGCCGATGCTCTTGCCCTTCCAGGTCACGGCCAGGGTTTCGGGGTTGAAGCGCGCGCCGTGGCAGACCTCGCAGGGCACCTTCACGTCGGGCAGGAAGCTCATCTCGATGGTGCGCATGCCCTGGCCTTCGCAGGCCGGGCAGCGGCCTTCGCCGGTGTTGAAGCTGAAGCGGCCCGGGCCATAGCCGCGCGCCTTGGCCTCCAGCGTGTCGGCGAACAGCTTGCGCACCGTGTCCCAGAAGCCGATGTAGGTCGCAGGGCAGCTGCGCGGGGTCTTGCCGATCGGGGTCTGGTCGACTTCGAGCACGCGGTCCACGGTCTCGAAGCCGCTCACGCCGGCGCAGCCGCTCCAGGCGGGGTGCTTGCCCTTGTCCATGGCGTCGCGCCCGGCCTTGGTGCTGCGCTGGCTCACGGCGGCGGCCACGTTGGTCAGCAGCACGTCGCGCGCGAGCGTGGATTTGCCCGAGCCCGACACCCCGGTGATGACCACCAGGCGCTGCAGCGGCACGGCGGCGTCGAGTTCGTTCAGGTTGTGCAGGTTGGCGCGGCTCACCCGCAGCCAGTGCGCGCCCTCGTCGATCGGGGGTGCGGCGCGGCGCGCCTGCAGCGGGTGTTTCATCGCGTGCAGCAGGTAGCGCCCGGTCACGGAGTCGGCGTTGGCCGACAGGTCGCTCACCGAGCCCTGGGCCACCACGCGGCCACCGCGCTTGCCCGCGCTCGGGCCGATGTCGATGATGTGGTCGGCGCGGCGAATGGTGTCTTCGTCGTGCTCCACCACCACCAGGGTGTTGCCCTGGTCGCCGAGCTTGTGCAGCGCGTTGAGCAGGATGGCGTTGTCGCGCGCGTGCAGGCCGATGGTGGGCTCGTCGAGCACGTAGCACACGCCTTGCAGGTTGCTGCCGAGCTGCGCCGCCAGGCGGATGCGCTGCGCCTCGCCGCCGCTGAGCGTGGGTGCGCCACGGTCCAGCGTGAGGTAGTTCAGGCCCACCTCTTCCAGGAAGGCCAGCCGGCTTTCGATCTCGGGCAGCAGGTCGCGCGCGATGTCGGCCTCGCGCGCGCTGAGCGCCAGGTCCTTCATCAAGCCTTGTACCCAAGTCCTGACCTCCCGCACGGAGAGGCACGCGACATCGGTGATGCCCACGCCGGCAAACCGCACCGCGCGCGCCTGCGGGTTCAGGCGCGTGCCCGCGCAGGCCGGGCAGGCCTCGTCCACCAGGTCGTCCACCTCGGGTTCGGCGAAGCTTTGCTCGCGGCCCTTTTCCTTGTCGTCGCGCACCGAGTCGTCCAGCGCCTTGCGCTGGTCTTTCGACAGTTTCACGCCGGTGCCCACGCAGTCCGGGCACCAGCCGTGTTTGCTGTTGTACGAGAACAGGCGCGGGTCGAGCTCGGGGTAGCTGGTGGCGCAGACCGGGCAGGCGCGCGTGGTGGAGAACACCTCCAGCGTGCCGAGATCGCGCGTGGACGCCCCCTCGGCCAGGGCCTGGGCCAGGCCGTCGAGCGGGGTGAGCACGTGCACCACGCCCTTGCCGATCTCCAGCGCCTTGTTGAGCTGCTGGCGCAGCGCGGCCTCGTCGTCGGCGCTGACCACGAAGTCGGCCACCGGCAGTTCGATGGTGTGTTCCTTGAAGCGGTCGATGCGCGGGAAGCCGGTGGTGGGCAGGAACTCGCCGTCCACCCGCAGGTGGGTGTGGCCGCGCGGGCGCGCCCAGTCGGCCAGCTCGGTGTACACGCCCTTGCGGTTGACCACCAGCGGCGCGAGCAGGCCGATGTGCCGGCCCTTGTAGCGCGCCAGGATGGCGGCGGCAATGCTGTCGGCGCTCTGCGGCATCACGGCCGCGCCGTCGTGCACGCAGTGCTGCGTGCCCAGCTTCACGTAGAGCAGGCGCAGGAAATGCCAGACCTCGGTGGTGGTGCCCACGGTGGACTTGCGGCCACCGCGCGAGAGGCGCTGCTCGATCGCCACGGTGGGCGGAATGCCGTAGACCGCGTCCACCTCGGGCCGGCCCGCGGGCTGCACGATGCTGCGCGCGTAGGCGTTCAGGCTTTCCAGGTAACGCCGCTGGCCTTCGTTGAACAGGATGTCGAAGGCCAGCGTGGACTTGCCCGAGCCCGACACGCCGGAGATGACGTTGAACTTGCCGCGCGGGATGTCCACGCTCAAGTTCTTGAGGTTGTGTTCCTTGGCGTTGACGATGCGGATGGCGTGGGCGTGCGGCCCCTCGGCGCGCGCGCGCGCCGGCTGCAGGCCCTTGGCCCAGCCTTCGCGCACTTCGTGCACCTCGCCCATGGCCAGCGCGTACTCGCGCAGCGCCTTTGCGGTGTGGCTGCTGGCGTGCTCGCGCACCGCCTCGGGCGGGCCTTCGGCCACGATCAGACCGCCGGCGTCACCGCCCTCGGGGCCGAGGTCGATCAGCCAGTCGGCCGCGCGGATCACATCCAGGTTGTGCTCGATCACCACCAGCGAGTGGCCGGCGTCGAGCAGCTTGCGCAGGCTGCGCATGAGCTTGGCGATGTCGTCGAAGTGCAGTCCGGTGGTGGGTTCGTCGAACAGGAACAGCGTGCCCTTGCGCGCCACCGCCTGGCGGCTCGCGCTGCTGTTCTTGGAGGCCTCGGCCAGGAAGCCCGCGAGCTTGAGGCGCTGCGCCTCGCCGCCCGAGAGCGTGGGCACGGGCTGGCCCAGCTTCACGTACTCCAGGCCCACGTCCACGATGGGCTGCAGCACGCGGATCACCTCGCGGTCGCCCGCGAACAGTGCAGCGGCCTCGCTCACGGTGAGGTCCAGCACGTCGGCCACGTTGAGCGAGCGGCCGCCGCGCTGGATCTTCACCTCCAGGATCTCGGGCCGGTAGCGCTTGCCATCGCAGTCCGGGCAGCGCAGGTACACGTCGCTCAGGAACTGCATCTCCACGTGCTCGAAGCCCGAGCCGCCGCAGGTCGGGCAACGCCCGTCGCCGCTGTTGAAGCTGAACTTGGCCGGGGTGTAGCTGCGCTGGCGCGACAGCGGCGCCTCGGCGAACAGCGCGCGGATCGCGTCCCATGCGCCCACGTAGCTCACCGGGTTGGAGCGCGCGGTCTTGCCGATGGGCGACTGGTCGACGAACACCACCTCGCTCAAGTGGTCGGCCCCGAGCAGTCGGTCGTGTTCGCCCGGGCTCTCGGTGGACTTCCCGAAGTGGCGCAGCAGCGCGGGCGCCAGCACGTCCTGGATCAGGCTGGATTTGCCCGAGCCCGACACGCCGGTGACCACCACCAGGCGCTGCAGCGGGAACTCGACCGACACGTCCTTCAGGTTGTGTTCGCGCGCGCCTTCGAGGATGAGGCGCGGCGTGCTGTCGGTCACCATGCGCTTGAAGCCCATGCCGATGGTCTTGCGCGAGCCGAGGTAGGCGCCGGTGAGCGTGTCGGCCGAGCGGATCGCCTCAGGCGTGCCGTCGAACACGATGCTGCCACCGCGCTCGCCCGGCCCCGGGCCCATGTCGATCAGGCGGTCGGCCGCCAGCATCACCGCCGGGTCGTGCTCCACCACCACCAGCGTGTTGCCGGCGTCGCGCAGGCGCAGCATGGCGTCGTTGATGCGCGCCATGTCGCGCGGGTGCAGGCCGATGCTGGGTTCGTCGAGCACGAACAGGGTGTTCACCAGCGAGGTGCCCAGCGCGGTCGTGAGGTTGATGCGCTGCACCTCGCCACCGCTGAGCGTGCGGCTCTGGCGGTCCAGCGTGAGGTAGCCGATGCCGACCTCGCACAGGTAGCGGATGCGGGTGTTGATTTCCTCGAACAGCAGGCGCAGCGCCTGCGCCTGGCCAGCGGCGGCCGCGTCGCTGCCGGCCGGGGCCAGCGTGGCGTCGAGCGAGGCGAAGAACACGCGCAGCTTGTCCAGCGGCATCAGCATCAGGTCGTGCAGGCACAGGCCAGGCAGCGCTTCGAGCTGCGCACGGCTCCACGTTACGCCTTGCGGCAGGTAGCGCTTCTGCGCGGGCAGCACCGCGTCGGCCTGGGCCTTGCTGCCGATGCGCCAGAGCAGGCTGTCGGTCTTGAGGCGCGCACCATGGCAGCTCGGGCACTCGGTGTAGCTGCGGTACTTGGACAAGAGCACGCGGATGTGCATCTTGTAGGCCTTGCTCTCCAGGTACTCGAAGAAGCGGTCCACGCCGTACCAGTGCTGGTTCCACTTGCCGTTCCACTGCGGCGAGCCGGCTTTCACCCAGTGCTGCTGCTCGGGCGTGAGCTTGGCCCAGGGCGTGTCGCGCGGAATGCCGGCGGCCTCGGCGTGCCGCATCATGTCGTCCTGGCATTCCTTCCAGGCGGGCGTCTGGAACACCTTGACCGCGCCGGCGCGCAGGGTGAGCTTGTCGTTGGGGATGACGAGGCCGTAGTCCACTCCGATCACGCGGCCGAAACCCCGGCAGGCCTCGCAGGCGCCCACCGCCGAGTTGAACGAGAACATGGACGGCGTGGGCTCGCTGTAGCGGATGTCGCTTTCCGGGCAATGCAGGCCGGTCGAAAAGCGCCAGATCTCGGGCGCCCCCTCCTCGGCCAGCACATAGACCATCAGCTTGCCGCCGCCGCGCTTGAGGCCGGCTTCGATGGCCTCCATCGCGCGCGCGGGCTCGACCGTGCCGATGCGGAAGCGGTCGGCCACCACGTCGAGCACCTTCACCGATTCGCTGGCCACCGGCTTGGCCTTGCCCTTGGCGGGGGTCTTGGTCTCGACCGGCGCGACGACCTCGCGCTGCACCACCCGCTCGGCCTGCACGCGGGTGTAGCCGCTGGCCGAGAGCCACTGTTCCACTTCTTCAGGTGTGGTGCTGGCCGGCAGTTCCACCGGAAAGGTGAGCACCAGGCGCGGATCACCCTGCGCGGCGGCACGGTCCTTCAGCTCGGCATAGATCGACTCGGGCGAGTCGTGCCGCACCGGCAGCGCGGTCTCGCGGTCGAACAGGTCGGCGCCGCGCGCGAACAGCAGCTTGAGGTGGTCGTTGAGCTCCGTCATCGTGCCGACGGTGGAGCGCGAGGAGCGCACCGGGTTGGTCTGGTCGATCGCGATCGCGGGGGGCACGCCGTCGACGCGGTCGACGGCCGGTTTGTCCATGCGGTCCAGGAACTGGCGCGCGTAGGCGCTGAAGGTCTCGACGTAGCGGCGCTGGCCTTCGGCGAACAGGGTGTCGAACACCAGGCTGGACTTGCCCGAGCCGCTGGGCCCGGTGACCACGGTGAGCTCACCGGTGCGGATGTCGAGGTCGAGGTTCTTGAGGTTGTGCTGGCGGGCACCCCGGATGCGGATCAGCCCGGAGCCGCCTTCCGTCGGGTGGTCGCGCCCATCGGCCTCCGGCGCGGTTGAAATCGCGCCCACGGAAGGATCGGCGGGCAGAAAGGCATCGGACATGCATGGGCTCCAGAGGGGGACGCAAAGATTCTACGGACGGGTGTGACAAAGCATCTGTGCGGTAGGTCATATCCACAATTTCCCGCGCCGGCGAGGTGCCTAGACTCGGCTGACACCAGGAGACGCCCTATATGAAACGGATTCGCTTCTTTTCAACCCCGGTCTGGACGTGGATGGGCCTGGCGGCCTGCCTGGCGTTCGCAGCCCCTGCGTGGGCCCAGTTGCGCGTGGGCATGCCTTCGGGCTTCACCGGCTCGGTGGCGGCCGGGGTGAAGGAGAACCACGAGGGCGCCCAGCTGTACTTCGACACCATCAACGCGCGCGGCGGTGTCAACGGCCAGAAGATCGAATTGATCACCGTGGACGACAAGTTCGACCCCAAGGTCACGGTGGAGGTGGCGCGCGAACTGGTCACGAAACAGCGTGTGCTGGCCCTGTTCCTGAACCGGGGCACGCCGCATTCGCAGGCCCTGCTGCCCCTGCTGGCCGAACTCAAGGTGCCGCTGGTCGGCCCCAGCACCGGCGCCATGGTGCTGCACCAGCCGGTCAACCCCTGGGTGTTCAACGTGCGCGCCACCTACCAGCGCGAAGCCGCCAAGGCCATCGAGCACCTGGCGAGCATCGGCATCACGCGCATCGCGGTGCTGGAAACCGACGATTCCTTCGGGGCCGACTCGGCGGCGGGCGCGCTCAAGGGCTTCGACAAGGCCCAGCTCAAGCCGGTGCTGCACGAGAAATTCCCGCGCGACAAGCCCGACTTCACCGAGCTGTCCAAGCGGGTCCAGGAGAGCAACGCGCAGGCGGTGATGGTGATCGGCTCGGCCGGCAACACCGCCAATGCGGTGAAGGCCGTGCGCACCGCCGGCTCGCGCGCGCAGGTGGTCACGCTTTCGAACAACGCCTCGGACGGCTTCATCAAGCTGCTGGGCGAACACGCGCGCGGCGTGATCGTGACGCAGGTGTTCCCCAACGAGCGCTCGGTGGCCTACGCCTTGATCAAGGAGGCGCAGGAATTCGCCAAGGCCAAGGGCCTGGCCGGCGTGTCGCCCGCCATGATGGAAGGCTACGCCGCCGCCAAGGTGCTGACCGAAGGTCTGCGCCGCGCCGGCCCGAACCCGACACCGGTGGCCCTGCGCGACGCGCTGGAGAACCTGCGCAACTACGACATCGGCGGACTGACGGTGCACTACAGCCCCACCAACCACACCGGGCTGGATTTCGCCGACCTCTCGATCGTGGACGCGAGCGGGAAGTTTCGGAGATAGCCCCCGCGCCGCCTTCGGCGCCACCCCCTCGAAGGGGGCAACACCAGCGGCCCGGCAAAGCCGGTTCCGCGGTGTTCTTGATCAGATCCCCGCGCGCCTACGACTTCACGATCAGGACGGGCACCTTGGCGTGCGTCAGCACCTTCTGGGCCACGCTGCCCAGAATGAGGGCCTTCACGCCCTGGCGACCGTGCGAGCCCATCACGATCAGGTCGCAGCCTTCGGCTTCGGCCGTTTCGATGATGCCTTCGTAGACCACGTTGCGCTCGATGGTGTCACCCGCCGCAAACACCACGCCCTGGGCCTCGCAGGCCTGTCGCACCGCGTCCAATGCCTGGCCGGCCGCCGTCTTGGCCTCGGTCAGGTAGGCCTGTAGGCCCACAGCCGAGGCATCGCCGATGCCGATGTAGGGGAACGGGTCGATGACGTTGACGCCGATGATCTGCGCGTTCAGGCTCTTGGCCAGCCCCAGCGCGACCGTGGTGGCCTGCGTGGCGAGGGTGGAACCATCGGTGGGCACGAGAATTTTCTTGAACATGGTGGCTCTCCTTGAATGAGATGTGAACCGCCCCACCCATCGGGCGGAGGGTTCATCGTAGGAGCCCCGTCAGCCTGCCGCGTTGAGGCAGGTCAATGACGGGCCGGATCCCGCGCGACCACAGGTCGCACGTCCACTGCACAGTACTTCAATTCCGCGATCTTGCCCACCGGGTCCAGGGCCGGGTTGGTGAGCAGGTTGGCCGCGGCCTCGGCGTAGGCGAAGGGAATGAAGGCGGTCTCGCGCGGCATGCCTTCGTCGATCCGCACCGGCAGGGCCACCTCGCCCCGGCGCGAGCGCACCTGCGCGGACGCGCCGGCCGCCAGGCCCAGGCGGGCGGCGGTCTCGGGGTGCAGGCTCACCACAGGGCTGGGCTCGAGCGCATCGAGCACGCCGCTGCGCCGCGTCATGCTGCCCGTGTGCCAGTGTTCGAGCTGGCGGCCGGTGATGAGCACCAGGGGGAATTCGACGTCGGGCTGTTCGGCCGGCGGCGTGAGCACCGCACCCACCAGGGAGGCGCGGCCCGTGGGGGTGGGGAAACCGTCGATGAACACCACCGGCTGGCCGGGATCGGCGTCGTCCGCCACCGGGTAGGTCACCGCGCCCTCGCGGCGCAGCCGCGCCCACGAGAGCCCGGCGATGCTGGGCATGAGGGCGCGCATTTCCTCGTACACCGCGCCGATGCCCTGCCGCGCATCGTCCGTCCCACTGCCGTCGGCCGCGACGCCATAGGCCCAGCCCAGGCCCAGACGGCGCGCCAGCTGTTCGGTGATCCAGGCGTCGGCGCGCGCGTCGCCCGGCGCAGGCACGGCCTTGCGGCCGAGCTGCACGCAGCGATCGGTGTTGGTCACGCTGCCGGTTTTCTCGGGCCAGGCGGTGGCGGGCAGCACCACGTCGGCCAGGCTGGCGGTCTCGGTGAGGAAGATGTCCTGCACCACCAGGTGGTCCAGCCCCGCCAGCGCTTCGCGCGCATGGGCCGCGTCGGGGTCGCTCATGGCCGGGTTCTCGCCCTGGATCAGCATGGCGCGGATCTCCTTGCGGTAGGCCGCGTCGACGATCTCCACCACCGTGAGGCCGGCCTCGCTGCGCAGCGTGCCGGGCGCCAGGTTCCACAGCCGCTCGGCCTTCTCGCGCGCCGGGCCGTCGGCCACGCGCTGGTAGTCGGGCAGCACCATGGGGATGAGCCCGGCGTCGCTCGCGCCCTGCACGTTGTTCTGGCCGCGCAGCGGGTGCAAGCCGGTGCCGGGTCGGCCGATCTGGCCGGTGACCAGGGCGAGCGCGATCAGGCAGCGCGCGTTGTCGGTGCCGTGCGTGTGCTGGCTGATGCCCATGCCCCAGAGGATCATGGCGTTCTTCGCCGTGGCGTAGGCGCGCGCGACCTCGCGCAGCGTGGCCGCGTCGATGCCGCAGACCGGCGCCATCGCCTCGGGCGAGAAGTCCACCAGGTGCGCCTTGAGCTGCGCGAAGTCCAGCGTGTGGGCCTCGATGTAGGCCGGGTCGGTGAGGCCCTCGAACACGATGGTGTGCAGCAGCGCGTTGAGCAAGGCCACGTCGGTGCCCGACTTGAAGCCCAGGTGCTTCCAGCTGTGGCGCGCGAGCTCGGTGCGGCGCGGGTCGGCCAGCACCAGCTTCAGGCCGTTCTTCTTGACGGCGTTCTTGATCCAGGTCGCGCCCACCGGGTGGTTCTGCGCCGGGTTGGCGCCGATCAGCAGCACGAAATCGGCGTACTGCACGTCGCGCAGCGGGTTGGTGACGACCGCCGAGCCCAGGCCTTCCATCAGCGCGGCCACGCTGGAGGCGTGGCACAGGCGGGTGCAGTGGTCCACGTTGTGCGTGTCGAACGCAGTGCGGATCAGTTTCTGGAACAGGTAGGCCTCTTCGTTCGTGCCCTTGGCCGAGCCGAAGCCGGCCACCGGGCCCTGGCGCCCGCGCGCCGGTGTGGTGGCCAGGGCCTTTCGGAAGCCTTCGGCGGCGGCGTCCAGCGCCTCGTCCCAGCTGGCTTCGCGGAAGCGCTCGCGCACCTGCTCGGGCGTGAGGCGGCGCAGCTCGCCGTGCGGGTCCTTGGGCACGCCGGCGCGGCGGATCAGCGGGCGCGTGAGGCGCTCGGGGCTGTGCGCGTAATCAAAACCGAAACGGCCCTTGACGCACAGCCGGCCTTCGTTGGCCGGCCCGGCGATGCCTTCGACGTGTTCGATCTTGCCGTCGTTGACGTGGTACGTGAGCTGGCAGCCGACGCCGCAGAAGGGGCAGACCGAGTCGACCTGCTGCTGCGAGGGTTTGGCGAAGGCACCATTGGCCGGCGCGATGGCGCCCGTGGGGCAGGCCTGCACGCACTCGCCGCAGGCCACGCAGGTGCTCGCGCCCATGGGGTCGTTCTGGTCGAACACGATCTGCGCGTGGCCGCCCCGGAAGGCCAGGCCCAGCACGTCGTTGCCCTGGGTCTCGCGGCAGGCGCGGATGCAGCGCGTGCACTGGATGCAAGCGTCCAGGTTCACCGCCATCGCGGGGTGGCTCGCGTCGTGCACGGCGGCCGCGCGCGCGGGGAAGCGCCCCGGCTGCGCACCGGCCACCTCGGCCCAGTGGGCCAGTTCGCTGTCGAACTTGAGCGCGGCGGTGTCGGGCGCGTCGGACAGCAGCAGCTCCAGCACCGTCTTCTGCGCGGCGCTGGCACGGGCGTTGTCGCTGTGCACCACCATGCCGGCGCTGGGCGCGCGGCAGCACGAAGGCGCAAGCACGCGCTCGCCTTCGATGTCGACCACGCAGGCGCGGCAGTTGCCGGGGCTGCGCAGGCCGTCCTTGTGGCACAGGTGCGGTATCTCGACGCCGGCGCGCTGAGCGGCTTTCAGGATGCTCTCGCCGGGCGCGGCTTCCAGCGCGCGGCCGTTGAGGGTGAAGGCGATCGGCGTCGCGTCCAGGGGCAGGTCGTCGGTCTTCATGCCACACCTCCGGCGTTCACTTCATGGGCGAAGAAGCGCAGCACGC
>Ga0247823_10000897_pt1 | contig 25097 bp, 21 predicted proteins | sample 13C_PalmiticAcid_2_FD_192426 | JGI IMG/M metagenome (GOLD analysis project Ga0247823, IMG submission 192426) | Soil microbial communities from agricultural site in Penn Yan, New York, United States - 13C_PalmiticAcid_Day30 | ecosystem: Environmental > Terrestrial > Soil > Agricultural land... | reverse complement strand
TCCCTCCAGCGCCGGACGCCGCAACGAGGCCGAGGCGCAAGGCGCCTCCGCCCTGATGGTTCTGCTGCTGGGCCTGTTCATCGGCGTGCACGTGGTCGTGGTCGGCAAGCCCGGCGGCGCCTCGACGTTCCTGCTGGAGGCCTCGCTGCGGACCCTGATCCTGATGGCCGCGGGTCTGGTGCTGGTGCTGCGGCAGGGGCCGGTCGACGGCCCGCTGGCCCGCTGGCGCACCCTGCTGGTGGTCGGCGCGGGCCTCGCCCATGGCCTGCTGCTGCAAGGCCTGGTCGCCAACCCCTGGTGGGGCATGGGCGAGGTTCCGGCCGGACCGCCGCTGTTCAACACCCTGCTGCTGTCCTACCTGGCGCCGGCCCTGCTGCTGGCCGTCGCGGCGTGGCGACGACCGGTCGACGCGGCCGGGCGCGGCTGGGTGGTCGGGGCCGCCGCCTTCGGCCTGCTGTGGGCGGTCATGGCCCTGCGTCACGGAATCCATGGCGGGGCCATGGGCGTGGCGGCGATCGGGCGTGGCGAGATCGCCGGCTATGCGGTGCTCGCCCTGGTCGCCGCGCGCGGCTTCCTCGACCCGCGCCTGGCCGCGCGGCCGGCCGCCAGCTGGCTGGCGCGGGCCGCCCCCACGATCGGCTGGATCGCCGTGGTGCTGGCCATCCTGGTGTTCGGCCTGCTTGCCAATCCCTGGTGGGGACCCGAGCAGGCGAGGCTGTCGCCGCTGATCGCCGCCCTGCTGCTGGCCCTGGCCCACGGCGCGGGCGCGGCCTTGCTGCTGGAGCTCGGCCGCCAGGGCGGGCCGTTTGGAACGACGGCCAGGGCCAGCGCGATCGGCGTGCTGTTCGTGCTGCTCAGCCTGATCGTCCGCTACGGCTTCCATGGTCCGGCCATGGGCGCCTCGATCGACGCCGGCGGGCTCGAGACCTGGACCTTCTCGGCCGTGTGGGCGACCTTCGGCCTGGTGGTCTTGAGCCTCGGCTCGGCCCGCAAGGACGCGGTGCTGCGCTGGGCGGGCCTTGTGGTGCTGCTGCTGACCGCGGCCAAGGTGCTGCTGGTCGACCTGGCGCGGCTGGAGGGCGTGGTCCGCGCCGCCTCGTTCCTGGCCGTCGGCGCGCTGCTGCTGGGCGGGGCCGTGCTGGTGCGCCGCCTCAATGCGCGCAGCGCCAAGACCCCCGAGCCGCCCGAGGCCGGCTGAGCCGGCCCGTCAACTCCCGGGCGTCGGCGTCTCCAGGCTCTTCAGCCGGTTGACCGCGTTGGTGTTGCCCGGGTCGAGCGCCAGCGAGCGGCGGTAGTGGACGATGGCGGCGGCCTTGTCGCCGTTGACGGCATAGGCCTCGGCCAGGCTGTCCTGGGCGTTGCCGCTCTTGGGGAACAGCTCGGCGGTCAGGGCCAGCACCGACAGCGCCTTGGCCGGTTCGCCGAAGGCCAGCAGGCGATAGCCCCAGTCGTTCAGCTCGTGCTCGGCCGGCTTGAAGCCCGGGTCCTGGCGCTGCCTGGCGATCACGCCGGCGAAGGCGGTCTTCGGCTGGCCGGCCAGGGCCGCGCGCAGGGCCGCGACCCCGGTCAGCTTCATGCCGGGGATGAAGAGCTGGGCGATCTCGTCGATGGCGTCCTCGGGCGTGCCGCCGGCCAGGTTGCTGAGGATCGCCACGCCGACCTTGTCGTCCGGATAGAGGTAGACGGCGTTGCGGCTGCCGCCGGTCATGCCGACGACCAGGCGGTCGGGCCGCTCCAGCACCAGCCAGCCCATGCCCCACTGTCCCAGCTGGCCGTCGGTGTAGGGAACCTGGGTCCACATGGTCTTGCGCGCGGATGGACCCAGCAGACGGCCGTCCATCAGGGCGATCATCCAGCGGCCCACGTCGTCGCCGGTGCTGTCGAGGCCGGCGGCCGCGCGGGCCAGCGGCGAGAACACCTCCTTGCGCACGCTGGGCTCGTCGGGCGTTGCCTGGCGATAGCCATAGGACGTGGTGCGCGAAGGACCCGGATCGCGGCTGTCGCCGTAGCGCGAGCTCGCCATGCCGGCGATGGCGAACTGCTCGCCGCCCAGGGGCGTGGTGACCGGCAGGCCGCGCAGGCGGTCGATCGCCATCTGCACCAGGGCGTAGTTGGTCTGGCAGTAGTGGAAGCGCTGGCCGGGGGGGAACAGCACCGGCGCGGCCAGGGCCTCGTTCCAGGCGACGGCCTCCTCGACCGCGCCGTCCTTCTGGCGCGGCACGAAGTCGGGCAGCCCCGACGTGTGGCTGAGCAGGCGACGCACCTGGATGGAGCGCCAGGTCTCCGGCAGGCCCTCCACGTAGGCGCCGATCGGCTTGTCGAGATCCAGCCGCCCGGCCTCGACCTCGCGCATGGCGGCGACGCCGGTGAAGGCCTTGGTGATCGAGTTGATCGGGAAGGTGGTGGTCGGCGTCACCTTGGCGCCGGCGGCGAGGTCGGCCACGCCGTAGGCGCGCGAGAAGACGATCGCCCCGTCCTTGACCACCACCACCTGCGCGCCGGGCACGTGGCGCTCGGCCATGAACCGCCGCACGAGGGCGTCGGCGCGGGCGGCCGGGTCCGGTTCGGCCGCGAAGGCGAGCGGCGAAGCGACGAAGGTGGAAGCGGCGAGCGCCGGACAGACCAGTCCGGCCGCCAGCAAGGCGCGGCGGTTCATGATGCGATTACCCCTGGAGCCGTCCCCGCCCCGGCGGGCAAGGGACCAGCCCCGCGCGCGGCGGGCCAGTTAATCTTCGGTCATGCGGCGCCGGTTTCCTTCGAAGGCGAACCCGCCTAGGAAGACCCCATGCCGACCGGACCCGACATGATGCTGGAAGCCGCCTGCGGACCGGGACCGGTCTGCGGGGTCGACGAGGCCGGCCGCGGGCCGTGGGCCGGACCGGTCAGCGCCGCCGCCGTGATCCTCGATCCGGCGCGGATACCCAAGGGGCTCAACGACTCCAAGAAGCTCTCGGCCAAGGCCCGTGCGGCCCTGGAGGCCGAGATCAAGGACATGGCTGTCGCCTGGTGCGTGGGCATGGCCAGCGTCGAGGAGATCGAAGAGCTCAACATCCTGCACGCCGCGGGCCTGGCCATGCGGCGCGCGGTCGAGGGCCTGTCGGTGAAGCCAAGCTTCGCCCTGGTCGACGGCAACTACCGCTTCGTCCTGCCGTGCGAGGTCAAGACCGTGGTCAAGGGCGACAGCCTGTCGTGCTCGATCGCGGCGGCCTCGATCCTGGCCAAGGAAGCCCGCGACCGGATCATGGTCGAGATGGACGCGGTCTATCCCGGCTACGGCTTCGCCGGCCACAAGGGCTATCACGCCCCGATCCACCTGGAAGGCCTGAGGAAGCTCGGCCCCTCGCCGATCCATCGCCTGGGCTGGGCGCCGGTGAAGCTGGCGCTGGCGGGCGGGCTGGCCGGCCCGTTGGACGGCGACGAAGCCTAGGTCGCGCTCAAGGCCGCTTTGCAGGCCTTCCAGCGCGGCGACTTCGGCGTGACGACCAGCTTCAGGGCGTTGTGGTCGGCCATGAGCACGTCGCCGCTGATCGGGAACGGGCCAAAGACATTCGTCAGGAAATCGGGGGCGAAGCCCTCGCCGCCGCGAACCCGCAACACCTCGCCATCGGCGTCCAGCGTGAACAGGCCGTCCTTGGCGCGAACCAGCGCCAGCCGCTGCCTGGGCAGTTCGAAGAACTCGGGCGAAGGCGATCCGCCGGTGACGAACCGGGCCTCCACCTTCCGCAGGCGTCCGGCGGCCGTCAGCTCGAACAGCCCGCGCCGCGCCACGACATAGGTGCGGTCCAGCGAGGCCAGGCGGACCACTTCGGGATGGCGGCCGAGGGCGGCCGTGGTCCCCTCGGGGATCGGCGTCAGCACGCCCCGCCGATAGAGGGCTAGTCCCTCGTCGCCGCGGATCACCAGGCCTTCGCCGCCGGTCAGGTCGTAGGCGCGCGCCAGTTCGTCGAAGGCCGGCCAGGCGGGGGCGCTCATGGGAACGAACCGCTGCTCGACCAGGCGTTGCCAGCCCAAGGGGGCGTCTGGCCTGACGCGGCCGAAGCGGATGATGTCGCCGGTCGTCGGCGAGGCGGCGGTCCACCAGCCGCCCGGGTCCAGTTTTCTGTCATGGATCGCCGTCACGTCGACGATACCAGCGCGCCGGGACGAGGCCGGATCCGGCGACAGGGCCAGCACCAGATGGTCCTGGTAGGTGGAGAGCAGGGCCACGCCGGCCTTGGGCACGGGCCGGACATCCACGATCCTGTCATCTTGCCGCCAGCGCAGCGGGGGAAGGCGGCCGGCCCTGCGCCAGGCGCCGTCGGTGTAGCGAACCGCCAGGGCGCCGTCGTCGCCCTCGAACAGCGCCGCGCCGAGGCCCGGCAGGTCGTGAACGTCGATGACCCGGGCGACGCCCACGGCCGTCAGGCTGGCCTGTTCGGACCAGGGCGTGACCGCGTCGCCGCGGACCTGATGGACGCGCCCCTGGCGCAGCACCAGGGTCAGGTCGGCGTCCTCGATCCGGCGGATGACGGGCCCGCCGGGCAGGACCTGATCGCCAAGCTTGCCGATCGGCGCGAAGGCGGTCGCGCCGGCCTTGCGGGCCAGGACCACGTCGCCGCGCATGCCGACCACGCGGTCCAGGGCGGGCTCGTGGACCATCTCGAGGTCGAACAGGTCCCTGGGTGTCGGTCCGGGATAGGGGACGTAAGAGCCCCGGGCGTCGATCGTCCATTCCCCGCCGCGATTGTAGGGACGGATCCAAGGCTCGTCCGAGCCGGGGATCATGCGCACGTTGGCGACCATGCGGTGAACCGCGTCGATGTCGGCCTTGGTGGGGCGGCCGTCCGCCACGGGCATGGCGCAGAAGCGGTCGGACCAGGCGTCCGCCGGTCGCGCCGGCGCGACGGACGGGATCTCGGGCTCCGGGGGCGGCGCCTTCTCCCTGGGGGAGCAGGCCCCAAGGCCCAGCAGCGTCGCCAGCAGCGCCCATCGGTTCATCGCCGCTCAGGCCTCCGCTTCCCAGACCGCCAGCGCCCCAAGCTGGCGCAGGCGCGTGAACAGGCGCTTGAGGTTGGCGTGGTTGGCCTGCGCCATGGCGACCAGGCGGGGCGGCGCGTCCGGCGGCGCGGCGGCGACCCAGCCATCGGCCCGACGCAGGCAGAAGCCCTGCGCCTCCAGCCCGTTGAGGTGGCGGCGAACGGTTTCGGCCGGCACGCGTAGCGAGCGGGCCAGGCCCGCCGTTCGGGCGGCCTGCCCGGTCGTGGCCGGATCGCGGGCCCAGGCCGGCAGGTCTTCGGCCGCCAGCGCCTCGATATTGGCCACCACCAGTTCCAGCAGCACGCGGCTGGCGATCAGGGCGCCGGTCAGCGCGATCAGGTCGTTGCAGGCGCGCAGCACGTACTCCGACAGCGCCCAGTTCAAGGCCCGCAGGGGCGGGGGTCCGGCTCCGGCCGGCGCCGACTCGTCCGTCGCCAGGGCGCCGATCGCCTTCAGATCGTGATGAAAGCGGCGGGCCCGATCGCTGCGGGCCTGCATCTGGACGCGGTAGGCGTCGGTGGTCACCGCGCCGTTGGGGACAACCACGCCCTGCGGCCCGACCACGCACAGGCCCTCGCGCGCCAGCCGCAGCACCCGCCGGCGCACGGTCTCGAACGGCAGGACCAGCGACTGGGCGACGGCGTTGACGCTGACCGGCCGCCGCAGGTCGTCGGGCGCCGACTCCGCCGCCCCGCCATAGACGGCCATCAGCGCGGGGTCGCGCATCACCGTGGCCATGTTGGCGTCCAGCGCGGCGGTCAGGATCCAGGCGTCGAGCAGGTCGTGGTCGCCGCGGGTGATCTCGATGGTGTCGCGCACATAGACCAGCGAGGCGCGGACTTCCTCGCCAAGCCGGCGCGCCGGCGCGGGTGCGGAGGGGCGGGATGTCGCCGGCGGGTCAAGCATCGCTGGAACAGAGCAAGCGCGAGAGCCGGGCGCAAGACCGCGGAACGCTCAGAATGAGTAGCGAGACGAGTATTTTTCTCCCGCGCGCGCCGCTTACAGTCCGCGCCGTCCGATTGCGGCCGTTCTCGGGGGAGGGCGGGCCGCGAACCGTTCGTGATCCGGCTGGGGGGCTGGAGCCGACGGGGGAGCGGGAAGCGTGCGGGGGCGCGCCTCCCGCTCCTGGGATCTTCCTTGGAAAATCGATCAGCGTCGCCGCGCCGCCAGCGCCCAGGCCGTCACCGCGATCGACGCGCCCAGCGCCGCGGCGCCGATCCAGTCCCAGATCCCGTCGTCGAGCAGGGCCGCCACGAGGCCAAACAGGCTGAGCGCCGCCACCACGGCGGGAACGCGGAACACCTGCCACAGCGAAAGATGCGGGCGGCTCATCGTACGCTCCCACGCTTGACCAGCCACAGATAGACGCCCGAGCCCAGGATCACGATGGTGGCCAGGTCGAGCAGCGCCCACAGGATCTTCAGCGGCAGGCCGCCGTAGTCGCCGAAGTGCAGCGGCTGCGATAGCGACAGGGTCTTCACGTACCAGGGCGTGGGGGCCACGGCCGACAGCTGGCCGGTGCGGGCGTCGATCAGGGCCGGGGTGGTCAGGTGCGCCGTCAGCGGCGTGTCGCCGTGGAAGAACACCGCGTAGTGGTGGTCGGTCGAGTAGCTGCTGCCGGGGAAGGCCACGAACTGCAGCTGCTTGCCCGGCAGGGCCAGCTTGGCGCGCTCGACCGCGGCCGCCAGGGAGCTGCGCTCGTTCGAGGGCGCGGGCTTGTCGTAGGCCTGCGTCAGCTCCTTCAGCGCCGTGTCCTTCCAGTAGGCGATGATCGGCGTGGCCAGGGTGTTGACGACGCCGGTGACGCCGACGACCAGCACCCAGGCCAGCGTCACCGCGCCCAGCAGGTTGTGATAGTCGAGCCAGCGGGTGCGGGCGGCCTTGCGGGTCCGCACCGTGCCGAACGGGAGCTTGCGCATGAACGGGGCGTAGAGAACGACGCCCGAGACCAGCGCGGCCACCAGCAAGAGCCCCATGGCCCCCAGGAACAGCATGCCCGCCAGGCCCAGGAACATGTCGGTGTGCAGCTGGAGCAGGAACTCCATCACCGGATGGCCGGCGACCGAGGGCGCCGGATCGCCGCTGGTCTGATCGATCGGCTGGAAGCTATAGCCCGCCTTGCCCGGCTTGACGGTGGTGACGTTCACCACCGGCCGTTCGACGTCGAAGCTCATGAAGGCGGCGACCTCGCCCGGCTTGCGGGCGAGCGCCGTCTCCAGCACCTGGTCGAGGCTCAGTTTGGGGCCGTCCGGATGGGCCGGCGTCCAGGCCTGGTGCATCGCGACCTCTTCGATCTCGTGGGTGAACACGAGCGGCAGGCCGGTGACGCACAGCATCAGCAGGAACAGGGTCGAGACCAGGCTCGACCACTTGTGAACCCACGACCAGGCGCGGAGCGTCGACGACTTCATCGGGGTCTTAGAAGTCCGTGGTGACCGACAGGCGCAGGGTGCGCGGGGCGCCCAGCGTCAGGTAGTTGGCGCCCGGATAGCCGCCGACGGCCACCCACTGGTTCTTGTCGGCCAGGTTCTCGATGCGGGCCCGCAGGGTGATCGGACGGTCGCCGGCCTCGAAGGCGTAGCGCGCGCCGATGTCGAAGCGGGTCCACGAGCCGAGCTTGACCGTGTTGGTCGCGTTGGCGGCCTGCGAGCCGGTGTAGACCGCGCGGCCCTCCAGGGTCAGGCCGTCGAGCGCGGCGAGGTCGTACTCGACATTGAGGTTGGTCTGGAATTCCGGCACGCCGATCGGGGCCTTGCCCTCCAGCGAGGCGTCGAGGGCGCGCTCGACCTTGGCGTCCAGCCAGGTCGCGCCGCCGATCAGGCGCAGGCCCGGCGTCAGCTCGCCATAGGCGGTCAGTTCGACGCCCTGGTTCTTCTGCTCGCCGCCGGCGCTGTAGATGCGGCTGGCGGTGTCGAAATACTCGCTGGGCTGGGTGGTGCGGAACAGGCTGACCGTACCGCCGAAGGAGCCGGCGTCGTACTTGGCGCCCAACTCGGTCTGTTCGCCGCGGAACGGCGACAGGATCTCGCCGGCGTTGGCCACGGCCACGCCGTTGACCGCGCCCGGGGCCGTCTTGCCGGGGATCAGGGCCTGCGCGTAGTTGGCGTAGAGCGAGACCTGGTCGGTCGGCTTGTAGACCACGGCCACCGCCGGGGTGGTGGCGTCGCCGTCATAGGCCCCGCTGCGCGCGCCGGTGTTGTAGTCGTACGAGCGGGTCTCGATCTCCTGGTAGCGCACGCCGGCGGTGACCAGCAGGCGCTCGTCCAGGAACGACAAGGTGTCGGCGATCGCGATGCTGCGGGTCTTGGAGCGCTCGGTGACGTTCGGGTCCGACAGCGAGCCGCCGATGAAGAAGTCTGCCGCCGGCTTGGCCACCTGCACCGGCGTATAGAGGCTGCTGGTGAAGCCCGCGAAGCTGGAGAAGGCGTAGGCGTTGCGCGACTTCAGGTTCACCTGGGCGATCGAGGCGACGAGGCTGTGGCCCACCGAGCCGGTCTCGAACCTGGCGCGCAGGCCCGCGTCCGCCGAGACGATGGTGTCCTTGCGGACGTTGTCGAAGCGATAGGCGCTGATCGTGCCGTTCGCCTGGGCGGTGGGGTTGGCCAGGACGTTGTCTTCCTTGCCCTTGCGGCCGCCGATCGCGGCCCAGGCGCTGACGTCGTCGGTCAGGTCGAACTCGCCGCGGGCCGCGCCGAACAGCTGGCGTTCGTCGGTATAGGTCCAGTCCTGGGCGAAGTTCTTGCCGGCCGAAGGGGCCTTGGGGATGGCGCCGGCCGGGGTGACGGTCGGGCGCGGGGCGTCGATGTGGTGGTCCTGCCAGCCGAGGTCGGCCGAGAAGCGAGCGCGCTCGCCGCGGCGGTCAAGGCCCAGGCCGATGACCTTCAGGTCGCGGTCCTGGCCGTCGATATTGGTCTCGCCGCCGTGCAGGCCCAGGTTCAGGCGCGCGCCGTAGGCGTCGTCCTGGCCGAAGCGGCGGGCCACGTCGGCGGTGGCGTAGAGCTGCTCGCCGCCGTCCCAGCCGGCGGTGACGCGGGTCAGCGGCGCACTGCCGGCCCGCTTGGGCACGAGGTTGAAGGCGCCGCCGACGCCGCTGCCGCCCGGGGCCGCGCCGTTCAGGAAGGCGTTGGCGCCGCGGAACACGTCGACGCGCTCGACCAGCTCGGCGGCCACGAACTGCCGGGGCAGCACGCCGTAGAGGCCGTTATAGGTCATGTCGTCGGAGTAAACGGGGAAGCCGCGCACCACGTACAGCTCCTGGAAGTTGCCGAAGCCCTTGGTGACGCGCACGGTCGGGTCGTTCTGCAGCACGTCGCCGATGCTGATGGCCTGCTGGTTGCGGATCAGCTCCTCGGTGTAGCTGGTCACCGAGAACGGGGTGTCCATGGTGTCGAGCGCGCCGAGCAGGCCCACCCGCGCGCCCTTGGCGACCTGGCCGCCGGCATAGGCGGGCGGCAGGCGCACCTGCGAGCCGGTGACGATCACTTCCTCGACGGCCGTGGCGTCGGCGTCCTGCGCCAGGACGGGGCTCGCGGCCAGGGGAGCGAGCAGGGCGGTGGACAGCAGCAGGGCGAGGCGGGGCGACACGGGACTTCTCCGACAGGTGAGAATGCGTCGCGATAGAGGGAAAGCGCTGTCGTGACAACAACGGGGCGCTCGATGGGTGAGTTTTCCGGTAACCTGTTGCCGAAACTCGCCTTTCGGATGTGTTGGCGTCGGGGAGAGACGCTTAAGGCCGCCGCCAACCGGTCGGTCGGCCCACGCCCGCGGCGTCGATGCGGGCGACAGCCTCGGCCAGGGGCTCGATCGCCACGGCCATGTGGTGGGCGTTGGCGTGGACGATGGTGTCGCGGTCCAGCAGGATCGCCACGTGACCCTTCCAGAACACCAGGTCGCCACGCCGACGGTCGGCCTCGTCGATGGGCTGGAAGAACGAGAACTGCATGTCGGTGTCGCGCGGGACGGCCTGGCCCGTGGCGGCCAGCGCCTGCTGCACCAGCCCCGAACAGTCCAGGCCCAGGCTCTCGCGCCCGCCCCACTGATAGGGCGCGCCCAGGAAGCCCTGGGCGACCTCGGCCGGGTCGACCGCGCTGGCCAGGCCGATCGGCGCCAGGTGGGCCTCGATGAACCAGCCCGTGCCCGCGCCCTTGGCGAAGCGGCCTTCGCGGGCCTCCACCGTGACCAGCGCGCCCAGGGAATAGAGGCCTTCGGGGCGCGACTTGATGTTGGGCTCGCTGAACGCATAGGTCCGCAGGACCGCCACCTGGTGGGTCGCCGGCTCGCCCAGGGGGGCCAGATCGGCCTGCGCGACCCAGCCCACATAGCCGTCGCGCGCGCCCTGGCCCCAGGCGAAGCCGTCCTTGACGTCGAGCACGGAAAAGCGCTCGCCGAACAGCAGCTGGGTCCATTGCTCGGCGTCGGCGTCCGGGGCCTTGCGCAGGGCGGCGGCCGGTACGGCGACCTGCCAGGCCTTGGGCGCGTCGTAGCGCTCTGCGGCCACCACGCCCTGCAGGGCGGCGTCGGCGAGGTCGGGGCGGGCCAGGGTCAGGCGCGGATCCATCAGGCGAACCTGCTCTTCAGCATCGCGTAGAGGCCGCGGATGGCCTGGGCCTCGCCGCCGCTGGGACGACCGGGCGCGCCCTTGGGGTTCCAGGCGAAGATGTCCAGGTGCACCCACGCGCCCGTGGTCGGCGCGAAGCGCTGGAGGAACAGGGCCGCGGTCACAGAGCCGGCCTGGGCCCAGCCGTCGGGATCGTTCTTCAGGTCGGCGATGTCGCTTTCCAGCGCCTCGCGATAGCCGTCCCACAGCGGCATGCGCCAGACGGGGTCGGAGGCCTTGCGGGCCCCGGCCTCGATCTCGCCGGCCAGGGCGTCGTCGGGGGTGTAGAACGGGATCACCTGCGGGCCCAGCGCGATGCGCGCAGCCCCGGTCAGGGTGGCCAGGTCGATGGTCAGGGCCGGCGACAGTTCGGCCGCCCGGGTCAGGGCGTCGGCCAGGATCAGGCGCCCCTCTGCGTCGGTGTTGCCGACCTCGATGGAGAGGCCCGCGCGGCTGTCGAGCACGTCGCCCGGACGCATGGCGTCGCCGGCGATGGCGTTCTCGACCACCGGGACCAGCACCACCAGGCGCACCGGCAGCTTGGCGGCCATGACCATGCGCGCCAGCGCCAGGGCGTGGGCGGCGCCGCCCATGTCCTTCTTCATCAGCCGCATGCCGGCCGAGGGCTTGATGTCCAGGCCCCCGGTGTCGAACACCACGCCCTTGCCGACGATAGCGACGACGGGGTTCTTCTCGTCGCCCCACTGGATCTCGAGCATGCGCGGCGCACGTTCGGGCACGGCGGCTCGGCCCACGGCGTGGACGGCCGGATAGTTCTGTTCCAACAGGTCGTCGCCGACGATCGCCGAGAAGCCGGCGCCGAACTGCTCGGCGATCTCGCGTGCGATGGTCTCGATCTGGCGGGGGCCCATGGCGTTGGCCGGGCTGTTGACCATGTCGCGGGCCAGGGCGCAGGCGTTGGCGATCGCCTGGACCTCGGCGACGTCGACGCCGTCCGGCGCGACAAGGCGTCGCGCTCCGTCGACGCCCCGGGCCTTGAAGCGGTCGAAGCGATAGGTCCCCAGGGCGAAGGCCAGGGCGATCTGGGCCGGGTCCAGGCCCTCAGGCGCGGCGTGCAGGCGATAGTCGCCGGCCGGCAGCTTGGCCGGCAGGGCGCGGAAGGCCATGGCGTCGGCCCTGCCCCCCTTAATCCGTTGTCCCAGGCCGAAAAGCACGCGGTCCAGCGCGCCTTCCGGGGTGGGCACGGCCACGGTCTGGCCGGCCTTGGCCGAGAAGTCCGACAGCTGGGCGAAGCCGCGCACGAAGCTGGGCCGCGCGTCCAGGAACGCCGCCAGTTCGTCTTCCCAGAGGGCGTGCACCGGGATCACGGGACCATCGGCGGCGCCGCGCGAGGAGGCGGTGATCAGGGGTTCGGTCATGGGCCGGGGCCTTCGCGAATTTATGCTTAACGATTCCTTGAGGGGGCCGCGCGATGCTCGGCCGACCTTCCGGAGACATGCCTTCCATGTGTCGCAAGCCCGCCCTGCTCGCAACCGTCCTGACGCCCATTCTTCTGCTGAGCGTTCCGGCCCTGGCCGCCGACAAGGGCGACAAGGCGGGCAAGACCCCTGTCAGCGCCCCTGTCAGCGCGCCGGTCGCCGCCCAGCCGGCCGCGCCGCGCAAGGCCGCCGCCGCCGAACGCGCCGAGGCCGCCCGCATGGACCCGCTGGCCCGCGCCGCCTTCTGGAGCGGTGAGTTCGAGGCCGACCCGCGCGACGCCGAGGCGGGGGTTGGACTGTCCCAAGCCCTGCGCGCCCTGGGCCGCTATGAGGACGCCGCCGCCGCCGCCGGCCGCGTGCTGGTTTCGCATCCCAACAATATCGACGCCCTGCTGGAGTCGGCGCGCGTGCAGCTCGCCCGCGGCGAGGGCTTCTTCGCCATCGAGCCGGCCAGGACCGCCGCGGCCGCCGCGCCGAAGGACTGGCGTCCGCAGTCGCTGCTGGGCGTGGCGCTCGAGCAGTCCAAGCGCGACGACGAGGCCCTGGCCGCGCACCGCCAGGCGGTGGCCCTGGCTCCGAACGAGGCCGCCCCGGCCGCCAACCTGGCCATGTACCTGGCCGGACACGGCGATCTCGCCGGCGCCGAGGCCCTGCTGCGCAAGGCCGTGACCATGCCGTCCTCGACGGTCCAGATTCGCCAGAACCTGGCCTTGGTCGTCGGCCTGCAAGGCCGCGTCGACGAGGCTGAGCGCATGGCCCGCCAGGACCTGCCGCCGCAGATGGTCGACAACAACCTGGCCTGGCTGCGCGCGGCGTTGGGCCAAGGCTCGGCCACGCGCACCTGGGGCGCGGTCAAGGCCGGCGGCTAGGGCGCCAGCGTCACGCCCACATCCGGCCGGGTCTCGCCATTGACCTGGGCCAGCCAGGCCGCTGCGATCGCCTCGGGGCCCTGCGAGCGCCGGGCGTGCAGCCAGCGCGGGGCGTCGGCGACGAAGCCGGCCCAGGCCTCGCCGTAGCGCTGGTCGAACCCTCCCGGACCCCAGTCCTGCCGCCGCTTGGCGATGCGGTCGGGCGCGAAGAAGAACGCCGGCCTGGGCCCGGGCAGGGCGCCCTGGCGTCCGCCGGCCTCCCAGTGGGCGCCGCCCACCAGCATCGAATAGGCCAGGTCCTCGCCGAAGGTCTCGTGCAGGCTGCGCAGCACGCCCGCGTCGCCGGCGAAGTCGATGGAGACGGCCGGCCGTTCGATCGCCGCGCCCGGCAGGTCGTCATAGGCCAGCACCTGGTCGTAGACGCCCAGGCCCTCGACGAAGGCGCGGCCGCGCGGCGAGGTCAGGCCGACGACCTTGGCCGCCCCGCGCTTCTTCAGCAGGTGGGCCAGGCCGATCGCGGTCTTGGCCGAGGCGCTGGTCAGCACGACGGACGCCGCGCCGAACCCGGCTTGCTCGTCGAGGAAGTCCTCGATCAGGAACGAGGTGATGAACAGCGGCTGCAACAGGGCGCGGTGGTCGTCCTGGCCCTGGTCGTCGTCCACCGCCAGATAGTGGTTGTAGGCGGCCGCCAGCCCCTGGCGATGAGCCGCCGTGTCGACGAGACCCGCGCGGCCTGGCCGCGCCTGCACCGTCAGGTGCGTCGACATCGGCAGGAAGCCGTAGAACCGCCGCCCGACCGCGACCTCGGGATGGGCCGAGGCCTCGACCCGGGCGTGACCCCAGACCGGCACGCGGCCCCAGCCGTCGGGACCGGGAAAGAAATCCCAGTAGCGCATGGTCTCGCCGAAGGCGGCGTAGGTGACGTTGTTGGCGGTCAGCGCGAAGTTCTCGACCGCCAGCCGCACCTGGCCGTCCTCCAGGGGCGGCGGTTCGGTTGCTTCAAAGCGCGTGGTGCGCAGGTCGGACTTGGCGACCAGAAAATCCCAGGCCATGGCCAGCCTCCCTCGTCGATCGACGAGCGGGAGTAGGCGGCCGGTCTTGCTGGAAGTCAAACGATTGTTTGAATCGTCATCTTTCAATGCCGTCATCCCGGCCGGAGGTCCGCGTGGCGGACCGCAGAGCCGGCGCCCAGGGGCAGCCGCATTGAGTCAGCCGCCTCTTGGAGGTGGAGCTCAAGCACCGCGCCCAGTCCCACTGGGCCCCGGATAAGCGCTGCGCGCTTTCCGGGATGACGAGAGTTGGGAGATCGCGTGTCGAAACTACCCCACCGCAAACAGCCGCAGCGCCGCGTACTGTAGAAGCATGATCGTCTTGGCGTCGCGGATGCGACCGTCGTCGATCTTCGCCAGGGCCTCGTCGATCGTGACCTCGTGGACGGCGATGTCCTCGCCCTCGTCGACCTCGCCGCCGCCCGCCGAGACGCGGTCGCCGGGGCCATACTCGCCGACGAAGAAATGCAGGCGCTCGGTCACCGAGCCGGGGCTCATGAAGGCGTCGAAGATCTTGCGCACCTTGTCGACGCGAAAGCCGGTCTCTTCCTCGACCTCGGCGCGGATGCGGGTTTCGGGCTCGGCGTCGTCGAGAAGGCCGGCCGGCGCCTCGATCAGCAGGTCGTCGTGGCCGTTGACGAAGGCCGGATAGCGGAACTGCCCGACCAGCACGACGGTGCGACGGGTCGGGTCGTAGAGCAGGATCGTCGCGCCATTGCCCCGGTCGTAGGTCTCGCGCGACTGCCGCTGCCAGGTTCCGTCGGCGCGCAGGTAAGAGAAGGTGGTCTTCTTCAGCGTGTACCAGTCGTCGGACAGCACGGTGACGTCCTCGACGCGGATGCGATCGGCGATGGACATGGCGAAACTCCGTTACAGGCTTCGTGCTCGCGGCCTGGCGGCGAGCCTCAGGCGATCTGCTGCGGCGCCCGCCGGGCCTGCGTCAACCCGATGTTCGCCTCGACGACGAAGCGGCTGCCCTGGCCCAGGGTGCTGTCGACGCAGATCGTCCCGCCCATGGTCTCGACGATCTGGCGGGTGATGCTGAGGCCAAGGCCGGTGCCGCCCGCATGGCGCGAGGCGTCGCCGACCTGCTCGAACGGCCGGAAAATGGCGTCCAGCTGGTCGCCCGCGATGCCGACACCGGTGTCCTCCACCGTGAAGCGAAGGCGCGCCGTCTCGCCGCCCTCGCCCTCCAGGCGCTCGACCCGCAGGGTGACCGAGCCGGCGTCGGTGAACTTCACGGCGTTGCCCAGCAGATTGATCAGCACCTGCCGCAGCCGCTTGGGATCGGCGACGATCTGGGCCGGGACCTCGCGCGCCAGGGCGACGGCGAAGTCCAGGCCCTTCTCCTCGGCGCGCAGGCGGAACATCTGGTCCAGTTCGGCCAGGCACGCGGCCAGGTCGAAGGCGACCGGCTGCAGGTCGAGCTTGCCGGCCTCGATCTTGGCCAGGTCGAGAATGTCGGTGATCACCGCCAGCAGGTGCTCGCCGCTGGAGCGGATGGCGTCGACGGCCGTGCGCTGCTTGGGGTCGAGGTTCCCGCGGCTGAGCCAGTAGCTGTAGCCGATCACCGCGTTCAGCGGCGTGCGCAGTTCGTGGCTCATGTGGCTGAGGAACTGCGACTTGGCGGCGTTGGCGGTCTCGGCGGCGATGCGGGCGTCGGACAGGGCCAGGGCCTCGTCGGCCTGCCGGCGTTGGCGGGCCTCGAAGTCGCGGCGCATGCCCAGCAGGCGGTGCACGAGGAACGCGCCGATCATCACCAGCCAGACGCCCAGGATGATCAGGTACCACTGCTCGTCCGACAGCTGGACGCCCTCGGCGCGCACCGAGTCCATCGACGCCGCCAGCCGGCCGGGCTGGGCCCCGCTGACGGCGACGGCGATCGCGCGCACGTCGGAGAAGGTGGGGGTGACATCCCGGCGCGACACGCCGTGGCTGGTCAGCCACCACTGCTCGGGCTCCAGCCGGTCTAGCGGCAGGACGATGGCGTTGGCGCCCGGCGTGACCGAGACCTCCGTCGCCAGCGGCACGTCCAGGTCGCCCAGCCGTCCGCGCAAGGCGGCCGGGGGGGCGGTCTTGACCAGCACCTTCAGGCGATCGGCCTCGCCGCGCCAGTGCAGGCGCAGGGTCAGGGTCTGGAACCGCGAGAAGTCCAGGCCCCGGGCCTTGGAGCCGAGGGCCAACTGCAGGCCGTAGCCGCAGTAGGGATAGGCGACGCCCGCGCGGATCTCGCACGACCAGGCCATCGGCCGGTCCGGATCGGGCGTCACGGTCGAGCGGCCCCCGGTCTCGTCGTCGGCGAAGGCGTAGCCGGCGAACTGGGTCGACCCCGGCGTCAGTTCCAGCGCCTGGCGGGTGAGGGCGCTCTTGCCCAGCACCGCGGCGAAGGTGACCAGCACCAGCAGGAAGATCACCGCCTCGACCTTGAGGTGGCGATAGCGCAGCCAGCCGGCGTCGTTCTCGTTCGACGCGGCAGGCCGATCGGCCCGGCGGTCGAGGAAACGGAACGGACGCTGGGGCACGAGGCGCTCCTGAAGGGCCTGCGCGGCCGCGGGAAAAGCGAGGAGCGGCGACCCTACGCGGTCATGTTTGATCGCCGTTTAACAGCGGACGAAATTTCTTGCCGAAGCGTCGCGAATTGGCGGCCTTGCGTCTTTGCCGTGTCAATGTGTCGTGGTTCAACCGGGCATGGGGCGCGCGAGGCGGCCCCGACCCTCTCATGGAGCCGCCGCATGTCCGTCCGTCGTCAGCTTGTCGCCGCCGTCGCCCTTTCGGGCCTGATCTCGGGGGCGGCGGTCGCGCCGGCCTGCGCCCAGATCCCGGCGAACCTTCGCGACCTGGTGGGCGCCCGCGCCGCCGGCGGCGAGAGCGAGTTGCAGGCCCGCGGCTACGCGCTGGACCACGTGGACGAGGGCGGCTCGGCCAAGTTCGGCTACTGGCGGCGCGGCGACGAGTGCGTGCAGGTCACCACCCGCGACGGCCGCTACCTGACCATCGTCGAGGCCCGCGACATGTGCCGCAAGAAGAGCTCGGGCTCCGACGCCTCGGCCGTCGTCGCCGGCGTCGCCATCGTCGGCCTTGCCGCGGCCCTGGCGGCCCACAAGAAGAAGCACGACGACGCCGACCGCGACCACGACGCCGAATACGAGCGCGGCTACCAGGCCGCGCTCTACGGCTCCGACTACGACGACCGCCACGAGAGCGAGGGCTATCACGAGGGTTTCCTGGCCGGTCAGTCCGAGCGCGACAATCGCCGCTTCTCCAACTCCCGCTACGTGCGCAACGCGCCGCGCGCGGCCCAGGACGCCTGCTCGCGCCGGGCCGACGAATACCAGAGCCGTCCCTACGGCAGCAGCGTGCCGATCAGCGTCCGGGACCTGGGCCGGGGCGACTGGGAGCTGACCATGGCCACGGGCTCGTACCGCTCGCGCTGCACGGTCTCGGCCGGCGGCCAGGTGCGGGCGATGAACCCCTACTGAGCGGTCACAGCAGCGCGGCCGGCACCAGGATCAGCAGCATGTAGCAGGCGGCGCGCGCCAGGGCGCCGAGGGCCGTCACGGTCGCGGCGCGGCGGCTGATCTCCAGGCGCCTGGACAGCCAGCGGACCTCGGTCAGGACCAGCCAGGCGGTCGCCGCCAGGATGACGGCAAGGCCGGCCGTGGTCCAGGCCGGGCCACCCCGCTGAACCGCCGACAGGCCCAGCGACAGGGCCAGGGACGTCGGCGCGGCCAGATAGCACTGGGCGTAGAAGGGCCGTCGCAGGGTCCTGCGCGAGACGGCCACGCCCTGCTTGCGCAGCAGCGTCAGGGTCACGACCAGCGGCGTCAGGCCAAACAGCAGGCAGCGGAACATCAGGAGGTTCTGCTGCGAGCCGAAGATCGTCTTGGCCAGCGGCGTGGCGCCCACCGGCTGGGGCGAATGGGTCGCCCAGCCGATGAGGTTGGCGATCACCAGGGTGATGATCAGCAGCACCGGCGGGTTGAGGGCGTCGTCGTAGCGCTGGTCCTCGGGCTGGCCTTCCTCGCGATCGGAATAGGCCATGGCGGTGAGCGGCCGGGTGACGATCCGCAGCATGGTGCGCGGGTAGAAGTAGAGCCAGGTCATGGCTTCGAAGAGCAGCTCCTCGAAGCTTCTCAGGATCTTCAGCAGGTCCACGGCGTGCGCCTCGTTCGTCGCTCCATCCGGTGATAGCAGCGGCGTTCGGCGGCTTTCCAGCCTTTCGACCGTCGCGGGCGCATCGGGCGCTATACACGCTTCGCGAAGCCGGGCCTTAATCCCGCGACAGCGGAGCTTCGAGCATGGCCACCCGGCGCGACTTTCCCTACTACCGCGGCGAGCCGGTCGCCTTGTCGGGCCTCGGTTGGACGCTGGCCCTGGGCGGCTGCGTCGCCGGCTTCCTGGCCCTGATCCTGATCCCTCGCGGCGAGGCGGGCCAGGCGCCGGGCCTCATCGGCCCCTTGCTCTTCGTGACCCTGCCCCTGGTCGGCCTGGCGCTGGCGGCGGGCAGGGGATGGACGGCGCTGTTTCCGCGACCCACCGTTCGCGACCTGCTGCTGGGCCTGGCGTTCATGCCGCTGGCGCTGCTGGTCTCCGGCGTCGTGGCGTTCTTTTATGGCAAGGGAGGGCTGGCGCAGGCCAATCCCGTCGCCGGGATCCTGCTTCACCTTAAGCCCATGGAGCGGGCGGTGTTCATCGCCGGGACCGCGCCGCAGCTGCTGGGCGAGGAACTGGTGACCGTCCTGCCCTTCCTGGCGATGCTGACCCTGTTCCATCGGCGGCTGGCCCTGCCGCGAGGCGTGGCGATCGCCATCGCCTGGATCGCCTCGGCGATGATCTTCGGCGCCCTGCACCTGTCCACCTACGGCTGGAACCTGGTCCAGGTGCTGCTGGTGATCGGGATCGCGCGGCTGGTGCTGACGATTCCCTATCTGCTGACCAGGAGCGTCTGGGCCTCGTTCACGGCGCACATCTGCCTGGACTGGTCGATCTTCGCGCTCGTGCTATTGCAGGCCGCGCGGACCTGAGTGGCCCAAGCCCTTGGCCTGACTCAGCTTCCGGCGCTTTTGCGCGGTTGACATCGTCCGGCTCGTCGCTTATCCACCGCCCCTCACTCGCGGGGCCGACCGGTTTCCGCGTCAACGCTATTAGTTTCGGAGCCACGTCGTGAAGCGGACATTCCAGCCGTCGAAGCTCGTGCGAGCCCGCCGTCATGGCTACCGCGCCCGCATGGCCACCAAGAACGGCCAAAAGATCGTCGCGCGTCGCCGCGCCAAGGGCCGTAAGCGCCTGACGGCCTAAGAGCGGGTTTCCCGCTCTTCTTTCCTGCTCCGGCAGGATCGTACGACATGACAAAAGCCGCCCCTTCCCAGAACCAGGCCTCCAGCCTGCGCCGGAAAGGGCGGCTTTTTTCATGACCGATTCCCAAGTCTCGGCCGCCGCCCCGCAGAAGGGGCCGAAGATCGAGCGCCTCAAGGTGCGCGCCGACTTCCTCAAGGCCGCCAAGGCGCCCTCTCTGTCGCGCGGCGCCGTCTTCATGCAGCTGCGCCCGCGGGCCGACGAGGACGCCCTGATCCGGGTCGGCTTCACCGCTTCGAAGAAGGTCGGCGGCTCGGTGGAGCGCAATCGCGCCAAAAGACGCCTTCGAGAGGCGGCCCGGCTGCTTCTACCCCTTCATGGACGCCCCGGTTGCGACTATGTGTTCATCGCTCGCGGCGGCACGCGCTCGCGGCCGTGGGGGCGTTTGCTTGACGATGTAAAAGCCGCGCTGATAAGCCTCGCGGCCGAAATCGACCGCGGGGGCAAGCCTGCCCAATCTGGGGCTGCCGCTCCCGCGCCCGCCTCACCCTCTTCGCACGCGCAAGCGCCCGAACCCTCCGATCCCGGTTAAGTCTCAATGCAGAACGACAACAAGAACACGCTGGTCTTCATCGTCAGCGCGTTGGCGATCCTGATCGGCTACCAATTCTTCGTGCTGGGCCCGAACCAGAAGAAGCAGGAAGCCGCCGCCCGCGCCAAGAAGGCCGCCGAGGCTCAGGCCGCGGCCGCCAATCCGGGCATGGCCATCGGACCGGACGGCAAGCCGCAGCCGATCAAGCTGTCGCGCGAAGCGGCCAAGGCCGCCAGCCCGCGCATTCCGATCGACACGCCCACCCTGTCGGGTTCGGTCTCGCTGAAGAGCGGCAGCGTCGACGACCTGCTGCTCAAGCGCTATCGCCAGACCACCGACAAGGCCTCGCCGCCGGTCGAGCTGCTGCGCCCCGCCGGCGCGGAGAACGCCTTCTTCACGCTGTTCGGCTGGAGCGGCCAGAACATCGGCGCCATGCCGGGCCAGGACACGGTGTGGACCGCCGCGCCGGGCCAGACCCTGCGTCCGGGCTCGCCCGTCACCCTGACCTATGACAACGGCGCTGGCCTGGTGTTCAACCGCACCATCGCGGTCGACGCCGACGCCATGTTCACCGTCACCGACAGCGTCCGCAACAACGGCGGCCAGCCGGTCTCGATCACGCCCTACGCCTCGGTGCGCCGCTGGGGCGTCCCGGCCGACCTCGGCAAGAACCACATCGTCCACGAAGGGGCGATCGGCATGCTGGGCGAGAAGGACTACAAGCTCGAGCAGTCCAAGTACCAGAAGTGGAAGAAGGACAAGCCGCAGCAGACCATCACCTCGGTCGGCGGCTGGACCGGCATCACCGACAAGTACTGGCTGACGGCCCTGATCCCGACCCAGAACGAGCGCATCAACGCCCAGTACAACGTCACGCCCGTCGGCGGCGTGGACGTCTACGAAGCCAACTTTGCCGCCGTCGCCAAGACCGTGAACCCGGGCCAGGCCGTCACCGAGACGACCCGCCTGTTCGCCGGCGCCAAGACCGTGCCGCTGCTGCGCAAGTACGAGTACGGCGACGGCCAGGCCCCGGCCTGGTGGCAGTTCTGGGACAAGAAGGCCCAGGCCATCCCGCGCTTCGAGTGGGCCGTGGACTGGGGCATGTTCGCCCTGATCACCCGCCCGATCTTCAACGTGCTGGAGGTCTTCTACAAGCTGGTCGGCAACTTCGGCATCGCCATCATGCTGCTGACCGTGACCCTGAAGCTCATCCTCTATCCGCTGGCGGACAAGAGCTACGAGTCGATGGCGAAGATGAAGAAGGTCGCCCCCGAGGTCGAGAAGCTGCGCGCCAAGCACAAGGAAGACCCTGCCAAGCAGCAGCAGGAGATGATGGCGCTGTACGCCAAGGAGAAGATCAACCCGTTCATGGGCTGCGTGCCCATGCTGATCCAGATCCCGGTGTTCTACTCGCTGTACAAGGTGCTGACGGTCACGATCGAAATGCGGCACGCGCCGTTCTTCGGCTGGATCCAGGACCTGTCGGCGCCGGATCCGACCACCATCTTCAACCTGTTCGGCCTGATCCCGTGGGATCCGGGCATGCTGCCCTTCGTCGGCGCGATGATCGCCCACCTGGGCGTGTGGCCGCTGCTCTACGGCTTCACCATGTGGCTGACCACGGCGATGAACCCGCCGGCCGGCGACCCGATGCAGCAGAAGATCTTCCAGCTGTTCCCGATCATCTTCACCTTCACGCTGTCGGGCTTCGCCGTCGGCCTGGTGATCTACTGGTGCTGGAGCAACGTGCTGACGATCATCCAGCAGTACATCATCATGCGCCGCTACAAGGTCGAGAACCCGATCGACAAGATCATCGGCCGGCTGACCGGCAAGTCCGCGACGGCGACCTGATGACCGATCCGATCGAACCGCTCTACTCCGACGAGGAGATCGAGGCGGCCCGGGTGCTGTTCGCCCAGCCGGTCTCGTTCATGATGGGGGCCGTCCGCATGGACGGCCTGCCGCCCGCCGATCTGCCGGAAGTGGCCTTCGCCGGCCGCTCCAACGTCGGCAAGTCGAGCCTGATCAACGGCCTCGTCGGCCAGAAGTATCTGGCCCGCGCCTCCAACGAGCCGGGCCGCACGCGCGAGCTGAACTTCTTCCTGCTGGCCGAGCAGCTGCGGCTGGTCGACCTGCCGGGCTACGGCTTCGCGCGCGTCTCGCGCACGACGGCCAGCAAGTTCCAGGACCTGGGTCGCCAGTTCCTGCGCGGGCGCCCGAACCTCAAGCGGGTCTATCTGCTGATCGACGCGCGCCACGGCCTCAAGAAGGTCGACGCCGAGGCCATGGACGCCCTCGACATCTCGGCGGTGTCCTACCAGATCGTCCTGACCAAGGCCGACAAGATCAAGCCGCCCGAGGTCGACAAGGTCGTGGCCGAGACGCTGAAGGCCATCGCCAAGCGCCCGGCCGCCTTCCCGCGGGTGATCGCCACCTCGTCGGAAAAGGGCCTGGGCCTGCCGGAACTGCGCGCCGAGATCGCCCGGACCTGCCTGAGCTAGTGTCCTTCTCCCCTTGCGGGAGAAGGTGTCGGCGGCAGCCGACGAATGAGGGGTCTCTCAGAAATCAGACGCCGCGACAGCCGATCAGCTGTTGCGGCGTTTTGCGTTTGCACGACCCCTCACCCGACCCCGCTGCGCGGGGCCACCCTCTCCCGCAAGGGGAGAGGGCCGGTGTAATCCGTGCACGGATCATCCGCTTACATACATAAAACCGCAATAAAACTGTCGTCGAAACTTCTCTGGCTCAGAAGTTGTGGCGAAACTATGCCCTCCCCCGACAAGAACACCCGTGTTCTCCAGGTGTCGGGCCTGGGCGCGGAGTGTCCGTGGGGATATTCCGATGAAGAAGACCGCTCTGCTGGCGCTGTGCGCCATCGCTCCGCTGGCGCTCGCCGCCCAGGCCGCGGCCGCCGACCTGGCCGACGCCCCGATCGCCACCGCCGCCGAAGAACCGGTCACCGCTTCCGAAGTGGTCGTCCAGGCCGGCATCGCCTATCGCAACCGCACCGAGGAGACCGCTCCGGTCCTCGAATACGGCCTCGACTACTTCCAGCGCTTCGAGCCGCTCAGCGCCGGCGACGCCCTCAAGCGCGTGCCGTCGGTGGCCTTCCTGTCGGACGTGCTGGAATCTGACGGCGTGCGCCTGCGCGGCCTCGACCCGGCCTACACCCAGATCCTGATCAACGGCGAGAAGGTCCCGGGCGCCGGTTCGGGCTCGGGCGCGTTCGGCGCCGGCGCCGACGGCTCGTTCTTCGTCGACCGCATCCCCGCCGAACTGATCGAGCGCATCGAGATCGTCCGCAGCGCCAGCGCCAACCGCAGCGGCGACGCCGTCGCCGGCGCCATCAACATCGTGCTGCGCGACGCCTACGCCCTGGACGGCGGCTTCGTCCGCGCCGGCGCGATGATGTTCGACGACAAGCGCATCCGCGAGACGGTCGGCGGCGTCTGGGGCGGCCAGGTCGGCCCCGGCCGCCTGCTGGTCGGCGCCAACCTGCAGGGCCGCCGCAATCCCAAGCTCAAGACCAGCCTGCGCTACGACGAGCCGAACGGCACGCTCGACAACAGCGAAGTCCAGACCGACACCCGCAACGGCACCGACTATTCGTTCAACGCCAGCTACCAGGTTCCGGTGGCCGGCGGCGACCTGTCGCTGGCCGGCTTCTTCGTCCGCACCGACCGCACGCAGGACGAGGACTCGATCGAGTACGCCAAGGACATCCGCACCAACGCCAACATCCAGACGATCAACAACAACGACGTCCAGATCGACCAGGACAGCTGGTCGCTGACCGGCAAGTACAAGCGCGACATGCTGGGCGGCCGCACCTCGGTGAAGCTCGGCTACGCCGGCTTCAAGGGCAAGGAAGACGAGTTCGAGGACGAGATCGAGTACCTGCGCGACGCGATCCCGTTCCCGGACGGCGACCGCATCACCCGCGACAAGTCGCGCCGCGAGATCGACGACACCGAAGTCTCGGCCAAGCTCGAGCACGAGCGTGACCTGTCGTTCGGCGCCGAACTCGAGTTCGGCCTGCAATACGAGAAGAAGGAACGCGACACCTACTTCACCGAGGTTCCGCGCAACCGCTACAACCTGCCCTCGGCCAACCCGCCCGCCTTCGGCGCCTACGCCCCGATCGCCGGCGGCGACTCGACCTTCGAGCAGACCCGCCTTGACCCCTACGTGATGCTGTCGGGCAAGTCCGGCGCGCTGAAGTGGGAAGCCGGCCTGCGTTACGAGACCACCGACGTCTCGATCGAGGACCGCACCGCGGGCGAGAGCTACGACACCGACTACAAGATCCTGCTGCCGTCGGCCTCGGTGCGCTACAACCTGACGGCCAGCGACCAGTTCTACGCCGCCACGGCCCGCACGGTCCGTCGTCCGAGCTTCGAATACCTGTCGCCGGCGACCCTGGAAGCCGAACTGGGCGACAACGACTTCATCGGCGTGCCCACCCTGAAGCCGGAAACGGCCTGGGGCCTGGACGTCGGCTACGAGCGCCGCCTGGGCCGCGCGGGCGTCGCCGGCGTCAATCTCTTCTACCGCAAGGTCAACGACCTGCTGGAGCTCTACAACACGGGCGCCGAAGGCAGCGAAGGCGACGGCACCTTCGTCTACTCGGCGCGCAACGCCGGCGACGGCAAGGTCTGGGGCATCGAGTTCGACCTCTCGACCCCGCTGACCGTCATCGGCCTCGAGAACACCGGCGTGTTCCTGAACTACTCGTGGCTGGACAGCGACATCGACGACGAGTTCGGCTCGCGCAAGTTCAACAGCCAGTCGGACTACGTGCTTAACGTCGGCTTCATCCAGGACCTGCCGACCTGGGGCGCCTCGTTCGGCGTGACCTACCGCAAGCAGGGCGAGGCCTACAGCCGCGTCGTCGGCGAGGAAGTCACCACCACCTACGGCGGCGACCTGGAGATGTTCGTCGAGAAGCGCATCGGCAAGGACATCACCATCCGCCTGACCGGCTCGAACCTGCTGGACGCCTCCAAGAAGGAGAGCTTCAACAAGTTCACCACCATCGAGGACCAGGTCGACCGCAGCTTCGACGAGTACGAACTCGAGCGCGAGCAGGCCGGCCCGGTGTTCCAGCTGATCGCCCGCATGGCGTTCTGATCGGAAGCCTTCCGGTTCGAATGAAGAAGGCGGCGTCCGAAAGGGCGCCGCCTTTTTCTTTGTTCCTCCCCCGTGAAGCGGGGGAGGGGGGGCCACGAAGTGGTGGAG
>Ga0247823_10000896_pt1 | contig 25120 bp, 31 predicted proteins | sample 13C_PalmiticAcid_2_FD_192426 | JGI IMG/M metagenome (GOLD analysis project Ga0247823, IMG submission 192426) | Soil microbial communities from agricultural site in Penn Yan, New York, United States - 13C_PalmiticAcid_Day30 | ecosystem: Environmental > Terrestrial > Soil > Agricultural land... | reverse complement strand
CCCCTCCCCCTTCCTCTCCCACCTCTCCACCTTCCCCTTCACCTCCCTCTCCTCAAACCACGGCGTCGTGACCCACCGCGCGATCCGGTTCCGCCACAGCCCAAAGTAGATGTCGGTCAGCGACAGCCAGCTGCCCCGCGTGGGGTGGTGCACGGCGCCGTACGCGGCCCGGGAGTAGCCGACGCGCACGGCCGGATTGACAAAGACGCCGCGCGTGCGCGAGCCCGGGTTGTCGGCGTGGATGAGGCAGCACTCGGAGGCCTCGAGGTGCGAGGCCGCGAGCGAGTCCGGGAGGCCCCGGAACTTGAGGCCGCGGATGCCGGTGAAGGTGTTGGCGGGCATGGCGACTGGGGTACGCTGCGTTAGCGGAGGTGGCCAAGAGGGAATTGGATGAGTGGGGGGAAAACGAACCTATGCCGTTCCAGCAGCTGGATACACGGACGGGGTTGGCGTGCATCATGGCTTTGCGGGACTTGGAGGCCCGGAAGTAGGGCCAGGTCAACGTGGCGTGCTCGTGGCCGCCGGCGTCTCGGAGGGCGAAGGTGTCGTAGAAGAGGGGCGGTTTGCTGAAGTCGAGGGAGCATGCAGCGGCGTAGTGGCCGTGGTTGGTGTTGAGGAGTGTGATGATGTCGGGGATCTTTGAAGTGTTAGCAGTTGACCCACGGGGATTTGGAGGGACACGCACCGAAAAGACGACATCGCCGAGGAAGAGGACGTGATCGAAGTTGGTCCCGTTCTCAGCAAGCTCCAGCAGCGGCTGCAGCGAGAGGTTCCGTAACCTGGAGAGATAAGGAATCCTTCTAGGCATCCTGCTCCCGTCCGGCACCGTGATCCACCCTTCCTCTCCTGGCTGCCCCGCAATCAGGTCCTTGTGTGTCTCCTCGTCCAAGACAATCTTCTTCCCGACGCCCGTCTTCTCCAGCTCGTGGTCGAGTTCGCGAAGCGCGCCCTTGGAGTTATCCCAACTGCCGCTTTCGTAGACGCTGACAAAGACATTCTCGGGCCCCAAGGTTTTGACCAAGTCCACGACCCCCTTGTTCCATTCGGACCGCAGGATATGCTCGTTGTTCCAATGGAGACTGGCGATGAAGACCCGCGGCGTCTTGGTCAAAACGGCTTTTGATCGGGCTTCGCGTTCGGCGCGCGCAATGGCGTAGTAGCTGATGTGGGCCTCGATAATGGTCCAGAGAAAGAAGAGGAGGGCGATCTTCTGGTGGGTTGAGCGCAGCAGCAGTGTGCGAAGGAATCGCGGCCGGCGAGCCGCCATTTTGGACTTCAAGATGGATCAGCCCTCTCGGGAGGGTTGTAAAAACATGGGATTTTGTTTTGAGAAGAGAAGAATGCGAGCAGCCATTGCACGAGTTGCAGATGGCGTCTTATGCCCCGTGTTGAGACGCGTCGCTGACGTTGAGCATGAGGTGGGGTTCTGCAGTGCGCCAAGATGCAGCTGGAAATGAGGCGAGGGGCATGAGCTCGCCTCACCCGGCCCCTGACTGCAGCCGCTTCCAGCTTGCAGGGATGAGACCACCACCAAAAGTCAAAAGACATACAACACCAGGGATTCGCTGGTCATCACCGACCCAACTAATCTGTACTGATCTGGCTCTCAAAAGCTTATATTTTCGGGGAAGAGGGGTAAAAAAAATCCGGTAGTCCCAGGACCCAGAAACGCGCGCCTCTTTTCTTGTGTTAGTGCTCTCCATTTCAAGAAAGCGGTGCAAACAACGCCCTTCACCCCTCCGAGAAGCACGCGACGGCCCACTTGCCGCTCCAAGCCCGCTTCCGGGCGCCCGAATCACCACCGCCGCCGTCCATGTCCTTGAGCCTCTCGTCCTCGCCGGGCTTCAGGCCCACCACGACATCGCTTTTGCAAGTCCTCAGGGAGAGGACGTCGATGCCCCCCCCTGGGCCAAGCACCCCAATGGCGTCTTCGAACGGCATCGTCGGGTCCCAAGCGACCTAGAATTGCGCGTCAGTCGGGTCATCTAAGACGGGAAAGGAGAGGGGAGCAGGGAAAACGTAGGAAACTTTCAGGTAGGTAGGTACTCACATCGCCCACCAACTTCCGGTAGTTCAGATCCCCCTTAAAGATCGCCAAATGCCCACCACTCAAGTCCTCGACCACCGGCCCCGCCTCGGCGCAGAGCCTCCAAAAGCACCCAGGCCCCGTCCACACCCTGTCCGTGTCCGGGCGCAGAACGAGCTTCCCGTCGGCGCGGAACCGACTCCACTCCTCAAACACAAACTCCAAATCCCCGACCTCCTCGTCGGTAAGCTTCTCTGGCTCCATCCCCCCCTTTCCTTTCTCCTCCTCGGTAGGCGTCTCGTAAAACTGCCTCGGGGCAGCCAGCGCCGCGAGCAGCGCGTCAAGGTCGCTCGGGAGCGCGTCCAACACGAACCAGGGGATCGACTTGGGGTGGAGTACCACCGTGGTCGCCAGCCCGGCCGAGAGCAGGTACCCGGCCAGGACGAGGTCGGTGTAGAGCTCGAAGCCGGCTTGGCCGAGTACGATGTCGACGCGGAACTCGTTGTTGGGCTGCCAGGGGAAGTTTCTCTTGGAAAGGAAGTGGGCGTAGGCGGCGGGGATGTCGTTGACGAGGATGCGCTCTTCGGCGTTGGAACGCGACGTTTGGGTGTCCTCGGACGTCGTCGGGAGCGAGGGTTCGGTGTTGTTGTTGCCCCATAGGCTGATCTTGCACATCTCGATGAAGACGAGTTTATCGGCTTCTGGGTCGCGGGTGGGCTGAGTGCGGAGCTGGGTCACTAGGTCTCTGTAGCGGGCAGCGAGCTCGAGGACAGCGGGCCGGGCGCAGTGGAAGGTCTTGATCTTTTGATTAGCGAATACGTCGTAGTTTTTCCAGTAGGTAGAGAGGCTGAAGGAGGTGGATATCCGGCTGGCGTAGAGGATTCGGGTTAGTGACAGTTCCCGGGCAGAGCTCTCGCGGTGAGAGGAGGAGGAGGGATGTCATGCCGAAAAAGATAGCACTCGGTAAAGAGCCATGGGCCGTTTAGCCAGGTGACATCGCCGAGGTGCTCGAGCTCCGTGTTGTAGCTAGCTGCGTCGGGGTATCCATCGTCTCGAATCGGCCTATTATCGTATTTGTTAGCATGTGGCTTGCTGTCATCGCACCGTTCTAGTTAAAATATGGGGCCACGCACGTCAAGGCACGGTTGTGATGAATCTCGTTCTTCAGCTCTGCCATATCGGCCACAATTTTCTCGCCTTCCAAGCGCTGCTCGCCGTCGTCGCAGGCGGCAACGGTATTGTAGACATCCTCGATTGCTTGTGTCTAACAGTACGATCAGCAAAGGTCAAAGCGAATTGGCATGGCGGGTGCGAGGGACCCTACGAGAATGGCGGGCCATCGCTCGCGAGCAGTTTGGTAGGCCAACGAGGTAGGGTCGCCTGTCGAGTATGCAGCTATGGAGATTCGGGCAGTATTGTCAGTCAATTGCCCACGAATGACAATGGGAGTGCGTACGGAGCTTAGGATCAAGTTCCCTTGGGTCTCGACTGATGGGTATGGCTTCCACGGGGGTCCATGCAGGTGGTTCGCTTAAGAAACAGTATATCCCTGAGCCTGGCGTTCTTTCCTCGTGCCAGAAGCACGATGCGCTCTCCCTCGTAAGCCGACTGAACCACGCGTCGTCAAGATCGCGCATTTCAATTCTCATCCAGCCATGATACGAATCCTTATGCCACGCGCGCCTGTACATGTAGTCCGTCTCCAGGATCCAAACCCAACCCCCATGGCCGGTGCTTAGAAATTCCCGCTTCTCCTGGATATCTACTGCGCACCGTAGCGGCGGTAGCTCCTCGGGGAGCTGAGCCAGCGAAGCGATACTCTCGGAATCCAAGACCAAGCAGAGACAGAATCGCGGGTTGTTGTTGCCGTGAGGATTGAAGTCCGCACCCGTATCCACGCCCGCGAGCCAGCGAAGAAAGTAGGCCCGCAGGGCTGTGAACTTATCGTCCACGCTGCCGTCACCGTTGCCGTCGAGGTGCGCCAGACCCTCCCGGTCCTCGACGACGTCAAGATGGAAGCGGCGGAATACCTCCTCGTTGGGCTCGGCAAAGTCGATGCGTTGCTCCTCGCATCTAGCGCCGTACGCCAAGAAGCGGCCGTAATGGCACCAGTAGTGCACATAGCTCTTCAGACGTGCTATCGCAGTGGGGAACAGCTCGTCTGCCTCGGGGGTGTAGGCGGTCCGTAGAAGGGTGTAGCCCCACGAGCCACGCGCATGACCTTTAAGAACGCCCCAACGGAGGTGCTGGTCGAGCTGGAGCAGGTTGCACCTTGCGTTGGACGACTTCTCGGGGGGGTTGCCGTCAAAGAGATTTTGTGAGACTGGACCAAACACAGGTGCCGACATAATCTTAGGTTTCGTTGCTTGGATAGATGGTGTGCGCGAGTGTTTATAGCTCTGGGCCCGGAGATGGACAAGGAGTGCGGAGCGGGGAAGTTGAGAGAAACTGCAACTAAGGCCAAAGACGCCTAGCGTATTGTGGTGAGTTTTCGAGCGCAAAACAAGTTCGTGTCGTCCATTTTTTGCTGAAATGCGGATTGTACCCAGAGGTCCGCGAGTCGCGAGGTTTGAATTAGACTAGGTGACATGAGGTCAAGGACAAGACATCACTTTTCGACTTGGCGGTGTCAAGCTACCAAGAGTTGTTGCGAAGACTCGTGGTGCGCATGTGTATCACTTCGTGAGACATGAGACCTTGTGTCTGTCATAAATTTCCATGCTGTCTTTCGAAGGTACTTACTGTACGGAATAATTACTTACACAGCTGGGGACCAACCTCTCTGCCGCGGACTTGCAAGGATGAGGTCACAACCTGATGGTTTTCTGGTCTGAATCATGGTTCTATCGTAATACTTTCTGGCCCGTGGACGGGTGTGATTGTTCGTAAGGTGGTATTCTGTACACACAACACAATGACCCATTGCCTTGAGCCTGCGGAGTCCCTCAACTTACCTACTTCGACAACTTGGCACTATCAACCCTCTCCTTCAAAAACTTCGGCGCCGGCCCCTTCGAAGCAGCCGCATACTCAAAATGCGGCTGCGTAATTTCCAACGTGCCCGTGCACACCGCATCCCCCTCATTGCAAAACACCTTCAGCCTCTCGCTCGGGAAATTCGGAATCTGACCCCCATTCTGCGCATTCTTGGTGTACCCGAACAGCACCACCCCCTCGATCTGGTCGCGGACCGTCTCGGACAGCTCGCTGATGGCGTTGGACATGACGGCGGTGCCCTGACTGTAGCCGCCCGCGACGACGGGGGTGTTGGGGCATTTGGTGTTGGCCAGGGTGAAGAGCCGCTTGGTTTCGTCGATGGCGCCGCGCGTGGTTCCCTCGGGCAGGAAGTTGTCTGCGAGGCCTGCCGTGTAGGGACCGCCGACGCCTTGCACCCAGAGGTTGTTGCGGAAGGAGCATGAGAGGGCGGCGGCGACCGCAGGACCGGTTGAGCCGCCCTTTTTTGAAGGAGTTAGCCGTCGGTAAATATGGGATGGTGTAGGGCAAGGTGGGAGGAGGGCATACCATGTTCCCCTTTTCCGTCGAGGCGCGGGCAAAGATGAAGATGACGCGGGGGCACTTGGAGGAGCTGCCCTGCTCGAGCTCGTCGCGGACTGATAAAGAGAACTGGCGCGGCTTGATGTCGGTGCTGGGCAGCGCGGCGGCAAGGCCAGCCGCGGTGAGAAGCGAGAAGAACTTCATGGTGTTGGTTGGTGGGGAGGAGGTAACGACTGTCGAAACGAGAGGACGGAGCCGTGAGCTGCAGAGAAGCCGTCGAGATCAGGCGAGGCTCACTGTGTCGGTAAGGACAGCAAGGTAAGGTACTTTATACCTGCACCAAGTCGAGCTTGCAGGAACACGCTCAGGGTAACATACCTTATTTAATGCCAAACCGGACCTTCACGCGAGGCGGGCCCGCTCAACCCCAGAGAATGCTCGTGCCGCCTCCGCAGTCCGGGGTTTGAATGCCGAGGCCGCCGCAAGCATTTCTGTTAAGGGCATAGCGTCGCCCGACGTCCTGGGATTCGGACATCGCTGAATGAGGCTCAAAACGCGAAATATCGTTTTCGTCTCGCTGGCCCAATCTTTTGCTTAATGGATATAGCCAAGGAATACAGGTGCCCGGTGGGGGTAAAACGCAGCAGGCACATGCAGATCACCGAGATCTGGATCGGCGGTGGGTGGTGGCTCGATCTGGGGAACCCTGCTCTGCGACCCTTGTTCTTTGGATTCGGCTGTAAGTGCGGGCTATATAGTTATAAAAAGAAAGTGGCATAAACAGAAAGTAGAAAATAAACACCAAGATGTCAAATTTTCTCTGATGTGCTGCTGGTATATCTCCTCAAGCCGTCTGCCGTCTCTTCCTTGGGTGCGCAAAGCACCTGGTGTACAATTTGACCCTTCTTCTTCTCCCCAAAAGATACGCCAATTGACCACTCACTCTACCCCAAGCTTCAACACACACGTTCAGAATAAAGAAGCAAATGCAGTATTCCGTACCAGCTGCTCAACACCCTCAATCCAGCATGCACGTCAGACAAGAGGAAGCCCGAGATGGTGTGATTCGTCAGCTCTGGCACGTGTTATTGGTAATCAGGATGCAGGACAGCCAAGTTGGAAGGTAATCATTATTAATGACACCTCGTTCGGGGATGACCTTCAAACAAAGCTATGTCTTTGGCCTTGAATAAACTTTATTCTCTTCATCCCCTGGCCCAATCATCAAGCTTCTAATTACTCTCAACCTCCAACCCTCAACCTCGAGCCACAATGTCGACCAACAAGCCCGTCCTAATCGCAGGCGCGGGGATTGCGTCCTTGCTGCTTGCCCAATCCCTGCGGCAATCCGGGATACCTTACAAGATCTTTGAGCGCGATGCCTCGTTTGTGTTTCGCGCGCAGGGGTACCGGTTGCGGCTGTCGTCGGAAGGCCTGGACGCCATCGAGTCCGTCCTCGACGCGGAGACCTTCCAGAAGTTCTGGAACAAGTGCGGCAAGACAAGCGGCAACAACGGCCTCACCCAGTTCAACGCCGTGACCGGAGAGGAGACCAACACTCTTGCCGTGTCTCAGCAAGCCCTCGTCTCGAGAGGCGGCAAGGTCGTCGGCGCTGCTCGAGGAGACATGCGCAAGATCTTTGCCGAGGGCTGCGAGGAGCACATCGAATGGTCCAGGGAAGTCACGGGTTACGAACGGACCGACGACAGCGTGAGGGCCATATTCGCCGACGGCACCAGGTCCGTCGAGGGCTCGCTGCTTGTCGGCGGGGAGGGCATCCGCTCCAGGGTCGCGCGGCAGCTGTCAGGCGGCAAGCTCAAGGTCTATGACACCGGCGCCAGGGGCATCCACGGCCAGGCGCCAACTACGGCTTTCAAGGGCCTGGGCGAGGGTGTATTCATCATCCGGGACGAGACGCGCCCCGACGGTACGGTCTCGATCATCACGAATGTCCGCCCCGAAGACATGGATGACCCGAGTGTCGAGTTCGGCTGGACGATGGCGGGCCAGCCAGGGGTGATCCGTCCCCCCAACGAGAATTACACCATCGTCGGCAAGCAGGCCTCCGATATTGCCAAGTCTCTCACCAAAGATTGGCACCCGCGCTTCAAGCCGCTTCTCGACCACATGATCGAGTCCGAGGCGGCCTTCTGGAAGATTACCTGCTCGACGCCGACGGGCGTGCCCGAGTGGCCCAACGATCCCCACGTCACCGTCATCGGCGACGCTGTCCATTCCATGACGCCTGCGGCGGGCCTCGGGGCGAACACGGCTGTTCGGGATTCTGCTCTGCTTGGGCGCTTGCTGCGTGAGGCGGGGGGTTGCGAACCCGGCGTCACCGCGGCCTATGAGAAGGAGATGAGGGTGTACGCCAGCGACGCCGTCCACCAGAGTTACTCTGGTGCCGTGCGCCAGTTCGGCATCGAGATTGATGAGGATTCTACTCCTACAGTTTGAGTTGTGGTTTGAATAGATACCTAGACAGCAACATGCATTCCCAACCCTGCTGAGCAGCGTCGAACATCTTACGACTTTTGACTACTCCAAGATGATACTCTGTCGCGGCTTGGAAGTGATCACGGGCGAACTCTTCAGCTCCGCGATTCCCCGACGATGGTAGATCCCATCCCCAGCAGAGGTCGCCACAAGCGCAAGCAAGGTCTGGTCGACTTGCCGAGCAACGACAAGGAAAGACACTGGCTCGCTCACCGCCGGCCTCCGCCAGTCGCCCTGCGGTATCGGCCCTATCTCGCCGACGTCCAGCTCCCATTGCAAGAGCAGAGCCGGCCGGCCCGGAGACGCACTCACCACCTCCCACTCCTCGACAACCCGACACGACATGAACAGCCTCTTGGCAGAAAGATCCGCACCGTCATCCCACTCCACCGTCGCTTCCGGCTCCTTCATGCACTGCACGCGGCTGAGCTCGACGGGCGCCGTGACCGACATCCACGACCACGTCGGCACCCCGCCGCCGGCGCCGGGGACGCGCGCCGACCCTTCCTCCGAGTCGACGGCCCAGAGAAGACACGCCACGGCGCAGGACCTCCAAACCCCCCACCAGCACGCATCCCCCGTGATGCGCGCGAGCGCGTTGACCACCCCGGCAATGGCGTGCGGCCGGTCCTCCATCAGCCCGAGCTCGCGCTGCGTGTACTGCTCGACGAGGCGCGGCCACTGGAACTCGAGGCGCAGGTCGATGCTCGCGCCGTCCTCGTCGAGCACGCTGTAGCCCCCGCCGGACTGCATCTCGTTGGCGAAGCGCGGGGGCTCGATCTTGCGCGCGTCGTAGGCGATGCAGCTCGGCGCGGGCAGCGTGGCTTCCTTGGTCCGGCAGCGGAGGAACGGCTCGAGGTCGCCGAAGACGAGGAGGCGCGGGGAGAGGAGAGCTTCTTGGTACGTCCAGCCGCGCTTGTTGATGGGGAAGTCCTTTGTGTTTTGGATGTGTTGCGGTGAGATGGTGAGGGTGCCTTTAAGTTGTTCGCCGCGAGTGCCGTTTGTTAGGGTCATGGGGACGGAGCAGAACGTGTACCTGCTGCTGAATTTGGTTGTTGTGTTGAGGAACCCTTGGTCGACAGCGCTTGCTGTCGCTGCTGCGACGGTGACCGCGGCGCTTTGGTAGGTGTTTTGCATCTCCGCGATCTCGCGCCACTTGTCCTCGGCGCTGTCCTGAATGATACACAGCGCGTCTATCCAGAGGTACTCGAACCCGAGATGGTGGGTTACGAGGATGGCATCTTGCAGTGTCTGTGGCAGGGCTGAGGCGTGCGTCGCCTCGTGTTGGAGCCTGTCGAGGTTGTCTTGCTTCAGGCTGAACGTCTGCGGGCCGCCCCAGCAGTAACTCAGGGCGACGTATCGTCCGAGTTGGCCCTCCTTGGGTGTAACGTAAAGTCGGACTTGTTGGGACGACAGGTAGTCGCTTGGGATATGCACAAGCCGAGATGGGAGTGGTTTGGAGCTGAGAGCTTGGCAGCGAGCGTGGGATGTCTCGCACTTGTTGAGCATCGCTTTCAACAACGGCGCTGACTTGAGGTTTAGACCGTTCCATGCCACCGGTCGGAAAGATGTGAGAGCAGCGCATGGATCGTCTATAAAGGAAGCATCACAGACGTCAGCGGTCGGCAGTCGACATCAGGTAACCCCTGTGGCTATTTGACGTACCCTCAGCGGCGGACGCACGAAGATGGGGAAAGTCCCAGAACACACGGCCTGTGGCGCTTTCTACCCTGACAAGTATCCGAATACCGCGCAACGCTGTTAACACCGAGTCATCGCCTGCCGTGGTCGACGTGGTGAGGTAGTCAAGCTGTCCTCCGAGTGCCCCCGCCCCAAGTTCGAGGCACGAAATAGCGACCCATGAACCCGCGAGGTTTTTGGCGTTTTGTAGTCTTGCTGTCCCTGGCGGCGGATAGACAAGATCGCGGAGACGACGGAAACGCCGCGGCAGCGAGACGGCTCCCATAAGGTCCTCGTTCCAGAGAAAGCGGCAAAAGCGACAATCAGCTCGGTGTTCGAATGATTCGAGCAGAGAATGTCTGAACCAGGCTTGGGATGAGACGAGATCACTAAACCCGGGATCAGAGAAGAGGATGCGACATTGCTCACACAGTTCGGCAGTGGATTCGGGCACCGAACTGGGTGACATGGCGGCAAGATATTGGAGCGAATCTGGTGTGTTCTCAGCTCTCAAACCAAGTTTTAAGGATTTGAAATGGACAACTTTGATGAGTGTATGGTTCTCCGTTGGGCATATGCAATTGGGCTGGTCAGAAGGATCATATCGTGGCGCAGCCTTGCAAGGCATGGAGTTGCTGGGCTTGATGCCTTACGGACAGTTGGGTGGGGTGCAGGATTTAAGCGCTAAATGGTTGTATTGCAGACTTCTTGGTTGATGGTTCACGGAGAAACTGCTTCATCTCTTGACCAAAAGGTGTCCTGCATCTCGGAGAGACATTGACGTCTAATTAAATCAAATCGCTTGCAAGTTGCTCGAGATGCCTCTCCAACAATGAACAAACTAAATACGATGGACGGAAAACACGCTTCCAATCCTCGAAACTACCTGGTAGTTCCCGCCACAGTCACCATCAAGACAGACCCAGAAACAGAAGAAGTGTCCCCCTGAGCCAATAGGTGCCAATTACTATTACTTAAATCTTGGGGGTAACGGTGTGTATGCCACCAGGGCAACGACCCCCTTAAATACTGAAGGAGCCTGTCCCACCTCAACGCAACGCTCAAACAGTCTTTGATCATATCAGACAGCCACGTAAAGTCCCAGCCAAATCAAAACATCATGACCCCAATCATCCACACCCACCCGACAACCAACGGCACAAGCGACGCGAGCAGCAGCGCCCACCGCATCTGGTCGACGGGACGCGCCCGCATCCACTTCTTGACGCGTGTCCTGAGCTTCCGCGCGTGCGGACACGTGGTGGTGCCGTAGATGAGGCAGCCGAGCCCCGGCCGCGACTCGCACTCGATGTGCTCTCTCCTCCGTTGCATCAAAAGCCTGGCTTGTGTGTTAGTCATTTTCACTCGTGCTGCTCAAGATCGTGGGGAAACAGGAACCGAACTGACTTTACACTCCCCCGGCAGAACCGCAGATCACTCCCCAAATCGCAGCGCTGGTCGCTGGGACACTCTAGGTGCAGCAGCCGCCGCTCCATGAGCCATTCCACCTTGAGCTTCACGCCCGTGTCGACGAGCTGGTAGAAGTGCCGGTTCGTGTGTCTGAGCGCCAGCGCATCGGGGTAGATGAGATGGCGCGCGATGAGAAGGTGGATCTCGGGCGGCAGGGTGATGAGGGTTGGCCTCGGTCTCTTTGGGACTTGGAAAGTCTCCTCTGGGATGGGTTCGAGTGCGGCTGGTTTTTGAGACTCAGTGGGCGTGGTCTTAACTCCGACCCGGGCGGGTCGCGGGACGAGGAGGGATGACATGTCGGGTTGTCGGGTGCGGGTGGTGGTTCCACTGTTTAAATGCCGGGGGCGGGACTCGGGACCTGGCTGGGTGGTAACGCAATGTCGTGTCGGACTGAATCGCAAGTTGTGGCAATTGCTGTGTGTAGGTGACGGGAGTCAGGATGGGCGGAAGATGGATAGTTGATCAATTGTTGTTGTTTGGTACGTTTACAAAGCAGATGCATGGCAGAGGACAGCATCTTGAAACACGCCGACGATCCAGCTGGCTTTTGGCGCTGTCTGAGCCTCTGAGGTGGCCAGTCAGCCCCGGGAGCGGGCGATGTCAGAATCGGGTGCTGGAGGCCGACCAGTGGCTCGGTCAGGCTCACTGGACCCCTGCCAGGCAGAGGCAGGTGCCTGGCTAAGCCGAATGCGGACTCCCTAGTGGTCACGGCTGCGTCATCGCTGGCGACGGTTCATCGCAGGCTGCCATTGAAAAGTGTCAAGACGAAATGGTATCCGATGTCTTGCAGAGTCATGAGGCCGCAAATCCGAGAGTTGAGCCATGTGGGTGCTTTGGAGAGCGCGAATTACAGACGCCGACAAGACCAGGACCGAACCAAGCGGGCCAAGCAAGCAAGACCCTGGCGATGCTTTTTTTAGCATCGGTCAGTGCGCTGTGCAGCAGCCAAGGGCGTCTTGTTTGAGGACCTCCCAAGCGTTGCTGGACGACAACGTGCCGACACGCGAGCCGGTGCTTCGTACAGATGCCCGTACCAAAAAAAAAAAAAAAAAAAAAAAAAAGATCCGCTCACCACCTCCCATCCCAGGTTCAGAATCTCGTGCTCCTTCCCGAAGATATGCCGAGACTCATTCAAAGTTGATTTACCCGAAGATACCCCGTAGTCTGTAATGCACAGGGCGCCGTGGAGCGTGGGTTGCGACAGCGTGTTGACCGTCCCCGCTTAAGAATTCCAACACCTTTTGCTAGCCCCTCAAGCCCCTTTTTCTGTTTTGACTACCATCGCCCACCATGTATCTCCGGGCCACCCATGCCGAGTTCGAAATCCCGGCGCTGCGGCGCTTCATCCGCGAGAACCCGCTGGGAATCCTTATCACAGCATTGCCGTCGACCAACTACCCGACGCTGCAGTGCACTCACATCCCATGGGTGCTAGACGTGGCCGATGAGGACAGCAAGACGGAGCTGGGCACGCTGCGTGGCCATCTAGCCAAGCAGAACCCACACTCCAAGGCCATGACGGAGGCAGTTCAGCGCGGCTCTCAGACGTCCTCGAACGGCGTGCTTGAGGCCGAGGTTTCGGTCGTCTTTACCGGCCCTGTCCACTCGTATGTCACACCCAAGTTTTATGTCGAAACCAAGCCGGACACGGGCAAGGTAGTGCCGACGTGGAACTACTCGGCTGTGCAGGCCTACGGGCGCGCCACCGTCTTCTTCGACTCGCGATCCGACGCGACCGGCACCTTCCTCGGCAAGCAGATCGCCGACCTAACCAGCCACGCCGAAGGCACCGTCATGAACTATACCGGCATCGGCGGCCGGCCGGCGCCGTGGCAAGTCAGCGACGCCCCCAGCTCCTACATCGACATCCTCAAGAAGAGCATCATCGGCATTGAGATTACCATCGACCGCCTCGAAGGGAAGTACAAGATGACCCAGGAGATGAGCTCGGGCGACCGCGAGGGTGTCATAGAAGGCTTCGAGGCCCTTGGGACTGACGACGGCCTTCTGATGGCGAAGACGGTGAGCGAGAGAGGCGCCTTGAAGGACGCCTCGAGAGAGGCGGCGAAGGTGGCGGCGCAAAAGACGGAGTAATAAATAAATAGACGATCCAGGGCTAAAGAATCTCCACTGTACATCCTGCCGCTTCCCGTCGTCGTCTCCCTGCGCATGAACCTACGCCAGAAGCTGGCGCTGCACTCCGTCGTGCTGCTGGGCCTGCTCGTGTGCCTCCTCTCGGTCGTGCGCTTCTGGGACATCACCCAGCAATACACGCGTCCCGACTACTCCTACCAGCAGCCACAGACGTTAGGACTGACGTCAGATTTGAAATCGTTCTTTGTAGGCCTCGACCGGACGCAGAGCGAGCAGTTCTGCCTGACACATCAGGCAACCATCTGATGGCGAAATCCGAGTTTTAAGTACCTACCTTATCCACTCGCTGCTTTTCGCGACCTCCGGTCTCACTTCTGGGTTATTCTGCGATGTACGGAATAAAGCAGCAACCTCGCAACTTTATAAATGGAGGACTCAGGAGTAGGCTACAATGGGGCACCACACCACAATGCCAGGCGGAAGCGCTTGAAAGTCGCCATGGCTTGTCAACCATGTCGTTCACGGAAGGTCAAGTGTGACGGCGTCCGACCGTGTGGGTTGCATGTTACACTTTTTGACGGTAAAACAGGTATCAATTGTACTAATTGAGAGTACCGTATAGTGTGCGGCACTTGTGAGCAAAGTTCTACCTCTGCCGATTGTGTTTACACCAATGCCGAGGAAGGGTTGACACCAGCTCGCCGAGCTCGGGCTCCTCAGCCGCCATCACTCAGAACATCAAAACGCCAGGCTTCCTCGAAATCGGTTCAACACAGCACCCCGCATCGTGGATTGTCACAGCCGGCGGCGCAGAGGTCGAGTGCGTCACTTGATGGAAGTTGGACAACTTCTTATCAAGCAGGGGGCAACCAGATGATGGCCGCTGGTGACCAACCATCACCATCCAAAACCCAGCACGATGAGCTCAACGGAGCGGATTCCATGACCGGCGTAACCGGCGATACCGCACAAACCTGCGAAGTCTTCGGGAGCAGCAACGCAGGTTCCTTCATGCGACAAGTGCAGCACGCCGTGGACCCGAGGTCATACCCCTCTCAGCCACTGAGCACAGCCGCCGGAGACCCATCCCCAAGTGCCCAGAGTTCCCGTAGGGTCTTTGAAGACCCAGACCTCTTCTTGATCCCCCCCAGGCCACTGGCCGACGGCCTAATCCGCGCTTACTGGGATAACGACTGGTCATTGTACCCCATCGTCCCACGGCGTGAGGTCGAGGCCATGTACGAGTCGTTATGGGCGCCAGCAGGCAATCTCCGCAACTGCCAGCCGGCGAAATTGGGCCTTCTCAACATCTGCTTCGCGCTCGGATGCCAGTACAGCCACCAATTGCGGCCAGAGGAGCGGGTAGTCACCGGGAGCCGCTTCTTCGCCCGCGCCGAGAGGCTGCGCGGGACGACCGAGGACGGCCCTTCTCTTGAGAACGTGCAGTATCTTCTTCTCTCGGGGATCTACCTGCAGAGCACGAGTAAGGTGTTCCAGTGTTGGATGACGGTCGGGCGAGCGATCCGGATGGCACAGAGCTTGGGATTGCACCTCCCGCAGCCCCCTCCCTACTCGGAGACGACGGCCCGGCGCGAGTACAAACGGAGAGCGTGGTATGGGTGCATTTGGCTTGATCGGTAAGTCGATGGTGTTGGGCGCATTGCCCCAGCTGAAGCAATCATGTCCTATCGGCTCGCAACTCGATCTGCCTCTAACCTGGCTCGAAAGGGTACTTTCGGCTACGTATGGACGACCTGGACTCATACCGCGATGGCTTTCCAATTCGGTATTGGTGTCGTCCATGGTTGATGATGAGTCCTTCGATACCCAAGCAGAGGCTTCTCCAACCCGCGCTGAGAGTTCTCCTCGCAAGGTTGCGTTCTTCATCAAAGCGGTAGAACTGTACGAAGTCTTGGATGACATTCTGACCAGCTTCTACCTTGTCCCAATAAGCAGCGACGAATTTGAAAGCAAACTGGGCAAGGTGCTTGAGTTGGATGGTCAGTTGCAGAACTGGCGAGGCTCCCTCCCTGGATACCTACTCGACCGCGCAGCAAATAGCGATGGGATCTTGCAACGGCAAGCGATCACGTTGAGAATTCGGTTAGTCCCCTCCCCTTTCTTTTACTCTAGATGTTCATCCAGATCATCGGGGATTATCTCCTACTAACAGTCTCATGGGTTTTTACATGTCCGAACCCTCCTGCTCCGTCCAGCCCTGGTCCACCATTACAAATCTCGCACTCTGAAGCTTACGGGAGTTGACCGCGCATCAAGCGATAAGAGTCTCTCGGAGTCTCTGATGTCGGAGTGCTCACACTTATGTTTCCAAACTGCTCACGAAGTCATCGAGACGTTCGACCAGAACCTGAACGTCGAGGACTTGACTGGTCCCCTACCATGTTGGTGGTATTCGGTACTCTGTAAGTAGCACCCCGAGGTTGATCTTAATTTGTTCAGTAGTCAAACGCAAAAGTGCTGACAGTATCGTCTCCACTAGATGTCTATACCGCAGCGATAATTGTTTTTCTAGAACGCATCATGGAGACGAAGAGGGGCGTAACCAATGGATCAGCAGCATGTCGCATGTGGGATACCGCTCTCCGTGTCTTGCGATCCTATGGTGCGCTAGGGGACTCCGCCAGAAGATGCGCGGCTGCTCTTGAGCGCCTGTCCAAGACATTTACGCCGGACGCTGCTGGCGACGACGGCGCTGCTGGGTTTAGCCGGGGTAATCTGGTCGAAGGCTTGGATGCGTACTGGGGCGTGCCTGATTCGCTTCAGGTGGGGGGCCAGGCGGACCTCTTGAACCCGGGATTTTTTATGAACTTCGAGGACTTGGGCTGCTTGGATTCGTTGCCGGGCCCGTTCGGGCTAGATCAAACATGGTAAACTATACGAGCATTAGAGAACCAGGTAGCATCACGGGGCTCCAAGCAGGTCGTTGCGACAGCTTACGAGTGCGGAATAACGGAATTGAGGTGAAGAAGACGTGCGGCAACGCCGTGGCTGGCTACATGCGCCTTGTTTACGGGATCCCGCGAGGCGGACCTTCACGCGACCAGGCTCTCTTGTTCTCAGGCCAGATCACCGTCTAAGAGAGGCAACAGCAACCTGCTACACAAAGTCAGAGCTAATTCCCACAGAATTGACGTAGCACTACCGGGGCAGGGTAGAAGACGGCGCTCTGGCTGCCGTCAAAGGACAACGAACAGAAGCCACCTGGAGCGTGATCGCACAAGGCGAGCTAGATATTGACTGCATTGCATTGAGTGAGAGGAGAGAGAGCTAGACGACAAGCGGAGGTGTTTGACCAGCCCGTAACTACCAGAGTAGAGGTCCATGATCCTGACATGGATAGCACGGATGCCCACGTGCATTGTTGAAGTAATCCATGGGCCTAGTCCGCCATACAAATCATTCAGCTGCACGCCTTAGTCCTGCACAACGGTGTGTTTGCTCCTCTTGCGAACCGTTGGCCCGTAATAATAGAGACCATACGGGATAGGAGCCAGGACGGCAGTAATACTTGCCAACACTGAGAGTGTGTAGTGCACCCCGTATCTCTCATAGATGGTGCTCCCCGCGATCATGACCCCTCCAGACACCAAATATCGGGTGAAAGACATGAATCCGAGGCCAGATGCAGCATAGGGACCATATGAATCGATGATGTATGTGTAGGCGCTCACGAAGATGGTTATCATACCATAACCGACAAAGGCGGATGCGACCAGTGGTGACCAAATGCTTATAGACGGCTGTGAAGGTAATTAGTACTTAGCTCAGTTGTGAACCATAGTCAAGGCCAGGGATGAGCAGTGGGAGGGCAAAAAACTCACGTTGGTTGTCCAGCCCATCCAGAACAGGCCAGCCGACAGCAAAGGAGCGCCGCTCATCGCGTACCAAAGCCTTGTTTCAGGTCGGATGCGCGATGTCCGCTTGTACTCGCTGCTCGTCCAAGAGTACACAATTGGTGCTGCCGCGCATATGAGGACCATACCGGCAAGCATTCCGGCCCAGGTTATACCCACGAGCCCTTGCGAGAGCCCATAGGTTTCCCCAAAAACGAACCTGTATCCTTCGAGGAACGTGAAGAGGACGGTGTAGATGATGGTAAGATAGAGTGAGAAGAGAAGGATGATGGCCTCGGTGTAACTCCAAAGAAACGGCCGGTAGAGCGCAACGACCAGCCGCTGACCCAGCGTGGCGTCCCTGGTCTCCATCGGTGCCTTGTACCGATGGTCCCCTGTACCGATGGTCCCCCGTCCTCTGCCGCAGCGCGGATGCCTTCCAGTACAGCAGCAGGTCCCCGTACGTCTCGGGCTGCAGAACCACCACGGCCACAAGAACCGCGCCCCCCGCAATCAACATGATCCACTCGAGCCACCGCCATCCCAAGGTGGGCGGGATAAAAGCGCCGATCAGCTGCCCAATGACGGGGCCGCCAAAGGCCGGAATGGCGTAGATGAGGAAGGCGTACACCTTCTGCAGGGGGTCCCACAGGTCGGCGATCGTGCCGCCGGAACAGGTCAGGGGCGTGGAGCCGAAGAGGCCCGCGAGGAAGCGGAAGGCGAGGTGGGCTCCCAGATTTGGGGCTAGGGCGGCGGCCATGATGAAGAGGAGGTAGATGGAGAGGGTGCTGATGTAGACGGCGTTTCGGCCGAACGTTTCGGAGAAGGGACCGGAGAGCATGGAACCGAAGGCGAATCCGATCATAAAGAGGCCTGGAATGAGGAGAGTGTAAGTAGGAGATACCAAAACAATAGAGGGCAACTTGGGGGCACGTTTTTGAGGAGATGCTTGCCTGTCGGAAGAGCAGCGACAACCTCTGCGGCGTGGAACTCGGCTGTGTACTGCGCAATACCGCTTGCGTCGATCGCAGACGCTGCGGTAACGGCGGCGCCGATCAGAGAGACGAGGAGGGTCACGGAGACCTTGCGCGTGGTACCCCAGTTGGCGGGGTTGAGCTCATCGTCGGGGGTTGCCCAGCCCACAATGATCACTGAGTCCTCTTTATTGGCTTTCTTGGAGCCGTCGGCAAAATGCGATAGGGTTTGGTAGCTGTAGCGACATGCATCAATCTTGAGTGTGCGATCCTTTAACAGTGCCCTTCCGGCACTGATTCGTCGGATCCATCGAGGAATCTGCTTACCTTGAACTGGCTTCTCTGTCAGAGGTACACTGGGGTCTGCCATTCTCGAGCTCCTGAATACTGGCTCGTTGGATTCGTCTGTATTGAAGGAGAGCCTCCATTGGCGTAACGCGGTTCCTCAAGCCGGATAACCTTGTCTAAGCGAAGGGACGACTGCTATTGCTGAACAGGGGATGTCGGCCAAAGGAAAAAGAGAAGACATGATGCATTTTCAGATACACTTGGGTTCTTTACTTATAAGCAGTTCTGCCACCGAGACGCCCATTGCTCAGCGGTTGTCAACTTGTCCCGAGGCTTGAGGTTTCTAGATTCGGACAGACATCTCATTGGGCCCCGAGTTGCTGTTCATGCCTCACTCGTCGGGCTGCGCAAGACTTCCATCCAATAGGCGCTCGTTCCGTCCTGACGGAAAGGGGCGTGTCCCGACAACAAGTTACAAGGCAGCCCGAGCTCCACTCCTTCGGACCACACAACTATTGGATGAACGTGGAAAGCCACTCACGAACCCCTCGACACCCTACCGCCGATAACCCCTAGTTCCGTCTCTCGGGGTCGTGACTGGCTTCTTTCTGAAAATGAAGCGGGCCGCGATCCCAGAGCAAGTTGGATTTTGTGACCTCAAGTGGTTTCCAATCCGTTGGACGGATCAAATAATAGATGTCTTCGCCGTGTATTTGCACCGCTTCCCGTCATGAGTTCCTCTTTCCAAGTCGCGTCACCTACAAAGCTTTGCAAGAATTATACTTGGTCTCATTCACTTCAACCAGAAAAGCTCGAAACTTGTAACATGGTACCTGAACTTTCACTACATTTATATCTCATCGCCTCACTCCTTGGAGGGTGAGTGAACTGGTTATCCCACCTCCCCGGACATCTCGAGATCCTGTTTTCCCTAACGCCAGTGCCGCAAAGTTGAGGTAAACTTGCGACGGGACCGCGTTGGCGGCCTGTTACTTGTTGGAGTTGTACGCGACTTTGTTGGAGAGTCTGAGTCCCATGCAGGCACTTGGAGCTGTGTTCCAATGGTTTGATCAGGAAACCGAACTGACTGCTTTTCGAAAACATGTTTATAGCGTGATTGTACTCTGAGCAGGAGGGCCTTTGTCTGCGGTTTTGTCCGTCCACGGTCTTTTCAAGTAATCTGAGCCTTTCTGTCCAGTTTCAGAATGCATCTATTCCTATAACCACCTAAGCTTTCCCCTGACCCATTTCTTTAGACGATTCCAAATGGCTGTGCTACCTTTGATAGTTATCTGGCAATGGGTTAGAGTGTCTAGAAACTCTACTGTTGAGTGGCGCAAGATTGGAGGGCCCTGAATGAATATGAGGTCGTCGTCGACGTACATTTGAGAAGCTGGAAGTTCTTCCCTTCAAGTAAATCTGGCTTAATGACTCTGACTTTGCTCTACTAAGATGCGACACCAAACGGATAGTTGCAAAGGCGGGATTCCCCCACCGCTTTCTCCGTCATTACATACGTGCTATGGGTGGATAGAAGTTCAACACTGAGCTCCCTACTTTCGAGCGGGTTCCGGACACTGGTATACATGCCAGGCCAGGTCAGAGACTCTAGTATTCGGGTCATAGAGAAGAGTATCTAAAGAACGATAATTTGGAATATAAGATTGTGCTATTTAATGAACGGATCTGCGGCGTCGCCGACTTGGTTTGCTTGGCTAGTGAGCTCTAAGCTCTGGGCTCAGCTCCCTAGAGGTAGCCCAGATCGTTGCGTTCTCCCAAGGCCAGTCTATGAATCGGAGGCGGAACGGCGCCCGACCTACCGGCTTCTTGTATAGCGCGATGACACCCAACCCTTCCCACCTGGCCTCAAATGGGTCGATAAGGCCATCGGACACATCGTTTCGATGCCTCGCGGCGTCACAGATCACAAACATTCAGCCCTTCAGCTTCACACTGGGTGAAGAGCACGTCGCAGTACTCCAACGTTGTTCTGTGGACAAGGTCAACAAAATTAGTCAGAGATAGGATCAAGCCGAGGGGGACGAGACGTACGAATCACGTCGACAGTTGATGCCCCCCACTGAAAGGTCAGCTTCCGCCCACGTGCGACCTTCAAGACAGACAGGCAGTATCACCAGTGTTCGTAATGCCCTGCAGGTCTCGTCCATGACTGCAACCATACCAGCACTTGAAAATAGCGGCACCAAGCTCTTCATAGGCCTTCGTCAACCATGTCAAATCGCCGAGCTGCGCCATCCGCGCCACCCGCGTCAGCCGTGTCCTAATCAGCACCGACCCGTGGTCGCCAGTCGCCGTTGCTGCATTGTGATATGGAATGTTGCCAGTGCCAGTGTCTGCCTTTTGTCGGACTTGGAGTCTGGATTCTTGATTTCAGGAATGCCAGGGTTGAAATATATGATGTTCATAGCTAGCCCTACGATAGTGAGCTATCTAGATAGGGTGCAGTAGAGGTTAAGTAACCAGGAACTACAAAGGTGGTAATCAGATATACTCGGTGAACGTTTAACTATAGCCATATCAATACCTATCTACCTTTGATTCGTCTAAGTCGTATCCTACATCCGATAGAGAGGGATAGGACTAATGTTTAGAATAACCCGACCTAGTCTATCCGTCTAGTCGAATACCCTATACAAGATCTTTAGATCTCTTACCCCCTTCTAGAGCTTCTTTCTCTGTATACTTCTCCTAGCTATTAGACTATTCTATCTATACTCTGTCCTTGACGGTCCTTCAGAGCCATGGCGGGGTTAGGGTTCCAGGTGTGGCTGTACCGACCGTCGCTCCCGTCCCGTTGCTCATACAGCGATCACGGCAGCAAGCAGCCCCACCTCCCTCTCTCTCCTTCGCCGCACACTCGCTCAGTCAGTTAAATCGAACCCACGACGCCAGCGCAGACTGCAGAGTGGTTCATCGTTTATTTGCGCCTCCCTCCCTACCTGCCTACCTTGGCCAACTTCAGTTTGTCGCTGCACCGCTGGGCCTCATTGATGGCAGAACCTCCGACGAACGCCAGCGGCATTCCTGGCCTCCTGCGCCTCAAGCCCGACACGCGACGCCTCATCTATCAGCACGCTGGCGTGGCCTCCCGAGACTATTTTGGCACGCCGGCCTGTGTAGTTTACAAGCTCGGCGACCCGTCCGGCTTCTTATCTGCAAGGACGCAGTACGAGATCGAGGAGGGGTTCCAGACTTTCCATGGCCTGCTGCTCTGCTGTCGGACCATCTACTTCGAGGTGTCGGCGCTCCTCTACTCTGCAAACTGGTTCATCGTCCACTACCAGCGCCAGCGCACCCTCGCCTCGTTGCGAGCCTTAACCCCCCACGCATTGGCGCATCTAACCCACCTCAAGATCGTGCTCAACCAAACTACTTGCCATCAAGCGCGGGTTGGATGTGAGGCCCAGGCCGAATGTTGCGGCGCGGACCATAAGTTCAAGTCAAACCCGTGTTGCCTTCCTCACTGGCATATCGAAAAGCATGACTTTCCGCTCGACGCATCTTCAGCCTTATCCAAGGCTCTTTTTGCAGAGTGGTACGCCACCGCCGCCTATCTCGCGTTGTATATTGTGCCTAGCCAGCTGGAGCTGAGCCTGGTCTGTGACGTTCAGCACGACGACCCCGAAGCTGCTCAATTGGTTCTAGGTGGCCTCCACTTGCTACCACCATTAAAAGACTGCCACGTGCGGCTTTGCGGCACCCGCGAGCCCGTCCTCCAGCAACTCGCCCAGGCCGCTGTTCTTCAGGCCCGCGCCTTCACCTCCTCCTCCGAACCAGCAGTGGTAGCGTCTCCCGGCTCTCTCCGCCGTCCACGCCTCGTCAACCTCCCGCGGGAGCTGCGGCTCCGGATTCTCGAGTATACCGACCTCGTCACCCCTTGGAAGGAAGTCATATGGTCGAGAACGTCTGGTGGATACCGCATAGAGAGACTTCGATGCGAGGGTTTGATCAGTGGTTGCGAGTGCCTCCCTGAATTCCACCACGGATGCCAGTTCAACCAATGCTGGGAAACACCCCTCCCGGAACCATCCATCGGGTGCTTCTGCCGCCGAACCCACACGGCCTTCTCGTCGCGATGCCGATGCTGGCGCCCCCCGACGCCCTTATTCCTCGTCTGCCGGGCCCTCTACCCGGACGCGAACCGAGTCCTATACAGCAAAAACCGCTTCATCGTCATCGATGATGGCGACTTCCCGATCTCGCCAAACCCCGCGGGAGACTACCCACATAAGTCCTTCGCCGCCAGCCAGTTCCTACGGCACGTTGTCCCCCTCCACTGCCTCGGCCACCTCCGCTTCCTGGAGCTGGTGTTTACCCCCATCAACCACCTCAATCGGCCGAGCGACGACCGCCCCGCGCTGCAAGATTGGTCCGAGACTCTGGACTGGGTCCGGGACAAGCTCAACCTGCCGGCCCTGACCTTACGGTTGGTTGTAGCGAGCAACGACCCGCCGACAACAGAAAGCAAGGAGATGACAAGGGCGCAAGGGAAAGAGGTGTTGGCCGTCTACAACTCCATCTTGCACCCCCTGCGGAGCCTGGCCGCGGCGTCGGACGGCGCCGCCCTGGCCCGGTTTTATGCCCGGCTGGCGTGGCCCTTGAAGTGGTCGCAGGAGGTGGTGTGGTCGCGGGAATTGGTCGACTCCAAGGAGCGAGAGCTGAAAAGGCGGGCGGAGCAGCATGTCATGGGGGACCAGTACGTGCGCGCCTGCGTGTCCGCTAGAGAACCGCAAGACAGCGTCTGGACTTGGTCTTCACACCAACTATACTAGGGTTATGATTAGATTGGGGTTAAGAACAAAGCTCAGAGACCTGCCTCTCGGGAGATTTTAATCGGTATGGTGCGTTTAACCTGCCAGGCATTCCGCCCAATGTTTCCACTGGACAGCTTGGAGTTATAACAACCTGGAATCCAGCCACTACCTACCTAACCTATTCCCAGACGTTGCCAGTCGTTTGGGCCAATTTACAGAACATGGTTGACGGCTTTGAAAGCCGAAACCCCACAGCTCCGTACCTTAGTCACGTGAGCACGCGCGCGGCAGGCAAGAAGCCATGAAGTTGCACGCGCCCCGGTTAACCAATCGCCAAGTCGGGCAAGTGAGGGGCGAGAGGCGAGAGGCCATTTACGCAGCCTCATCACTGCCGACCAAATCAAATCAACAGCCAGCCCAGCAGCCGCTTTGGGTTGCGCAACTTGAACAAACAATGAACTGACTTGCAGCATGGCGGGCTTTGCGTCAGACAGCGGCAGCGACTACGGCTACAACTGGACGGCGTCGGACGAGGAGGTGCTTTTTGCTGTCGCGGACCGCCTCTCCACACTCTCGCCGCCCTCTCGCTCGGCTACAACGACCCCGGCGACTCCAGCGGCCCCAGCAACCCCAGCGCCACGCCGAAACGCCGCAAGGGACGTGATCCTGTCCAGTCCCTTTAGTCCTGAACTCGACCCCGATGCCACTCTCGCCATCGAGGAAACTCTCGCTGCCATCTCCGACGACGACTTGAGCTTCGACCTCTCCGAGCTCCAGGAAGATGACTCGCCCCGCCCTGCGCAGGGCGCTACCCATGGCCACTACCGCGTCTCGCGCAGCAGTACTCCCGAGAGACAGAACACAAGGCTCGCGCCTTCAGTTGCAGGCCATGACCGCCATCTTGCTTCGTTCGTCTCCAAGACGAAGCCTCGGTCCATGCCCACGCTGCTGGCAGACCCAGACATTCGCTACCCGGACGTTCGCTACCCGGACTGTAAGCTGCTGCTCGCGCCCCGATTGCCGCAAGTCGTCTAACTGACCAGAAACGACTAGTGAGCCGTGCCCTGTTCGACGTCCAAGAGAGCGCAGCCTTGCCTGGAGAGTCCAGTGAGGAAGCCCAAGACGCCCAAGACGCCAAACACGCCGTCGACGACAACCGGTCGCCATTGCTACGCTTCCGAACCATCCCGATGAAGCCTCTCTCCGTGTCGGACCTGACTGCCGGATCATGGTGCGAGCTTCAGTATTTTTACACCCTCACCAAGCTCCCGGGTGGCCGGAAGACGAGGACGGCAGCTATGAAGAGCGGCACCAAGGTGCACCAGAAGCTTGAGCGGGAAATCTTTAAGCCCGTAAAGGTAGACATCGCCAAGAAAGAAGACTCGTTCGGCCTGAGAATGTGGAACATGATCCAGGGCCTGCGAGTGCTCCGCGACCAGGGCTTTACCCGCGAGCTTGAGGTGTGGGGCATGGTGCAAGGGAACATGGTTTGCGGCATCATTGACGGGTTGAGTTACGAGAACCCGGACGAGGAACTGCAGGAAGACGTTCTCAGCAGCCGCGGCAGCAGCCAGACCATGACCAATTCCCAGCCGTACGAGCCCAGCACGCCCGACGACTACCAGATTTATATCACCGATGTCAAGACCCGCAACTCCGACACCACTCCTCCCCAATCCCAAGTCCGCGTGTCCATCATCCAGCTCTTTCTCTACCACCGCTTCCTATCCGACATGGCCTCCGGCCGGCTGAATTACGCCCGCGTCTTTGAGCGCTACGGCCTCAACCCAGAGGAGCCCTTTTCCGACTCTTTCATGGCGCAAATCGGCGCCATTCACGACGAAGTGTTTGCCGACGCCGACGGTGCATCCGCCGCCAGCGACACAACTGCCGACGCAGACGGCGACTCATTCGTCTCGGCCCCGTCCAGCCCCTCCCAACTCTCCGTCCCCGACGCCACCTCCGACA
>Ga0247823_10000895_pt1 | contig 25126 bp, 21 predicted proteins | sample 13C_PalmiticAcid_2_FD_192426 | JGI IMG/M metagenome (GOLD analysis project Ga0247823, IMG submission 192426) | Soil microbial communities from agricultural site in Penn Yan, New York, United States - 13C_PalmiticAcid_Day30 | ecosystem: Environmental > Terrestrial > Soil > Agricultural land... | reverse complement strand
ACCGGCACGAAGCCGTGCTGCTGCCCGGACACCGCCAGCGCCACGATGCGTGCACGCACGGCCGGATCGATGCGGTCGAAGCAGCTCTGCATCGCCGCGACCCAGTCGGCCGCGTGCTGCTCGCGGCGGCCGTCCTCGCCACTCAGCAAGTCCAGCGGTGCGCTGGCCGTAGCCACGAACGTGCGCGTGGCCGGGTCGTAGACCACCACCTTCAGGCTCTGCGTGCCTGCGTCGATGCCGGCGGTAAAAGACATTGAACCTACGCCTCCAGCAGAGAAAGTTAGCGCTACCATTTGTTTGGGTAAAAAAAGGCGAGTCCCAGAATCGCCTCATCAGAAACGCGGTCCGGTCGCCCGGAGCCTTCGCGACGCCACTCTAACCAGCGCCACAAGAAAAAGCGTGCTGCACCGCAGAATCCCATCGAAAACAAGGGCTTGAGTCCGCTCGCCGCACGGCCACTCAGCGCACCACGTCAATGAATGCATTGATCGACAAGCGCCCCGTGGCGGGGTCCGCAGGAAGCACCCGATCATTCGCGATGCGCCCCGAATGCAGCGAGTTCCGCCGGTACACGATGAGCCGATTGAACACACCCTCGACGCCGGCCACGCGCTCGAACAAGGACGTGTCGCCGTCGATGTATCCCGCCTGCTCGTCTTCGTCGACTCGGCCCTCCTGTGCGAGGCATTCGAAGTACGCGCCATGACGCTGCTCATCGACGTACTCGAATCCGCTTTTCCGGTGGCGGTAGAAGTCCGTCCCGCCCCACCCGTCCCGGAACAGGTAGTGCACGGTGGCAAGACCATCCCTGTTGACCGAATCGATGTGCGGAATGCGCTGCAGGAAGTGCAGGCGGGTGGCGGGCTGGGTGACCAACGAGAAGTGGCACATCGGGAAGACGAAGCGGCCCGGCTCCAGGCCGAAGCACTCGCGCAGCAGGGGATTGAGCGTCGATTCCAGGAACGTTTCGTATGAGGCCGGTGCCGGTGCGCGAATGCCGGGAAACATCGTGGCCATCTTGACGTACTGGCGCGTGGCGGCTTTCCGCACCATGCGCTCAGGATCCGCCAGCAGGTTGTCGATGATCAGCAGCGGCGCATGTTCGCGCCCGATCACCTGCTGCGTGATCCGGATTTCAGGGTGACGGTGCATCAGCATGGACGGATCCCGCTCGGCGCCCGTCAGCGCGGCATGGTTCGGTTGCCCCATACGTCGGGTCCGGCCTTGCAATAGCGATCGATGAATGCCTGTTGCGACGGCATCGTCGCCACGGCACGCTCGATGGGCTGCCGAATGGAACTCAGGAGCGAGCGCAGATCGTTGTCGGCCAACGCGCGCGCCAGCGGATGGGGCGGCCCCGGCGAGATGCCCTGGCCCAGCAACACGTGCGTCCACGAGTCGACGCGGAAGAGTTCGTCGGGATCCTGCCAGGCATGCGCGCGCTCACGCCACGCGCGCAGGCGTATCTCAAGCGACTCGGGTAGCGCCATCTCCCGGCATGCCTTCCACATGGGCTCATCCCGCTGCGTGGCGTGGTAGTGGAGGATGATGAAGTCGCGGACATGTTCCATCTCCGCACGACTGACGTCGTTGTAGAGCTCCACCAGGGACGAGGCGATGCCATCGAACGGGAACATCTGGACCAGGCGCACCACGGCACTGATGGCAAGATGGATGCTTGTCGACTCCAGGGGTTCGATGAACCCACTGGCCAGCCCCAGCGCCACCACGTTCTTGTTCCATGCCTTCAAGCGCCGCCCGGTGCGGAACGGCACCAGCCACGGATCCCGGATCGCTGGCGCACCCACATCCCGCAACAGTTTTGCGCGTGCCTCGTCGTCGGACATGTGCCGACTGGAGAACACCAGGCCGCAACCCACGCGATGCTGCAACGGGATATGCCATCGCCACCCCGCCTCATGCGCGATCGCCCGCGTGTAGGGGACCGGCGGTCCGATGGACTCGGTCTGCACCGCCACGGCGCGATCGCTGGGCAGCCACTCGTTCCAGTCCACATAACCGGTCTGCAGCGTCTGTTCGATCAGCAGGCCCCGGAATCCGGTGCAGTCGATGAACAGGTCGCCCTCGATGACCTGACCATCCTCGAGGACCAGCGACTGGATCGAACCATCGCCAGCATGCTGCCTGACCTCGCGAATCTTGCCTTCCACGCGCAGGAGCCCGTATCCCTCCGCGATGCGGCGAAGGAATTTCGCGTAGAGCCCTGCATCGAAGTGGTACGCGTAGTTGACCTGGGGCTGCGTCTGCAGCGAGAACTGGTCGCCACGCGAAGCGACGGTTTCCAGGCAGAAGTCGCCCAGCTCCGAGGACATGCCGCGACGCAGGCTGTCCAGCCAGAAGTGATGGAACGCCGCCGCCCACGTGCCCTGCCCCGTGATGCCGAACGGATGGATGTAGCGCTCACCCGGCCGCCGCCAGTTTTCGAAGGAGATCGAGAGCTTGAACGTGCCGGCCACCGCACGCAGGAACTCCTGTTCGTCGATCTGCAGGAAGCGGTGGAAGGTGCGGATGGGCGGTACCGTCGATTCGCCCACGCCGACCGTGCCGATCTGCTCCGATTCCACGAGGGTGATCCGCAGGCGGTCGCGGAACTGGTGCGAAAGCGCACAGGCGGCCAGCCAGCCGGCTGTGCCGCCGCCAGCGATCACCACGTTGCGGATATGTCCTTCTGGCGCGTCTGGCATAAGCAATGCGTCGCTCCCGGATCAGCGGTTGAGGCGGTTGATGAGCATGGCGCGGATGCGCCTGGCCCGCGTCTCGTCGATGGCACCCAACAGGTCGCGCGCCTGCTCGGGCAGATGTTCCCCCGCGCGATCGGCCGGACCGAACACGTAGTGCTCGAAGATCGAAGCCCACGCACTTTTCTCGCGCTCGGGAAGATCGCGCAGCGTCCACAATGCATGGTGGAGCGCCGGCAACGGTGAGGAAAGGAAGTCGGGCGAGCGGCGCCACCAGTAATTCACCAGCACGTTGAAAGGCGCGAGACTGCGCACGTGGTGCCACCACATGCTGGGGATGAAGATGGCGTCGCCCGGTTCGAGTGTCGCGGTCTGCGCCGTGGAGAGCGCATCCCGGAACCGCGGGTGGCGCTCGAAATCGGGGCGATCGAAATCGACCACGCTGACCACCTGCCCGCCCGGCGTCGGGTCGAGTGGCCCGGGATAGAGATTTCCGATCTGATCCGGCGGAAACAGGGTGAACTGGCGCCGACCTACGACACTGCATGCCAGGTTGTCAGGAGCATCGAAATGACAGGACGCGACGACGCGATTGCCGATCCAGATACTCGGCGGCGCATCGATGCCGTAGCGCGCCAGGGGCAGTCCGTTCGACGTCGCGAAGCCCGGCAATGCGCGATCGACCAGCAGCGAGGCCACGTAGTAGGTGGGCGGCTGAGGATCCTCGCGATGAGCCGCGATGCCGTCCATGACCTCGGCGAAGGACCCTCGCCGAACCTCGAAATTCAAGCGTGTGAAGTCATCGTTGTAGAACGGTCGGCTGCCGATATCGGGTCCGCCGTAGGAGTATTGGATCGGCACGCCTGCATCGAAGCTGCGCAGGTAGGCCATCGCCGCCTCCGCGGACTGCAACCCGGTCTTCACGAGTTCCCACCCGCTTGCGATGCCTCTCAGCACCACCGGCTGGCCCTGCGCCACGATGTCTTCGAGCGGCAGTGCATCGGCGTCTGTGACGTCGAGTACCCGCATCGTCATCCCGCTGTCCGGCATGGCCTCAGCCCGCATTGGACAGAGGGGCAACGTCTTCCGCCCGAAGGCGCCGCTGCTTCTCCGCCATCAGGCGACGCATGTTGTGAAGCGAAGCCAGCATCAGGTACACGCCCTCCAGATAGCCTGCCCTGTTCAGGCCCGACAGATCGGCCCCGCTCAGTCCTGCGAGCCTCTCCCGGTCGATTCCATGCAGCCCGTTCACCGTCACACGATGCCGGTCGTCGAGTTGGACATCGAGGTTGACCGGATGGATCAGGCCCAGCTCATCCAGTGCCCGGAACATGTCCGCCCCGAAGTCGCTGCCATCCCGGATGCCGCGCAGGACATCCGCGACGTGCTCGAGATAGGGCGTATTGCCTCCCTGTGGCAGGAACACCCGCTCGCCCGCCGTGAAGTTCACGCGTGGATGCTCGAGGTCCACATGCATGACGGGTTCCAGCTTGAGCTCGCCATCGATCCGCTGCTCCTGGAATCCGATCAGGAACGGGCCTTTCGCCGCCGCCCCGGGCAGGTACGAGGCATTCCAACGGCCACCCTGCAGGAAAAGATTTTCGCGCTGCTCGAATCCCAGGAGCACGACGGACTGCCAGGGGCCTGTGCCGGCGTCCCTCCGCAGGAAGATCGGATATTCGCGCTGCAACTCGGCGAACTCGCTCGGGAACGCGGGCAGCATGCCGACGTCATCGCCGAACGCCGGGCCGAACCCGGTGGCCACACGAAGATCCTTGTGCGCAACATTGTTGAGAAGCTCGTAGCGGGCCATCTTCTCTCCGGGGCCGGTCAAGACGCTGTTGGCGATCTGCGAGATGGTATCCCCGACGGCCGGACCGCGCATCCGTGCCAGTGGCCGCCGGCCACCCATAAAAAGGACCGCTGCTCGCGCAGCGGTCCCGCTCGGCGACATCCAGAGAGGGTGGCTATCGCCTAACTCAGAACTTGTAGCGCATGCCCAGCATGAAACGCGGGTCCTGGTCGGCCAGCTTGACGATCATCTGGTCGGTGCGCGCGCGCCAGCGGACGTCCTCGCCCGTCAGGTTGATCGCCTCGAGTCCGAACGACCAGTGGTCGTTGAGCGTGTAGTTGACGCTCAGGTCCCACTGCTTGTACTCCTCCACGTAGTACGGATTGCGGCTCGCGCCCTGGTTGGCCAGGATCAGATACTCATCACGCCAGTTCCAGGCCAGGCGGACCGACCAACCGTACTTTTCGTACATGAGCATGGCGTTGGCCGTATCGCTCAGGCCGGTGAGCGCGAACTGGTCGATGGCCGGGTCGCCGCCGTTGTCGTAGCCCACGTCGCCCTTGACCACGGTGTAGTTGGCCAGGACACCGAAGCCGCTGTCGCCGAAGAAGTACTGCCCGCCGATCTCCCACCCGTGCAGCTTCGCGTCGTTCTGGTTGATCGGCCGGTTGACGTTGAACTGGTACAGCGGATCGTCGGCCTCGCCGTACAGGTTGTACGCCGCTTCGGTCGCGAGCGACTGCGCACCGGTGCCATTGAACGCCGCCAGGCCGGCGGGGTCGTTGCGCAACAGCGCGAGGGCGGTGAACAGCGACGTATCGTTCGCCGAGCATGCTGCCGCGTTGGCCGCGCCGACCTGGGTCACGCACGCCGCGCTGGTGAGGAAGGCGAGCGCCGCCTGCGCGTCCGGGCCGGAGGTCGGGTCCCGCAAGCCATACAGCGATTCCTGGCCGACGGTGTTGCCGATGAAGTTGGCCACCTGCTTGTTCCAGTACGTCAACGACACATAGCTCGCATCGGCGAAGTACCACTCCACCGCCAGATCGAGATTGTCGGATTCGAGCGGCTTCAGGCTCGGATTCTGCGCATTGCCGCTCGCCCGCACCGACGGATCGATCAGGACCGAACCGAACGGCTGTTGCGCGCCGGGGCCGGCGTAGAGGTTGCCGTACGGTGCACGGGCGATGCTCCTGCCGAACGAGGCGCGCCCCTTCAGTTCATCGGTGAAATCGATGCTGAAATCGAGGTTGGGCAGGATATAGCTGTAGTTCGCCCGCTCGCTGAAGGGCTGCTGCTCGTCCGACAGTACGATGCGGAAGTCGTTGTTGGCCTGCCACTCGATGGCCTCGGGGATCGCGATGACGGACGTGGACACGACGTCCGTCGTCTCGTAGCGCACGCCAAGCCGCGTGTTGGTGCGCATGCCGCCGAGGTCGCCTTCCAGTTCCACCTGGAAGTAGGCCGAATGCGTCTTTTCCTCCACCCGGTTGTCCGCCGCGCGTTGCGGACTGACGCCCAGGCCCACGCCGTACTCGCCCGCCGCCCACTGGGCGAGTTCCCCCGCATTGCCACGCCATACCGGCCAGCTGGACACGTTGTAGTCGTCGAACATGCTGCCGATATTGACCGGCTGCAGGAGGTCCATCAGTCCGGCCGCCGTATCGGAGTCGACGTTGGCCACGCCCCAGTCGCCGAGGGTCGAATAGGCTTCCGCCGCCTGGATGCGATGCGTGGTCGACTTGTTGGTATCCACGCCGAACTGGAATCGACCGCGATCGAAGCTCCACTCGCCGTCGATGCGGGCCTGCTTGATCTCGCTGACCTGGGTCTGCGCATTGATGCGGAGCACCTGCGAACCGACTTCGCCTTCGACGAAACCGGGATTGACGACGCCGTTGGTACCGGCGACGGCGTCCGCCGTGGACGGATACCAGGTCTGCGTTCCCACCGGCAGGCCGTTGTTGAAGACCAGCTCCTGCACCCACGAGCCACCGCAATGCGGCCCCGTCGTGCAGTTGTTGGTGCCGGCGATGCTCATGAAGATCGAGCCGCCGCCCGTGAGCGGGTCGTTGGGTCGGCTTTCATTCTTCGAACTGTGCGCATCGAAGTTCAAGCGGAAGTTGTCGCTGGCGTCCCAGGCTGCGTTGAATCCGAGCGAGCCCAGCTTGTACTTCTGCATGCTGCGTTGCTGTTCGATGCCGAAATCCTTGGTGCCGGCGATCTCGCGGATGTAGATCGGCGTGGCCACCGCGCCGCTTGTATCGAACTCGATGTCGGTGTAGTTGCTGTTCTGCAACCACATCGCCTGCTCGCCCCGGTTTTCGGTGATTTCGTTCGTCGAGTAGGTGTAGTCGAGCGTCAGGGTCAGGCTGTCGGTCGGCGCGAACTGGACCACCGCCTGGCCATTCACGCGTTCGCGATCGAACTCGGAAAAGGCATAGCGCAAGTCGTTCGGGCGCCCGTACAGCGCACCGATGGCAGGCGCGTTGACCACCGTCGGGTTGCCGGGCATGGTCCCGGTCCACGGCTGGATGTTCCAGTAGTTCTCGGTGGCCTGTACCGAGCCGCCTTTGCGCTTCTGGTGGCTGGCACTCAGGCTGACGCCGAAGGTCTTGTCGGGATTGGTGTAGCTGAAGATGCCCGAGAGTTCCGGGGTGATGCTGTTGTCGAACGGCTCGCTTTGGTCGGATACGGCCTTCACGCCCGCATTCGCGACGACGCCGTCGTAGTTGAATGGCCGTGCGGTCAGGATGTTGATGGTCGCTCCGATGCCGCCGCTGGGCACCTGGGCCTGGCTGGTCTTGTAGACCTCGATGCCATTGATCGCTTCCGCGGCGAGCTGGGCGAAGTTGAACGCGCGCGTTCCGCCGTCCACGCCGCCGATGGCGACCTGGCCGGACGCACCGAACGCGTCGGCACCCGGCATCTGGCGCCCATTGAGGGTCACCATGTTGAACTGCGGACCGAAGCCGGGTGCGGTGACCTGCGCGCCTTCGCCGTCGCGCCGCTCGATCGAGATGCCGGTGATGCGCTGCAGCGACTCGGCGAGGTTCGTGTCCGGGAACTTGCCGATGTCCTCCGCACTGATCGCGTCCACGACACCTGCGGCATCCCGCTTGATGTCCATCGCCTGGCTCAGGCTGTTCCGCATGCCCGTCACCACGACCGCGTCGAGGGTGGTGGCATCGGTGCTGGCCTGGGCCTGTTGGGTGGTCGGGGCGGGCTGAGGCTGTGCCTCCTGTCCGAACGCGGGGTTGATGACCAGCACGCCCCCGACGAAGGTGAACATGGCCTTCGATTTGAATTTCGCCAACTTCCGGCTCATGAACTTGCCCTCAGGTCTGAAGTTCTACGGAAACAGCACGCGCTCATGGATCTCCCCTCTCGCTTACGATCGTATGGATGTATCGCCCCTCCCGGGGGCGGCCACGGGCAAGGCCCGTCTTCCAGTCCGGTGGCGGCGAGACCCATGGGCCATTCCGCATGCCGGCTTTCAAGCGTGGTCGGACGACGACGCGATGGAGGTGGGGCTCTCCCGACAGGAGCTCTTGGTGGTAGCGCTACCATCGCGTTGGAGCGCAGACTAATCACGGGCGTTCGTGCTTGTCACCATGCACCGCAGCAAAGTTGCCGCCGCCTGTGGATGACGCGAGGATGCGTGGCAGGAATGCCGCTTGAGAAAACGATTTCAGGTCGCTTCGCTGGCAAGTAATGACAGTTTCGCGAGGCGGTCGTCGTCCCCTGCAACGGAGTTCACTGCGTGAAGAAGACCTCGAAGACGATTCGCCGCAAGGGAGGTGCCGTCACCATCGACGAAGTGGCGAGCCACGCGGGCGTTTCGCCAATGACCGTATCCCGCGTGGTCAACGGACACGCCGGCGTACGCGACGCCAATCGCGAACGCGTGATGCGCAGCGTGCGCGAGTTGGGCTACCGTCCCAACCTCGCCGCCAGTTCGCTGGCGGCGGCACAGCACACGTGCATCGCGCTGATCTACACCAATCCCAGCTCGAGTTACCTGCGCGAGTTGCTCGTCGGTGCCCTGCGCGGATCGGCGCGTGCGGCTGCACAACTGGTGATCGCCACCTGGGACGGCCTGGACGACAAGGCGAGCCGGACAGCGGCCAAACAACTGGCGAACAGCGTGGCGGGCGTCATTCTCCCTCCCCCCCTTTGCGAGTCGAAGGCCATCGTGTCCGAATTCCTGCAGGCGGGTGTGCCCGTCGTATCGATCGCATCGGGCCACTTCGGCGACACCCTCTCCTGCGTACGCATCGACGACCATTGCGCAAGCCGGGATGTGGTCTCGCATCTCATCGAACGGGGCCATACGCGGATCGGCTACATCACCGGCGACCCCAACCAGACCGCGAGCGCGCACCGCTGGCAGGGCTACCGGGAGGCCTTGGCCGACGCCGGCATCGCGTACGACGACACGCTGGTCCAGCCCGGCTATTTCACTTACCGCTCCGGCCTGGACGCGGCAGAGCGGCTTCTCGCGCTACGCCGTCCACCCAGCGCGATCTTCGCCAGCAACGACGACATGGCGTCCGCCGTAGTATCGGTGGCCCATCGTCGCGGCCTGGACGTACCGAGGGATCTATCCGTCGTCGGATTCGACGACACCTCGGCTGCGACGATGGTGTGGCCGGAGCTCACAACCGTCCACCAGCCCGTTGCCGCCATGGCCGATACAGCCATCGACATCCTCCTGCGCGAGATCAGGCGGGGGGCGGCCACCCGCGTCGTCGTCAATCGCGTGCTCCCCCATCAACTCGTGCAACGTTCTTCCGTGGCAGACGGCCCCGTCTTCAAGGCGAAAGTGAGGAATGGAACGCCGCGGTAGGTGATCGGACCATCGACATGTCCGCTTCGGTTGGGTTCGAACCACCGCTTCTGCTGTCACCCACCGTATTGACGCCGCGTCCACAACGCGGCGACTAGCGTGCGTCGAGTCGACGATGAGGTCGCCAGATGTCCACCGCCAATCCCCTGTTCCCCGATTTCGTTTGGCGCGACGATGGTGAGCGTTTGACGCTGTGCATCGGCGAGATCCCCGTCGCGAAGGTGGAAGAGTCCGGTGGTGGCTGGGTGGTCAGAACCCTGTTGCAGGGCTTGGACGAAGACAGTGAACCGCCCTCCCGCATCGCGGTCCCGTCGTTGCAGCAGGGGAAGGAATGGGCGACGCGGTGGGCGCAATGTCGCCAGCGATCCCTCATGCGCGCCACGTCCCATCGCCTCGTAGGGGCCGAACCGGATGCCCTTCCGCGGGCATGAAGCGGTCGATCCTTTTCCCGCATGCGCCGCTTCGCACAGGCTATCGCGTCGCTTGATTCGTTGCCGCCCGGCTTGCCGACCGTGCTGGTCGACGCGCTGGTCGAAGGTCCTGACCGTTACAACGTGGCCAAGGGGAAGCAGGCGCGTGTATTGGCGATCAATGCGCGTGGCCAGGTCTGCGTGGCCGACATGACATGGGGGTTGGTGCCGCGCTGGTCCAAGGCGCCGTCGACGCCCTACACGACCGTGACGGCGCGACTGGAGCGCGCACCACGAAGCCGGATTTTCTCGCAAGCCTGGAAGGAACGTCCCTGCGTCGTCCCCATGAGCGGCTATTACAAGTGGGATCGGCAACGCACGCCGGCATGGCCGCGCTTCACCCAGCGGCAGGACGGCCGTGTCCTGCTCGCCGCGGGCCTGTGGGAGACCTGGGAGGGCGAAGACGGCGCATTCCTGCACAGCTTTACGTTGCTCACCGGACCCAATGCGTCCATTCCGCAACCCCTGACCCAGGATGGACCCAGCTTTCTCGGCGCGAAGGAAGCATTGGCGTGGCTGGCCGGACGCTACCGCACGCCGGCCACGCTCGCGCGCCATGCGGAGAAGCCCCTGCTCGAAAGCTATCCCGTCTCGCGCGCCATCCGGGATGCCGGGCGCGACGACTACACGCTGCTTGAACCCGTGGACCCCGATGATCCTGCCCTGGGAGCCCCTGCCGGGTCCGAGGACGACATCGATGATGACGAATGAGGCTGCCGCATGCGCGTGGCCGGCGTGCGGGACGGAATGGCGACGCTAGGCGCCGGCGCCCTCCTGGACTGTCTGGTCATCGGGGGCGGGCCCGCGGGGCTGACCGCCGCCACCTACCTGCGGCGGTTCCATCGCTCGGTCGTCGTCTTCGATGATGGCCAGAGTCGCGCGCGGTGGATTCCCGAATCGCACAACTGCCCGGGATTTCCCCTGGGCGTCTCCGGGCCGGAACTCCTCGCGCGCCTGCGCCAGCAGGCGATCGGCTACGGCGCGACGATCCTGTCTTCGACGATACAGTCGCTCGAACGCGCGGAGGACGGGTGGGACGCCCGCGATGGCAGTACGACCTGGCGTGCCCGCACGGTCATCCTGGCCACGGGCGTGGTGGATGAGCTGCCTGAGATCGACGGTGGCGATGGCGTCGACGCTATCCGCGCCGGGCAGCTGCGCCTGTGCGCGATCTGCGACGGGTACGAAGCGACGGATCGCAGCATCGCGGTCGTCGGCCCGCTGGGTAAGGCCATCGCCCACGCCTGTTTCCTTCGCGGGTTCTCCCCCCGCGTCGCCGTGGTGCCGACCGCTTCCACGTCCTCTGACGTACCAGCAACGCTGTCCAGCAGGGCGGATGCGCTGTCGATTCAAGTCTTGCCTGCACTGCGGGAGCTTTCGTTCGAAGGGGATTCCTGCCACGTGATCGATGCCGAGGGCAACCGCCACGCCTTCGACACGGTATATGCGGCACTGGGGGCGCCGGGCCGAGTGAATCTCGCCCGACAGGCCGGCGTCGCGCTGGGAGCGAACGGCGAGATCCGCACCGACGACCACATGCGCACGTCCGTCGAAGGCGTCTACGCCATCGGCGACGTGGTGACGGACCTCAATCAGATCGCCGTCGCCTTCGGACACGCCGCGATCGCCGCCACGGCAGCGCATCGCGCATTGCCGCAGCAGCCTCGCTGACGCACGGCGCTCGCCGTCTCCCTAGGCGGCATTTTCACAGCGGGAGGGGTAGCGTCGGAGTTCGTCATTCGGACGGGATTCCCGATGCCCAAACTCCAGCATACCGATTGGCCTGCCCGCCTGTGGGTGGTGCGGCACGGCCAGAGCGCCGGCAACGTGGCGCGCGACGAGGCGGAGTCGAACGGTGCGACGCTGATCGACCTGGCGCATCGCGATGCGGACACGCCCTTGTCCGCCCTCGGGGAACGCCAGGCGGCCGCGCTCGCCCAATGGTTCGCCGTCCTGCCCGCGGGAGAAAGACCCACCCACTACATGAGCTCGCCGTTCGTGCGCGCCTACCAGACCTGCGCATCGGTCGCGGACATGACGGACGCAGCGCCGGAGGACATCATCGTCGACGAACGATTGCGCGAGAAGGAGTTCGGCATCCTCGACCGCTACACCGTCCAGGGCATCCGCACCACGTTCCCCGAGCTGGCCGAGCAACGCGCGCTTGTCGGCAAGTTCTATTTCCGACCGCCAGGCGGAGAGAGCTGGTGCGATGTCATCCTCAGGCTCCGCAGCGTGGTCGAAGTCCTTCGCCGCGACCACGTAGGCGATCGGGTGGTCATCGTGGCCCACCAGGTGATCGTCAACTGCTTCCGCTACCTGCTCGAATGCCTGGACGAGCGCGCGATCCTCGATATCGACCGGCTGGCTGACGTGCCCAACTGCTCGATTACCGAATACGGCTTCGGTGCCGATGGCCAACGCGATCGCTTCGGTCTGCTCCGCGCCAACTACGTGCCGCCGGAGCTGGAAGCGACGGCCGCCGTCACCGTGGCCGCCGATGCGCCGGCAGGCCCGAAGTGAGCCGATCGATGGACGCCCTCTCCATCGATGCCGCGCTGCTGCGGCAATGGCCCCTGCCCCATCCCGACGCCACGAGGAGCAAGGAAGACCGAGGCCGCGTGCTCGTGGTGGCCGGCTCGCCGACCGTACCCGGTGCCGCACTGCTGGCGGGCGAAGCGGCATTGCGTGCAGGCGCGGGGAAGTTGCAGATGGGCGTGCCCGCCGCTATCGCGTCGAGCGTGGGCCTGGCGCTGCCGGAGGCCAAGGTCATGCCGCTACCCACCTCAGCGGAGGGCGCCTGCGGATCAACGTCCGCCTTGGAAGACGCGTGCGCACGGAGCGATGCGATCCTCATCGGCCCCGGCATGGACGACATCGGCGACGTGCACGCGCTGACGAGGCGATTGGCGGGACTGGCCGGCCCGGCCGTCATCGATGCCGGCGCCCTCGGTGCATTCCGGCAGCCGCATCGCTGTCCTTCAACGCCCGTCCTGACACCGCACGCCGGTGAGATGGCAGCCCTGATCGATAGACCCCTGGAGGACGTCCACGCGCAGCCGGCGGCTGTCGCACGGCGCTTCGCGGAAAGCGCGGGCGTCATCCTCGTCCTCAAGGGGCCGGAAACCTGGATCGCCGCCCCCGATGGACGTTTGTGGCTGCACACTGGGGGCTGCAGCGGCCTGGGCACGTCGGGTTCCGGCGACGTGCTGGGTGGACTGATCGCCGGCCTGGTCGCGCGAGGCGCGAGCCCCGAGCAGGCCGCAGCCTGGGGCGTCTTCCTGCATGGACAGGCCGGCGAGGCCCTCGCGCACGCCGTGGGACGCGTGGGTTTCCTGGCGCGCGAGTTGTCGCGCGAAGTTCCACGGCTGCTGGACGCCTTCCACGCGGACGCCACCGCACCGGACCCGGCAGGCGAAGGGTCGCGGACATGACGAAGCGGACGCCGAACGTGGCCGAAGGCTACATCCGGGTGCGGGGTGCGCGGGAGCACAACCTCAAGAACATCGATCTCGAGATTCCGCGCGATGCGCTGGTCGTGTTCTCCGGGATTTCGGGATCGGGCAAATCGTCGTTGGCGTTCGGCACGCTGTATGCGGAGGCTCAGCGCCGCTATCTCGAATCGGTCTCCCCGTACGCGCGCAGGCTGATCGACCAGGTCGGCGTGCCGGACGTGGATGCGATCGATGGCCTGCCGCCCGCGGTGGCGCTGCAGCAGCAGCGCGGCACGCCGAACGTGCGCTCCACCGTCGGCAGCGTGACCACGATCGGCAGCTCACTGCGGATGCTGTACTCGCGCGCGGGTACCTATCCCCCGCGCCAGCCGAGGCTGTACGCGGAGGACTTCTCACCCAACACGCCGCAGGGCGCCTGTCCGCATTGCCATGGGCTCGGCCATGTGTACGACGTGCCCGAAGCACTGATGGTGCCGGATCCTGACCTCAGCATCCGCGAGCGCGCCATCGCGTCGTGGCCGCCGGCGTGGCATGGGCAGAACCTGCGGGACATCCTCGTCACGCTGGGCTACGACGTGGACCGTCGATGGCGCGACCTGCCGAAGAAGGACCGCGACTGGATCCTGTACACCGATGAGCAACCCACCGCGCCGGTCTACGCGGGGTTCACGCCCGCGGAAACGCGCACGGCGCTGCGCCGGAAGACGGAACCCAGCTACATGGGCACCTTCATCGGCGCCAGGAAGTACGTGCTGCACACCTTCGCCACGACGCAGAGTGCGCAGATGAAGAAGCGCGTGTCGCGCTTCATGGCGGGTGCGGTATGCCCCGAATGCAAGGGAAAGCGCCTGAAGCGGGAAGCCTTGTCGGTCACTTTCGCGGGCCTGGATATCGGCACGCTGTCCGCCCTTTCGCTGGACAACGTCGCCGAAGCGCTGGCACCCGCGGCGGAAGGCCGCTTCGGAACCGCAGCGCTTGCGGCGCCCCCAAGCCGCAAGGCCCGTCGCCGTGACACCGATCGCCGCATCGCGAAGGGGGGTGCGGCGCATGCGGGCAGCCCTGATGTGCGCCGCACGCCGGACCTTTCCGAAGAGAAGCAGATCGCGGCGCGTCGCATCGCCCAGGATCTGGTCGAACGCATTCGCGCGCTTCAGGCCCTGGGGCTCGGCTACCTTTCGCTGGATCGGGTGACGCCGACGCTCTCGCCCGGCGAACTGCAGCGGCTGCGCCTGGCCACTCAGATCCGATCGCACCTTTTCGGCGTGGTCTACGTGCTCGACGAACCTTCGGCAGGCCTGCACCCGGCCGATGCCGACGCGCTCCATGAGGCACTCGATGCGCTGAAGGCGGCAGGAAACTCGCTGTTCGTGGTCGAGCACGACCTGGACATGATCCGCCGTGCGGACTGGCTGGTCGACGTCGGTCCCGGCGCGGGACAGCAAGGCGGCGAGGTGCTCTACAGCGGCCCGCCGGATGGCCTGCGCGAGGTGCACGCCTCGCACACGCGGCGTTACCTGTTTCCGCCGCACGAACGCGCTGCGCGTGTACCGCGCGAACCCGCGGCATGGCTGCGGCTGGCGGGCATCCATCGCAACAATCTGCACGGTCTGGAGGTCCGTATCCCGCTGGGCGCCTTCACCTCGGTGACAGGGATCTCAGGCTCCGGAAAGTCCAGTCTGGTCAGCCAGGCCTTGGTCGATCTGGTCGGTGCTCACCTGGGTCACGCGCCCGCAACCGACGACGGCGAGCAGGAACCGTCCTTGACGGCCGCGGTCGCTCCCGTCCGCGGCAGGCTCGCAGCGGGCGCGGACCGCATCCGCCGGATGGTCAACGTGGACCAGAAGCCCATCGGACGCACTCCCCGTTCCAACCTGGCGACCTACACGGGACTGTTCGACCGTGTGCGCAAGCTGTTCGCCGCCACACCGGCGTCCCGGAAACGCCGGTTCACCGAAAGCCGGTTCTCGTTCAACCTCGAGCCCGGGCGCTGTCCCACGTGCGAAGGCGAAGGCGCGGTCCATGTCGAATTGCTGTTCATGCCCAGCGTGTACGCGCCCTGCCCCACCTGCCATGGCCAGCGTTTCAATGCGAAGACGCTGGAGATCACGTGGAACGGGCTGAACATCGCCCAGGTCCTCGCACTGACGGTGGATGGGGCTCTCGCCCTGTTCTCGGAAGAAGCCGCCATCCGGCGCCCGCTGCAACTGCTCCAGGACATCGGACTGGGCTATCTCACGCTGGGGCAGCCGGCCACCCAACTGTCGGGCGGCGAAGCGCAACGCATCAAGCTGGCCACCGAGCTGCAACGCAGCCACCGCGGCGACACCCTGTACATTCTCGACGAGCCGACCACCGGCCTGCATCCCGCCGACGTGGACAGGCTGATGACCCAACTGCATGGCCTGGTCGATGCGGGCAACACCGTTGTCGTCGTGGAGCATGAGATGCGGGTCGTGGCCGAGAGCGACTGGGTGATCGACATGGGACCCGGCGCCGGCGAACGGGGCGGCCGCATCGTCGCCGAAGGAACACCGGAGAGTGTCGCGAACAGCCAAGAGGGCGTCACAGCGGCCTATCTGCGACGTGTGCTCACAGACAGGCCAGGTCGCCCACCGGTTGATCGCATGTAGCCCGCACCTTCACTTCGCGACCGTCACCCAGACAGGCGCATGGTCGCTGGCTTTCTCCTGCAGCCGTACCGCTCTGTCCACCCCGGCACTCTTGAGGCGCTTCGCAAGCGGTGGGTTCAGCAGCAGGTGATCGATGCGCAGACCGCGATCGCGCTCGGCGTGCTGGCGGAAGTAGTCCCAGAAGGTGTAGATACGCGCGTCGCCGGCCACGGTCCTGAGCGCGTCCAACCAGCCCTGGTCCAGCAGGCGTTGATAAGCCTGGCGAACCTCAGGCTGGATCAAGGCGTCCTTTCGCCACGCCTTGGGATCATATACATCGTCGTCGGTCGGAATGACGTTGAAGTCGCCCATCAGGACGACGGGATGCGGAAGCCGCACCAGGCCCAGTGCGTGCCGGTGGAGGCGCTCCATCCAGCGCAGCTTGTAGTCGAATTTCGGCCCGGGTTGTGGATTGCCGTTCGGGAGATAGAGCGCACCGACGACGATGCCATGCACCGCCGCTTCCAGATAGCGGCTCTGCGTATCTTTCGGATCGCCCGGAAGCCCGCGCCGCGACTCGACGGGCTGCACGTCGCGGCCGAGCAGCGCAACGCCGTTCCAGCTTGGCTGACCTTGCCAGATCGCGCCATAGCCGGCCTCTTCCAACGCCGCCGCGGGGAACGCGGTATCGACGGCCTTGAGTTCCTGCAAGGCAACCACGTCCGGCTTCTCCGCTTCGAGCCATGCGAGCAGGTGCGGCAAGCGCGTGCCAATACCGTTGACGTTGAACGTGGCGAGCTTCAGGGTTCTGCCGCGAGGCATGGGGGCGATCCGTCGAGCGACGTTGCCACGCTAGGCCGCCCGCCATGTCCACGGCGTGAAGCCAACGATCGCGCCCGACCTTCACGACGTGGCGACCCGCCATCGCGACACTGAAGCGACCGTAGCCACTCCAGGAGATCGATCGCATGACCGATGCCATCGGATGGATCGCGTCCGCCATCCTGCTCGCCACGCTCATTCGGCAGATCGTGAAGCAGGCGCGGCATCGGGACACCGAGGCGGTATCCACCTGGCTGTTCCTGGGCCAGGCCACCGCCTCGGCGCTGTTCGTCGTCTACTCGGTGCTGCTGGAGAACTGGGTGTTCACCGTGACCAACAGCTGCCTGCTCGTCACGGCGGTGATTGGGCAACTGCTGGTGAAGCGGGCTCCGCGCTCGCGTCGATGAGCGGAAGCCGTTGTCGTGCCGGAGGGTAGGTTGTTCGGTGTCATGCGCGCACCGTCCGCCAGTCGGCGACGCCAAGACCGCTGGAACAACACGCCCCTGCGTCTGGGCTCCTGTCAATCAGGACGGAGCTACGCCCGATGCTGCTGATACCACGCCGCAGCGCCCAGCAATCCCAGTTGCCCGTGCTCCACCCGCCAGACAGGCACCTGTTCCAGGCGTTCGGTCATGACGCCCTTGTTGAGGTAGCGCTGCAGGAAGTGGCCGTCGTGGAGGAACGTGGGAATGTGCGCGGTGACACCGCCGGCGAGGTACACGACTTTCGCGCCGAAGATGATCGCGAGATCGCCAACGAGGCTGCCGAGCCAGCCGCAGAACACCTGCAGTGTTTCCAGGGCCAGCCCGTCGCCGGATTCCGCGGCGGCGACCAGCGCACCGGCATCGGCATGCACCGGGGTACCGCCGCGCAGTTCGCACAGGCAACGGTAAAGATTCATCAACCCGGTGCCTGACAGCACGTGCTCGTTGTTCAAATGACCGCGCTCGCGCAGCAGGCGGCGAACCACATCCATTTCCAACGCGTTGCCGGCGGCCAGCGACGCCTGGCCGACCTCCGTCGCCAGCACGCGCGGCGGATGGCCTTCCATCCACAACGCAGCACCCAGCCCCGTACCCGGACCGATCACCAGCGCCGGCGAGTTCGCACCGCTTTCGGTGACGTGGGTCAGCGGCGAGAGCGTGTCGTGCGCCAGCATCGGCATCGCGTTGGCCACGGCCTCGAAGTCGTTGATGAGCTGCACCCAGGACAGGCCCGCGCCCTGGCGCGTCTGTTCGACCGACACCGCCCACGGCAGATTGGAATTGATCAGCCGGTCGCCTTCGAGCACGCCGGCGATCGCGATCACCGCCCCCTGACAGGTTCCGCCCGCGGCGTAGTCGCGCAGGATCGAAGCGAGATCCGGATAGTCCGCGCAGGCATAGCGGCGATAGTCGTGGACCTGGTCCGCGTCGCGGCCGTCGGTCCAGCCCAGGCGCGCGTAAGTACCGCCGACGTCGGCGACGATGATCCGGGCACGGACCTCGCCCGGAACACGACCCTCAGATACGCCTGCCGGCACCCTGCCCGTCATCACCGTGCCCGCCATCCGAATGCCACGCTGCCCAATGCCGAAGAAACCCGGCAAGGATATCGTGTCCCGTCATGGCGTGGTGCGGACTCCTCCGGCCAAGCCTTGACCCTACGCCAAGGTATGCCCGTCAACGATGGCGTATCATGGCGACATGGCCCGATTCGCGCCCCTGCTGCGTGCCCTGCTCTGCCTGCTCCTGCTGGTGAACGGCAGCGCGTCCGCGCACATGGCCGCCGGCATGCCCATGGACGGCGCTGCAGCCGCGGCGGTGGCGCATCACGATGCCTCCACGCCGCCGTGCCACGAGGACATGGACGCCGCGGACAGCACGGCGATGCGGGACGCCGGCGACCACGATCCGCAGGACGGCGTGCCCGATTGCTGCAAGGCGGGCGCCTGCGACGGCTTCTGCACCCAGCACGCGCCCGCCCTGGTCTGGCCGCTCTGGCTGGGACAGGCCGTGCCGCTGCACGCGGCGGTGCCCGACTACCACGCGGACGGACACGTCTCCGCGCGCCTCTCGCACCGGCATCGACCTCCCATCCTGGCCGCCTGACGCCGCACCTGCGGCGCTGTCCGAATGCCGGTCGCCTTGCGCGCACCGGCCCGCGATCACGACGGTCGCCGTCGCATGGCTGGCGCCAGGCGTCGGGACCCAGGATGAGATTGAATGAACCACGATGACCCCACGCCGGGACGCCTCGGCATGTTCCGGCCCACACGCCGCCAGTTCGTCAGCGGCCTGGCGACCGGCGGTGTCGCGCTGGGCTTCGGCCTGGCGCGCCTGCCCGCCTCCGCCGGCACGCCCGCGCGCCGCGGCGGCGCTGCACTCGTCACCGGCACCGACTTCGCATTGAACATCGGCGCGATGCCGGTCGACATCACCGGCCGCACGCGCCCCGCGATCACCGTCAACAACAGCCTGCCCGCACCGACACTGCGCTGGCGCGAAGGCGATACCGTGACCGTGCGCGTCAGCAACCGCCTGCGCGACATGACCTCGATCCACTGGCACGGCATCCTTCTGCCTTCGAACATGGACGGCGTGCCGGGCCTGAGCTTCAACGGCATCGCACCGGGCGAGACGTTCCAGTACCGCTTCCAGGTGAAGCAGTCCGGCACCTACTGGTACCACAGCCACTCGATGTTCCAGGAGCAGGCGGGCCTCTACGGCGCGCTGGTCATCGATCCGCGCGATCCGCCGCCCTACCACCACGATCGCGAGCACGTCGTGCTGCTGTCGGACTGGACGGACCTGGAGCCGGCCGCGCTGTACCGGCGCATGAAGAAGATGCCCGAGCACGACAACTACTACCAGCGCACGCTGGTGGATTTCGTGCGCGACGCGAAGCGCGACGGCCTGGCGGAAACGATCGAGGATCGCGGCATGTGGGGGCGGATGCGGATGACGCCGACCGACATCTCCGACATCAACGCGCATACCTATACCTACCTGGTGAACGGCGCCGCGCCGGCGGGCAACTGGACAGGCCTGTTCAAACCGGGCGAGAAGGTGCTGTTGCGCTTCATCAACGGCAGCGCGATGACCTACTTCGACGTCCGCATCCCAGGCCTGAAGATGACCGTCGTCGCCGCCGACGGGCAGTACATCCATCCGGTCAGCGTGGACGAGTTCCGTATCGCGGTGGCGGAGACCTTCGACGTGCTCGTCGAACCCACCGGTCAGGATGCCTTCACGATCTTCGCGCAGGACATGGGGCGCACCGGCTACGCGCGCGGCACGCTCGCCGTCCGCGACGGACTGGAGGCGCCCATCCCGTCTCGCGATCCGCGCCCGCTGCTGACGATGGCCGACATGGGCCACGACATGGGCGGCCACGGTGCGGCGAAAGGCATGGAAGGCGGCTGCGGCGCCATGATGGGCGAAGGCGGTTGCGGCGCGAACATGGGCACGATGGACCACGGTGCGCATGGCGCGACATCGAACGCGCCGAACCACCCCGCCAGCGAGACAGGCAATCCGCTGGTCGACATGCAGTCGTCCGCGAGCGACCCCAAGCTCGACGATCCGGGCATTGGCCTGCGCGGGAACGGGCGACAGGTGCTGACCTACGGCGCGATGCGCAGTCTGTTCGACGATCCGGATGGTCGCGAACCGGGGCGTACCGTCGAACTGCATCTCACCGGGCACATGGAGAAGTTCGCCTGGTCGTTCGACGGCATTCCGTTCGCCAGCGCCGACCCGCTGCGGCTGAAGTACGGCGAGCGCCTGCGCATCGTGCTGGTCAACGACACGATGATGCAGCACCCGATCCACCTGCATGGCGTCTGGAGCGATTTGGAAGGCGCCGACGGCGGCTTCCAGCTGCGCAAGCACACCATCGACATGCCGCCGGGTACACGGCGCAGTTACCGCGTACGCGCCGATGCGCTGGGACGGTGGGCGTTCCACTGCCACCTGCTTTACCACATGGAAGCCGGCATGATGCGGGAAGTGAGGATCGAGGCATGAAAACCCTCCTCCCTACCCCGCTCCGCCTTGCCTGCGCCGTCACGCTGCTGGCCGCCATCAACGCGCCGGCATTCGCACAGCACCACGACCATGCGCAGCATGCGCCACCGGCCGACGAACCGGCGGCGAAGCAGGACGCGCACGCACACAACGCACAGCACGATCACGCTGCGATGTCGACGCCGCGCGAACCGGTGCCATCGGTCACCGCCGAGGACCTGGCGGCCGCGTTCCCCGACATCGATCACCATGCCATGCAGCATGCGCCGGCGTTCAATCACAAGGTGACCTTCAACCGGCTTGAAGCCTGGGACGCCGACGACGGCACCGGCCAGGCCTGGGAAGGCAGCGCGTGGTTCGGCACCGACACCGATCGCCTGTGGCTGCGCAGCGAAGGCGAGCGCACTGGTGGCCATACCGAAAGCTCTGAACTGGAGGTGCTGTACGGACGCAGCGTGTCGCCCTGGTGGGACGTGGTGGCCGGCGTGAAGCAGGACTTCAAGCCCGGTGACGCGCGCACCTGGGCGGCCGTCGGCGTGCAGGGGATGGCGCCCTACCGGTTCGAGGTGTCGGCGACGGCATATGTCGGCGAAGGTGGCCAGGTCGCCGCGAACGTCGAAGCCGAGTACACGCTGCGCATCACCAACCGGCTGATCCTGCAGCCCCTGGTCGAGATAGACCTCGCCGCGCGCGATGACATCGACTACGGCATCGCCAGCGGTTTCACCAGCATCGAAACAGGCCTGCGCCTGCGTTACGAAGTCACCCGCCGCTTCGCGCCCTACGTTGGCGTGGTGCACGAACGCGCGCTCGGCGACACCGCTGATCTCAAGCGTTCGGCCGGCGAGCCCACGCGCGACACCCGCATCGTTGCGGGCATCCGGATCTGGTTCTGATGGAGCACACCATGAAACAACGCATGCCCCTGCCCCGCGCCATCGCCTCATGGCTACTCGCCGCATTCCTCACCGCCTGTTTGCAGGCGGTGCCGACGCCGGTCGAAAGCGCGCATGCCGCGCCACCCCGCAAGGCCACCGACGCGGCCGCGCCGAAGATCGTCGTCCACCGCGACGCGTACTGCGGCTGTTGCCATCTGTGGGTCGAGCACCTGCGCAAGGAAGGCTTCACCGTGGACGACCGTGTCGAAGACGCGATGAGTCCGGTGAAGGAGCGACTGGGCATTGTCCCCGCCCATGCGTCCTGCCACACCGCAGAGATCGAAGGCTATGTCGTCGAAGGCCACGTGCCCGCATCGGACATCCGTCGCCTGCTGCGCGAGAAGCCCGCCATCCGCGGCCTGGTCCTGCCGGGCATGCCGCTGGGCTCGCCCGGCATGGAAGTGGACGGCGTCGACGCGCCTCCATACACCGTGCTCGCCCTGGGCAAGGATGGAAGCACGAAGCCTTACGCCGAACACACGCCTTGATGGCGCAGCCGGCACGGATGCCGGCCCTATGCTTGACTCTGGAGCGTACTCCAGGGTGCAGACTGCCGGCACTTCGAGGAGTTCCCGCATGAACATCGGCCAGTTGTCCCGACGCACGGGCGTCCCCATCGACACTGTGCGCTACTACGAAAAACAGCAGTTGCTGCCGCCCCCGACTCGTACCGCCAGCGGCTACCGGCACTACGAAGCCGACGACGTGTTGCGGCTGACCTTCATCCGCCGCGCGAAGACCCTGGGCTTCACGCTGGAAGAGATCCGCGACCTGCTCGCGCTGAGTCGTGCCGACCACGGCGACATGGCCGCGATCCGTGCAGCGGCGGCGAGCAAGCTGGCCGACGTCGAACAGCGCATCGCAGAACTGACACGCGTTCGCGACGGCCTGCAGACGCTGGTGAGCGCGTGCCCGGGCCACGGCGCACTGGACCAGTGCCCCATCCTGTCGGCGCTCGGGGGCGAGGCATGACCCACGCGCCACACCCTCACGACGCGCATGCCACACCAGCGGCCACGCCTGCATGCTGTTCCGGCGATACAGGCCATGCGAAAGACGCCCCGGGCACCACCGATCCGGTCTGCGGCATGCAGGTCGATCCGGTGACCACACCGCATCATGCGGAACACGCCGGCAGCACATACCACTTCTGTTCCGCGGGATGCCGCGCGAAGTTCCTCGCCGATCCCGCGCGCTACCTGCAACCCGAGGCTTCGACACCTTCCATCGTCGTGCCAGCGGGCACGCAGTACACCTGCCCCATGCATCCGGAGATCATCCGCGATGTCCCCGGCACGTGTCCGCTGTGCGGCATGGCGCTGGAGCCGATGCTGCCGTCGCTGGACGACGAAGAAAACCCCGAACTGACCGATTTCCGTCGGCGCTTCTGGTGGACGCTTCCCTTCAGCGCCGCGACGCTGGTACTGGCAATGGGCGGCATGTATATCACCGCCGTATCGCCCACGGTCCGCACGTGGCTGGAGTTCGCCTTCAGCACGCCGGTCGTGCTGTGGGCCGCGTGGCCGTTCTTCCAGCGCTGGGCGCAGTCGATCCGGCACCGAAGTCCGAACATGTGGACGCTGATCGGCACCGGTGTGGCCGCGGCCTACGGATACAGCGTGGTCGCCGTGCTCGCGCCGCAGGCGTTCCCGCCGTCGTTCCGCGAGCATGGCCATGTCGGCGTCTACTTCGAAGCGGCGGCCGTGATCGTCTCGCTCACCTTGCTGGGCCAGCTGCTGGAACTCAAAGCACGCTCGCAGACCTCGGCCGCGATCCGGGCTTTGTTGGGCCTGGCGCCGAAGACCGCGCGGCGGCTGCGCGACGATGGCAACGAGGAGGACATCGAGCTGACCCACGTCCATGTGGGCGATCGCCTGCGCGTGCGCCCCGGCGAAAAAGTCCCCGTCGATGGCGCGGTGATCGAAGGCCGCAGCCACATCGACGAATCCATGCTCACCGGCGAGCCGATGCCGGTCGAGCGCGGCCCAGGCGACCGGGTGATCGGTGCCACCCTCAACGGCGCGGGAAGCCTGGTGATCCGCGCGGAGAAGGTCGGCAGCGACAGCGTGCTGGCGCAGATCGTGCAGCTCGTCGCGCAGGCGCAGCGCAGTCGGGCGCCGCTGCAGAAGCTGGCGGACCGGGTGTCGTTCTGGTTCGTGCTGGCGGTACTCGGCGCGGCGCTCGCGACCTTGCTGGGTTGGGGCTTCTTCGGCCCGGCACCGTCGTGGACGCATGGCGTACTCAACGCCGTGTCCGTACTGATCATCGCCTGCCCTTGCGCGCTGGGCCTGGCGACGCCGATGTCGGTCATGGTCGCCAGCGGCCGCGCCGCCCAGGCCGGCGTGCTGTTCCGCGATGCCGAGGCGATCGAGACATTGCGCAAGGTCGACACGCTGATCGTCGACAAGACCGGCACGTTGACCGAGGGTCGCCCGGCGTTCAAGGCCGTCCACGCGCTCGCACCGCTCGATGAGGACACCGTGTTGCGCCTGGCCGCCAGCCTGGACGCGGGCAGTGAGCATCCGCTCGCGCAGGCGGTCGTACAGGAGGCGCGCCAGCGCGGACTGGTGCTTTCCTCCGCGCAGGACTTCGAATCCAGCAGCGGCATCGGCGTGCGCGGTGTCGTCGACGGGCATCGCCTCGCTTTCGGCAATACCGTGCTGATGCAGGAGGAAGGCGTACCGTTCCAGGCCCTGCAGGCCGATGCCGACCGCGTCCGCGGGGAAGGTGGCAGCGTGATGTTCCTGTCGGTGGACGGTGCGCCGGCCGGCAGCATTGCCGTCGCGGACCCGATCAAGGCCAGCACGCCGGAGGCCTTGCGCGTGCTGCGCGAAGGCGGCCTGCGCATCGTCATGGCCACGGGCGACGGCGAACGCACGGCGCGTGCCGTCGCGGCCCGCCTCGGCATCGATGAGATCCATGGCGACGTACGGCCGGCCGACAAGGCCGCGCTGGTGGCGCGCCTCAAGCAGGAAGGCCGACACGTGGCGATGGCCGGCGACGGCATCAACGACGCCCCTGCCCTCGCCGCCGCAGACGTCGGCATCGCGATGGGGACCGGCACCGATGTGGCGATGTCGAGCGCGCAGGTCACGCTGGTGAAAGGCGACCTGCGCGGGATCGCACGGGCCAAGGCGCTGTCCGAGGCGGCCTTACGCAACATGCGGCAGAACCTCGCCTTCGCTTTCGCATACAACGCGCTGGGGGTGCCGGTGGCGGCGGGCTTGTTGGGTCTGTTCGGTGGCCCGATGTTGTCGCCGATGCTCGCCGCGCTGGCGATGAGCCTCAGCTCGGCTTCTGTGGTGGGCAACGCCTTGCGCCTGCGACGCGCACGCCTGCCGGGCGACTGAAACGCCTGCGGCCGCCCGAAGGCGGCCGCAGATCAACCAGGTTCCTTACTTGACCTTGGCGTAGGTCGCCTTGAAGGCGACGCCGCTCATGATGCCGCCCGCATGGCACTCGTAGTTGGTGGCGCTGCGGAATTCGTT
>Ga0247823_10000894_pt1 | contig 25137 bp, 30 predicted proteins | sample 13C_PalmiticAcid_2_FD_192426 | JGI IMG/M metagenome (GOLD analysis project Ga0247823, IMG submission 192426) | Soil microbial communities from agricultural site in Penn Yan, New York, United States - 13C_PalmiticAcid_Day30 | ecosystem: Environmental > Terrestrial > Soil > Agricultural land... | reverse complement strand
GACCTCGGAGGTATTCTTTGCCGCAGTCCTTGCAGATCTCGCGGTTGTTGTTGCCGTGCAGCTCGGAGATTTTGTCCTTTTCGACGTGCGTCAGGGGTGGTTCAGAGAGTGGTAAGGGGTCACTTGAAATGGCCTACGGGCAGTATGCCGCTCCTCCTGTGCAGGCCATCGCAGTTTTGGCTGACGAGGTATTTCATCAAGCCCTGGTTCTGCAGCTCGACGAGGGCCATGTGGGTGGCGGTTGGGATGGCCTGCAGCGTGCTCACGGCGGCCGTGGTTCGCTGTCTCCCCTGGGCCTGGAGAGTCCATGCTCCTTCGGGGCCCCTGAAATCGGGGATGCCGGCGGATGTTGAGATGCCTGCTCCCGTGAAAACGATAAAGTGCTTGCTTTGTCTGATGAGATCGGCGAGTTGTTTGGCTTTGAGGCCGAGGTCATCTGAGGCCTCGACCAGCTCCGGCAGCGCTACTTTACCCGTGGTCCAGGCCATAATTATCGATGCTCGGATTTGTTAAAACAAATGTTCCCTCGATTCTGTCAGGTTTAGATCCCGCTGAGAATCGAGCAGGCGCAACTTGTCTGTCGGCTTTGGGTTCATTGGAATGATGGAACGTTGCCACAAATGAGGGGTTGCTGTTGGTTGCCCGTGAATCACCAAAGTTTCTCCAGGCAGCAACGGCGCCAAGGGCAAGGGGTCTCAACTCTCAAAGTGCTCCAACTGGTGCTTGCTCCCACGATCAGAAACGCTGTGCTTCGATTTCCCGTTACTGCTTTCCCCAGAATATGGACGTCTCTCTGCCATCTTTTATGAATTGCGCGACAACAAAGCTGTGCTGAAGTATCTGTCTCCTGCTGGTCAACGGACCATTACCTGACTCATGAACACCATTATTGCCGCTCCAGCGCTTTGGATTTGAACCTCTCTCCAACCTCGAGGCACCATGACCTCGTCAACTTTCCGCCTCGCTCGCCTTCCCAGTCCACCGGCCCCGCTTCCCATTGTCCCGGGCCCCAAACTTGCCCCCTTTACTCCGACTGCTTATGCCGATAATATCGAGTTTGTCGAGTTTCTCGGCAACGAAAACGACAAGGACTCTCTTGTCTGGAAGGTCATGATCGACGGAGCCGGTCCCTTCGCCCTCAAGGTGGTAGGTCATAATCCGTGGCACGCCGATTTGACCGTGGCGTGATCAACTCTGAGCTCTGACTCGGCATGTCCTCCTTAGTTTTACTTTCGCCATTGGCGCTTCCTCCGCAAAAACCAGGGTCTTACAGAGCCCCTCGCCAGCCCGCAGCTCTATGTTGAGTATTTTGACCCTTTCAACTGCGAATGCCGTGCTTACGGCCGACTCAAGGCAGAGCGGCGCGAGGATCTGGCCGTCAAGGCCCACGGCTATCTCTTCCTCACGTCTCAGCAGGACGCCGACTTGGCCTTCCAGGTCACAGGCCGGCGCACCCCGCCTCCCTCCACCGATGCGGACATTCTAGATCATGGCAACAATTTCTGGAACCGGCAGGAGCAGCACCGCGGCCTGCCCGTCCGGGCCATCGTCAAGGACCTCGTCGCCAGGACAAATCCCGATCCGGTGCAGGCCCGGGATATGTGGCCGGACCTGCAAGCCCTCCACTCACTGGGTATATTCGTCATGGACACGCATTGGGACAATTACGAAGGCGGGAAGCTCGTCGACTTCAGCCGTGCCTGGACTATGTACCATCCGGCCCTCGACCAGATTCGTGCCCGCGCGTTCCGCGGTTTGTTGTTGGATGAGCTGCAGAGTCTCCTAGACTACTACTACCTGTTGACAAATAGTTCGTCAGGGGCAATAGCTGTCCCTGAAGATCTTGAGGCCCTCTGCTCGGGAGACCTTGACCGGTACCAGAACTTTCCAGGGGACTACGACTGGTTCAAATATGACAAGGACGCCGACGTGGCAAAAGCGGACGGGGGCTCGATCTCGGGCCCGACGACCTGTCCGTCTCTTGGCGACCAGCAGTGTCTAGCAGTGCCTCCACGTACAGGCTCCGTGACTGAGGATGATTCTACAAGATCGTCCCGAACTGGGTGAGAACTGTCCGCCGGCGCAGTGGAAGGGACCGGAGGCCGGTGATAGGGGCATGGGGTGTAATTAATTACATCAGGACCAGTCGGCTCAGTGGCAACTGCTCAATGGTTTTCGAAGCTTTCAAGCAAAAGAAAAATGGCAAACTGCCCGGCAAAGCCTTGCGACGATCGGTTCAGAGGCGCTGTGGCGCGGACCAGCGCCACTCCAGTGACTGGTCGTCCGTCTCAGCCTTCGGACTTGCCTGGCGAGAACGGGATAGTTAGGGCGAACTTCAGCTCCCGATTTTCAGCAAGAAATCTATGACCCGCCAAACATTTTATCGGGCCCAGGGCACGGAAAATGCGTTTAGAACCCATACTGATCGTGCCCGCTACAACCCTTGTCGCTGGGTTCGCGGGCATTCTGACGCTGTATTTGCAACCAGCACGGTGTTGCGCCGTCCTCCGCGTGGCCCGGCGGTGCTTCGGGATTAATATCGCATCCGAATGTATCGGATCCTGGCTGGCTCTGCTCGCTCGCCACCAGTACAAGCCGTTGCCATGCTGTGTGGCAGCAGCGGCGACGGCCGGGACATCGCAGCCAGGTGTGGAGTCAGAATCGTCGTCGCCAACGCACGCCTGTGATGCCATCCGGCTCCTGCGCGTGGTCTCAGCCGACGATGTCCACGGCGTTGAGTGCTCCCTCTCGCTGCGATGCCACTTCGAGGGGAGAAAGAATGACGATGACGGCGACAAGAACGACAACGACACGACCCCTGTCGCGGAGTGCGAGCCATACTACTGTCTCTCATACACGTGGGGGGAGCCGTTCGAGGGGGACGTCTTCTACAAGAACCACCGCAGCTTTTTCGAGAGCAGATTTGCCCGCACAGGCATCCCGAGTCTGTTTGCCAGGCTGGCCGAGTTTGTGAGGGCCTTTCTCCGCCCGAGCCGCTACTTCCTCATCCTCGACGACCGCATAGTCCCCGTGGAACCCAACCTCTGGAGCGCGTTCCTCCACCTCGCGAGCACGGGCGACAAGGAGCTCCAGGCCATCTGGATCGACGCCGTCTGCATCAACCAGCTGGACACAGACGAGAAGGACACCCAGGTGGCCGCCATGCACCGAATCTACCGCAGCTGCGCGGGAGTCTCAGCCTGGCTCGGCCCTGAGGACCCTGCGCGGGAGAACCTCGACCGCGTCGTGGCCATGGCGGCCGCGCTCCGCGAACCTATGGCCAACGTGCCCGGTTTTTCATCCGAGATTCTCGATGAGCCTGCGGCTATGGCGGCGCTCGCTCAATTTGGCTTCGAGGACTGGTTCCAGGTCAGCGTGCTTCTGCGGCGCAACTACTTCTTCCGGATGTGGATCTTTCAGGAGATCATCAGCGCACCCGATATCACCCTCTCGTGTGGCACAATCAAGTTCTCCTGGGACGACCTCTGCCACTTGTCTCGCGGCTTGAACAACTACGGCAACGACGCCCTCTCCAGGGATCCGAGGCTGGGGAGCTGGGCGGGCAAGAGCGCCAATGTCGCCGTGATGAACCACTACCGCGCATTGTACCGGGGCACGGGGTTGCGGAGACAGTTTGGGCCATTGATCTTGAGCCACAGCCGAAGCGAGTACCGGTGTGGCAACGCCCGCGACATGCTGTACGCACATGTGGGCGTGTGCGCGTACGACGGAATCAAACCCCAGTACAAAAGCTCGGTGGTGCAGGTGTACACTGAGTTCTGGTTTGGCGTCCTCAAACGCCTCCCGACCGGCATCAGCTTCCTCACCGCGGTGGAGGACCGGTCCACCGTCCGGCCCCTTTCCCGGTGGTGCTGGAAATGGCTCCTGTTTCCCTGGCCACGATCCGAGAAGGAACTACTCGAGGACGAAACCACCCTGCCGTCCTGGGTCCCCAACTTCCACAAGCCTCTTGAGCCCATGAGTCTCACGCTGCACTACGGAAGCGGCACGTTCAACGCCACTCGTGGCTTCGGCGACGACGACGAGAATGACGACGACGACCAGGGCACGGCGGCTGACAGTAAGTTCGTGGCGCGGCACATCGCCCTCGACCCGCACCTCAACGCCATCACTCTGAAGGGATACTACGTCGACACAATTCGGGCCTCAGGCGAGAGCGGCGCCGAAATCTGGGAAATAAACGACATTAGCCGCCTCCTTACCCTTCTTCTCGAGACACTACAGGAGCCAACGGCCGAGCGCCGGCCCTACGGCTGCACCCGCGGCGTCTTCGAGGCCTACTGGCACTGCATGGCTGTCCAGGCCGACGTGGGCAACGACGGCGACTGGCCCCCTGCCCCCTCGCGCCGAGCCGACTGCCGGGACTGGCTGCGACACACGCTCGCTCTGAGCCTGAATGCGACACGGTTCGCCGGTGTCGTCCTCGCCTGGCCACCCGCCCTCCGCCGCATCTCGGCCCTACCCAACTGGCGGCTCTCGCCTAACTATGCCGCCTTCAGCCGCCTCCGCGCCCACCTTGACGCGGAGGCCCGGTTGGGCAGGCTGCCGCCAGAGGAGGTGGCCGACTGCCTGGTTCCTTTGCCCGGCGAGGTGGATCGCCACTTGTACCATTATACTAACCGCATGCGCCGCCGCCTGCGTGTCCTCCGCGGGGACGCAGTCGGCGACGAGACCCCGCTCCTTGACGTCGAGGAAGACGCCGACAACGGCGGCGCCGACCTCGGATATGGGGACGTAGTCGATGCAAGTGTCTTTGGCGACGTATCGCTGAAAAAGCGACGGCTGTTCGCAACCAGAGGAGGATATCTTGGGAAAGGGACCCAAGCGCTCCGTGAGGGTGATGAGATCTGGCTGTTGAAGGGAGCTGAGGTGCCTTTCATCCTCCGCAAGGTGGAGGGCACAGACCGGCACCGTCTCGTTGGACATGCCTACGTACACGGCATCATGTACGGAGAGATAGCGGAGAAGCTGACGCAAGGAGTTCTGCGGACCGTAGTTCTAGAATAGGTGGCCTGCGAGATCCCAGCGTTTGAGGAAGCGTTCCGCTTAAGCCGCTTGCTGAGACATGGGACAAGCACATGAAGGGGCCTTTGATGACCATGTTAGTGTAGTGATACGGCAATATCATCAATTTGTCCCTGAGGTCCGGCTTGCACATGCACCACAAATTGTATGAGTTACTCCCAATGCCTCGAAGCAACAAGACCCCGACTGCCCTCGTCAGTTACATTGCCACAGCACCGCATCACTTGCCTGGGGCGGCCCAGATGCCCTGCAAGTTGCCCTCGGTGTCGATGAAACGTGCAAAGTATCCCATGCTGCCCCCGGCAATGGCAGTCTTCGGCCTGGAGTGTCCCAGCAAGTCAGTTCCGCGAACCCAGTCTCATCATGATTTCAAGAACACGTACACATGCACCCGCCCCCCGGAATCCTCAACCTTCTTGAGCGTCTCCTCGATGCCAGCAACATAGAACGACGTCAAAACGCTCGTCTTTGCAGGGTTGGCAGCATCCGCCACCGCCGCGACGCCCTCGGGCTTGCTCATCTTGACAAAGGCGCCGCTCAGCTTGGCGCTCTTGAACATGTGCACGGCATCGGTGCCCTCCATGGCGCCCGGCAACGCAGGGGTGGAAGCCGGGTCGGCGGACTCCCAGCCTAGCACGGTGGTATAGAATGAGACGACACGGGCGAGGTCGGTGCAGGGCACTTCGAGCCAGCAGAGCTCGCCGATGGCAGGGAATTCGTCCTGGAGGGCGTCGGATGACTGTCAGCTCTAGGTGCGAGGCGCCGAGGCCGAGAGTGAAAGTTGGATTAAACTTACTTTGCACTCGTCAGAAGCCATGATTTTGGGTGAGATGTCCAGTTGAGTGTTGGGTCAGGCTTCAGGTAGTCAAAGAAGTTCTTGATGAGCAACGAGCAGCGGGAGAAAAGTCGAGATGAAGACAAGGTTCTTATAGACGCGCTCACTGCCAGCCGCCGCACTTTCCCTCCCCCTTCCCTCTAACTAAACCATGCCGGCCATTGCAGCGCTCGGGCCATGGAATATTGGGAAAGATAGTGCCTTAATCATATTGGTCCGTCTCCTGATGGCTGCCTACGGGTGGCTTGCACCTGACTTCGTGTTTGGTTCGTGGCAGCGGGAAAATCCGACGTGGCAAGTTTGATTAGTGATCTCAGGGATGTGCTCGGCCACCACGCGTCGTTGACCACCACTGCTTGCGAAGCGCGACGCATGCCGCCCCCTGGCAGCCACAACCTCAAGTGTCAGACACGGGCTGATTCAATGCCGTTGAAAACGTTGAGCGCTGGGCTGGTCATTTCCAGAAGGAAGTCTGCATCTCGAACTCTCGGACAAGGTTCGCACGCCCTCCCCGGCAACCCGGTGGTCTTGATCCCAGTTCGTTAAGGTACTCTCTCTCGAAAAGCATCACAATGACGCAAGTCCAAATGCTATCCTTCCGCTACTTCCCTGGCATCCTTGCTGAGTTTCCTCAAGTGCTTCCCCTTTCACCTAAGCATACAATTTGATGTCCCCCTTCTTTCCATCAGCTACGTCCCTTAACAGCAGTCACACCCCGCCGACGACTCCCTCCAACTCCGTGCTGGCACGAGAAACACCTCAGAGATAAACCTCAGCGGTTCCAGCCACAAAAATGAGGGTCGATAACAGCCGATGGTCGAGTGCTGGGTTCGCTACGCCTCGGAGTTAACGTAGTGTTACAATTGAAGTTGAAGTGGAAAGTGTCCATTACTATCCACTAACTCACCTCTGACGACCCCATCTTCGGGCCCCGGCGCGAATAGTGCCTTCGTCTTCGCCGCGTATATGGGGGCGGTTCCCAAAAAGTTAATCTGGAGCATGGCGTACTCGGCCGAGGTCATCCACCTCAGGTGTTTCACGTACAGCCAGACGTGTTTGGGATGGGACCGCAGAATGAGCTCCATGAAATCGATGTGGGCTTTGCGACAAACGTTGGTGTCGAAACTTTGGCTCAACGCGGAGATGAGCGCTGCACGCTGGTACAATCTCCACGATCGCTCCAAGTCTTCCATAAATGTCTCCTTGGTTCCTCCTTTGACGTGACCGAGGCCATCAGCAGTTTGAATATGGTAACAACAGGCAGTCAAAGGATTCGCTTACTTAGTGTGGAATAGATTTTGAAGAGAGACGACTCTTCCAAATTCATCAGTCCTTCGGAGGCTTTGAACATGTCCAGCCAGATATCATCCAGCGACCTGACATGGCACTCCTGCCTTGCCTCCTCATTGTCGTGCCAAACAGGTGTTTTGTCGGATCCCAGATCTCGCAGGACCACGGACAACTTCTCCAGGCAAATAAGCCGGCTGGTCCTGGCGCCATGCTCGCCGACACCGAGGGTCTTGAACCCGTACGAGCCCGTCGTCAGATATGCCTCGAGAGCCCGTGTAAAAGGCGCCTCGGAGCGGAAGACGATGCTCTTGCAGTGGAGGACGTTGTCAAGGAAGATGGAGTTGATGATGTCAACGTGCTTCCGCTTGATGGGCCAGAAAAGAAATTCGAATTTGTCACTGCCCCGCCGCTGGCCCGTCTCTCCCGGTGCCAGCTCCAGCCGGCTGTTGACGACCCTGACCTGCGAGCTCATGGCCTTGGCAACCGGCAGATCGGCCAGGATGGATTTGGCCTTCTCGGGGTTCGGAAGTTGTACCGCAGCCGCCTTGAGGAACGTTTGTCGAGCATCCCTTATCCGTGGGTTGCCATCATCAAACGCTTGGGGCAGCACGAAGCTGCGGAGCACAATGATTAGCCGCGCAGACACGGGGCCAAACTCGTGGAAGCACAGGTACGTGGCTCCGATGTACTCTCCGGTAACGACCGAGGTTGTTTCATGGATCGGCCCCTCGAAGACGTTGTAGCACTGGTCAGTGAGGATGAATTCATCGTCTGCCTTGCTGGGTGTGCAGAACGCCATGTAGGATCCCTGTACATGGTGGGTAAACATGGCCGCATCGGCGGGGAACATGGCTTCCGGCAGCTTCGTCATCCACTCCCCCTCAGGGTCCATCTCGAGGTCCAGGATGGCGCGAAGATTGTGCAGCCAGACGTCTCTCGGGCTCTTGAAGTGCTTTTCCGCCATGTAGGCGCGAAGAAGGTTCTTGTCCTCGGCTCGGTAGCCAGACAGATCCTTGGAGGCGTATTTCCCGTAAAAGCCCGGGCCTCGATACTTCATGATGAACAAGAACTTGCGCAGACGGTCTCTCTCCAATCGGGTGAGGGCTATTCCTGGCTCCCCGTTCTCGTGCGCCTTCCTGACTTTCTGGAGGATCTCGGCAGTGCGCGACTCGAGCTTGCAGAGTTCGGCTTCAACGCTCTTCTTGCTGTTGATGGCATCAGCAGCGTCGTTGTACATGTCCACTTGGCCAAACCATCGCGACACGAGTGTCTCGCGCAGCTGGGGCTTCTCTGATGCGAGGTCCACGATGTTGAGAACATTGTCGTTCCTTTTCATGGGCTTTTCTTGGCCGGCGCCGTTCCGTTTCCGGGTTTCATTCCTCTTCCTGGAGGGCTTGTATTGGTGAGAGAAGTTGCGGAGGATAAACTGGGGAATGTAGTGCTGGTATTGCTCGTGGGGTTGCATGATGAATCGTTTAAGTTGCGCAAGACCGCCTAGACTTCAAGGTAACGAAACTGAAGACAGGGAGAGACACAGCAGACGCTGAAATGGTCAATATTTTGAAAGGTTGATGATAACAATGCCCCCGCATTTCCGTTCTTTTCTGCTTCTTTCGGAGGCAGACGCTGCTGCCAGTTTACCCCGCATGAAAGTGCATAATCATCAACCAACGGCCAGTCGAGCATGTAACGTGTGCGGCGATGGCGCCGCGAGGCTGTAGCTTTCGCTCTGAGCCTGTAATAAGCTTTCCAACTCAAGACTCCAACTACCTTACCGTCTAGGTACTTTGTCTTGAACAGCATCACAATGACGCAGGTCCAAAATGCAATCGTTCCGCTACTCCCCTCAAATCCTTGTAGTATCTAGTAAGCATCAGTGGTATGATAGGTAGGTACAGAGGATCCAATCACTATTACCGCTAGCCGCATGTGTTCCATCTTCTGGCCATTGTCCTGTATGTGCGACGCCTATCTGTACACATCTTACGCCTCAGTCACCATGAGCCTGCCCGCTCAAACCTTGCACGACTATGCCCCTGAAGAAGTGGACATGCTGTGCATCCCCTGACCGTCGCAAGGAATAGGCTGACTTCGATAGGCGGTTTGCAGTATTTCTCATCACACGAAGCCGGCACCGTTGGAGAGCGTACGCTCACAAATTTTGGAAGAATGAAGGGTCAAACTGCGGCTAGCATCATGCCCCTTCATTTAGGCCGCGACCGTTTCCACCCATCGATCAATGTTAGATTATTGAAGGATGTCCCATGTGACCACCTAGCGCAAAGATTTGTGCCCCTCGCAGGAGGGTCGCTGCTCTTTCGCTGTCCGCATCGAGGGCATCATTCTCGTCCAGATCCGACCCTGGTGACTCGGAGTCGGAGTCGGCGATTTGCTCATCTTGGGGAATCCCGAGGGTTTGGCTGCGCTCTGACACCGAGTCCGATCTGGGGTGGTAGCAGTCGTTTCCAAGGTAGCGAAGGATGTGGGCTGCCCATAATATCCGCATTGTTGCCATTTCGGTCCCGGGACCTATTGGGGGCGGGTGCGTGTTGTCTACCATTTTCGGTGCCATCGATGCACGAGAACCTACAGAGTTTCGTGATGTGCCGACCGCGAGTACTTCTAGAATATTTTTGACGCGGGGCTCGTGGTTAAACTTAACAAGAGGATATTGCTTGTGTCAGACCTGTAGAGGCTATAGGACTGTGTAGGACAAACGATTGCTTGCCTTTGGATCAGCAGCTTTCGATATGTAGTATGCTGGCCTATCCTGCGGCGGCAATACAATGGAAGTGTTGGATTCCTAGAATAAGATCGCGCGATGCCGATTGCGTGGCTGTCAGGTTGGGTGGTGCACTGGGCATGGTTCAAAGTTGTGCTGTTGAAGCCGGGCTAACTGCATCTTCATACCCCGCTTCCAGGCGCGAATCGGGTGAGCCCAACGTTTGTCGGCAGGAGGCACATCCCGTGCGTGTAGTATTGGTTGGCCATATCTTACACATTGGGCACCTCTTCCAACCGAGGAGGAATTGCGCGAGTATATACTACCGAAACTCGATGGCTATCCACGGTGTCGGCTACACAGTGTACGAGGGGGAGCCTTTCGAAATGCCTCCGCCCTGGAACGCTGGGCTACTTCGACGACGGCCCTAGCTAGTACCTGATACTCCATCTCACCGATACCGCCACCGTGTTGCGTTAGGCTACACGCCGGGGGCATAGGGTCGAGGCGGACAATCCGTACCGTCTACGACAGACTCTCTCCTTAGCAACTCCAACACCAGCGAGGCCGGCCCAGTATACCCTGGTAAGGTCTCACAGCCTTGGTGAGCGCCTCGTCAATCTCAACTATCAACAGGCTTTCCAGGTCACAACTCACGACTCCAGCGGAGTCCAGTCGACCCTCTAATTCCAGTCACCACCTGCAGCCAGTCGGCGCGCCGCTAATTCATTCAAGCCAATGTCTATGTGGCTGATACGCGCAGGCGTCTAAGATGAAGTTACCTATCCAGTGGAAGCTCTAGAGGGTGCGGGAGCGCAGCTTGTGTAAGTGGAGGTGCCTTCTCGGTTCGCTGTGATCCATGCATCTTGTGGAAGGCGCGCGTCCATGGCCCACATTTGCTGCCTGCAAGTGTGGATCCTCGGGACTTCTTAAGTTCTATCTGGCATGGTTGGATGCATGGATCTTTTGTTTTGCGAAAATCCAGATCTCCTCGAGACCCCCTAATTGAATTCACGGATTTCAAAAACTTCTCCCCACCATCGTGATCAAGGGAGAAGAAGTCACAGAGTCTCGTTTTTACTATTCGTTTGGAGCTGCTATTTCTGTGTTGTTTCGACGCTGGGTGCAGGCCGGCGCCATGTTTGGCTGGCTGTTTGCCTGTCTCCGCCTCCTGCGGCGCCTCGTCTGGTGGAGCTTCCTGATAACGCTGCCCTTCCACCTGATTCCCTTCCTCAATGGCTTGATCGAAGGCGTCTTCCTCTCCAACTTGGTCACCGAGACCTACTTCGCATCTCTGGCCAACTTTGCGTCCAATGTCGAGAACGCGCGAAGTATGGACTGGTTCTCGGTGCCCGGCGCCCCGGGGATCCACGATGTCGCCATGGCGCCCTTCCACGTCGTCCAGCTGTGGGATCCCCAGAGCTGGTGGGAGAAACTCGGCCTCTGGCGTTTCGACGTGGACGTCACTGACGACGCCGCCATGGACGCCATTCCCATCGACTCGTTTGCCAGCCTCGAGGTGCTGTACCGCAAAGCACCGAGGCACGGCCAGAGCCAGCCGTGGCACCACTTTGTCTACGCTTCTCCCGGCATCATTCACATAGAGGGTCTGTGGTTTGATGAATGGGACAGTGCATTCAATGAGCTTCTACAGTATCATTACGCCAACCCACCGCCGACGGGCGCCAAGTTTCACTACTTGTCCTGCCCGGGAAGCTTTCTCGGCGATATCTGGTCGACACGGGGACCGGCGCTGTTGCATTTCACCACGGAGTCGCCAGAGCTATTCGATGACTTTGATGAACCAGAGGAGAGGGAGCAGATCCCAGGTTACCTCCCCGTGACCGTCCGCATTATAGAGTTCCCTTTGACGGACCGCGAGAAACTTGGTCTGCCGCCGGGCCAATTCCCCAGCCCTTTCAACCAGCTGCGCAGCGTCACGTCGCACCGGCACATGTGGCAAGTCTATCGGCCGTTCAGCAAGGTGGCCCAGTTCATGGAACGCCTCGACGACAGGTGCAACGAAGCCGAGAAGACGTATGCGCAGACGTACGGTCGGCTCTTTCGGTTGGAGACTTGGATCCGAAACAAGCTTGGCCTTGAGGATTCGCTCTGGCCCGCTGTTGCCCGCGTCCCCGCGATTGCCATATCTTCTGCGGCAACACAAGCTCTGAGGGGAGTCTGGGGCCTTGTCAACGCACTGAGCACGCACCTGCGCAGGCGGTACTGGGGCAAGAACAAGGCCGAAGAAATACTCGAGTGGATGGAGTCAAGGACCGAGGAGAATCAGGAGGACGAAAAATACCAAGCCGACAACATGATGGCCTATGCGCTGAAAGCCTTCACGGAGTCTCTGCCGATCGATTTGAACGCAATCGCCAAGGACAACCCGGTGGTGCAGGGGGCGCTAGACAACATGCGGGAATTGGTGCAGCGCAAACCGGTTCCTGCGGGGGACGGCGAGGAGGAGGATGCACGGCAGGGCAGACCGGTGCGTGGTCTCTGGAAAACGTCCTTCCACGAGGCGGCATTGGCCTTAGAGGAGGACAACGCCGAGGAGTTAGAGGAGATGAGGAAGTCCAACCTCGGGGACAGCGAGGTGATCGACAAGATATGGGACATGGTGCAGAGGAAGAAGGCGAAAGACGGCAAGAAGAAAGAGTAGTAAGGGATAGGAACGTCAGTGTAGGTAGTTTAAGCTCAACTGTACATAAGTTACTTGGCGCAAGTCTCCTTTGCTGGCCGCTTCTTCTCCCGGCTTCCTAACTCCCCGTCGCCAACCGGCTCGATCTGGATCGATTGTCCGCACCTATCGACGATTGCAGTATACAATGCCCAGAGGGTGCGCCCAAGGTAAGTAGGTATTTGAATACAGCGAATGTATATACTGGCTGAAATGTTGCAAAATGAAGTATGAACACGAATCTCGGCCTGGGAAGGTGGGGATGTAACTACCCCTGATGCCTTGAACCCCTGGCTGCACCTCTTCACCCCTTTAACCTCATCACCACGATCACCAACGTCCCCACTTCCACTCTAGCACCAGGCTGCCTCCAAAGACAGCTCAACCTACGCTTGCTTACAGGCACTGCGAGTACCAGTTGTTCTGGAAGCTGCACGACGAGCCGGACTGGCAGCAGGTCGGGCCGGTCCACTATTGTCACCTCGTCAGTCACCCATCCCATAGAACCAGAATCAGAGCAAAGAAGAAAAGAGAACATACTCCAGACCCTCCACACTGTCCCCACTTAGCCGAGCACTATTTCAGTCCGTTAGCACCCCTCCACAGAGCGACAAGACCATTTTCCAGGGAAGAGACTCACCGATCCCGAGCCCGAGCCCGACGAGCTGGTGCTCGTCGCCGCCTTAGCCGTCGTCGTGGTAGTAGTCGGCTTCACCACCGCCGTGGTCGTCGGCGAGCCACCACCACCGCTGCTGCTGCCGCCATCACTGACGGTAATATCCGACGAGCCGCTCGAGAAGTACCCCTCGGTCGCGACAATCTGGTAGTCGTGCGAGCCCAGCTTCAGGCCCAGCGCGGCCCACGCGTTGAAGTGCGCGGCCGTGTTGACGGAGCCGGACGAGCGCTTGTTCTGCCGCACGGACCAGTACTGCTGGAAGGTGGACGTGCCCTCGATCGACGGCTGGTTGGTGCGCGTCGTCTGGTAGATGTCGTAGACGGAGCCGTCGGCCGTGACGCTGCCGAGCTTGGTCGCGCCCGTGGACGGGTTGTACGTGCCGAAGTTCTCGACGATGTAGTATTCGATGAGCGGGTTCTTGGTCCAGCCGTAGACGGAGAGGTACGAGTTGCCGTTGGGGCTGTAGGTGCCCGAGTAGTTGATCGTGCTAGAAAATAGGGGGAGTCAGTAAATCACGAGGCTGGAGAGGAGGGAGGATGTGGTGAGGAGACGTACCGGGCAGCGCCGGGGTTCCAGCCCTTGCCGCCGACAAAGTTGCCGTTGTTCCCGGACCACGTCACGCTGTACTCGCCCGCCGCCTTGTTGGTGTAGCTGACGGCTCCGGCGCCGTCGGTCCAGAACGAGTAGTAGAAGCCGTTGTTGGTGCCCGTCGAGCTGCTGGTCAGCGCCTGGCGCTTGGACATGCCCGGCATCTCACCGGGGGCGGCGACAGCGGCGGTGGCCGCCGAGGCGGCGAAAAAAAGAGAGGAGAAGGCAACCATTGTGGCAGCTGGGTGTGGCTGAGATTGGGTTGAAGGAGGTGGTCTGGTTGTTAGAGTGGATGGTGAACCCTTGGATGCAAATTCAAGTTCCTGAGGAAGACTCTGCAATCTTATATGCACAACCTCCGTCTTCCATTGCTTCTGGGGCCGAGCTGCCCTCCGCTCCTCTGATCCCAGTCACCGTGACTAGGTGCCCTTGCTCTCGACTCCCGAGTTCCTCATCCGTGTCAAAGCTCTGTCTCTCAATGTCTAGCTGCTTTCCAAGTGCAACCCTGTTCAGGCCCTACCCCAGCGTCCCACATACGCACCCCACCTTTGCCGCCCGCCTGACAAGCTTTCTCGGCGCGGCAATGCCGATCTGGGGTTGCCATTTTTGGAAGTGCCCAGTCTCGCCAACCCGACGCCCCCATGGTCCCCCAAGACCCAGGCAAGCAAGACAGTACCGTAGAGCGGCAGAGGTAGATACCCCGTGGTACTCCGTCCATTTGTTGGCTCTGATGGCAGTCTTGGATATTCAGCATGGTAATTTTTGTGACAGCACAGGTGATGCCGTCCCTGCGGACGCGCACACGCTTTCTCCCTACCACACGAACCCCCGATTTCCCCACACTGCAGCTGAGGTCAACAACCCCAGGGGAACCATGGGGAATCCTGGGCGGGCCAGGGCCTCCGGAGCACACACCCCTGGATGCCTGCATGGCGTCGTCAGCGCCACGGCCTCGGTTCAGACGAGCCGGGCCCGCGTCGCTCTTGGCCTGGTGAATGGCTCGAGAGTGGCTGAGTGGTAACCGGGCCATGCATCTTCTCGGCAAATATCAGGGGCCTGCCAGCCTTGCCGAAACACTGCCATCTCGCCAAGGGATCGAACTACCGATTCAACCGCCGGCTAAACTCCATCATTGCGACCCCAGCGCTCGCAACACCTGCACTGAAGGTGTGTTCGTTTTGTCTGTTTGTACCAATGTACCGTTGGGCAGCTAACGGCTTGTGGCCACTTTCAGTGTGTTCCGTCCCTGGCCTGGATCGGGAAAGTCGCTCCGAGAAACAGGGAAAGGGTGGAAGCAGAAGGTTCTAGAGCGTGGATAGTCTCCAACGCTTCCATGAGGGGGAGTTAGTGCTGTGCTTGCGAGAACGCGACAGCCAAGCAGTGTGAGGACGAGGAACGTGGTATCGAATCTTGCCCAGCCTTCGCACCTCACGGTCGGGAAGAGCCAAGGGCTCGGCGATTGCAGCCAAGACGGCATTCGTGATTGCCAAGTATCTGAGAGACAGCCAAGGGTACGGGATCCGCAATGAACTCGGGAAGGGTGGCGGCTGCTTGTTTGCACACCCGCAGGTTGTGACTCTTGGGACAAACCGGCCTGCCTACCTCGGCAGGGTGTAGTGCTGCATTCCGCTTACTTTAGGCTATATATTATCCAGCTTCGGAAACCGGGATTCTGGTCATGTCGACCTGGAGGTGTCCCCGCACAAAGACGACGTTTGAGCCCCATCTCGGGAGCATCCGAAGCCATGCAGGGCCGCCCGATCGAGAGACCCCTGGCCCGGGAGAAAGAAGCTAGTTTTACACCAACATTTTGTGTCCAGTGCGCGATACTTCACTGGAAACACAGGACCGATGGGCCCGCTAGCTCATCAGTTTGAAACCACCCGACCCAGGACTTGGTTTTATCCTAACAGCCGCAGAGCCTCAGCGCGTCCTGACGCGTCAGCATGCCCTTCCCCCGTCAGTAACCCAAAAAAAGATTCGGGTGAACAACATGACGAAGAGAGCACACGGGGGTACAAAGGGGGCAAAAAAAGAAGCTTGCAGCTAATTACACGGGCAAGAAAATGGTCAAGAGGGGGATCAGAGATCCCCTGGCCAACCCCTCGCATACCTAACTTGCAACGTTAGGAGACTCCCTAGCAGGGCGATTCGCCAACGCAATGAAATTACCAGACAGGAAGGTGCGGCTAGTCTCTACGATGGGCTCTTTGTTGCGCGCTACAGTCACACGCCGGGCTCTCTCAAGAGGTACTTCTGTCACGCCCGGCTCTGCTTCCTCTACCCGCCGCTTCGCTTGCTCGTCAGAACTTGTCTCCCCATCACCAATTTCAATGGTACACTCTGTCGGCTTGCGTAGACAGCGAGCCCTGCTAGGGATGGCCCCCAACCACTCGTATGTCAGAGTGATCGTGGTGTAGACTGGACGGTGTCGGAAAATGCCGGCAGATCCGGCAAGGTGAGATGCAGCAAGAGATGACGTTCGTCCCATGCGTCGGGCTCGCCGTGCCAGACATGTCTAGATGGTTGGGCACATTGTCATAAAAGTGCTGAATGCCTCCGCGGGCAACGCGGGCAAGCTCAGTACGGATCCGTACTTCAAGTTACCCGTGACAACGGACATCTAACACTCCGCCAAAGGAGTTTCTCGAGTTTATGCGCAAGGCCCGGATGCAGAGCGCGAACGGGTGAGCTAACTGCCTATCTGCCCTGATGGCGGCTTCTGTTGCTACCCGTAGCTTGCAAAGGTGCGCTGCTGTCGATGCTCAGCTTTCAACTAGGTACCTAGGTACCTTTGCAAGCGAGACCAGCTTAAGCTTCAGCAACTACTTAACCCGCCCAGATTTGATAGACTCTCCCGGCAACTTGGATACCTCAGCATATATTGCTCCGCGGTGTTATTGGGTTGTCGGCTGGGAGGTTCGCAGTCATCGCAGTGATGATTCTGGCAGAAGCTGTGCCGATACATACCAGGCATCACTGAACTTGCGTCCGGGCTCAGCCAGTTTTACTCAAGGCTCTCAATCGGCTTTTATCTTATTGGTGGGAGTTGTCAGGGGAGGAACTACACAAGCGGGGCAGAGCCACCAGCAGCCAACTCAATGGACTGAAGCCAGCGAGTAGAAGGCGGGAGAGCGAAGTGCTCAGATACATGGCGGCTAGGGATGGGTTTTAAAGTGCCAGCTGAGCTGCAACATCATCGTTAGATTTGTCGTGTCTCTTGAAACGGAAAGATGCCAAGGGGAAAGAAGTTCAGGGTGCCGGACGCACTTGTTGGATGCCGTGGGTTGGATGCCGTGGTAAAGGTTGAGTCCTTGTCCAAAAGGGCAATGAGCGAGAGTTCGAGCTTCTTTGCACTACACCATCTTTGCTTTGGCAGTGTCAGACAATGGCGAGGCTGCACTTCCTGTCCATCACGTCGTAATTCTCATCATACTCTCAGCTTGTACGTTTCCACGAGGGCCCGAGAACGGATTGACTTACAACAATCGCGGCACCAGATCGTCTCATGACAACTCCCTGGGGCTGCCTACGGTGTAATATGAGCGCACACGGCGTCACCGCAGAGGGGTCTGATGTACTAGTAGTCTCTGTGTCCGGCCGTGGCGACGTGTGGGAAAAGGTCGCCGCTGTGGGTACCGTAGTGACTTCTCAATACTCGATAGGTCAGAAAAAGAACCTCTGCGACGAAATCACTTGTTCTGACCGGCCTCGGATATACCACTAGCAACGGCCAAATGTCTCATCGACGCCGCTGTCGTCTTCTATCGTCGAGGAAACAGTTGTTTGGCCGCAAAACCATTTGTTCCACGACCAGTGGCCATTGCGTTTTCGTTTGCAGCTGTTCCACGTTCAATGATACTTGGTGTGAAACTAAACAACGCCGGTGCCCGCGGCACCTGAGGGAACTTGCTGTGCCGTGAGCCGTCAGAACACGTTCTTTACCAACCGGCGGGACATATTGCTGTTCCCTGCGACAGCAACTTTGTAATCTTGAGATGTTCAGGTCCGAGTTATGGTCCGAGTCCTTGGCTTTTTGATTCTAGATGTCGCGGTCCGCGGATCTGAGTCAGCGAGACTCGGCGAAGGACTTTGGGGATGACTGACGGCCTCATCCCTGCTTATGACAACTGCTACGCTGGATGGACGAACAACAGGCTCCCAGTTTGGAGTCACGGTATAGATGTAGACATCAGGTCAGGTCTTGTTGCCCACTGCCCTGTTTCTTCCTGATAACAACGGCCATCAACAAGTCAGTTGTCAACCGTCAAGACTCCTCTGTCTGTCAACAAAAAGTTGAGCTCTCACCATCCATTTCACTTTCACCCAACCAAAACCCACGTCTCGCACAACCGCCCCTCACGCCAACCACCAGAGCCCCCAGCAGTACTTGACGACAAAGAAAAGAATCGAAAAAAAAAAAAATGCAAATCACCCTCCGCCCCGCCGGTGCTGGTTGGGTTTGCTAAGTGGGTGTTTGTGCCGGAGGGGGGCGGGGGTGCCGGGGATTTTGGCTGTTGGGGTTGACTTACCTGAGTGTTATCCACACAGCGGACAACCCAGAAGCCTTGGCTCCAGGCAGAACCGCGCCAATATCCAATTTCCGGCCATTAATACACAAGTTCAACGCATCCCTCGCCCCTTTCAAAAGTTCACGCTGCGTCTTGTCCCTTTTGCCTTTCCACGCTTTATCTCGCTCTCTCCCAAGCACACACGCCCGACATGGCGACCCTTGACAAGCTCGCCACCGAGCTCATCAGCCACATCCTCGAATATCTCGAGCCGGCCTCCATCCACTCTGTCGCACTCGTCTCGAGGCGGCTCGCGGGCATCGCCACGGAGGAACTCCGCTTCTGTCGCAAGTACCGCGCCGTCTCGGACCAGCAGCCCACGACCGTGCCGTCCCTGCTCCGCGACATCCTCCAGGGGAACACCCGCGCGGCCAGCCGCGTGCGGAGCATTGAGATCTACGGAACCCGTCTTGCCTGGGACCACTGGAACGACGCTGACGTGTATCATCTCGCGTTTCCGGAGGGGCACGATGCACCGGCTGCGGATGCACATGCTCAGGGCTGCTATGGGCAAGGGTTCTTTAGTGAGACGGAGCTTGAGAGGTTCTATCATTTGATGGTGGACGACCTGAGCATGGCTTCGGAAGCGGCTGAGACATGGCGGGCCCGCATCGCAGAGGGGAATGATGCCGCACTGAAGGTACTGCTGATTGCCTTGTGCCCGCGGCTGAGGGCCGTGAGGTTTGTGCAGAACGCATACCTGAAAGATTATCTGGCTGTCAACGAGGACGATAGGTGAGTTGCAGGAAAGATCGCAGCATCAACCGCTTTCCTACTCCCCGCTGACAAACTTGGAGGTGTCAACCAGAGACTGAGTGGGAAGAGACCCGGTCGCTTTTGGCCTCAGTCACTGCGTCCATCTTTGCAACGGCGGAGGGGAGCTGGCCGCCGGGACTCTTGTCCCTCGAGGACCTCGCGTTGGGGGTCAAATCCAAGTCGGCCTCACAGGCGTCCAACGCTGTAGGCCGCTTCTCGTCGGCAGAGGTTGGAACCACGGTTGCTTCGCATTTCTTCTGCTTGCCAAACTTGGAGAACATCTACATCCACGGTCTGAAACGGGTCTTTGACCAGTTCGAGGACGACGACACCGAGTATTCCTGGGGACCTACAGAAGGGTGTTCTTCCGTCCAACACATTCTCCTGGAAAACCCCGACGAGCCTGAGCTGAGCGCTCTGAACGCCATGTTCTTCTCATCGGGACGGCTGCAAAGCGTCATCTTCCACGGCGGTAGCATCGCCGAGTCTTTCGACCTCGACCAGATCTTCGACAGCTTGAAATTTCCCAGCGACGCACCGCGCCATCCGAGCCTGTCGAGAACACCCCAGACACTCCTGTTCTGTCGCACCGAAGTTCACGGGTATCGGAGTAACATGTATGAGCCCGACTACATCCACGAACCCGTCGGCACCGTGCATGCCGGAGATGTCTGGCGCAGCTTCGAGGCCAACCAGTCTAGGACCTGGGCGTGCGACTGGACGGAGGAGGAAAAACTTCAATATTCTCTCCCGTCTTGCGCGGTCACTGTGTTCAACGGTGAGTTTGAGGCAGAGCATGAGCCCAGGGTTGATCAACTGCTGGCGAGTCTGATTCGGCAGGAGTGGGGCTACTCGTCTGACGAGGACCAGGATGATGAGGACGGGGACGCCGAAGATGGCAACGAAGATGATGTTGGGGAGGGAGATGAACAAGGTGAAGACGAGGGCAAACACGGTGCCGGGGGAGGAGATGAGAAGGGTGAAGTCGAGGGCGAAGACGAGGGCAAAGACGAGGGCAAAGACGAGGGCAAAGAGGAGGGCAAAGACGAGGACGACGAGACGAAAGACGACGACGACCAAGACGAGGGAGACGACAAGATCAAAGACGAGAGAGACGACAATGATGAGGAGAGAAACAACGACAACGATCACCCCCCCAACTTTGACGAGACGTGGCAGCCCGAGCGGCGGGCATTCTACCTGACAAGTCTTGATGGCTATCCGGCAGAGCGGACCTACCGGTGGTGGAGCAAGACCATTGCCGCCGGAAAGAAGTATGGCATCGGCGTGCACACGAGGACCACCAAGCCCCCGAAGGGCAACAGCTGCGAGTTTCATGTCCAATGGCCCGAAGGGGTCTCAGACAACATCCTCGAGACAAGTCCCTGGCACAGGCATCCCTCTGTGCCCAAGGTCTACTTCAAGCCGCACGTTGGTTTTGTCGAGGACTGCGAGCACTGCGGAGACTGTGATGAGTGCTTCAAGTGTTATCCGCCAGAGGTGTGGGCGGCAATCAAGAAGGAAGAGAGCGAGGAGATGCAATGATTCTCACTGTCATCTGAAAGAGGGAATTGGCGTTTTGTCCCTGGTATTCTTTTGCAAGTGGATTGTTGTCTGGGGCTTTTGTTGTTTCCACCCTTTCTTGTATGCTAATTTACCAGCTTGATAATTACCTACCATTTCGTTCTCCAGCTAGCCCGCGTACAGCATATTAGACAACCTTATCGAGCCCTTGCTGACCCCGAGCGCCTTCTGCATCGCACCCCGGTCTACCCATGTATGCAAGAGAGTCTTTGATCAAGTGCTCGACACCAGCTGCCTGGCTATCACAATATATAGCGTGTCTAGCCACTACCACTTCGTATAGTAATTTGTATCTGCCGACCGCATTCAATGGCCACACGGAGTGATAATGCGACTCTGTCTCGTTGATCTTTACGTCTCACCTTCTTCTCGTCCTCATGCTGCCTCTGCCGCTGCCTCTGCTCCTGCCGCTGCCTCTGCCGCTGCCTGTGCCCGTGCCTCTGCCCCTGCCGCTGCCTTATCCTCTGCCTCCCCAGCTAAAGCCGTCTGCTGCGCTGCCGCGCTGCTCGGAATAGCCTCTTCGCCAACGGGACCACCTCCACTGGGCCGCGACACAGCGTCTTGGACCGTCGGAGCCCCTCCTCGTGCAGCGGCTCTTTCCAAGTCCCTCTTTGCCCTCCACTCGGCGATGTCCTCATACCTCCTCCTCCCCCCCGGCCTTTCCCCCGCCTTCCACGCATCATACCAAGCGGCCTTTCGAGCCTCCCTCGCTTCTCTCTCAGCTCTGTTGGCCGCCCACGCCCACCCAGTCCTTTCTCCCGCGGTCAAGCCGTCCCACCCCCTCAGCGCCTCCTCGAATCTCACCCCGGCCCCCAGGTTGTCATGGAAAGCCTCAAACCCTTCCGTAAGGGACCCGAATGGCTTCGGAGCAGTCGGGTCCCCTGCGGCCCGGCTCCGCTCCACCTCGGCCCAGGCCTCGCGGCGCAGCGCCTCGGCCCGGGCGCGGTGCACGGCCTTTTGGTCCTCCCCGAGGGCGTGCCAGGCGGATCTGCTGTCGCAGCTGCCCGGCCGCAGGCCGTCGCGCTGGAAGACGCGGAAGGCGCCGGTCCCCCGTTCGCCGTGGGGCCAGGGCCCGGCCCCGAAGAGGTCGGCGTCCGACAGCGGGCTGTGGTTCATCCCCGTCCACGCGAGGTTCACCGGGGGGTGGTCTTTTTCGCGAGCGGCGCGGAGGCGGGCTTTGTTTTGCTCCTCGAGAGCCAGGAGTTCCTTCTGGTAATCCAGGAGGCTGTTTAGTGACCGAGCGTGTCTCGCGGCGGGGCTGTCGTCTTCCGGGTCGGGCATCGGAGGAGCCGGCGGTAGTGCGCCGAACGGGCCGGGAGAGTTAATACTAGGAGGCGCCGGCGGCGGTGGTGTCACGGGGCGTTCAGACATGCGCCGCATCGCGGCGCACCTAACGGCATCGTCCACTCCTAGAGCGTTGGCCACCACGCGATAGGCTTTCCCGCCGGCTACTCCCGGGTTGATACGGCTCATCGTTGCGTATAAGTTGAAGGTCGGATCGTCGGGGCCATGGAAGAAGAGCGCTAGCAGCGCGGTTTCCTCGTCGTTCACTGCCGTCTCGAACTCGCCGCGCGCAAGAGCGTCCCTGGCTTTGTCGAAGAGCTCGATGGGCGAGATGACCCGGCCAGTGCCGCCCGTGGCTCGCTTGATGTTGACGACCATCACGGGCACCGGCGGCCACTGGAGAACCTGGGCGCTCTCGTCGATGGTCAGGGACTTGCGATCGGCGAGCGCCTTGCCGATGAGATCGCCGCGGCTCAGGAGGTGCTGGCGTTCCTCTTGAGTCAGCTGGTCCTGGTGGTCCCTTGCTTTGTCGTAGAGAGCCTCGGGGATGCCGCGGAAGGTAGCCTGCCGGCGCTGCTCCCACTGTTGCTGCCGCTTTCGACTTTCGCGCACCATGGTGGCTTCCATGGCGGCTTCGACGCGCCGCATGATCTCGGCCCCTTCCTCTGTGCTGGAGTCTACATCGGGGTCGGGCCAGTCTTCCTCCCTCGTGCCAAAATCAGGGTCGTCCTCGTAGTTGGGAATGTGTGCCATGTTGAGCCCCGGTTCAATAGGGGCCGCTGGTGGTCCTGAAGAAGCTGAGACTGGCAAATTGGGGTGGACGTAGAGGAGGAGGAAGAGGAAAAACGCAGCTAAATGCCTAAGCGGTTGTCTGCTGTTGCTAGATGGAATAACAGTCGCCATTGTGCGAGTACGGGGCAAACCACAGACCGAATATCGCGTCGTCTGATTTAAGGTACCCAGGTTGTGAGGGAAAGGGGGTAGAAAGTGGGTCAGTGCTGCCTGGAAGACGGACGCCAAAGTGGATCCATGAGCACCGCAACAAATTCCTAGGACCAAAACAGGCACTTCGTTTTCTCCTACGTACTAACCTTACTTACTTCGGTGTTGGCGCCGCCGATGTTGCCATGTGGGACACTCTGTTCTTGACCAATCGAGACCGGAAGCGAGTAGGAGTGACACATCCATGGGGAGCCGGAGTCGGAGCCAGTTCTACACAGTACAGCTGATGAGGTTATGGCATGCTGACAGCACTGAACCAAGCTGGTAGACAGGCAGTCTTTGAATACAGGTACTTCTCATGTCTACTGGTTTTCCGCGTCTCCTTCCCCTTTCTGCTCCCCGCGACCCCTGCTTTTGCTCCCTATCTCCTTCCTGACCTCGAACACACGTCGCTGCTGCCACATCATCTAGCAGGTGGTGCAACCCACGTTGCAGCAGCGTCTGCACTTTGACGTTGAGCACTGGCGGAGGCAGCTTTCGAGAATGATGCCGGCGGGACAGTTGCGAGCTAAGTCATCGTCAGATGCGTTAATCCATTTCCAGCTAAATTCAAAGGTTCTGCAACGCAGAGAGCGCTGGTGTGTTCCTTTGGGAGGAGCGAATCGGAATGTTACTCTACCCTCAAGTTGGGCTGGCTCGGCCTCGGGGATGGGGTTGGCAGCGGCCGTGGCCACGAGACCAAAGATGGCGACAAGGGCAGTGATCTTCATGGTGAGTGTGATCTGGAAATGTTGGGTGAATATCCTGGATTGAGCGTGCTTAGGATGTCTTGCCAACGATGGAACGGTTGGGTCAACTGTTGCGCGGCGTCATGGCTCTATATATACTCCAGTTGTCCCGTTTAAGCCCTCTCTGTAGCCCAGCAAGCGCCTCGCACAGCCATCCTGTTCCATCTGTGACTGTCACCAACCCCTCATCAGCCCGCATAACCCTCAACACAACCCAAGCCAGTAAGGAGAAGTTGACCCTTGGGCACAGCGTCCGAGCATCCCTTGAGCTAGGCCCAAAGGCCCTCATTCTTATGTCCCTTCGGGCAGTTTGTTTCCCCGGATTATGACCAAAATCTGGAGATGCGTCGTCAAGTTACCTCTGAACCAGGTTCTCCGCCCCAGTTGCACCGAGAAGGTCTAGTGTCTCTCCTTCAACCGGTGTTGAGGGGAATCAACTCTCTGGGCCAAGCTTTTAGCACACGCCCGTTGGTACCCAGCGGCTTCGATGCAGACCAGGGCGCCGACGGTGTTCCTATCAAACCATCTATACACCAGTTGCTGGATGATGTTAAGGAAGGTATGTTGTCATCTGTCACTCTGGCTCTATGTTTGTGAGTGATACTGGCGGGACAAGCCTGGTTTAGGGACATGATGCCCCTCCAATGTTTGCACACCGCGTCCGACGGGAATCACGCACATATATCTCCGCGTTCTCTTCTTGATCGTCACGTTTGTGTCAGATGTCCAGCCCACAACTTTCGGAACTCGGAGCAATGGACTGCCATGAGACGAGACAGACACCCGCATTGTTCGCATCTCAACTCCCGAATGCAGCTGACTCCAGGCACTGCAACGCCCAGAAGCGAAAGCAAAACCTGCCGGTTATTACCAACGGTTAAACTAAAACCTGCAAGCCACCCGCACCTCCCACAGCCTGAATGGACACCCCCCTCCCTTCTTACACCCCAACAACACAACCAGAAACCCACCCACGAACAAACTCCACCTCCCTTACTCGCCCGTAGGACAAAGATCGTAATACCCCTCCGAATTATTCCCCCACCACGAAGGGAACGGCACCGACGGGCCCCCCGCGCCGAACACGGCGAAAGACAGGATGAAGAGCGCGGCCAGGCTGGCGCCGTCGAACGCGCCCGTGACGAGGTACGAGTAGTCCTTGAAGATGCGGGGGCGGTAGTTGCGCAGGTAGAACTGGACAAAAAACCCGGCGATGACCTGGCTCAGCAGCACGCAGGTCTGCGAGGCGTTGTAGGGGATGTAGCCGGCGTACTGGATGAACTGGGGCATGTTGATGTCGTGGAGGGAGAAGTTGCGGACTTTGGGGACGAACTGGAAACGGGGGGACGTTAGTGGGGGTGTTAGTTGGGGG
>Ga0247823_10000893_pt1 | contig 25145 bp, 24 predicted proteins | sample 13C_PalmiticAcid_2_FD_192426 | JGI IMG/M metagenome (GOLD analysis project Ga0247823, IMG submission 192426) | Soil microbial communities from agricultural site in Penn Yan, New York, United States - 13C_PalmiticAcid_Day30 | ecosystem: Environmental > Terrestrial > Soil > Agricultural land... | reverse complement strand
AGAAAGAACAGGACGTCCACTGCAATTCCTCCTTGTCTGGATTGCCCTGAAGACCTGCCAGAGGTGGGCCGTCGCGTCCGGTGAGACGACTCCGCTCGACGCTCCTGCCTGCGCTCCGCCGGACAACCCGCTTTACTGATTTGGAAGCCCGAAGGGAGCCCACTCCGCAGTGTCGGTACCGAACGGTCCGGCACCGCCAGCCTGCATCCGCCCAGAGGTCCACGCCATGCCTCAAAAACCGCCTTCCCCGCCGCCCACTCCGCCGCCGCCCTTCCGGCCTTCCGACCGGCCCAATCCCGGAACCCGGACACCGGGTAAGGGCACCGACAGCACGGGTCCGCGCAGCCCACCGGCGAGGAAATAGGCATGACCCTCGACGACGTCCGCAAATGCTACCAAGACAGCAGCAAGCAGGCGGGGGACGTCGGCCGAACCCTGTCTTTCGCCGGCATTGCCGTTGTCTGGATTTTCAAGACCGGCGACGGCAGTGCCGCGGCCGTCCCGGCGGCGCTGATCCCCGCCCTGTTTTGCTTCGCGACGAGCCTGGGTCTCGACCTGGCGCAGTATCTGGCGGCGAGCGCGATTTGGGGCTACTACGGCCGGCACCAGGAAAAATGGCTTCACGAGAACGGGGACGCCAAGAACACGTTCCGCGCCCCCACCTACCTCAACTGGCCAGCTATCGCGTTCTTCTGGCTGAAGAGCCTGAGTGTGGTGGTCGGTCAAGTTCTGCTCATCGCCTTCCTGGTCAGGCGGTGGAATTTGCTGCCCTAATGCGCGCGGCGGGAGGGAGGGCTTGCCGCAACCATGAAGCTCGGAAATTTCCGAGGGGCGCCGCGGGATGTTTCCGATGCGCGGGGACTCCATAGCCGGCACACTCGAAGCGAACAAACCTGAGAGGTTCGGCGCCTTCGCAGCAGGTCAGTGCGACCCGACCTCCATTCGGCTTCGACGGAACATCGAGAGGACCGCCTAGTGAATGAACCGGTTGCCTTCTACGTCAAACTCAAGCCGCAAGGGTCGGACGCGGCCTTGCTCTGTCGAACGCTGCGCCGCGTGTTCATCGGCTACCCACCGTGGAAGAGCGATGCACCGCTGGACGCGCCGATTCATCAAGCCCTCCACGACCTCACCACGTCCGGCTACCTGACGGCGGAGCGGCTCGACCCGGGATGCCACGCCCGGTCGTACCGCGCCAGCATCACGGGCCAACAGAACGTCGTGTCGAACATCGGCGTTGGGTCGATTGTGCTTGTTCCCCGAACCGAGCACGGGTTGGTCTACGCCGCCCGCGTCGAAGGACCGTTCACACTGTTCGACCCATCCGCCTGGGAGAACGACTACTTGGCGCTTCGTACCGCCCAGGGGCTGTCGGCGGAAGACACCGATTCGCACGTTGGCGACGTCGTTCAAGGCTGGGCCACGTCGGAATGGACGGCGCTGCCCTTTGCCACCCTTCCCCGCTGGATAAGCCAATGCTTCACGCGCCGGCAAACGCTCGGCCTCATCCGCTCGCGCGACGGCCACGAGAGCCCGTGGTCCATCCTGGACGCCATCATGAAGGGCGAAGCCAAGTCGGTGGCCTACCCGACGACCGGCGACCCGGCGGAGGTTGCGCGGCGTCTGACGGACCGGCTCTCGCCTGCATCGTTCGAGCACCTTTGCGTGGACCTGCTTCGCCTGGAACGTCCGAACGAATACTGGTACCACTGCGGGGGCAGCGGCGATGGGGGAGCCGATGGCATCGGCTACGCGGCAGACGGAACAGCCGTCGCGATTCTTCAATGCAAATTGCGGAGCCCTGGAGGAACCATCGACGACCCGCGCACGCGGAGCGACCTCCAACGCGAACGCACGGAACTCGTGGTGGCCTCGCTGGATGAAATCGACCAGCCACCTGCAAACGCCGTGGTGTGGGGGCCCAACGACGTGGCTGCGCTGCTGATCAAGCACGCGGGACGGGTGCCGATTGCCCAAACTCTGGGGGTCGCTACATCCTGGGGTGGTCATGCACAAAGAGCTGACCGGCGCGACCAGGAGAAGTTGAGCTAGCCAACCCTCGTGAACTACGAATCGGCGCACCTGAAGCGCCCGAAAACAGTCGGAATCGACGAGGAATTACGGCTGCATGCGTCGGAAAAGACATCCGGCCAAGCAACTACCGCAACTGGAAAATCGTTCAGGGGCCAAGTCTGGATCTCAAAATGAAATACGGAAGCGGAGTGCTTGCGGAACCGGACCATCGGTTCTTGTTGAGAGGGCTGCAGCCCTCATACTTGCCGTATGTCCAACGCGCCGAAGAAGCTTCTGCCGCGCGGCAAGCGCCCCGCCCTTACCCGTTCCCAGATGATGGGGCGTATACGTTCGACCAACACACGGCCGGAGCGCGCCGTTCGTTCGGCCGTACACGCTCTCGGGGTCCGCTTCAGAAACGAGGCGAAAGACCTGCCCGGCAAGCCCGACCTGGTGAACCGCAAAAAGAAATGGGCCATCTTCGTCCACGGGTGCTTCTGGCACGGCCACGAGGGATGCCGGCTGGCATCTTCTCCTCGCTCAAATACGGGCTACTGGTCAACGAAGCTGGCCCGCAATCGTGAAAGGGATGCGCGCAACGCAGAATTGCTGCGAGCTATGGGCTACCGGGTTCTGGTGGTCTGGGAGTGCGAAACGCGGACGGGCCTGCCACTGCCCATCGCCCCCTCCTTTTTCTCCCCGCCCTGAGTCCGCGGGAGAAAAAAGATACCGTTCTGGGTTAGAATGTTCGCGCCCTCGGCGCGCGAAAAAACCCATAAAAATGCTAGACTTAGAGCCAAGCGCCATCCCTTTGCCCAGTCCCGCCGCATCCGGACTGCCTCTGCAGCCAGGCACGGAGCGGATACCCGTCGTGAGCCTGTTCTGCGGGGCGGGCGGCCTTGATGCTGGCTTCGCAGATGCAGGATTTCATACCGTCTACGCCGTGGACTCCATGCCGGCTGCGGTCCGCACCTTCAACCACAACGCCGGCGCGAACGTCGCAGTGGTCTGCGATCTCCTTAAATCCCGCTCGACCACCATCACCAAGGCCATAGCCGACCTCAGCGCGAAAACGGGGGTTTCCCCGAGAGGGCTTCTCGGCGGCCCCCCGTGCCAGGGTGTGTCCAATGCGAACAATCAGGCAGGACCCGACGACCCGCGGAACCGACTTTTCAAGAAATACTGCAACATCGTCTTGAGGCTGGAAGAAGAGCACGGCCTGGATTTTTTTGTCTTCGAAAACGTACCCGCACTGAAGCGCGCGCGGAAAAATTTGCCCCTGTACCACAAACTGGTTGGGCTGCTTGGAAACGCGTTCGACCTGCACGAGGCCATTCTCGACGCATCGAAGTTCGGGGTGGCCCAGACGCGAGAGCGCTTAATCATCGTAGGCTTTGCCAAGCGCCTAGGCATCAAAGAATTTTCCCTGCCGACCGGCAGTGGCGCCCCGACAGCAACTGTCCGCACGGCTATCGACGGACTGCCCGAGCCGGCGTTCTTCACGCGCGGAATGGATACGCGCGGTTTTGCGGTCCACCCCAACCATTGGACCATGACCCCGAAGTCGAAGAAATTTTTTGCCGATGCGCCCACATCGAATGATGGGCGATCGTTCATTCGGCTGGAATGGGAACAGCAGAGCCGTACAGTGGCTTATGGAAACCGCGAGATTCACGTCCACCCAAGTGGCCGGCGGCGAATCAGCATTTACGAAGCCATGCTTCTCCAGGGCTTCGATAGCCGGTTCGAGCTCACAGGCAACCTCAGCGAGCAGGTAACACAGATTTCGAACGCGGTACCCCCTCCCGTAGCGGCCGCGGTCGGCCGCGCCATCGCAGCAGTGCTCCCGCCATGAGTGGCGGCCGGACAACCCAGCAGCCGCAGCTGGCCGACCGCATCAGAAAGGCTGCTGCGTCAGGCGAAGTCGTTCAGGACCAGCTCCAAACCGACCAGCGGGTTCTTGCCCGCATTACAGACGGAATTTACCGCCAGCCCGCGTCGGCGCTCCGCGAACTCATCGCCAATGCCTACGACGCAGACGCGACCGATGTCGTGATCACGACCGACGCCCCCCGTTTTGACCGGATGATCATCCGCGACAACGGCTCCGGAATGAGCATCGACACCTTCGCCCACGTCTTTCACCACATCGGCGGAAGCCTCAAACGCACGCACGAAGGTTCTACGATGGATGTGGCGAGCAGCAGCGATCCGGGGCTCAGCCCCGGGGGCCGCAAGCTCATCGGGAAAATCGGCATCGGTCTTTTTTCGGTCGCGCAGTTAACTCCGCATTTTCAGGTCATCACAAAAACCAGGGGCGAGAAAGTCCGCCGGATAGCGGACATCATCCTCGCGCCAGAGGACGCAGAAAAAGCCTTGGCTGATGCGTCTCGCGGTGAAAACCCCGAGCTAAAGACAGGCAGCCTGCGAATATGGACTGTCCCCGCCTCGGATGCGGATTCGCAGGGAACCGAAATCGTTCTCATGGATTTGAGGCCGCAGACTAAAGACCTTTTGCGCAGCCGCGCCCGCTGGCTGGCCCTTCAGTCTCAAGAGCAGGGCGCCGATGAGGAGCTGATAGGCAAAGCAATTCGTCCCGCTTACCACATCGGCGGCCTCGACTTCACCTCCACAAGCCTCATTGAACTTCCGAAGTGCCTGCCGTGGGGCGACAGCGACAAGCCCGATGTAAAATTTGCAAAATTGGTTGAGGCCGTGGAACAGCAGACGGCCGAATACCAGAACCCTGAGCTTGACCATGTGCTTGACTACTACCTCAAGCTCATATGGACGCTGGCGTTGGGTATCCCGGGTTCGTATATAGATGGCCATCCGTTCGACCTGGATGCCGAGAGCGGCCTGGAGTTCTTCTCCCTCGCCAACGAGCCGAAAGGCCAGGCCCAAGAGCTTCTGCCATCCGGTAAAACCAAGATACGCGCGCTGCTGAAACTTGCTGCCCCGAAGGATTTTGAAGACCCAAGATTCGGAGTCATGGTGGACGGTGTGCGGCTCAAACGTCCGCTGAAATTCCGCCGAAAGGGCACTCCAACTCTTTCAAAAAACCTGATGTTCCTGGGGAAGTGCGCACCAAACCTCAGCGCCATTCCTGAGTCCTTCCGCGGCGGCCCGCTTCGCTTTGAAGCTTACCTTTCCTGGTCCCCCAAAGTAGTGCCCAAGGATCACAATGGCGTTTTGATCCGCATCAAGGGGGCAAGCGGAACGCTTTTCGACCCCACATTCATGGGCTATCAGGTGTCTGAGCAGACGCGCCTGAAGCAGATTTCTGCAGAAATCTTCATTTTGGAAGGCTTGGAAAGCGCGCTGAACATCGACCGCGAATCGTTCAATTACGCAAGCACCCACTTCCAATACATCACTCGATGGCTGCACGGGGCCATACGGCAGCTGACGAACCGGCACAAGACCATTTCGGGCAAGGCACGCACTCAAAAGCAGCAGCAAGCGGGCCAGAAACTGGAAGCCTACTTGCAAAAAACATCCGACGAAGCCTGGACAGCTGTCCGCGGGTCGGACTCTGAGCCACCGCCAGATATCGGGTTTGAAGACGACAACGCCGTAATTTCCAAACGTCGCGAATCGGGCGCACCGACCTTTAGCCGAAATGAGGTCATCACCCGCACCCAACGGCCGAAGTCAAAGAAGCCGGATTTGGAGCCTCGACTCAAGGCCATCGCTGTGGTTCTGCAGGCATACGGGGTGTTCGACAGCATGTCTTATTCCAAGCAAGAACGGCTGCTCTCCGAAATTGGCAAGATCATTTCTGCCGAGGCGAGCGATGCAGAATGAGGCTGAAACCACAGGCGATGGATTCGTCGAGGATCTGATACAGCCGGATGTCCAGCATTCTGAGCCGCTGCCCAAGCCAAAGAGCGATTTCCGACCGTGGCACAAGCCCAGGAAGCACTGGATTCGCAGAAACCAATGGGGCGCAGCGACCGGCGACTTGATAGGGAGGCTTGGCCTCCAAGGAAAGCATCGCCCGCTGACATACATAAGTCTGCCAGGGCCAGACATGCTCGATGTCCGAGCCCTCCATCGGACCTGCGCTGACGCTGGAGCGGAATTTCAATTTTTGGGATTCATGACTGGGGATGATTCCGAGAGGACTGAGCTGAATATTTCGCTGGACGAGGTTCTTTCCTTGCCGGGAGTTTCCTCGCAGTCGGAAGTGGTCCTCGACCCTCTCCAGAGTCTGGCCGACCCGAAGTCCGTCGGATACTCGAAAGCGGAGCAATACGCGCCGTTCGACGTCATCAACATCGACCTGTGCAATTCCCTAGGGAACGCGCCGCCTCTCAATGACCAGAGAGGCTGCTACAACGCTTTGCAGCGAATCATCGAGCTGCAGCGCCGGAAGCGCCCGCCCGACCAGCCTTGGCTGCTGTTCCTCACTACGCGCAGCGATTTAGCAAGCGTGAACAACGAGGCTCGTGGACGGTTTTTTGACTGCCTCATCCGCAACATCGAGCAGCACGATGCCATCGTACGACCGGCTGTATTGGAAGGACTGGGTCTTACGCTAGACCAGCTGACTTCACTTCGCGACGGCGCCCCGCAAGATGGGACGGCATTTGAGCCAGCGTTCGCTGCGTCCGTCGGAAAATGGCTTCTCCAGCTTCTGGGAGCTGCGCCAGTAGGGACATTGACCCTGCAGCCATCCAGTTGCTTCTATGACGTTCACGCTGCGAACGACATGGTTTCGCTTGGCTTCCTTTGCCAGACCATCATCGCGCCTGCGGTAGACCCTGCAGGCCTCGCGGCTCCCGGCATTCCCCAGGCAGGGGGGCTCAGCGAACCGGAGGCAGCGGCAGCGATGATTCGCCTCATGCCGCAGATACGCAACGTCGATGACGTACTTCGAGCCAACGATGGCGCCTACGCTCAGGCGGTTGAAGAAGCTGCTGCGTTTATGGGAACTGCACGGTTCGACGAAGCCCAATATCGGACTTGGGCTCAAGCCAGGAAGGAAGCGCCGCAACCAGCCCAAGCGGGCGGCTAGAAAAGCATGCAGGGGCGGCCTCTACAACCGCAGCCGCCCTCCCATTCTCTCCTTAGATGGACGGGCCAGAACGCCGCTCAGAGCCTGCGCCAGGCTCCGATTTTTCCAATTGGCAACTTCGCGCCAGCCGAGTCTGACCGCCATTCGGAGCAACGTGCCCCACTGCTCCCCCGTCGCGGACGCCCCGGCCTCGACTAGGGTCCGAAGAACCGGCCGGTTTTCCTTGGCTAAGGCAATGTCCAGAGGCGTGCGTCCCCTTATGTCCTGGGCGTCCAGGTCCGCCCCCGCCTCCGCCAAAGACCAGACAACGGAACTGTAGGCAACACCGGGGTCGGAGACCATGGATGCAGCGGTCCAGTGCAGTGCGGTCGCCCCTTGCGGGTCGCGAGCGGCGACGTCCTCCCCCTCCGCGACCAGCAGCGGAACGTAGGCGGCTCGGCATTGCAGAGCAACAGCCTCCTGCAGCTCCGTTCGCTCGGCCGCCCGTGCCTCCCGGGTCAGTTGCGGTACCGGCCAGGCGCGGGCGTCTCCACCCTCCACAGGTTCGCGTACGAGGGCGCGACGAAGCAGCCAGGCTTCCACCAGTTCGTCGCCGGTCTTGGGCCGGTCTCCGGGGTCGTTGCGCTGGCCGTAGACCAGCGCCAGCCGGTCGGCGGGCGAATCCGCCGCGAACCACCGCTTTGTTGCGGCGTCGAAGGACGGGGCCTTGGCGACCGCTTGCGTGGCAGCGGCCACCGCCATGTGTGGTTGCGTCCATACCTCTGGCGACGGGTGCCAGCACGCCAGCACCGCAAAAAAGTCTTGGTGGTGCCGCCAGAACGGCGCCTCGTCGGAAGCCAGCGCCGCGATGTGGGAACATTCGTCGGAACCAATCAAGAAGTAGGAAGTTCGCATCGTGCCGTCCTGAAGTGTTTTGAGTGCGCCGCATCGATGACGGCGACGCATGGGTGGGCGAAAGCACGGCAAAAAATGGGAATCCCAATTCCGCCGCGGCGCCGACAAATATCTAGGAGGCGCCGCCGCGCGCCGCGCTCAACGCGTCCACCAGGTCGGGGTGGCCCGCAACACATTCGATACGGTCGATGGCGCGCCGAAGTGGGCCGCCTGCGGCGGGGTCGGCGCCGGCGGCGAGCAGCAACCGAGCCACGTCCGCTGACCCGGCTTCGACCGCCATGGAAAGAGCCGTTCGGCCCCAGCCATCGACCCAGTCGAGCCGCCGGGTCAAGGTCAGCAGGCGCCGCAGCAAAGGCATGGGGTTTTCGGAAGGACCATCCCATCTGCAGTCGAACTGGAACGACGCCATAGCCAACAGCGGCGTGGTGCCGTCGGCGCCAGCGAAGTCGGGATCGGCTCCGTGGTCGAGAAGGCAATCGGCGGTTCGTAGGTCTCTGCACGCCAGCGCCACGAGGAGCGGCGTCCGACCGCTTTGGCATTCCACGTCCACGCCGAACGCCGGCCGCGGGAGCAGCAGGCGCGGGCTGTCTTCGATGATGAGCGCGGTGCGCAGAGCCCAGTAGGCGTATCCGTCTACCGCCGCACCCAGCTCCAGAAGCAGGCGCGGTCGAACGGAATGCGGAGCGGCCAGCACAGCCTCAGCGAAGTACCGGACCGGCTTCCTCGCGCGCGCTTTCCCGCCAGCCACTTTTTCAGCAGCCGCAAGGAATTTCGGCCACACCTGCGAGGGGTTCGTCCACCTCATCGAATGGGGAGACGCCCGGGCCGCCTCCAGCAGCGCTCGGGCCATGTAGGTGCGGAACGCGGGACACGTCTTGGAACTCCCGCGCCCCGTGTCTGTTTGGACGTACAACATCGGCCGACCTCCCTGTAAGAGAGAGCCAACCTAACGCGAGGGGATCGGTCGTCAACGTGGAAAGGTTCGCCAGACAACCGCGGTATCTGAAACTGCGACCCAGGGTCGGCCCTTCAGAAAATTCTTGCGTCCTGGCCAATCGAGACTGGCTGGCCAACTTTGCGGTAATAACCATCTGGTTATTACTACAATTATGGCCAGCTGGTCTTACGGAAATTGGCCAGCCTACATTTCGGCGATCAAGCGCCCACTCAGCGTCGTACGCATAGAGAGGCCCTGGCCTTCTCGAATAGCCGTAATCTCTGTGTTGCCTGATGGATCTCCATCGGCGCCAGAAATTCTATGAAGCAAAAGTGCGGAAACGACAAACGTAGAGAATGTACCCGCTACTACGAGGACGGCGAGCCAGAAAGCTTTCTTGTCGAACATGACATTCCTCTTTCAGCTTGGGCGTTGAAATGGCGCCAAAGCTGAAAAGTACCGCTGGAATGTCCAAATGACCATGCGTCCATATTAACTACCTCAACGACGCTCCCTTCAATTCGATCGCGTTCGCCCTGCTCACCAGACGGTCGACGATTCCCTTCGCCACCGACTTGCCGCCCAGCCAGTTTTCCCACTCCACAACGGGTTCGCTGGAACACACGACGAATGACGCACGACCGTCGCGCTTCAAAACAACTTCTTCCAATCGCGCCACGCCGTGGGCATCGATCGGGTGGTGAGCCCACCGGTCGAAGACCACCAAGTCGGCGCGGGTCAGATCCGCAATGAAACGGAAGATGCGACCGCCCTGCTCTTCCTCGTAGAACTGCTGCAGAAAATCGCCCACTTCGAAACAACGGACTTTGAAACCCGCCATCACCGCCTCGTTGGCCACGGCGCTCGCGAGCCAAGTTTTCCCCCGACCGGTGTCCCCCGTCAGTAGAAGGTGGCGCTTCTGACGAAGCCACTCCCAGCTTTTCAACGCTTGGACGAGCCCCGGGGTCAATCCCCTTCCCGTCTTAAAGACAAGCTCCTTCCAGCTGGCCGAAGACACGAAGCTCTGAGCCTGGCGTGTTCCCTTGTGCAGAACCGAGTCCGCACGGTGCGCCTCCTGCGCGGCAAGCAGTTCGCCCAACCGATCCGCAAACGGCCGGCCATCGAGCGCCGCTTCCTGGCGCTCCCACCGCTCCGCCATGGCCGACAAACGCAGACCGCGCAGGCGATCGCCGAACGAAAGATTCGATTGCATCAAGAACTCCTACGGGCAGAAGAACGGGAGGAACGCCGGCTGCGGGAAACAGCCGGGGCGACGGGCAATCCGGTCGGCGTTGCAGCCGTGGACCGCGGGACGGACTTGCGCTTGGCGCCGCGGTGCGGCGTTGCTCTCGACCGGGGCACCAGCGGCAGGCCGACGGGCGCGGCACCGAAACCTCCGGGTGCCTCGACTTCTTTCGGCACGGAAACCAACAGCCTCTGGAAGGTCGATGGCGTGGGCGAGTGCAACGCCAACGCGCGCTGCGCGGCAGCCTCGATCGCTTCGGGTTTCGCAGCTCGTGCCGTGGACTTGATCGCGTCGGCCTTCAACAGCCCCTGCAGAGGCACTTTTCGTTCGAACTGCTTTTGCATGAGAGAGTGGGTGTTTGGACCTATGGTCTCTGCCCATGCCAGCAGTTGCGCGGGCGTCCTGTCCAGCAGCGCCTGATGCGCAGCCGGCATGTGCGCTCGCTCGGTGGTTTGCCCGGCTTCCTCGGTGCTGCGCGGGTGGCGCACGGGCGGGTGATCGTCGCGTTCCAAGATCACTTCGCCGACGGTGCTGCGGGGATACACGGGGTAACCCACCCATTCGTGGGGAACCGAATAGAAGTGGCCACCGACCTTGACGTGGTAATCGCTCGGCACCTGCACCGGCGCCGAGAATTCCACGTATTCGAACCGCTGCGCCGGGAGCGGAGTCAGCGCCGGCTTGTCCACGCGATCGAAGACCTCTTGGCGCGAACTTGGCTTTTTCTGAAATCTCTTTGCGTTGACCTGCTGCACGCGCTTCGCCAACAAGGTGTTGACTTCATCGAGCGACGAGCACGGGTTGTGGCGCAGTAAGGGCAAGAACGCCAGCTGCATGAGACGAACCGACCCCTCGACAATCGCTTTGGCTTTCGGTTTATACGGCGGTGCGGGGTGAACTGCCGACTGATACCACTCGGCCATTTCGAGGTAAGCCGGATGGATAACCGGATCTCGCCCGGCGCGCGACACACCGGCCCTGAGGTTGTCGCAAACGATGACGGCCGGCGCCCCACCGTACGCTTCCAGCATGCGGGTGTTGGCTTCAACGAAATCGTGGCTGCGCTGTGTCAGCGAGCACCAAGCGAACACCAGACCCGACCGACCTAGTGCGCCAACGAACATTTCTACCTCGACCTTCTCACCCTGTTCGTTGAAAAACCAAGGCCGTTTTCCAGAGTAGTCCACAAAGGCCTTTTCGCCTGGCAACAGGTTCTGCCGCATCGTGCGGCGGCTCTTTTTTCTATTGGCGGCGCAATGGGCGGCCAACCGCGAATAGCTTAAGGTGTTTTCGGGGTTCGCCCCACGCGCCTCGTCCCAGTAGGTCCATAAACTCATACCGGGATGCTGCAGAGCCTCTTTGATCTCCTCGAAATCGGGCTTCGCGTTGAGTCGTCCAGGGTTCCCCGGTCGCCAGAAAATTTTCCGCAACTCCGCTTCGGTCATGCCCGCCACAATCGGCCACGTCAGCTTTAGTTCGAGCGCGCGGTTCTTCCAGTTCTGCACCTTGGATTTTTGGTTTGGACGACCAAACACCGCCTGAGAGATCGCACGCGAACTGGCGGCCGTGGTCAGCGCGCGTTTCAACACTCTGCGCAGCAAGGTCGTGGGGGTCATGAGCGCACCTCCCCTCGTCCACGCTGACGAGTGGACTTCGAAACGCTGGCGATCCTTGTCGTCCCTGTTTCCCCTCCTGGCCGACGCCGCACGCACACCAACGAACGGCCGCCGCGCTGCCTTCGGCACAACGACGCGAACTGGGCCAGCTTCAACGCCCGCTTGCCCGCTTGTTTCGAGTAGGTCCGCCAGGCGCTGCGCAGGGACTCGCCGCGGTTCAATGCCGCGTCCACAGCCTCGAAGTCGGGCCGCACGCGGTCGCCCCACGTGCGGTAGCTCGCGACCAGCTTTTGAACCACCGCGACTGGGTCGGCGGCACCGCCGGCCTGGTCCAAGGCGTTTTGGAGCACGCCACGGCGACGACGGGCGGTGGGGCGGGCGATTCCAAACTCTTTGGCCGTGGCTCGGTTGGACCGAGCTGGGTTTTGAAGGAACGCCAAAAGTGATTGATGGAAGCTCATAGTCCTCTGATCCGCTTGAATAATTTCGATCCCCCGCCTAAGGCGGGGCCAAAACGGCGGACAACAAGCCCCCGTCCGGCGCCCGATGCGGCGCCGGGGTTTGCTTGACTCGGGGGAAGAAAGGGCTAAGGTGCGGGTGGGTAGTTGTAGCCCGAACCACGGCGCCGCCGAAGGTGAGACTTCGGCGGCGTTGCTCTTTCTGGCCCGCCAGGGCTGGTAGCTGGCGCGCGCTCTACATGGCACCGCCCTCCCGAGCCGCGTACGGCTCAGCGGTCGCCGTGATCGCTCGGATCCCGAATGTCCGCCCACGGTCGCTGGCCCGACACAAGTTCGGGAGGCGAAGGCAAGCGGCAAACAGAGGGCACAGAACGAGCAAGAGGTAGGTCCGAAGCGGGAAGGGAATCCTTCATGACCCTAACGACCAATCGCAGTCCGTCAAGCTGGCCCGGGTCAAAAAGATCAGACGAATCCAGCAATTAGCGATGAATTTCTCGCTAAGTAGCTGAGCCGTAACAGTTTTTTCGCCAGCCCGTCTCGGAGAGCGTCAGGGGTGCCGTCGCCCCGTTGGGGCGCGTTGCGAACCTGCTCAAATACGCGGACGACGGCGTTCGGAACCGGGACCAACAGGGGGCGCCGAGAGGCCGGCCACGACCAGTTCGGCGGGTGCCCGAGGCCTCGCGTCGGCCACTGGGGTGGAAAGACCATCGGCCGGCCGATCATCCGGCAGGGGGGCCACGCGCCGCCGCTCGGCCTCCGCGACCTCCCAAGCTCGGCGTGCTTCGGCAACCGCCGACCCGGCCTGTTTCACCGCCGTATTCGCCCCCTGTTCCGCCGTTTCCGCAGCAGCCACGGCCGCCCGCTGCGCCCGGCGCTTCTCGGCCCACTGACGGCGGGACAGCGCGCGCCAGACCGGAGGTGCGGAGACGGCCGATTCGTCGGCTTTGCGCCTGGCTTCCGCCGTCTCGACCGCGGCCACGCCACGGGCGGTTCGCTTGGCTCCTTGGACCGCGCGCGCGGCCTCCCATGCTTGGTGCGTTTCAAGCGCGCGGCGCACGACGGCCGCTGCGCCGGCGTCCTGGAGGTAGCGGCGCAAGGCCTCGGCGCTCGCCGCCGAATAACGCAGGGCGGCGATGTATCCCCGCAGGGAATCTCCAGCGCTTCTTGTTGCATCCTGCAATCCCGCGGTATACAACGCCGCATTAGCGGCGGAAGCGCGCAGGCTCTTTTGCACAGCAGTGGCCTGCAAATTCAGCAGGCGAGCGTCCCGCCCCGTAGCTTTTCGCCCCACCTCGACGGCCCCACGGGCACCGGGAGCGCTCAGGCGGACCTTCACGGACGAAGGCACCGGCATAGGAGAAAGGCGCAGCGGCCGGGATGTGCCTGGACGGGAGTGTTGATTCCACAGCTCCGCCGCTCGTGCGCGGCTGCCAGCGAGAAAGGCTGTATTGCGTTGGAATATGGCCCGGTTTTCATCGGCCTTCGGACTGCGCTCGCCACGTCGAACGGCTGCGGTCGCGGCGCGGCCCAGGTGCCTACGGGGTTCGCGCACTAGGTCGGCCACGGCGTCCACGTCGCCACCTGCCGCTGCTGCACGGGCACGCGCCGCCAGCGAACGGGGATCCACCTGGACCGCTAAACCTGCGCTCCTCAGTGCTTGGTTGGTGCGGTCCGCGACGAGCGCTCGAAGGGCTTCGAGTTCTTTCGGCCCCTGCTGACGGTCGTCGAGTACACGGACCTTCTTGCCGAAGCCGTCAGGCTCAAGGCGCCGCGTGCTCATCAATAGGTGGCAATGGAAATTTCGTTGGTCGCCGCGGGCATCCGGGGCGTGCAGGGCGGCGAGCACCGCACAGCCGTACCGTTCGACGACATCGCGGGCAATCCGATGGGCGAGGTCGGCACGGGCAGTTTCGGAAAGTTCGTGGGGCAACGCGATGACCAGGTCTCGCCCCACCCTCGCATTGCCACGCACCTCGGCGGCCTCGATGGCGTTCCACGCCTTACCGATGTCCGACGCCCAGGCAGGAGCGCCCGGCGGGACGACCATGCGTGCGTCCAGCACGCCGCCTTTGCGGCTGAAGTCGTGGACCGCACCGGTACGGTCGTCTGTGAGACGTAAACCCGCACGGTAGGCGGCCGCACCGACAGCGCTGTGGCCGGCGGCGCGGGATACGGGGGTGAGGGTGGCGTGGAAGATGGCCACGACTGGCGTTCGTCATGTGTCATATCAACACGTTAATCGAACTGGAAAAAAACGCCATCATGGATGTATTGAGAATCAGCTCGATTTTACGGCGCAGAAATTTGATGCTCTGATTTCAATTCAAGCTGAAGAATTGATGCCATCTCAAGATAATCAGGATCCGCCGGCAGGCCCTGAAGTATGTGCAGTTGGCTCTGCAGAGCGCCGAGGCGAGCACTGCTTAAAAACATTTGCTCTGGTACAGATGGCGGAGCCAGTGTTGTCCAAAACGCACGATCTAGTCGGACCACACTGTCATTACTGATGATGCCGCCCGTCCGTGGTAAATATAAAAACTGCGGATAGACCAAGCATTCGATCCGCGCTGCCATTGCGGGCCCAAACGCTCGTCTTTCATCGTTTGTCGATGTTGAAAATACAGGAGCAACCAAATAAGAGGCATAACGAAAGGCCTCTCTCCCCTTGGCCCGCTGCCAATCATTGGGCAAGTGTTGTTCAGGGATACCTACAGACTCCATTAGCACCAAACATAACCGAAGTTTGGACTTGATAGCCAAGAGTTCCTCAGAGTCCCCAAGCCGCAGCGTAAAAATGGGAAGACGATTCGCTTTCGGCCGGTAGTCAACCTGCGCGTCTACGGAGCGAATCACGCCAGAGGCGGAAGTATGCTTAATCTGATCTGCTCGCTGAGCGTCGAACACTTTCCAAACGTCACACAAGTTTGGCACTACGGTTCGTACCAATTGCCCAACAACTGGAACATCTCCCTCCTTGAACCGCCTTTTCTCATCATAAGGCGGAAGAATTTTATGAATGGAAGTTCCTGATGGCGACATGTCTATCAGTCTAGGGACGAAGATCTGCGTTGAAATTGATATCTTCGACGGCTTCTTCGTCGTCGAAAATCCTCATGGCTCGCGCGTAAACCTCATCGTAAATGGGCTCGAATGGTAATTCCTTCTTCTGAGCCACTGCTGACGCTTCGTATTTCTGACTCAACTTATTGGACAATTCTAACAACCTGTACAGACGGCTATGATCCGCCACATGTACAGGCTCGTATCTGGCAGCCGACGCCGCGGCAGCGAGAGAGTCAAATGAAAGCGGGCGCCCAGGGAGTGCCCCGTCCATTGGCTCAGTATGAAAATATACGAAATCCAATAATTTTTGGAGATCGTGCGAATATTTTCTTATCCACTTTTCAAAACGACCGGCCTTTCCGACAGAAAGCCCCGTATCCGCTAGAGCCGGACCTCGTGGAAATTCGCCAAGCCAGTAGAGCATGAAGTCTCTCTCACGGCCTTCACCTTGCTGGGACTGGATAACACTGGCAGAGACCATCGCGTCCACACCGGCTACAAGATCCACCGCAAACGGACCGAACTTGTCGAAGTACCAGCCAGCACGTGACGCAGTTTCACCGCCATGATCTTCGGCATGGAGGCAATCTAGTAGATAGACAAACTTGACCAATACCGTTCGCGTGATCGAGCCTAAGCCCGCATCTTTGGCCGCGCGCAAAACAGCGAGCACAGCAGATTGAATGCGTTCTGACGGAAGGGTTGCCATTAGCGACGGTAGGTGAGAAGCAAGGGAATGCCGGAGATGTATGGTCCACCACCAACGTCTCAACCGTTCGGACGGAGCAACGGAAAGTGGACAGAACGGAGCCTATCGTTTTTCGGCCGTTTGTCGAGTGTAAGGAGCGCCAAGGGGTAGAGCCGCCGCACCAGCGGCGGGGGTCTGGGGCAACGTCCCAGCGCATTCGGTGCCGGGGGTACCGGCGCCGGCGAACCCCCGAGGGGGTTTGCGTAATGTGCGCCATTGCTCTGCCCTGCCCTCGTCTCGGGCCTGCGCGCTTGTCTGCTTTCGCGTCCATCTTGTGGAACGCTTTTGCTCCGCTATTCCTGATGGTGTTCTTCAACCGCAAGGAAAGCCGATGACCTTCTACGTATACGATGGCACCACCCGTGAAGCCGTGCTGCATTTGCTCGATCACGTCGCGGACGCGCTCGTGGTGTACCGCGCCGCGCTCATGCGGTCCGCTCCAGAGGACGAGTGGCTCCGCGATTTCGCGGGCTTCGCCGACAGCGTGCAGAACGGAGTGCGGGACGCGCGTGCGTTGCTGCTGAAAGAGCATCGCGGCTGCCCTGAATACACTTACAGTCCGCCGGGTTCTTACCGCGGTCCCGCGCTGAAACACAGCATCGAAAACCGTCGTGCTGCCAAACGCCTTTTGCGCAAAATGGGCGCATGGAAGAAACCGCCTTCGACGCTTCCTCCGGGTGTGCCGGCACGACCGCGGAGGACGTTGCATTGACGGGCGTTCACTCTCCGCAAACCCATCTTGACGCGCGCGTGGCTTCGGCCACGCGCCGCCTCAGCCAAGCGGTGGCCAGCCAACTGCTGCGCGACCGGGTGGCGGCACTCAAGGCGAAGAAGGCGGAACGTCAGGCTTTGTTTCGACGAAAACTGATGATGGGCGATGCGGTTCTGATTGCTGGGTTGGCCGACTGGGAGCCAGCCGAAATCATCGGCGTCCTGTTGGACGCAAGGGAGCGCATTGGGGATTCGCCCACTCAGAGGCTCGGGATGCGCCAGCGGGGGCAACAACTGCTGCCCCAACCCCGCACGGCAAAATCGAGGCGCGATAAAATCCCGAGTTCGCCCTTGCCGCCAGAGGGCCTAAACCGCTGACTTACTGCGCTCGCCTCGCCTGCGTTTCGGCGAGGTGTCCTGCAGCAACTCCCGAACACCCGCCACATCCAACCATTCGGCCCACTTCAAGCCTGGGAACAAACTTGCCAGTTCTTGAGGTGTCCACGGCCTCATGTAATCGGCCTCGTGCACGTCCGCATCGCCGCGTTCGTGGCCTACGAACGCCCGGCGTCGTTCCCCGGAAAGCTGAGACGCTTGGAGCGCCTGGATGACCGTTTTCCTCAGGCTGTGCACGCCCAACCTGCCGTTGGCCCGCTGCGGTTTGATGCCCAGCTGTTGCAGGTAGTACCCGAAGCCTTTGGAGATCGCGTTGCCCGCGCCTGCTTTCGAATCAATCCGCATATCGGGAAAGAGGCGTTCCGCTTTGTTGGACCGCAGCCGCTCGATACGCTCCCATAGGCCGAGTGCGATCAAATCCGGATGCAAGGGAACGATGCGATGACTCGCCTCGGTTTTCAGCGATTGCCCGTCGCTGTCCGTGGTGAGCCGCACGCACGGAAGATTCCCTTCCATGAGGAAATCGCGCACATACAGTTGGGCGATTTCTCCCACCCGGGCGCCCGTGTACAGTGCGACGACAATCCCCCAGCGGACGTGATCCCCACGGATGCGCGCCAGGTTGGCCGGCGTGTAGATGGCTTTCAGCGATTCCAGCCCGAAAGGCTCCCACTTGAACCCGGCGTGCCGGCGGGCGTCCTTTTCTTTCTTGGACAGCACAACGACGCCTTTAATCGGATTCGCCCCTTCGAACTTGCCCCTTCGGGTGAGAAACACAAAAAGCTGCGCCGAGTGAGAAACCGTGTTGCCCGCCGTCCGCTTGGTCATGGGCTTCTTCTTGCCAACCGGCACGCGCGTGATCAATTCGTGCGCCCAATCGCCCGCCATCTCGCGGGTAATGGATGCGACTGGCGTCTTGGGGCCCAGGAAGGTTTTCAGAGACTCGAACGCCCGTGTGCGCTGGCTCCACGTATTCGGTTTGAGGCTCGGTGCCTCGGCCTCTTCGTACAAGCGAATCGCGTCGGCCAAGGAAAGCCCGGCCGTCTTCACCGGCGCCGTGGGCGCTTGCCCCACGGTAGCCCCGGGCCGCTGCGGGAGCGCTTGGGCGAAGACAACGCCCAGCGTCTGCATTGCCGCCAGGTGGTCCTCCGGCGTGCCGTCGGTCCGGACTTTCGTCGGCCGGAGTGTTATCGGGTCGATGTCGATTTCATACCGTGGTAGCTCACCGGCCTGCCCTGCATTCCGGAGGGCATCAATACTCGGCGGCAGCTTCGGCACGGCAACCCCTCGAAGGGCGGCGAAGGCCTGAGCGTAGTGCAGCGACAGGGCGCACGAATAGGCCTGGGCGGCTCGGTGATCCGAGGTGCGCAGGCTGATTTTGATGATGGTTCGGCCTACGGCCGCGTGCAGGTCGACGGGGACCTTTAGCCGGAAGTGATAGACGCCGAAACGGGAACGCAAGAGGTGGTGAGCGATGCGCATAGGGGCCTGAAGTGACCAAGCCGGTGACCAAGCGCTTCAAAAGCTAGAAACGAAAAAGCCCCTGTAAAAACAGGGGCTTAGACGAGGTGGCTGGGAGACTAGGATTCGAACCTAGATAAACGGAGTCAGAGTCCGTTGTCCTACCGTTAGACGATCTCCCATCAACTGGCCGCAGCGCGCGCTCTGACCGGATGCGCGTTGCGTTCGGAGCATCCTGCTCCGTCGAGGCGGGATTAGCGCTTCGAGAACTGGGTGGCGCGGCGGGCTTTGTGCAGGCCGACCTTCTTGCGCTCGACTTCGCGCGCGTCGCGGGTCATGAAACCGGCCTTGCGCAGCGGCGACTTGAGGTTTTCGTCGTACTCGGTCAGGGCGCGCGAGATGCCGAGACGGATCGCGCCGGCCTGGCCGGTGGTGCCGCCGCCTTCAACGGTGACGAGGATGTCGAACTTCTCGACGACGTTGAGCAGTTCCAGCGGCTGACGCACGATCATGCGGGCGGTTTCGCGGCCGAAGAACGTGTCGAGGGTCTTGCCGTTCACCGTGATGTTGCCGGTGCCCGGACGCAGGAACACGCGAGCGGCGGAGGTCTTGCGGCGGCCGGTGCCGTAGTTCTGTTGCAGTGCCATGTGCTCTATTCCTGCGGATATCAGAAGTCCAGCGCCTGCGGCTGCTGGGCGGTATGCGGATGCTCGGCGCCGGCGTAGACCTTGAGCTTGCGGTACATCGCACGACCCAGCGGGTTCTTCGGCAGCATGCCTTTGACGCCGATCTCGATGACGCGCTCCGGGTGGGTCGCGAGCATGTCCTTCAGCGAGGTGGACTTCAGGTTGCCGATGTAGCCGGTGAAGCGGTGATAGAACTTGTCGTCCATCTTCGCGCCGGTGGTGTGGATCTTCTCGGCGTTGACGACGACGATGTAGTCGCCGGTGTCGACGTGCGGGGTGAAGACGGTCTTGTGCTTGCCGCGCAGACGCAGCGCGATTTCCGAGCACAGACGGCCGAGCGTCTTATTGGTAGCGTCGACGACGTACCAGTCGCGCTTTACGGTCTCAGCCTTCGCGCTGATCGTTTTCATGACAAGAAACCTTGTGCCAGAAGGGGCAGGGAAAGGCGCGGGATGATAGCGGCTGATGCCCGAGGGCGCAAGCCCTGGGCCGCTGGATCCGGCCTTTGCCCGGCAGGTCGCCGGGGGGCGCGAATGCTAGCATGATCCGACATGTACGCCAGCCCCCCCGCCCGATCTTCCGCAGCCGATATCGCCGAGCTGACTGACCAGTGCGTGCTCTGCGGATTGTGCCTGCCGGCTTGTCCGACCTATCGCGTGGCGCACAGCGAAGCGGAATCGCCGCGCGGCCGCATTTCGCTGATCAAGGCCATGGCGGAGGGCCAGCTTCCGGCGGATGCCGATTCCGCCGGTCATCTCGATCATTGCCTGGGTTGTCTGTCCTGCGAACGCGCCTGTCCGTCCGGCGTGCAGTACGGCCGCCTGCTGAGCCTGCATCGCGAACGCAGCGCGCCGACGCCGGACCGGCAGCAGCGCCTCCTTTATGGGTTGGTCGCGCGGCCGCGCCTGCTGCGCGGACTGGCGTGGCTCAGTCACGGCCTCGGCCTGTCGCGCTGGCTCGCTCCGCTGGCTCGTCGCCATCGCGCCGCAGGCGGCTGGCGCCGCTGGATCGCGCAGATTCCGCCGTTGCCGTCGACGGCGGGCCTGGTGTCGCTGAAACCGGCATCGGGCGAGCGTGGCCGCATCGGCCTGTTCCTGGGCTGCATGGCCTCGGCCTTCGATCGCGATACCCACGCTGCGGCGCGCCGGCTGCTGACGGCGCTGGGCCATACGGTCGTCGAACCCGCAGCACAAGGCTGCTGCGGCGCACTGGCGCTGCAGGCCGGACATCGCGCAACCGCCGAATCAATCGCGGCACCGACGCGCCGGGCCTTCGTCGACGTCGGCGTCACGACGGTGCTGATCAGCGCGTCGGGTTGCTTTGCGAGCCTGCGCGATCTCGCCTTGGCCGGCAGCGGCATCGCCGTACGCGAGATCGGCGAATTCCTCGCCGCCGACGCGCGATTGGGCGACCTCGCCTTCGCATCGTCGACGCAGCGCGTCGCCCTGCACCGGCCGTGTTCGCTGAACAATACGGTGCGCGCGGCGGCCGCCACCTCGGCACTGCTCGCGCGCATTCCGCAACTCGATCTCGTCGAGCTGCCCGAACAGCCGCGCTGCTGCGGCGCCGGCGGCAGCCATTTCCTGCGTCATCCGGCGATGGCCGATGCGCTGCGCGATGAACGCCTCGATCAGCTGGAACACAGCGGTGCGAGCCTGCTGCTGACCAGCAACATCGGCTGCCGCCTGCATCTGGCCAACGGCCTGCGCGAGCGCGGACGTGCCATCGACGTACTGCATCCGGTCACCCTGCTCGCGCGCCAGTTGAAAGACCGCGCCGCGGCCCCTACCCCGGCCGTATCGCGTGCTGCCGGCGCGCACTGATTTTTCCTTGCGAGAGACTGTCATGTTCACACGCCACTACAGCCGCATCGACCGCATCCTCGATCAGTTCGAGCACGCCCTCGGCACCTCGCTCGGTGCGCAGGCCCATGCGGCGAGGCCGAATCCGGCCGGCGATCTGCCTGCCGCCGAACTCGACGAAACCGAACGCCGCCGCGCCGCCGGCCTCATGCGCATCAACCATACCGGCGAGGTCTGTGCTCAGGCCTTGTATCTGGGCCAGGCCGCGGTCGCGCGCGATGCGGCCACGCGCACGCAGCTGCTCGAGGCGGCGCAGGAAGAAACCGATCACCTGTCCTGGTGCCACGACCGGCTGCAGGAGCTCGACAGCCGCCCGAGTCTGTTCAATCCGTTCTGGTATGCCGGCGCCTACGCGCTGGGCCTGGCTGCGGGACTGCGCGGCGATGGCTGGAATCTCGGCTTCGTCGTGGAGACCGAGCGCCAGGTCGAAGCGCATCTGGATGAACATCTCGATCGCAACGGCCTGCCGGCGCAGGATGCGCGCAGCCGCGCCATCGTCGCGATCATGAAGGACGACGAGGTGCGTCACGCGGAACACGCCTTGGCCGCCGGCGCGCGTCTGCTGCCGCGGCCGATTCCGGATCTCATGCGCCTGGCCGCGACGGCGATGAAGACCGTCGTCTATCGGGTCTGAAGTCGCTCGCGCAATCGGCGGGCGTACCCGTCCTCCCGCCGATTGCGCACTTCAGCGACGCCCATGCCGTACACGCGCAGGAACGAAGGGCGCATCGTGAATTTTTAACATGCGCCGCTTCTGCGCTTTTTCCAAACCGCGTGATCCCTGATCCGCATGCATCGCGTATGTGCCGATGATCCCGATGGATCGTCCCTTTCACATCACGAGGTGCATCATGTTCAACAAGACCCTGCTCATCAGCGCCCTGCTGCTCACCGCCGCGAACGGCGGCACGGCCATGGCCGCCGGCACGAGCTCGCTGCTCGTCGGCTACGGCGAAGGCACGACCCTGGATCCGGACTTCGGCAGAACCTGGATCAACGGCAATACGATGGAAGTCATACCCCCGGCGTATGCCTGCGGCCGGCGCATCTACGAAGCCGACGCATTGACCTGGATCGCTTTCACGCACGACCAGTCCGGCATCAACCCGGACCAGACCGTCGACGTCTGGCTGCCGCGCGCCGGCTGTCCGTACCCGACCTCGATCGTGGTCGAACGCAACACCGACAAGGCGGACTATCTGCCGCCGAATCCGAACACCTTCCCGCTCGAATACGTGCTGCTCGAAACGTTCTACGGCAGCCGCTGGATCGACAAGTTCGGCAAGGTCAAGCCGCTGCAGATTCCGCAGCTGCCGTACACGATCAACGTCGCGAAGTTCGTCGGCATGCCGCAGCAGATCGGCGTACTGAAGGCGCAGCTCGTCGACAGCGCCCTGCAGCCGCGCGCCTATGCCTTCGCGCAGCAGCTGCAGACCGATGCGGCCGAACTGGCCGGCGATCTGGCCGCGCGCACCGCGCTGCGCCGCCGCACCGACCTGCCGGATCGCGAAATCGCATTGCGCTTCGTCGAAGACGCAGCGGCCACGCAGCTCAACACCGTCAACGGCCAGCTCGCGACGGCCACGCGCTACGCCCGCTCCGGCCAGTATGCGGAAGCCTATCGCGCGACCGATCTGGCGCTGACGGCCATGCAGGCCGCGAGCGGCTACGTCGCCGAAGCCGACGGACTGATCGACACGCGCGACGAATGAGACCGGCACCGGGCATCGCAGTGGCCGCAGGCCCGCGATGCCCGGCAGCGTTCAGGGCAGACAGGTGTTGAACGTCGAGCGGAAGATGAGATCGGCGTTCGCGCTCGTCGCGAACGCGTTGCTGGTGTCGTTGCTGCGGCCGCTGGCCATGGCCTGCAGGCGCAGGCCGGTGCCGGGCGTATAAAGAATCACAGTGGGAAACGTCGCGACACCGTTGACCGCCGTGACCGGACCGCCGCCGCCGACGATGCTGGTCGTGCAGGTCGAGCGTACGAGGCGCACCTGGGTCGCGTTGTCGCTGGTCACGAGGTTGCCGGCGTTGTCGAGCACGCGCACCGTGATCGTCGGCATGACCAGACCGGCCTGCGTCGTCACGGGCTGCTGGCCGAAGGCCAGCACGGCCGCCGCGCCGGTGGTCACGTTGAATGCGTTGCTGTCCGTCGTCGGCAGGCTGCCGCCGCTCGCGCGCAAGGTATAGCCGCTGCCGCCGAGGCTGACTCGCAGGTTGTTCCAGCTCGCCACGCCCTGCACCAGCGGCGCGCTGCCGCCGTTGCTGAGCACCGCGCTGCCGCCGTTGGGATCGTTGCCGAGCGCGACGCTCGCCGCGGCGAGCAGACCGTTCGACACGGGCTTACCCTCGTCGTCGAGCACACGCACGCTGACGGCGGGCGTGATGGCCGCATTGACTGCGGTCGTGCCGGGCTGCTGCACGAAGGCCAGCGAGTTCTCGCGCTGGAAGCGCAGGCGTCCGTAGCCGTACTGATAGTCGCGGCCGGTGGTGCCCAGATCGTTGCTGCCGGTCGCGGCGAGATCGCGCAGCGGCGTCACGATCAAGGTGTCCAGCTGCGCCGCCGTGGTCGGCTTGCCGTTGCGCTGCATCAGCAGCGCGGCCATGCCGGCGACGTGCGGCGTCGCCGCCGAAGTGCCGGTGAAGCTCGTCGCCGGTATCGGGTTGGTTCCGCCGACGCCGTAGCTCACGGTGCTGACGTTGTCGAAGCTCGCGAGATCGGGCTTGAGGTTGGGATCGGTGGCCGGCGCCGTCGACGGCAACCCGCCGCCGGCCGCGAGTACCGGCCCTTCCGAACTGAACGGCTCCTGCGGCGTCGTGCCGGCCGTGGCGACGTTGATCGCGGCGACGCTGAGCACGTTGGGCGAGTCCGCCGGGAAGCTCAGACTGCTGGACGTCACGCGGGTATCCAGCGGAATGTTCGCGAACACTTCGAGGTTCTCGCGCGTCGTCGTGCCGGCGATGCGCACGATCGCGACGCCGAACACCGCGCTGTTGGCCGGACAGCCGCTGGTCGAGCCGCTCGCCGTATAGACGATCTGCTCCTGCGGCGTCTGTCCGGTGCCGCCGCTCTGCGCCAGCGTCGACTGCGCGACCGGCAGTGCTTCCCAGACCGAGGCACTGCTGCGCCGGTACAGGTACAGATCGTAGTTGCGGTTGGCGCCGGGCGAGACCCAGTTGTTCCAGTACAGGTCCACGGCGATGGTCTCGCCGGCCGGAATGCAGTAGGCCGAGCCGCTGCCGTTGCCGAACGGGTTGTAGATCGTGTTCGAGCCAGTCCAGGTATGGAAGCCGTTGCCGCCGGAGGCCGCCGTGAACAGGCCGTCCCAGTGCTGCTGGCGCTCGTTGCCGGCCGCGTTGACGACGAGCACGCCGCGATTGCGCGCCCAGCCCGCGGCCTCGGCGATCGATCCGGACAGGGCCGTGCCGTCGCCCTTGCCGTCCAGCGGTGCGCCCAGGGACGCGGAGATGATCTGCGCACGCACGCTGCCGCTGGAGGCGCCGGTGGCGGTCAGGTTGGCCGCATCGAGAATCGCACGGCGCCAGTCGCCGACGGTCACCGTGTCGTAGGCGCGGAAGTTCGCGCCGGGCGCGACGTCGTAGGCGATCTCGGTCGTCGCGTTGCCGTGCGGCACGGCCAGACAGCCGAACGTCGACGGCGAGCAGCCCGACGGGGCCGTCGCGAACGTCTTGTAGTCGAGCAGGGTGATGCGCGCACTCGGCGGCCAGTCCTGACTGGTCTGGAGCTGGCCGACTCTGTTGCCGACGTTGTTGAAGCTGTCGACCATCGCGATGACGATGCCACTGCCGTCCAGCGCCGGCACGTTGCTCTGCCAGAGATTGGCGCGGCCGGCCGCGACGCCTTCGCTGGTGCGGCTGCCGATCAGCGGCCGCACGAGGCGCGCCGGCACGATGCTGACGACGTCGCCGTCGCGGGCCAGGTCGTAGAGCTGGTCGCGCGGCAGGCTGGCCTCGATGCGGTCGGCGGCCAGCACGTTGCGCACCTCGGCCGAGGCGCGCGCGGAGCAGGCGCT
>Ga0247823_10000892_pt1 | contig 25147 bp, 21 predicted proteins | sample 13C_PalmiticAcid_2_FD_192426 | JGI IMG/M metagenome (GOLD analysis project Ga0247823, IMG submission 192426) | Soil microbial communities from agricultural site in Penn Yan, New York, United States - 13C_PalmiticAcid_Day30 | ecosystem: Environmental > Terrestrial > Soil > Agricultural land... | reverse complement strand
TCTCGGGCAAGCTGCTCGACCAGACCGACACCTCGTTCGGCTTCAACGCCGCGACCGACACCTACGAGAACCTCGTGGCTGCCGGCGTGATCGATCCGACCAAGGTCGTCCGCACCGCGCTGCAGAATGCGGCGTCGGTCGCCGGCCTGCTCATCACCACGGAAGCCGCTGTCTCGGAACTGCCCGAAGACAAGCCGGCCATGCCGATGGGCGGTGGCGGCATGGGCGGCATGGGCGGCATGGACTTCTAAGTCCTGTCACCCGGCCACTCGGCTGGAACAAGCAAGGGGCCGGCGGAGCGATCCGCCGGCCCTTTCTTTGTCGATCATCGCCGCAGCGTCACCCCCAGCGTCACCGCCCGCGCATTCGATCCATCCACCCGCCGCCCGCCGAGCAGGTCGACATCGATCCAGGCCCGCGGCGTCCAGCGCACCCCGGCCTGAAACCCTGGCTTCCCGCCGTCGCGAACGAACCCCTCGGCCATCACCGACAGATTGCCACGCAGCCGCGCCTCGACCTGCGCGCCCGCCACCAGCCCGTGGCGATCGCCGGTCCGCGCCCATTGGTAGCTCAGGTTGAAGTTGGTTCGGACCCGCGGCGTCAGGTCGATCGTCACCGGCACCAGCACTGCGGCACTTTCCGCCTTGCCGGTCGAGGCATCCACTGCTGCCGACACCGCCACACCCAGCCCGAAGCCATGCGACGGCCTGCGCAGCGCCAGCTTCACCGCCGGCCCAACCAGCGTGTGCCGGTGCCCCCGCTCCCAGCCATGCTGGATCGCCGCACCGAACTCGATCGAGGGCAACGCCGCGAAGGTACATGCGGGCGACAGGTTCACCAGCCGCCGGCCACCCTCGAATCCGGTCAGCCAGCTCTCGGCGTGGCACAGGCCCGGCGTCTCGACCTCGGCATCATCGACGACATGCGCCCCGCCTGACGCGCGCGCCGCCTCGGCCGCCGCGAACATCGCGGCGAGACCGAGACCGGCGGCACTCCAGCCGCGGGGGGCAACCCCGCGCCGGAGCGGGATCACCGAAGCCACCCCTTGCGCTTGATGTACCAGAGCGGCAGCAGCGCCGCGAGCAGGGTCAGCAGGATGGTGGCGGTGAACCCCCATTCCCAGGACAGCTCGGGCATCACCGCGAAGTTCATGCCGTAAAAGGTCGCGATCAGCGTCGGCGGCAGGAACACCGCGGTGATGATCGTGAACACCTTCACCACCTGGTTCTGCCTGACGTTCAGGCTCGTCATCACCGATTGCTGGAGATAGCGGACCTTGTCGTGCTCGAACCCGGCATGTTCCTTGATGCTCTGGATGTCGGAAATCAGCGTCTCGATCTGGCCGCGCAGCTCGGCATCCTCGACCTCCGCGCGCAGATACCGCGCCGCCCGCGCCAGCAAGAGCTGGCTCTCCAGGATGCGCGAAACCAGCTCCTCGCGGTCGTTGAGCTCGGCCATCGTATCGCCGATATCATCGGTGGTGAGTTCGCGTCCGGCATCGTCATAGCCCTCGGCGATCTGGCGGATCTTGCGGTTCATCCCCTCCAGCGCCGCACTAGCGAGCTCGAGAATCTGGTTCGACGCCGAATTCGCTGCCTGAAGCAGCGCGTACATCACGCCATGCGCGGTGCGCGGGATGCCCGGCCGCCGCCGCAGGATCGCGAGTGCCCGGTCGAACGGCACGAATCCCTCCGCCGGTTCGCGCGTCACCAGCACTGCATCGCCCAATGCGAAGGCAATCTGGTCCTGCCGTACGTCATGCCCCTCGCGCGCCAGCACGCTGACGGGCAGGTAGATGAACGCCGCGTCCTCCTCATAGCCTTCTTCGGGGGGCGGAAAGCGGCAGCCGAGATCGGCCGCCGCGCGGCCAAGGCTGACCGCGTCGTCGCTGCGCAGCCGCCGCCACACCGGGGCAAGGCTCGCCTGTTCGGGGACAAGCCCCGCCTGATTTATATGTGCCATCGCCTATTCCTTTCCGGCGCGGTCGGTGTGCGAGGGCGAGGAGGACGACGTCACCGTCGCCACCCCACCCGGCTGGGCGTAATGGATTCCGATCATCGCGGCGCAGATCAGGACGTAGAGGATGATCACCGAGACGATCACTTCCCGCTCCAGATCGGCGGACGAGTTCCTGCGCTTGCGCATGGCTCAACCCTCCTTTGTCAGGCGGCGAGACGGAAGACGCGGCGGGGCGGCGCGCATCGCGGCACCACCTCCCCTTCGTCGCGGACCCAGCATGCGACGGGCACACCCGTCACCGGGTCAGGAGACCAGTCGAGCCGCAGCGGCGCGGGCCGCACAACAACAGGGGCGACCCGCACGGGCAGGCGATAGACGCACGCGGCCGGACGGCCGGGCGCCAGCGTGAAACGGCGATTGTTCAGATTGGTCATGCTCACCTCCATCGGCCCGTCATGGGCCTCCGGGGCGAGCGGGGACGCGACTAGCGGCCGGCGCTCGCCCGGCGATCCGTGCCGGGCGCGTTCCTCGGTTTCGATGCGGCGGCGGTCATGCCCGTCGCCGCGTTGCTACTAGAGTCGCTGTCCATGGTTCCTCTGGTTGCGATTCCCGCGCCCCGGATTGGGCGCGGCCGGGCGTCTGCGCCTGCCCGCCGGCAAGGTCAACCCGTTTCGGCCACCCGCAGATGCGCGATTCATGGTATCGCTTCCCGAAATTTAACGGTTCACCGCTATCGCCGGATCAGGGGGTTCAGGAGCGGCATGAACGCGGCAAAGGCCATTGATCGATCGACTGTCCGTGAGGCGGCATCCATGCTGCACCTCGCACCGGCCGCTATGTCCGCCGATTTCCTGCCGCTCGGCCTGATCGACCCCGCCTTCGCCGCCGAGTGGGACGATCTCGCCGCCAATGCGTCCGAACCCAACGCCTTCATGGAACGCTGGTTCGTCTCCGCAGGCGCCATGCACCTTCCTCCCCGCAGCGGCCGTCTTCTCGCCATCCGTGCCGGCGATCAGCTGATCGCCCTGCTCCCGCTCAGCACCGAGCCGCGCTATGGCCGCCTGCCGATCGCCCATGTCGAGAACTGGCTCCACTATCACTGCTTCCTCGGCGGCCCGCTGCTGCGCCGCGGCCATGAAGCGGCCGCCTGGACCGCGATCCTGGAAGCGCTCGACGCCGACCCGCAATCACGCGGCCTGCTCCACCTCACCGGGCTGGTCGAGGACGGCCCGGTCCACCGCGCCCTGCTCGCCACCGCGAATCGCCCCTGCGATACGGTCCACCGGATCGAGCGCGCGCTGCTCGAAACCACCCTCTCGCCCACCGCCTATTACGAAGCGACGGTGCGCAAGAAGAAGCGCAAGGAGATCAAGCGCCTCCAGTCGCGCCTCGCCGAACTGGGCGCCGTCACCACCAAGCGCCTCACCGATCGCGACGACCTCCCCGCCTGGATCGACGCCTATCTCGCGCTGGAGCAATCCGGCTGGAAAGGCCGCGCCGGCTCCGCGCTCGCCAGCGAGCCGCACACTGCCGCCTTCTTCCGCGATGCGCTCACCGGCGCGTTCGATGCGGGCCAGCTCGAGCTCCTCCGCCTCGATCTCGACGACAAGCCGCTGGCGATGCTGGTCAACTTCCTCACCGCGCCCGGCTCCTTCTCGTTCAAGACCGCCTTCGACGAGGAATTCTCCCGCTATTCCCCGGGCGTGCTGATCCAGCTCGAGAACTTCGCCATTCTCGACAACCCGGCCATCGCCTGGATGGACAGCTGCGCCAGCGCCGATCACCCGATGATCGACAGCCTGTGGGGCGAGCGCCGCGCGATCGTCCGCGTCACCCTACCCCTCGCCGGCTGGCGCAGCCGAGCCCTGTTCAACGCCGCCCGCACCGTCGAGCGTGCCGCCGAAGCCATCCGCACCCGCCGCACGCGCCCGCAAGCGCCTCCGGAGACCGAAGAATGACCGCCACCCGCCTCGCGCCCGCGACCGTGTTCGACAGCGACGCCCGCAACCGCTTCGCCACCCTCTATCCCGAGCAGCCGGGCAAGATCGCGCACGGCCTCACCGGCCACCGGCTGTTCGAGCTGGAGTCGCTGGTCGAGCTGTCGCAGCGCATCCGCCCGGTCGATGTCGAGCAGAACCTCGCCAATTTGCCGATCGAGGTCGATCCCGCGACCGTCCAGCATAATGGCCTCTCGGTCGCCGACTCGATCCGCTCGATCGAGCAGAACGGTTCGTGGATGGTGCTCAAGTTCATCGAGCAGGATGTGGTCTATCGCCAGCTGCTCGACGAAATTCTGGACGAACTCGAACCCGTCGTCACCGCCCGCACCGGCGCGATGATCAAGCGCGAGGCGTTCATCTTCGTCTCCTCGCCCGGCGCTGTCACGCCCTTCCACATGGACCCGGAGCACAACATCCTGCTCCAGCTCCGGGGTGAGAAGACGATGACGCTGTTCCCCGCCGCCGATCCCGATCTGACGCCGGGTGCATTGCAGGAAGAATTCCATCGCGGCGCGCACCGCAACCTCCCCTTCCGCGACGAGTTCGCGCCCAAGGGTCAGCCGATCAGCCTTACCCCGGGCGAGGGCCTGTACGTGCCGGTCAAGGCACCGCATTGGGTGCAGAACGGCGCGGCGACCTCGGTCTCGCTCTCGGTCACCTGGCGCTCCGAATGGAGCTATCGCGAGGCCGACGCCCACGCCTTCAACCGGCTGCTGCGCGGCGCGGGGCTCAGCCCGGCGATGCCCGCGCGCTATCCGAGCCAGAACATGCTCAAGGCCTATGCCTGGCGCGCGCTGGCCAAGGCGAAGCGGCTGACGGGAAATCCCGACCCGCAATGAACGCCGCGCTGCCCCTGACCGCCTCTCTCCAGACCGCGCGAATCCACGATTCGCTCGAAGGTCTCGCGCGCGATGCGTCCAGGGCTGCGCAGCCCGGCTTCTACGATCGCCACGACTGGCTCGCGCAGACGCGCGCGCACATCTATCCCGGCGAGCCGCTCGCGATCGCCTCAGCGCATGAAGGCGACGCCGCCGCATGGCTTCCCCTGCGCGATTGCAGCGGCGGCCATGGCCGCGGTCTCGCGAGCTGGTACACGCTCGCCTTCGCCCCGCTCTTCGCCCCCGGCACCGATCCCGACACCCGCGCCCGCCTGCTCGGCGAGCTCGCCCGCATCCTGCGCCGCCGCTTCGACACGCTCAGCCTCTGGCCGCTCGAAGCCGATATCGCCGCGCAGCTTCAGGCCGCGTTCCGCGCGCAGGGCTGGCTGCCGCGGCTGCAGTTCGAGACCGCCAACTGGGTCGCCGACACCGCAGGTCTGGACTTCGACGCCTATTGGGCCAATCGCCCCTCCAAGCTGCGCAACACCGTCCGCCGCCGAACCAAGAATTCGCCTTTCACGGCGGAAATTCTCGACCGGTTCGACGATGCCGCATGGGACGCCTACGAAGCCGTCTACGCACAAAGCTGGAAGCCCGACGAAGGCGCGCCCGCCTTCCTCCGCGCCGCCGCCGCCGCGGAAGGCGCAGCCGGCACGTTGCGCCTCGGCATCGCCCGGCGCGATGGCGTTCCGGTCGCCGCGCAATTCTGGACAGTCGAGAATGGCCACGCCACGATCCACAAGCTCGCCTATCTCGAAAGCGAGCGCGAGCATTCGCCCGGCACCTTGTTGTCGGTGGCGATGTTCCGCCACGTTCTCGATCACGATCGTCCGGCGGTGATCGACTATGGCAATGGCGACGAGCCCTATAAGGCCGAGTGGATGGACAACCGGCGCGAACGGTTCCGCCTGCGCCTGTTCAACCTGCGCAGCGTTGGTGGGCTCTCTCAGGGCGTGAGCCGCGCTGCCCGCGCCGCACTCCGCCGCTTCACCGGCTGAGAGTTGATTTGGAAATGCGCCGAAGGGCGCATTCCAAACCAGCTCAAACCGGCTCCGCCGCAATTGTATAGTCAAATCCATGACGCAGCCCGTCGAGACGCGCGTCCGCCGTCAGCGCACGTTCGCGAATGGCTTCGCCCTGCGCCAGCAACGCCGCTGCCAGCACCCGGTCGGGCATCGACTCCAGCCGGCGCAGGCACATGTCGATCTGGCTGTTCACGAAACGCGCGCCATAGCGGATCGGGAAGCGCGCGATATCGGTGACCCGCCACCCGTTGGTCTCGAGCCGCTCCACCACCCATTCCAGCGGAAACTCGCGATAGGGCCGCTCAGCGGACAGCAGCAGGCATGCGTCGCGATACCGCCCGATCTCCCAGACGATCCGTCCCGCTTCGGTCCCGGGATCGTGGCTGACATAGGGTTCCAGCCCGACCAGATAGAGACGCCCCGCCGTCATCTGGTGCAGCCGCGCGAACATCCGTTCCTGAAAATAGGGGGCGAACCCCTCGACTGCGCCGATCAGATAGTCGGCCAGGACCGTATCGAACCGTTCGCCCGACAGCAGCTGCGGATCAGCCCAGTTGCCGACGATGATCCGGTCCTGCGGCCGCCGTACCGGCTCGGCCACGTCGCGCACTTGCGCCGCGTGCCCGACCGCGCCGCTCACCGCGACCCAGCGCTCGGTCTCGATCGAGGCGACCCACCCGATCGAGTTGGTGCCCGTCCCCGCGTCGAGCAGAGCGCCCCAGGGCCGCTGGCCTTGAAGCGCCTCGATATGCCGGAACAGTGCGGACGGCTGTCGCGTCCGCACTGCCCCTGCTCGGGCGGAGAGGAGCCCGCTCAGAACGCCGCCCGCAGGCCAAAGACGATGTTGCGCCCGCGCAACGGCGCCGCATTCTTGATGAAGGATGCGTGGTTGAACGCCAGTTCGTTGGTCAGATTGGTGCCGCGCACGAACAGCTCGGCGCTGCGGTTCGCGCCCAGCTCCAGCTTGTACGCGATGGTCGCGTTGACCATGTCATAGCCCGGGGTCGTGGTCTCGTAGGACGCGACCTTCCCCTGCTCGAACACATGATAATATTCGGCGTCCGCGGTGAACGCGCCGAGATGCGCATCGGCGCGCGCGCCCAGCCGTCCGGCGGGAATGCGCGGCAGATTGCCCTGCCCGTCCTTGAACTTGGCGCGGATATAGTCGCCGAACACCGATGCCGCGAACTGCGGGGTGAACTCGTACCGCATTTCGCCATCGATCCCGGTGAAGGTCGCGCCGCGCCCGACATAGCGGATCAGGCGGAAGTCCTCGAACTGGTCGATCGTGTCGCCATAGATGTAGTTGGCGAAGTCCTGATGATAGGCGCCGATCGTAAAGGTCGCCGCACCCTTGGTCTTGCGCAGGGTCAGGTTGACCGAGTTGGACTTCTCGACATCGAGCGACACCTTGTCGCGCAGCCGCGTATTGCCCGTGACCATGCCGATCTCGAACGTGTTGGTCGCGAGGTGGACGCCATAGGCGTAGAGTTCCTGCACCGACGGCGCGCGCTCGGCATGGGCGAAGGAGAGTGCAACCGAATAGCTGTCGTCAAGGTTCCACACCGCCGCGGCCGATGCCGAGAAGGGGCTGTGACTGATCGAGGGATAGCGCGCGACGTGCGACTTCACGTCCTGCCATTCCTGCCGCACGGCACCTTCGAGCCGCACCGGCCCGAGCTGCAGCGATTCCATCAGGAACAGCGCGGTGTTCTTGGTGGTCGTGTCGATCAGGAACGCCTCGGCGCCATCGGCCGAAAAGTCGCTTTCCATATGCTGGACACCGAACACGCCGCGCAGACCGCCGATCGGCTTGTGCGCCAGCTCCAGCCGGACATCGGTTGCCTGGTTACGGAAGGTCGTCGCGACCTCACCTTCGTCCAGCTCGTCATGCTCGTAGTCGGTGAACGACATGCGGAAGCGCACGCGTTCGAAGCCGGGCAGCGGGTCGCGCCAGTCGCTGCGGATGTCGAACCGGTCGCTGCGCAGCTTAACCTGGGGCGGATCCTCGTGATCGTGCCCATGGTCATGGTCGTGATCGCCGTCGTCATGGGAGTGGCCGCCGCAATGCAGACTGGTGCCGTGCGGGTGGCAATCTTCATATTCGTGGCTGTGCCCGGGCAGACCATAGGCGCTGCGCTGGCGCGTATAGGCGACGCCCAGATAGCCGTTGTCGCCGATCCAGGAGGCGCCCGCGCTCAGCGTCTCGGTCTCGTTGTACGATCCCGCAACATGATCCTCACCGAACGCGCCAGGCACACGGTAGTCGTTGGAATCGCGTTTCACGCCTTCGATACGAAGCGCGAACGGCCCGACCCCCGCGGTCACCCCGCCGACCACCGCGCGCTCATCGTCACCCGTGCCCAGCCGGCCCTCGATCGCGCCGGTGATCCCGCCTTCGGGGATCGACGTCGGCACCTTTTCATCGAGCAGGTTGATCGCGCCGCCGCTTGCGCCGCTGCCATAGAGCAGGGTCGCCGGGCCGCGCAGCACCTCGATCCCGCGCAGCAGCAGTGGCTCGGCGGCGATATTGTGGTCGGGCGAGATCGCCGACGCGTCCTGGATGCCGACGCCGTCGGTCAGTGCCTGCACGCGCGGCGCGGTCTGGCCGCGGATCACCGGCCGGCTCGCGCCGCCGCCGAAGCTCTCGAAGTTGATGCCGGGCTGCCCGGCCAGAGTCTCGCCGATCGTCGCCGCGCGGCGGTGCACCAGCTCGTCACCGCTCAGCGTGATCACCGGCGTCGCGGTCTCGTCCGCGGTCTGCTGCAGCGGGGTCGCGGTGATGACCACCTCGCCCTCGGCATGGCTGCCGGCCTGACCCGCCGCATTGGCGGTACTGTTCGCATAAGCCGCACCCGGCAGGATCGCGACCGCCGACACGGCGCAGAGAAGATGATGACGCACGCTTTTACCCCCTTTCACACTCCAGTGCGAGGTCGATTAAGATATGATGTAACATTACACAATAGGCGAATTGATGTTTTGCCGGGGCACTGGCCCAACCGGCGGGCCGCCGCTAACAACGGGTGATGCGCGCGCCTTCCGATGCCCTGCCGGTTCGTGATCGCGCGCTCGCCCGCATCGATGTCGAGACACTGCCGGCCGGCACAACGCTCATCGACTGCGATCTCGAGGAAGCTGACCTCTCGCGGCTCGACCTGTCCGGCTGGAGCTTCGAGCGCTGCAACCTGCGCCGCGCCAGATTGAGCGGCGCGAAGCTCGAGGGCACGCGGTGGCAATCCTGCCGCGGCGCCTTTGCGGACTTCGCCGGAAGCGATCTCAATGACGCGACCTTCACGGCGAGCGACTTCAACAACGCCTCCTTCCGGCGCGCCGGCGTCGAGGGCGCGCGCTTCGCGGGCTGCAAGCTCACCGGCGCCGACCTCACCGACTTGAGAGCAGTTGAGGTCTATTTCGAGGAGACGCTGCTGATCGGCGCCAGGCTGCGCAAGCACGGGTTCCGCAAGGCGCGCTTCGGGCGCGTGGATCTGTCGCAGGCCGATCTGCGCGAATGCGATTTCCGCCTGGCGACATTCGAGGATTCGAGCCTGCGCGAAGCGATCCTCGACGGGGCCCGATTCGAGGATGCCGATCTGCGCGGCGCCGATCTCGGCGGGCTGCGGCTGGCCGATGCCGCCCGGTTCCGCGGCGCAGTCATCTCGCGCGATCAGGCCGCGCAGCTACTGGACCAACTGGGCCTCAGGGTGCTTTGAGAGGAAGAAATGAGGGGGATCCTGTCATGACGCGCGACCAGGCCGCGCCATACGCCATGCTCGCCGTGCTGGCGCTCGCGCTGTTCGGCACCTTCTTCCACTGGCAGATTCTCGACATCTCCAACGCCGCCTGGCTGCTGCGCGGCAGCGACAATGGCGAGAACGCGCTGGGGCTCCACGCCTGGCTGCACGATCCCGCGCCCGGCTTCGTGCGCACCAGCCTGCTCAATGCGCCGGAGGGCACCGGCCTGCTGTTCACCGACAGCAATCCGTTCTTCTCGGCGCTGGTCTTTCCGTTCCGCGGCCTGCTCCCGGCCGATGCGCAGGTGATCGGCTGGTGGCTGCTCATCTGCATGTTCCTCCAGCTGCTCTTCGCCTGGCTGCTGCTTCGTCGCCACGCACCCAACGAGCTGGCCCTGTGGTGCGGCGTGCTGCTGCTTGCTGCGCTGCCGACGCTCTTCAACCGCATCATCCATGTGAATCTGATGGCGCACTGGCTGATCCTGTGGGCGCTGTTGCGTTTCCTGGATCCCCGGAGTTCGGGATCGAACAAGGGCTGGACGGTGCTGATCGCGGTCACCGCCTTCATCCACTCCTATCTGCTGGTGATGGTCGGCGCGATCTGGGCGAGCGCGATGCTCGAACGGCTGTGGAACGCCAGAGCGGACTGGCGCACCGCCGCCCCCCGTCTCATCGCCGAATGCGCCGCGATCCTGCTCATGGTCGTCGCCATCGCCTGGAGCCTCGGCGTGTTCGAGCCGCATTGGCCATCAGGCAATTACGGCGCCTTCGCGATGCCGCTCGACGCATTGTGGAATCCGGCCGTCGATACCTATTCGACCTTCCTTCCCGCGATCGAGCAGCGTCCCGGCCGCGCGTTCGAAGGGTTCCAGTATCTCGGCCTGGGCTTGCTGATCCTGCTTCCTCTCGCTGCGATCCTCGCCCGTCGCCTGCCCCGCCCCGCGGCGAACGCGCCGGACAGCCTCGCCCGGCTCAAATGGCTTGTCCCCGCGCTCGTCGTCCTGACCCTGCTCGCGATCTCCACTTATCCCGATTTCGCCGGACATCGGCTGCCGCGCCTTGCCCTGCCCGATCGGGTTGCGGTCGCGCTCGACGCGGTGCGCGCTTCGGGCCGGCTGTTCTGGCCTGCCGCCTATGTGCTCGTCTTCGTCGGCATCCGTATCCTGTTCCGGCTCGAGCCACGCCGGGCCGGGCTCGTGCTAGCTGCGCTCGCGGTCGTGCAGACCGCCGATCTCGCACCCATGGCAAGATCGATCCGCGCGTACACCGCCGAGGCGCGCGGTGCCCCGCTTTACGTCCGCACCCGCTCGCCCGAATGGGACCAGCTGGTCGCGCAGGCCAAGGACATCGCGTTCATCCCGGGCGACGTCACCAAGGGCCTCGGCGTCTTCCAGGAAGTCACGTGGCGTGCGGCCAAGGCCAAGGTGCCGGTCCGCGCCGTCTATGCTGCCCGTTCCTCGCTCGCCAGCACCGCGCGACTGGCTGAGGAGACCGAGGCCTTTCGCGGGGGCCAGATCATACCCGGCCGGCTCTATGTCCTGATCGACGGCGAACCGATTCCGCCCCCATTGATGACCCGCGTGCGCCCGCTCGATGGGGTCACCATCCTGTTCGAGCCCTGAAACAGGATTGCGACGCCGGCCCGCGCACTCGCGCAAGCGAAGCGGGAATGCCTATTTCTTCATGGCCTCGATGATGCGTTTGACATCCTGGCTGCGTCCGCGCGGGAGGATGAGGATGTCGTCGCCATCGGCGACCACGATCAGGTCCGAAACGCCGACCAGCGCAACCCGCTTGCCGGGGCCAGCACGCACCAGGCAATCGGCGGTGTCGATCGCGATGACATCGCCGCCACAGGCGTTGCCCGCCCCGTCACAATCGCTGATCGCATGCAGCGCATCCCAGCTTCCGACGTCCGACCAGCTCATCGCCACCGGCACCACCGCGACGCGCTCCGCCTTCTCCATCACCGCATAGTCGATCGAATCGGACGGCGATTTCGCGAACTCGGTCCGATCGGGCAGGATCCGCGTCCCCTCACGCACCGCGCGTGCCATCGCTGCCTGCGTCGCCGCCAGCATCTCCGGCGCGAACGCGGCCAGCGCATCCAGATAGGCATCGGCCCTGAACAGGAAGATCCCCCCGTTCCACGCATGGTCGCCCGCCGCGATCATCGCCTCGGCGAGCTCCAGCCTCGGCTTCTCCACGAAGCGCTCGACCTTGTGCACCCCCGCCCCGATCGCGTCGCCGACCTGGATATAGCCATAGCCGGTCTCGGGTGCCTCGGGCGCGATGCCAAAGGTCACCAGCCATCCGTCCTCGACCAGCGGGAGGGCTGCGTCGATCGCCGCGTGAAACGCCGCCACGTCACCGATCACATGGTCCGACGGCATCACCAGCAGCGGGTCGCTGCCGCCGCCCATCGCCAGCGCTGCAAGCGCGATGGCGGGGGCGGTGTTGCGGCCCATCGGCTCCAGGATCAGCGCCTGGGCGCGCGCCTCGACCGCGCCAAGCTGCTCCTCGACCATATCGGCGTGCAGTGCATTGGCGACGATCACCGGCGCCGCGAAACGCTCGCCGGCCGGCGTGCGCTGCGCGGTCAGCTGCAGCATCGTCTCCTCCGCGGTCAGCGCCAGCATCTGCTTGGGCAGCTCCGGCCGTGACATCGGCCATAACCGCGTCCCCGACCCGCCCGACAGGATCACGGGAACGATCGGCTTGTGGTCGGTCATCAAGGTCCTCCTCGTCCGCGCTCTACCCTCGCCTGCGCGCGCCGCCAAATACTTATCGCGGCTCGGATTTCCCGGCGTTTCGCATTTTTTCGTCAATTTCGCCGACACGTGCCTTACAGTGTCGGATTTGTTTACAGTTTCCGGATAGGGGTTGGGCCGTCATGATCCGCCTGTTCAAACATTATATCCCGAACGCGGTGCTGCTGCTCGCGCTGTTCGACGTCTTGCTGCTGTTCGCGGCGGCCGAGTTCGGCTGGATCTACCGCGCCTGGCAGATCGGGATGAAGGTGGAGCCGATCCACACTCGCATCCTCCAGATGAGCAGTTTCGCGACATGTCTGGAGCTCGCGATGATCGCGGTCGGCGTCTATGGCGCGGACTCGCTCCAGTCGATCCGCGTCGCCGCCGCGCGGCTGCTGGTGGCAGTCTCGCTCGGGACGATCTTCCTCTCAGTCGTATTCTTCGTGGTCCCGGCGCTCACCTTCTGGCGCTCGAACCTGCTCTACGCGATGCTCGCCGCGGCGGTGATGCTGTTCCTGCTGCGCCTGCTGCTCGGCAAGACGCTGGGCAGCCAGATCTTCAAGCGCCGCGTGGTCGTGCTCGGCGCCGGCGCACGCGCCGAGCGGCTCAAGGTGCTTTCCAAGAAGCCCGGCGCCGGTTTCGTCGTCGTCGGCTATGTCGCGATGAGCGAGGCTAACCGCACTATCCCCGAAGCGATCGCGCGCGACGCGATCTACAATCTTGCCGACCATGTCGTGCTGCTCAACGCCAGCGAAGTCGTCCTCGCGCTCGAAGAGCGCCGCAACGCACTCCCGCTCAAGGATCTGCTGCGAATCAAGACCACTGGCGTCCATGTCAACGACACCTCGACCTTCCTCGAGCGCGAGACCGGCCGAGTCGACCTCCAGTCGGTCAATCCCAGCTGGCTGATCTTCTCCGACGGCTTCTCCTCGGGCCGGATGCTGTCGAGCATGTTCAAGCGCTTCTTCGATATCGTCGCGAGCCTGATCCTGCTCGTCCTCACGCTGCCCGTGATCCTGCTCGGCGCAATCGCCGTGAAGCTGGAGAGCCGCGGCCCCGCCTTCTACCGCCAGCGCCGCGTCGGCCTCTATGGCCAGGGATTCGACATCATCAAGCTGCGCTCGATGCGCCAGGATGCCGAAGTCGCGGGCAAGGCGGTCTGGGCCGAGAAGGACGATCCGCGCATCACCCGCGTCGGCTGGTTCATCCGCAAGGTACGGATCGACGAGCTGCCGCAATGCTGGTCGGTGCTGAAGGGCGAGATGAGCTTCGTCGGCCCGCGCCCCGAACGCCCGCAATTCGTCGAGGATCTCGAGGCCAAGCTGCCCTATTATGCCGAGCGGCACATGGTGAAGCCCGGCATCACCGGCTGGGCGCAGATCAACTACCCCTATGGCGCGTCGATCGAGGACAGCCGGCAGAAGCTCGAATACGACCTCTACTACGCGAAGAACTATTCCCCCTTCCTCGACGTGCTGATTCTGCTCCAGACGCTCCGGGTGGTGCTCTTCCCGGACGGCGCGCGCTGATGCGATGGTTCCGGCGCTGATCCTCTGGGGCCACGCGCTCGCAGCGCTGCTGTTCGGCGCGCTGGGTCTCTGGACGCTGCGCCGCGCCGAGACCGGGGTTCCGCGCAACCCGCTCGCCATCGCGTTGATGATGACCGCGCTCTGGGCGCTTGCAGTCGCGGGCATCGGCGAAACCGATCTCACCACGCGCGTTGCCGAAAGCGGGCGCAACCTCGCCTGGCTCGGCTTCATGATCGCGCTTCACCGCCGAAACGGATCGGAACGGCCGCCCGCCGCGATCGGCACCGTCTATGGCGTCGTCGCGCTCGTCATCCTGATTGCGCTGGCGCTCCATGTCATCGCCGCGACCGCACCGGACGTCGCGCCCGAGGTAATCCAGGCCGCGCTGCTCCTCCGCATGATGGCCGCGGTCGGCGCGCTGGTGCTCGTCCAGAGCCTGCATAGCGCGATCACCGCGCCCGGCACGGCGGGGATGCGCCCGGTCGTACTCGCGATCGGCGCGATGTGGCTGGTCGATATCAATGTGCTCAGCGTCGCCTGGCTGACAATGGGCTGGCCGCACCAGCTGGTCGCGGTGCGCGGCGGCGCGATGGCGCTGATTGCCGCGGCGATCGCGATGGGACTTCAACGGCGCGGCGAATGGCCGATGCAGCTGTCGCGCACCGTCGCCTATCAGTCGCTGTCGCTGGTCGCCATCGGCCTGTATTTCGCGCTGCTGGCGCTTGCCACCTCCGCGCTGGCAGCGATCGGCGGCGACAACGCTCGGCTGCTCCAGACCGCCTTCGTCTTCGGCTCGACCGCGGCGATCCTCACTCTGGTGTCGAGCCCGTGGCTGCGCGCCTGGACCAAGGTGAAGCTCGCCAAGCATTTCTTCCGTCACCGCTATGATTATCGCGCCGAATGGATGCGCTTCACCGAGACGCTGGGCGAGCCGGAGGGAAGTGCCCCGCTCGACGAGCGCATCGTCAAGGCGCTCGCCGACCTCACCGACTCACCGGCCGGCGTGCTGCTGGTGCCGCAGGGCGACGCGCTCGGCGCCGGCGCAGCATGGAACATCGATCGCGCGGTGCTTCCCGCCGGCTATGGCGAAAGCTGGCATCTCGACCGGATCGATCCCACGCTCGTCCTGGAGCTCGATACCGCAGCGGGCGCCGATTCGGCGCCGCCCTCGATCCGCGGCTGGGATCAGGCATGGGTGGTCGTGCCGCTGCCGCATCACGCACGCCTCGTCGGTGCGATCGTGCTCGCCCGTCCGCCCGTTGCGCGCGAACTCGACTGGGAAGATTTCGACCTGCTCAAGGCCGCCGGCCGCCAGCTCGCCAGCTATCTGGCCGAGGAGCGCGCGATCGAGGCGCTCGCCGAAGCCGAACGGTTCGAGGAGTTCAACCGCCGCTTCGCCTTCATCATGCACGACATCAAGAATCTGGTCAGCCAGCTGACCCTCGTCGCGCGCAATGCCGAGCGCCATGCCGACAACCCCGCTTTCCGCGCGGACATGGTCGCGACGCTTCAGGATTCGGCCGGGCGGATGAACGACATGCTCGCGCGCCTTTCGCAGCATCACCGCGCGCGCACCGATGCGCCGGTCGCGGTGCCGCTCGCCCCGCTTGCCCGCCGCGTCGCCAAAGCGCGCCGCGCGCAACACCCGGTCGAGGTGTCGAGCAGCGGCGATCCGCTCGCCATCGCTGATCCCGCAATGCTCGAAACCCTGCTCGGCCACCTCATCCAGAACGCGATCGAGGCCAGCGCGGCGGATACACCGGTGCGCATCGAAGTGCGTACCGAGAAGAACGAAGCGCGGATCGACGTGATCGATCGTGGCACCGGCATGTCGCCCGCCTTCATCCGCGACAAGCTGTTCAAGCCCTTCGTCTCGTCCAAGCCCGGCGGCTTCGGCATCGGCGCGTTCGAGGCGCAGAAGCTTGCCGCCGAGATGGGCGGGCGAATCGAAGTGAAGAGCGGCGAGGGCAAGGGATCGCGTTTCCGCGTCGTGCTGCGTGCAGCGGGCGGCGCCAGTGATGAAGTTGGACGGGCGGCATGAGCGACAAACCCAAACTCCTGATCGTCGAGGACGATGCCGGACTCCAGCGCCAGCTGCGCTGGGCCTATGAGGGCTATGAGATCCTGACCGCAGGCGACCGCGAGAGTGCGATCGCGATGCTGCGCGCCGAAGAACCCGCCGTGGTCACGCTCGACCTCGGTCTGCCGCCGGACCCGGACGGTACGACGGAGGGCTTCGCGGTTCTAGAAACCATCCTCGCGCTCAAGCCCGACACCCGCGTCATCGTCGCGTCGGGCCATGGCGAGCGCGAATCGATGCTGCGCGCCATCGCAATGGGCGCCTGGGATTTCTACCAGAAGCCGATCGACATCGACGCGCTCGGCCTGATCGTCGCGCGCGCCTTCCACGTCCATGCGCTCGAAGCCGAAAACCGCCGCCTCGCCGCGCGCGCCGAAAGCGGCACCGCACTGGGCGGCATCGTCACCGGATCGCCGGAGATGCTCAAGGTCACCCGCACGATCGAGCGCGTCGCCCCGGCGGACGTCTCGGTGATGCTGCTCGGCGCCAGCGGCACCGGCAAGGAGCTGCTCGCCCGCGGCCTCCACGACGCGAGCCGCCGCAAGGGCGAGTTCGTCGCGATCAACTGCGCCGCGATCCCCGAAACCCTGCTCGAATCCGAATTGTTCGGGCACGAAAAGGGCGCCTTCACCGGCGCGGTCAAGACGACCGAGGGCAAGATCGAGCAAGCGCAGGGCGGCACACTCTTCCTCGACGAGATCGGCGACGTCCCGCTTGCGCTCCAGGTCAAGCTGCTCCGCTTCCTGCAGGAACGCGTGATCGAGCGGATCGGCGGGCGCAAGCCGATCGCGGTCGACACCCGCGTGGTCTGCGCGACGCATCAGGACATCGACGCAATGATCGCGGCGGGTACCTTCCGCGAAGATCTCTACTACCGCCTCGCCGAGATCGTCGTGCGCATCCCGAGCCTTTCCGAGCGTCCGGGCGACGCCGGCCTGCTCGCGCGCCATCTGCTCCACAAGCACGCTACCGCGATGAAGCTCGGGTCCAAGAGCTTCGCGCCCGATGCGCTCGACGCGCTCGACGCCTGGCACTGGCCGGGCAATGTCCGCGAGCTCGAGAACCGGGTGAAGCGCGCCGCGATCATGGCCGACGGCAAGCTCGTCACCGCCGCCGATCTCGATCTTGCCGCGACCGCGGAAACCGGTCCGATCAACCTCAAGGCCGTGCGCGAGGCCGCGGACCGCCGCGCGATCATCCAGGCCTTGTCACGCACCGACGGCAATATCTCCGGCACCGCGCGCCTGCTCGGGATCAGCCGGCCCACCCTCTATGATCTGATGAAGGCCTATGACCTCCAGCCCTGAGACTGCCCTTCCCGTTGGTCAGCGGCGCAAATGGCGCAGCGGCGGCAATCGCCTGTCCGGCAAGGGCCGCGTCAATCTGCGCCGCATCGTCGTGTTCGCGCTGTGCATCGGCGCGTTCGGCGTCGCCCTGCTCGCCTTCCGCTCGGTCGTCGCCAACCGCGTCGATCCCGAGGCGGCACGCGCCGCGCTCGCGCGCAGCGAGCAGTATCTCAAGGCCGGCAACGCGTCTGCCGCGCGGTCGCAGGCCTTCGGCGCCGTCCGCGCCGACCCGAACTGGGGTGAGGCGCATCTCGCCCTTGCCCGCGCCGCGCTCGCGCTCGACGAGGGGATCGCCGCCGAGGCGTCGCTGCGCCGCGCGATCGACAGCGGCGTCGATCCCAAGCACACCCACGCGCTGATGGCGCACGCCATCCTGCTGCAGGGCGATCCGCGCCGCGCATTGGTCGAAGCGGACAAGGCCCCGGAGAGCGACCGTCTCTACGCCCTTCGCGTCCGCACCCGTGCCTATGCCGCGGGCGGCAACCTCGCCGCCGGGCAACAGGCTGCGCTGGCCGCCGTCCGCCTCGCCCCCAACGACGCCAACGCCTGGACCGATCTCGGCCGCTTCCGCCTCAACGCGGGCGATGTGGTCGGCGCAATCGAGGCCGCAGGCAAGGCCACCCAGCTCGACCGCGGCAATACCGACGCGCTGGTCCTGCGCGGCGAGCTGGTCCGCAGCCAATATGGTCTGGTCGCGGCGCTCCCCTGGTTCGAGGCCGCGCTCAAGCGCGATCCCTACCGCCATTCGACGCTGATCCAATATGCCTCCACCCTCGGCGATGCCGGCCGCACGCGTGAGATGCTCGCGGTCACGCGGCGCGCGATGGAGGTCCGTCCACGCAGTCCGCAGGCCTTCTATCTTCAGGCCGTGCTTGCCGCGCGCGCCGAACAGTTCGATCTCGCCAGCGAACTGCTCCAGCGCGCCGGCAGCGGCATAGCGGCGCTCCCCGGCGGCATGCTGCTCGGCGGCACGCTTGATCTGGAGCAGGGCCGCTACGAGCGCGCGGTCGAGAAGCTGCGCAATCTGGTCAACGCCCAGCCGATGAACCTCACCGCGCGCAAGCTGCTCGCCACCGCGCTGCTGCGCTCCGACGCGTCGAAGAACGGGATCGAGCTGCTCCTGCCCGTGGTCGCCCGCGGCGACGCCGATTCCTACGCACTCAGCCTCGTCGCCCGCGGCTATGAGCGCATCGGCCAGCGCACCGATGCGGCGCGCTATTTCGATCGTGCAGCATCGCCGATCCGCGACGGCTCCGTCTGGTTCAGCTCGGACGAGGCGCTGCCCAGCCTCACGGCCGCGGTGCAAAAGGCGCCGGTCGACGATCCGCGCGCCACGGTCCCGATGATCCGCGGGCTGATCGACAGCGGCAACAAGGCCGGCGCCCTTGCCGCCGCGCAGGAAATCGCCGCCAACAACCCCGGTGCGCCCGCCGCGCACACGCTGGTCGGCGATACGCTGATGCTGCTCGGCCGCGCCGCCGATGCCGTGCGCTCCTACAAGGACGCCGCCAGCATCCGCTTCGACGAAGCCGCGATGCTTCGCCTGGTCGAAGCGCTCGACCGTTCGGGCCAGCGGCAGGAAGCATCGACCACGCTCGCGCTGTTTCTCTCGCAGAACCCGCTCAACCTCGCCGCACTCCGCCTTTCGGCTAGCTGGCAAGTAGCGGCCGGCGACTATGACGCCGCGATCGATTCGCTCGAGGCGGTCCGCCTGCGCACCGGCAATCGCGACGCCGGGCTGCTGGCCGAACTCGCCCTCGCCTATGCCGGCGCGGATGAGCCCGAACGCGCTACGTCCTACGCCGAAGCCGCCTATCACCTCGCCCCGTCCAACCCCGCAGTGGCGGGAGCGATGGGCTGGACGCTCACCGAGAGCGGCGATGTCGAAGGCGGCATCGAGCTGTTGCAAAAAGCGGTCGCGCTCGCGCCGCGCCACCCGATGCTGCGCTGGCTGCTGGCGCAAGCCTATGCCGAGGCTGGCCGCAACGCCGATGCCAAGGTGCAGGCCCAGGCCGCGATCGCCATACCCGGCTTCACCGATCGCAGCGCGGCGGAGGCGCTGATCGCGAAGCTGGCTTAGCGCATAGCCTTATCGACGACCCGATAATGGCCCTTCAGACAGGCTTGCGGGCTACCGAGAACCGAACGCTGGAGAGCATCCCCGGTTCTTGGGCCGGGCTTCATGCGTTCATTGCAGGACCGGGCGGCAGGTACCCGCCAGGGGCCCTCCGCTCTCGACTTGCCGTTTGCACGAGTCCGTGACGGACTTGATGATCGCCTGAGCCTGGCCGGGCTTCAGCCCTATCCCCTCGGCCTTGGCGAAAGCCATCAGCGCTTCCGCGCGCCGGTCTGGCGCGGTCGGACAACCGTCGGATTCCATCGCAGGCTCGGCTCGCATCTGATCCGGGCGCAAGATGCGCGCGACCGTGCAACCGCCAACATTTTTGGATCCCGCGGGATAGAGAAGTGCCTGAATCTGTGCGGGTGCAAGTTGCAGGTTCTTTGCGAAGAACTGTTCGATGCAGGTCCGATCCCCGGCATCATCGAGGCTCAAGGTCAAGTCCGGGACGTGGGCGAGCAGGATCGCCGCCTGCCGGTTGCCCTGATCGAGATGGAGCCGGGCGTACGAGCATTGAGGGGTCAGCGGCGCGAAACGCTGCAGGCCAGGGATGGCGGCCGATTTGGCCGCCGTGAGCATTTGATCGAAATCCTGCCGTTTGGGGTACAGAAAGACATAGGCCCACCCGGACGGCCCCAGGTCCGGGATACTGAGGTCGCGGCTAAGTTCTCTGATTGCTCCGAAGACTGCATCCGGCGAATCCAGCCGTATCAGGTGCGCGGTGACCACGATGCGTTGGGGAATAACCTGCTCCCCGGTCAGCGCAGTGACATCGGGGTCGCTGAAACCAAAGGTCAGATTGCCGAACGTCTGCGTCCAGCGATCCCCGTTCAAGTTCTGAATATAGGTTCTCGGCGATGCGCCGGGTGGCTGGCTTTCGACATGATGATATTGGAGGATCATGGGCGCCAGCGGGCGCTCGGTCGAACCCTTGCCGCCCATTGTCAATGGCGCAGCCGTCTCACGCTTATGGCCGATAACGTCAGCAGCATGACAGCCTGCACTCAGCGCGCATAGCGCAAGCAACCAGTTAACAACGCGCATAGACAAGGCCCCCCCTATGCGCTTCGATAATCGAAGTACGAATTTCCGCAATTCGCTCAGCCAATTATTGCCGACTCGCTGCCTGAAACACGGCCGCCGGGAAGCCACCCGGAATCCGAAAGCCGCCCACCCGGTCGTTGCTTCGCTGTCCCGCCTCTGATGAAGGAGGGAACGCCATTGCCTTCGCCCGCCCCACCGCCTAGCCAGCGCCGCATGAGCGACCCGCTGGACCGTATCGCCGCAGCCCTCGAACGGCTGGCCCCTCCGCCCCCCCCGGTACCCGATCTCGCCGCGCACCCGGCCTATGTGTGGCATCGCGGTTTCCTTCAGCCCGCGCGCGCCTTCGCCCCGCTCCCGCTCGCCGAGCTGGTCGGGATCGAGGCGCAGAAGGCGACCCTGCTCGAAAATGTCCGCCGCCTCGCCAGCGGCCTGCCCGCGCATGACGTGCTGCTGTGGGGCGCGCGCGGCACGGGCAAATCGGCGTTGAGCAAGGCCGCGGTCGCGACGGTTCAGGCCGAGGGTGGTGCGGTCGCACTGATCGAGGCGCAGGCCGATACGCTCGACACGCTGCCCCAGCTGTTCGCGCTGATCGCGGCCTGCCCGCGCGCCTTCGTCATCTTCCTCGACGATCTCGGCTTCGACGCCGCCTCGGATGGCCGCGCGCTGCGCTCGCTGCTCGAAGGCGGGGCCGAGGCGCGTCCCGCCAATGCCCGCCTGTTCGTCACCTCGAACCGCCGCCATTTGATCCCGCGCGACATCGCCGAGCAGTCGAGCGCGATCAATCCGCGCGACAGCATCGACGACAATCTCGCGCTCGCCGACCGGTTCGGCCTGTCGCTCGGTTTCCACGCGATCGATCAGGACACCTATGTCGCGATCGTGCGCACCTATGCGCAGGATCACGGCCTGCCCTTCGACGCCGCCGAGGCGATCAACTGGGCGACGCGCCGCGGCAGCCGCTCGGGCCGCGTCGCCTGGCAATATGTCGTTGATCTCGCCGGGCGGAACGGAAAGCGACTCTGAACCACCCGCGCGCCTGGCCGTTGTAGCGCCGTGACGACGCCCCTCCCCGTCCCGCGCGAAGCCGTGCTGATCGTCAACGCGCGCTCGCGCCGCGGGGCCGCACTGTTTGAACAGGCGCGGCGCAAGTTCGAGGCGGCGGGCATCCGCCTCACCGCCGCCTACCCGATCCGCGACCCCTCGCGGCTCAATGACGCGGTGCGCGCCGCCGTGCGCTCGGGCGCGCCGATGGTGATCGTGGGCGGCGGCGACGGGTCGCTGTCGGGCGTAGTCGACGATGTCGTCGGCAAGGACGTGGTGTTCGCCGTGCTCCCGCTCGGCACCGCCAACAGCTTCGCGCGCACGCTCGGCATCCCCCTCGACCTCGACGGTGCGGTCAAGGCGATCGCCACCGGCAAGCGCCGCCGCGTCGACCTTGGCATGATCGACCATGACTATTTCGCCAATGCCGCGGCGATGGGCCTTTCCCCGATGATCGGGGAGAGTGTGCCCCACAATCTCAAGAAATATCTCGGGCGCGTCGGTTATCTGAGCTGGGCAGTGTGGTGCTTCGCCCGCTTCCGTCCGTTCCGCGTGTTCGTCGATGATGGCGTGAAGACCCACCGCATGTGGGGCAGCGAGGTGCGTATCCTCAACGGCCGCTTTCACGGCGGCGTGGTGATGAGCGACGAGGCCTGTGTCGAGAGCGGCGAGATGATGATCCAGGTCGTCACCGGCCGCAACCGCTGGCGCCTCGCCTGGGACTGGTACGCGCGCTTCTTCCGCCTGGCGCGACGCGACGAGACAGTGAGCGAGTTCCGCGGGACCGAACTCAAGCTCGATACCAGGCCGCACCACCGAATCTCGATCGACGGTGAGGTGCTGGCGCGAACGCCGGTAACGGTGCGCGTGGCCGAACGCGCGATCGACGTGGTGGTGCCGACCTAGCCCAGCCCCTCGACCATCTCCGCCAGCTCCAGCCAGCGCATCTCGGCCGAATCCTTCTCGTCGCGCGCCTTGGCGATGCCCGCCATCAGCGTGTCGAACTTGCCGGGGTTCTTGGCATAGAGGTCCGGATCGGCCAGCGCCGCCTCGTCCTTGGCGATCGCCGCGTCCAGCTCCTCGATCCGCTTGGGCAGCAGGTCGTAGTCGCGCTGGTCCTTGTAGCTGAGCTTGGTCTTCGGCTTCGGCGCTTCCGCGACCGGCGCGGTCTTCAGCGCGACCTTCTTCGTCTCGGTCCGCACCTTCCGCTTGGCTTCCCAGTCGGCATAGCCGCCGACCACCATGTCCACCGTGCCCGATCCGTCGAGCCCGATCGTCATCGTCACCGTGCGGTCAAGGAAGTCGCGATCGTGGCTGACGATCAGCACGGTGCCGTCATAGTCGGCGATCACTTCCTGCAGCAGGTCGAGCGTTTCGAGGTCGAGATCATTGGTCGGCTCGTCGAGCACCATCAGGTTGGACGGGCGTGCGAATTCCCGCGCCAGCAGCAGCCGCGAGCGCTCGCCGCCCGACAGCGTCCCGACCTTGGCGTCGACCATGTTCGGTTCGAACAGGAACTCCTTGAGATAGCCGTGGATATGCTTGCGCGTGCCGAGGACGTCGATCCACTCGCCGCCATCCGCCACAACTTCGCGCACCGTCTTCTCGGGCTGCATCCGGCTGCGCTGCTGGTCGATGATCACGGGATCGAGCGTCTTGGCGAGCTTGATGCTCCCCGTGTCCGGCTCGACCTCGCCGGTCAGCAGCTTGAGCAGGGTCGACTTGCCCGCACCATTCTTGCCGACGATGCCGATCCGGTCACCGCGCGTCACCCGCAACGTCAGGTCGCGGATGATCGTGCGGTCGCCGTACGATTTCGACGCGCCCTTGGCGTCGATCACCACCTTGGTCTTCGAATCGTCCGCCACGGTCGCCAGGTTCGCCGCGCCCGCCGGGCCGGTCATCGCCGCGCGCTCGGCGCGCATCTCGAGCAATTTGGTCAGCCGCCCCTGATTGCGCCGTCGCCGCCCGGTGACCCCGCGCTGGAGCCAATGCTCCTCCAGCTTCAGCCGCGCGTCGAGCTTCTCGGCGGCGCGCTGTTCCTCGGCATAGACCTGTTCGGTCCAGCTATCGAACCCGCCAAATCCGATCTCGGCGCGCCGCATCGATCCGCGGTCGAGCCACAAGGTCTGCCGCGTCAGCCGGGTCAGGAAGGTACGGTCGTGGCTGATCACGACAAACGCGCCGCGATAGCGGTTGAGCCATTCCTCCAGCCATTCGATCGCATGGATGTCGAGATGGTTGGTCGGTTCGTCGAGCAGCAGCACGTCCGGATCCATCGCCAGCGCCCGCGCGATGCCCGCGCGGCGCCGCTCGCCCCCGCTCGCGGTGGCAGCCTCGCGCGACAGGTCGATGCCCAGCTGGTCGGCGATCGCCTCCGCCTCATGGCGCTGTGGCGCGTCATCGCCCGAAAGGACATAATCCATCAGCGTCACGCACCCGGTCATGCGCGGTTCCTGCTCCAGCATCACCACGCGCGTGCCCGGCTGGATCGTCCGTCGGCCCTCGTCCGCGTCGACCTGTCCGGCCAGCAACTTGAGCAGGGTGGTCTTGCCCGCGCCGTTGCGTCCGATCAGCGCCAGCCGATCGCGGGCGCCGACATAGATGTCGAGATCGCGGAACAGCCAGCCAGAACCCTGGACGAGACCGAGTTTTTCATAGGAGAGGACAGGAGCAGCCATAGCGCCGGGCAGGTAGGCGGGTGCGCTCTCCGGAGCAAGTCCGGCGCTGCTCGCGGGCTTACGGCAGGCTTACTGGCATATTCACCGACTGTTCAACGGTTCGCACCTATGCCAAGCCGCATGAAGATGTTCGGCTTTCTCTGTCTCGGCGCATTGCTTGCCGCCGCTGCGCCCACTGCGCATGCCTCGCCGCAGGTGCGCGGCGATCAGGAAGCCGCGCGCGAAGGCCGCGCGCAGGGCCGCCTGCTCCCGTTGCGCGACATCGAATCGCGGGTCGTCCCGGCAATGACGCGCAAGGGCGCGCAGTATCTCGGCTTCGATTTCGATTCGGGGACGATGATTTACACGCTAAAGTTCCTGCGCAATGGAACGGTCATCTGGGTCGATGTCGATGGCCGTTCGGGTCAGATCGTCGGCCAGTCGGGCCGCTGACGGGAACAAGAAGGAAAAACGATGCGCGTTCTGATCGTCGAGGACGAACCCAATCTCCGCAACCAGCTTCAGGCGACGCTCGAAGGCGCGGGCTATGCCGTCGACACCGCGGGCGATGGCGAGGAAGGCCATTATCTCGGCTCGACCGAGAATTACGACGCGATCGTGCTCGATCTTGGTCTGCCCGAGGTCGACGGCCTGACCGTGCTCGACCGCTGGCGCAAGGAAGGCAAGACCACACCGGTCCTCGTCCTCACCGCGCGCGACAGCTGGTCGGACAAGGTCGCCGGGCTCGATGCTGGCGCCGACGACTATGTCGCCAAGCCCTTCCAGTCGGAGGAGCTGATCGCCCGCCTGCGCGCGCTGATTCGCCGCGCCTCGGGCAATGCCTCGGCCGAACTGATCGCGGGCGACATCCGCCTCGACACCCGCTCGGGCAAGGTCACCAAGGGCGGCGACCCGGTCAAGCTCACCGCGCAGGAGTATAAGCTCCTCTCCTACCTGCTCCATCACAAGGGCAAGGTGG
>Ga0247823_10000891_pt1 | contig 25149 bp, 26 predicted proteins | sample 13C_PalmiticAcid_2_FD_192426 | JGI IMG/M metagenome (GOLD analysis project Ga0247823, IMG submission 192426) | Soil microbial communities from agricultural site in Penn Yan, New York, United States - 13C_PalmiticAcid_Day30 | ecosystem: Environmental > Terrestrial > Soil > Agricultural land... | reverse complement strand
CTCCCCCTCCTGCGCCGGTCCTCTGGACTTCGCGGCCGGGAGGGGGAGGGGAGGCCGCGTCGTCTGATCAGGTAGATAGTCGCCAGATATGGCGGATCAAGGGCAGGATCAGCCTTCCTTCTGCTCTTTTTCATGCGGCGCCTTGCCGCGCCCCGAGAGACCCCTGAACCAGCCGCCCCCCTTCGGCTTTTCCGGCGGCGCCTTGCGTGGCGCATAGGGCTCTCCATCCCCCGACAACAGGACCGCGATCCAGCGCGAGCCCTTGAACTCCGCCAGGATGGCCATGGCCATGACCGCCAGAGGCGTGGACAGGAACATGCCCGGCACGCCCCACATCTTGCCCCACAGGGCCAGGGCCAGAAGGACCACCACCGGGTCGATGTTCTGATTATCGCCCTGCATGCGCGGCTGGATCATGTTGCCGACGATGAAGAGCAGGGCCTGAAGCCCGACCAGCAGGATCAGGGCCGGCCAGTAGCTCTCGAACTGGACCAGGGCGAACAGGGGCGGGGCGCAGCCGGCGATGGCGCCCCCCAGCACAGGTATGAAGCCGACGATGAAGATGACGAAGGTCCAGAACTCGGCGTTCTGAAGCCCCACGGCCCGCATCAGAAGCCAGGCCACGAAACAGATCATGACCCCGGTCACGGCCTGGACCCACAGATAGCCCTCGACCCCGCCACGCACGCGGTTGAACACCTCCAGCGCCTCGTTGCGGGCGCCGCGGTCAGGGAACATGGCGACGATCTTCTTCCTGAAGCCCGCCTGGGAGGCCAGCAGGAAGCCGAGATAGACCATGACGAAGAAGGCGCCCGAGGCCACGCCCTGGGCCTGCATCGCCGTCTGGGTCAACCAGCCGCGCAGATCGATGCCGGCGATCAGGTCCTGCAGGGTCGGCGGATCCTTGACCCCGACCAGGCTGCTGACGTCGGCGATGATGTGATCCAGACGCGGCCCAATGCTGGCCGAGACGCCCGAGGCGTCGGTGAAGAAGCCGGCCGCCCCGTCGACGATGATCCAGATCGACAGCAGGAAGCCCAGAACCACCACGATCAGGGCGGCTGTCCCGGCGAAGCGCGACGGGACCGGGGTGCGATGCTCGATGGAGCGCTTCACCCCGTCGATCATGATCATCAGGAAGATGGCCATGGCCAGGGGCGTCAGGATGTCCCGCAGCCAGTAGAGCGCCGCCCCGGACGCCACGACGGCGATCAGGACCAGGGCGTTGCGCGCGACCGAAGAGGTCGGAACCGTGAGGGGCAGTTTCATGGGCGGGACTGTCGGCGGCGTCGGGGACAGCGTCAATCGCTGTAAAGCCGCACGGTTCCGCCTTGCGGCGCCCGCCTGGTCGGATAACCATGCGTCCAACGCAGGAGACCGCCCCGAATGACCGACAATCCCGCCGCCCTCTTCCTCGGCCAGTCCTTCGAGGGCGCCGCTGAAAACCTGCTGTTCAAGCGCGCCAACCGTCACGGCGTGGTCGCCGGCGCCACCGGCACCGGCAAGACGGTGACCCTGCAGATCATGGCCCAGGGCTTTTCCGACGCGGGCGTCCCCGTCTTCTGCGCCGACGTGAAGGGCGACCTGTCGGGCATCAGCCAGGCGGGCAATGTCGAAAAGTTCGCCGAACGCGCCGGCAAGATGGGCCTGAGCCTGACCGGCAAGGCGGCCCCCGTCGTCTTCTGGGACCTTTACGGCCAGAAGGGCCACCCGATCCGCGCCACCGTGTCCGACGTCGGCCCGACCCTGCTGGCCCGCATGCTGGAGCTGAACGACGTGCAGGAAGGCGTGCTGACCGTCGCCTTCCACGTCGCCGACAAGGAAGGCCTGCTGCTGCTGGACCTCGAGGACCTGCGCGCCCTCCTGGCCTATGTCGGCGAGAACGCCCAGACCATCGGCCGCGAGGTCGGCAACGTCTCGCCCACCTCGATCGCCGCCATCCAGCGCGCCCTGCTGCAACTGGAGCAACAGGGCGGCGACGCCTTCTTCGGCGAACCGGCCCTGCGGCTGGAGGACATGATGCGCACCTCGCTGGACGGGCGGGGCCAGGTCAATGTGCTGGACTCGACGCGGCTGATGAACAGCCCGCGCCTCTACGCCGCCTTCCTGCTGTGGCTGTTGTCGGAGCTGTTCGAGCAGCTGCCCGAGATCGGCGACCCCGAGAAACCGCGCCTGGTCTTCTTCTTTGACGAGGCCCACCTGCTGTTCAACGACGCGCCCAAGGGCCTTCTGGAAAAGGTGGAGCAGGTCGTGCGCCTGATCCGCTCCAAGGGGGTGGGGGTCTATTTCGTCACCCAGAACCCGGCCGACATTCCCGACACCGTCCTGGCCCAGCTGGGCAACCGGGTGCAGCACGCCCTGCGCGCCTACACCCCCGCCGAGCAGAAGGGGCTGCGCGCCGCCGCCCAGAGCTTCCGCACCAATCCCGCCTTCGACACCGCCGAGGCCATTCAGGGCCTGGGGGTAGGCGAGGCCCTGGTCTCAACCCTGGACGACAAGGGCGCCCCGACCGTCGTGGCCCAGACCAAGATCCGTCCGCCGGACTCGCGTCTCGGTCCCGCCACCGACGCCGAACGCGCCGCCGTCATGGCCGCCAGCCCGGTGCGCGGGACCTATGACACCACCGTCAACCGCGAGTCCGCCGAGGAAGTCCTGAAGGCCCGCCGCGCCCAGGCCGACCGCATCGAGGCCGAGACCGCCGCCGCCGAGGCCCAGGCCAAGGCGGCGGAAAAGGCCGCCCGTTCCGCCCCCGCTCCGGCGCGCGAACGCGCCGCGCCGCGCGCCCGCGCCTCGTCCCGTCAAACGCCTATGGAAGCCCTGACCAAGTCCGTCCTGCGCACCGCCGGCTCGACCATCACCCGCGAACTGCTGCGCGGCGTCCTGGGCAGTCTGAAGCGGCGGTAGAGGCGGGTCAGCCCAGATCGACCGGGCGGCCTTCCTTGTAGATCTCGGAGACCTTGATCCCGGCCAGGCGGTCGGGATCGATAGTCACCGGGTCCTGATCCAGCAGGACCAGGTCCGCCAGCTTTCCGGCCTCGAGCGAGCCCTTGCGGTCATCCTCGTAATGCTGCCACGCAGCCCACAGGGTCATGGCCTTCAGGGCGATCTCAACCGGAACCCGCTCGTCAGGACCGAGAATATCGCCCGAACGGGTGCGGCGGGTCACCGTCGCCGACAACACCCGCAAGGCGTCGGGATTGGCCACCGGGGCGTCGTGGTGGCTGGTGAAGCGCATGCCCCGCCGCCATGCCGATCCGCACGGCGATATCATCTCCGCGCGGCGCGGGCCCAGCACCGAATCCCGATGCCAGTCGCCCCAGTAGAAGGTATGCATGGGAAAGAAGGAGGGGACGATCCCCAGCGTCTTCAGATCATCAAGCTGGTCCAGTCGCGTGGTCTGGCCATGGATCAGCACCGGGCGACGATCCTTGACCCCATGCCTTCGACCGGCTTCGCGAACGGCGGCGATCAGCAGGTCGACGGCGGCGTCGCCGTTGGCGTGGACCTCGATCTGCCAGTCGTTGCGGAAAGCCAAGTCCACGGCGTCCAGGGCCTGTTGCTCGCCCACCGCCGGATAGCCGCGCCATGACGCCGGCTGCTCCTCGGGCGGAATGAAGTAGGGCTGCGACAGCCAGGCGGTCTTGGCCTGGGGCGAGCCGTCCAGCGTCAGCTTGACCCCGCCGACCCGATAGCGCCCCTCGTAGTTCCGCCGATACAGCGACGTGGCCATCACCTCGGTCGAGGTCAGGATGTCCGGGAAGGACAGGATGTCGATCGGCAGGGCGCCCGCCTGGGCCAGGCTCCCGATCATGCGACAGGTCTCGGTCGATGACCGTCCGTCCTGGGCCGTCGTATAGCCGAAGCGGGCGTAGAAGCGCGCGCCCTCGACGATCATCTGGCGGTTGGCCTCGGCGTCCAGACGGGTGAACAGGGCGCCCATGACGGCGAACAGGGCCGTTTCCTCCATCACCCCGTTCGGCTCGCGCGAGCCGTCGCGACGCCGGAAAACGCCGCCATCCGGATCAGAGGTATCGGCATTGATCCGCGCCGCCTCCAGAGCCGCCGTATTGGCCACACCCAGATGGCCCGACTGATGCATGAACAGGATGGGGATGGCGTCGGAAACGGCGTCCAGATCATCCCGCGTGGGATGACGCCGCTCGTTCAACTGGGAATCGTCATAACCGAAACCGATGATCAGGCCCGTGTCGCGCACCAGGGTCTCATGGCGGGTCATCCAGTCGCGGGTGGTCCGCTGCAGGGCGGGGATATCGTTCCCCTGGCCGTCCGGCGCGGGCAAGAGGTTGGCGTAGCGCGCCTGAAGCCCGACCATGGCGACGTGACCGTGGGGATCAAAGAAGCCCGGCAGAAGCGTCCGCCCCTGCAGATCGACTCGCCGCGCGCCCCGCCCGGCCACGGCCTCCACCTGCTCCAGGGTTCCGACCGCAATGATGACGTCCCCGCGTGCGGCCACGGCTTCCGCCGTCGGGCGTGCATCATCCATGGTGCGGATCGACCCGCCGTGAAAAATGATCGCATCGGCGCGCGCCGCGCCGCCGATCGCCAGGCCGCCCGCCGCCACGCCGGCCATGAAAAGTCGTCGATCCACCCGATCCAGAACCAAGGATTTCATGCCACCACCTGTGCTGAAGCCTGATGGTTCAATCCCTGTAAAAGCCCGGACGTTCCTCAGCCCCTCGGCGTCAGCCGCCACATCCTGAGCGGATGGCGCACCGCCCCCGCCTCGGCGCCCGCCGCGTCGCCGCGGCCGATGTAGAGGTCGGCGCGGACGGGGCCGCGGATGGCCGATCCGGTGTCGAGCGCCATGACCAGGCCGCGATAGCTGGCGCGGGCGCCCACCAGGTTGCCGCCGTCGGCCTCGATCCAGACGGCTTCGCCATAGGTCCAGCGCGACGGGTCCACGGCCACGGAGCGGCGCGCCGGAAGGGGGACGCCGGCGGCGCCGGTCGCCTCCTTGCCGTCGTCGGGGCTGACGGCGAAGAAGATGTAGCGCGGGTTCAGGGCCATGACCGCGCGCGCCTCGGCCCCGCGATGGGCCGACAGCCAGCCGCGAATGGCGTCGCCCGAAGTGCCGTTGGCGGGCAGCAGGCCGCGCTCGGCCATGGGACGGGCGATGCCGACGAACTTGGCGCCGTTGTCGGCGGCGTAGGCGGCGCGCAGACGGGCGCCGTCCGGGAAGGTCAGGGTCCCCGAACCCTGGATCTGCAGGAAGAAGAGGTCCTCGGCCTTCATCCAGGCCAGGGCCGTCGACTGGGCCGATCCGGCCTCGATGGCGGCGCGATCGCCGACCTCGGACAGGTTGGTCGGGCGGCTGAGGACCGGGGCGTCGAACTCGGCGTCCGGCGTGCGCCGGGCCGCATACTCGGGCGCGAAATAGGCGGTCAGCAGACCGGCGCGACCGTCGTCGGTGCGCGCTTCCGTGGCCACGAAGTTCGTTTCAAGGAAGGCGCGGGCGTCGCTGGGGCTGGCCCGCCGCGCAGCCAGATCACGGGCGCGGGCGCAGACGGCCTCGGCCGCCTCGCCCCGGGCGCGCACGCAGCCGACGACATAGGCGTTGAAGGCCGCCAGGTGGTCGTCCTCGGCCCAGCCGCGCAGGGCGGTCAGGCTCATCCCTTCGACCGGGGTCGGCGGCGAAACCGGACCCGGTCCGGGCGTCGCCGGCGGAACGACCGGCGGGGTCGAGGCGCAGGCCGCCGCGAACAGCAGCAGGGACAGAGCGCCGAGTTTCGCCGCCCCGCCCCGGGCCGCGCCCGACCGGTCGAACGCCAGGACGGGCGGCAGCGCAGGCGGCCAGGCGACGGCGCGCATCAGGCGCTGGCCGGCTCGACGCGGGCCAGGGACCAGTTGGGATCGGCGGCGCCCAGGGCGCGCTCGAAGGTCCACAGTTCGGCGGTGCGACGCTCGTCGGTCGAGGCCTCGCCTTCAGCCGGGGTGACGATGCTGCGCATCTCGGCCAGGAAGCGGACCTTGGCGACGGCGCGGTCGTCCCTGACCGTGGCCAGTTCCAGGTCCGCGCGTGGGGCGTGCAGGAACTCGGTCTGCTCGCGCTCCCCGCGGGCCTCACGGGCCGCGATGCCGGCCTCGAACGAGGTCATGACCGAAGGGGTCAGCAGGGGACGAAGCGCTTCACGATCACCCGAGGCGTAGCCGCGCACGATGGTTTCGTAGGCCTGACGCGCGCCCTCTAGGAAGCGGGCCGGATCAAAGCCCGGATCGCGGGCCTTGAGACCCGCGACGGCGGCGGCTGTGGCCGCGTCCAGCCCCGGCGCGGCCGGGGTCGGCGCCTGTCCAGCCCCGGGCGCGGCCTGGGGCAGACGAGCGTCTTCCTGCGGTTGACGTCCGACCTTCTTGCCCAGGACATTATAGAGCATGAACAACAGCACCGCGGCGACGATGGCGAACATGACGATCTGGAATTGGATGGGCACGGGCTTCACCTGATTGGCGCATCCAGGGGGATTGGCGGACACGCATCTCTATTGTCCTGAGGATTAGGGGGCGTTCCCGCCCGGCGCAAGGCGAGGCGGGTTCAGAACGCCGGTCTCGCCGTTGCGGCCAATAGCCTCGCCGTGGTAGTCGCGGACCCTTCATCCCGGGCCCGGAGCGGTCCGGCGTCCCTCGATTTCAGACTGACGGCTTATCTTTTCATGACCGACGCCACCGCCCCCGCCGACACCGCCGCCAACGGCCAGACCGAGCCGACCCAGGGCCAGCCCGCCGGCCCCGGCTTCCGCATCATGGCGCAGTACGTCCGCGACCTGTCCTTCGAAAACCCGCGCGCGCCGGAAAGCCTGCGCATCGAGGGCAAGCCGGCCATCGACATGGGCGTGGAGATGAACGCCTCCGGTCGTCCCGACGGCCTGTTCGAAGTCGAGCTGAAGCTGTCGGTCAAGGCGACCGGCGACGACAAGAACGCAGTGTTTCACGTGGAACTCGTCTACGGCGGCCTGTTCGCCCTGAGCGGCGTCTCGCCCCAGGACATCGAGCCCCTGCTGCTGATCGAGTGCCCGCGCTACCTCTTCCCCTTCGCGCGCCAGATCATCGCCCAGGCCACCTCGGACGGCGGCTTCTACCCGCCCTTCATGGTCGATCCGATCGACTTCGCCGCCATCTACGTCGCCCGTCAGCAGCAGATCGCCAGCGGCCCGGCCGACGCCGGTCAGGCATAGTTTTGAGAAGACCGCTATCGCGAGGCGCGCGGCGCCTCGCTGCTTGAGCGGAAGAATTGGGGGCGTCCTTTGGGCGTCCCTTTTTCTATGTAGGGAGGGTGTCGTGCTGAAGGTCATCGCCGAGGACTTCATCAGGCCAGAGCACGTCGACACGGTCATGCCCCTCTATCGCGAACTGGTGCGCCTGACGCGAAAGGAACCGCTGTGTCTGGCCTATGATCTTTTCACGGATCAACGTCAGCCTGGCCACTTCGTCTTCATCGAGGAATGGCCCGACCAGGCCGCGCTGGACGCCCACTGCGCCAGCGAGCATTTCCGCCGTCTGGTCCCACAGATCGACGCCTTTCAGGAAAAGCCCGGGACCTACACCCTGATGAACGCCGTCCTCTAGGCCGCCGCCTCGTCCTTGGCTTCGACCTCGACGGTCACGCCGTAGCCGGCCCACAGACTGTGGTCCTTCAGCGTCGATTTCAGGAAGGCCAGATGCGCCGCCTGCTCCGCCTCGGTCGAGCGGAAGGGCAGGGGATTGGGCCGCGCGCCGTGGCTGACCGAAGCCGCCGCCGCCATGGCCTGCGGGCTGCGGGCCGTGGTCAGGTCCAGCGCCCGTTCCTTGCCGCCGCGCAGCTCCAGATAGACCTCGGCCAGCAGGCGGGAGTCGATCAGGGCGCCGTGCAGGGTGCGGTCGACCAGCGAGATCTTGAAACGCTTGCACAGGGCGTCCAGCGAGTTGGGCATGCCCGGAAACCGCTTCTGCGCCAGCTGCAGCGTATCGATCCAGCGGTCCTGGGCCGGCGGCGTCTGGCCGATGCGGCTGTACTCGAAATCGATGAAGTTGCGGTCGAAGTTGGCGTTGTGCGCGATCAGGGGCGCGTCGCCGATGAACTCCAGCAGGTCGGCGGCGATCTCATGGAACCTGGGCGCATCCTTGACGTGGTCGTCGGTGATGCCGTGGACCCGGATGGCGTCCGGCGGGATCAGGCGCTCGGGGTTGACCAGGCGGTGAAAGGTCCGGCCGGTCGGCAGCAGGTCGTGAATCTCGATGCAGCCGACCTCGATCAGACGGTCGCCCGTCTTGGGGTCGAAGCCGGTGGTTTCGGTGTCGAGAACGATTTCGCGGGCCATGCCCCCTTAATGGGGTAAGCCGCGCCCGGGCGAAAGGGGCGGCTCAGCCCCCGCGCGGCGGCGTCCACGCGGGATCAAGAACTGTCCCCACGATTTGAGCCACCTGTTCGCGCGCGGCGTCCAGACCTCGGCCGGTGTCGACCACGAAGTCGGCGCGGCGGCGTTTCTCGGCGTCGGGCGTCTGGCGCGCCAGGATGGCCTCGAAGCGGTCGCGGGTCATGCCGGGGCGAGCCAGGACGCGCGTCGCCTGAACCTCAGGATCGGCGGTGACCACGACCACCGCATCCACAAAGGCGTCGCCGCCCGTCTCGAACAGCAGGGGAATGTCCAGCACGGCCAGCCGAACGCCCTCGGCCCGCGCCGCCGCCAGATCCTGCGCCCGGTCCTGCGCCACCAGAGGATGGACGATGGCTTCCAGACGCTTGAAGGCGCCTTCGTCGCGACCCAGCGCCTCGGCCAGACGGGCGCGGTCCACCGCGCCGTCCACGACCACGCCGGGGAAGGCTTCGCTCAAGGGTTCGACCGCCGCCCCGCCGCGCGCATAGAGGCGATGCACGGCAGCGTCGGCGTCCCACAGCAGGGCCCCTTCATCGGCGAACATCCGTCCGGTCGTCGACTTGCCCATGCCGATCGAGCCGGTCAGGCCGAGAATGATCACGCGCCTTCTCCCAGATGGGCCAACAGCAAGGCGCGCAGGTCCATGGGCGGCGGCGGTCGGCGGAACAGTGCGGTGAAGGAGGGCGCCGCCTGGCCGATCAGCATGGCCAGACCGTCCACGGCCGTCAGACCGCGCGCCCGCGCCGCGGCCAGAAAGGCGGTGACGACGGGCTTGTAGGTCATGTCCATGACCACGGCGGTCGGCTTCAGAACCGACAAGTCTATGGCGGGCTGAACGCTGAGCGCATTGATGACCAGATCGGCCTCAGCCAGAGCGGCCTCGTCGGCCACTGTGACGGAGGAGCCGAGATCGGCGGCCAGGGCCTCGGCCCGGTCGCGCGAGCGGTTGAGGATGCGGATGCTCGCCCCCGCCTCGATCAGGGCGCCCGCGCCGGCCCGCGCCGCGCCGCCCGCGCCCAGCATGACCACGACGGCGCCCTTCAAGTTCAACGCCGGCGCCTGTTCGGCCAGGGCATAAAGGACGCCCACGCCGTCGGAGCTGTCGGCGCGCACCCGGCCCTCTTCAAAGACAAGGATATTGGCCGAGCCAGTGGCCTTGGCGGCGTCGCTGGCCTCGTCGGCCAGGGCGAAGGCCTGTTCCTTGAACGGGGCGGTGACGTTCAGCCCCTGCACCAGACCGGCGCGCCCGGCGACGACCAGGGCGTCGAAGCCGGCGGCGTCTTTCGGCGCAAACGGCATATAGGCGCCGTCGATGCCGCCCGCTTCGAGCCAGGCGTTGTGGATGACGGGGCTGAGCGAATGGGCCACCGGCTGACCCGCGATGCCGGCCAGCATGGCGGCGCCGGTGATGCGGTTCGGACGAGAAGGGGAGGGGCTCACGAAACAATCACTCCGGCGCGGCGCAGCTCGGCCAGGACCGGCCAGAGGGGCAGGCCCAGGACGGTGAAATAATCGCCCTCGACCGCCTCGAACAACTGCGATCCCAGGCCTTCCAGCCGGTAGGAGCCGACGCAGGCCAGCAGGGCCTCGCCCTCGGCCGCCAGATAGACGTCGAGGAAGGCGTCGGAGAAGTCGCGCATCCTCATCTCGACCGTATCCACGCCCGACCAGACCACCTGACCGTTGCGGGCCAGGGCCGCGCCGGAATGCAGTTGGTGGGTGCGCCCGCGCATAGCCATCAGCCGCTCGCGCGCCGCCGCCAGCGAAGGCGCCTTGGAGACCAGGCCTCCGTCGAAGGCCAGGGTCTGATCGGCGCCCAGGACCCAGGCCTCGGCGTCGTGGCGCGATACGGCCAGGGCCTTGGCCCGCGCCAGCTCGACCGCCAGCTCGACCGGATCGACGCCTGGTGTCTTCAACGCGTCCTCGTCCACATCGGCGACATGGACGGTGAAGGGCACGCCCGCGTCAGTCAGGACCGCGCGTCGCGCCGCGCTTTTCGAGGCCAGGATCAGGCGTTCGCCGTCGGTCGTCGTCACGCGGAAGCTCCGGGGGTGTCCTGGCGACGGCTGCGCCGCTCGCTCAGCAGGTTGATGATGGCCGCCGCGGTCTCCTCGACCGAGCGTCGGGTCACGTCGATGGTCGGCCAGCCGCGCCGCTCGAATGCGCGCCGCGCCTTGACTGTCTCGTCGCGCACCGCGTCGTGATCGACATAGTCCGAGGCTCGCGCGGCGTTCAGCCCCTCCAGCCGGTTGCGGCGGATCTGCACCAGACGGTCGGGTGATACGGTCAGACCCACGACCAGCGGGTTCTTGAGCCTGGTCAGCCGCTCTCCGTCTTCCTGGCCCGGCACCAGGGGAACATTGGCGGCGCGGATGCCGCGGTTGGCCAGATAGATGCAGGTCGGGGTCTTGGATGTCCGGCTGACGCCGCACAGGACCACGTCTGCATGCTCCAGCTGCTCCAGCGTGCCCTGACCGTCATCATGGGCGATGGCGAAGTCCAGGGCGCCGATGCGGTTGAAATAGCCGTGGTCCAGGGCGTGCTGCGCCCCGACGCGGGTCGAGATATTGGTCCCCAGATAGCCCGACAAGGCCCCGACCAGAGGGTCCAGCGCCCCGATCTGCGGCGTCTGCAGCCGGCGACAGCCTTCCTCCAGCTGTTCGCGCAACTCACGATCAACCAGGGTGTGCAGAACCACGCCCGGCGCCCCCGCCACCTCTTCCAGCACCCGCTCCATCTGCCGGGGCGAGCGAACCAGAGCATAGATGTGCTCGATAGGAATGACGCCGTCGAAACGGGCGATCACGGCCTTGGCCATGGCGTTCAGCGTCTCACCGGTTGAATCCGAGACCAGGTGGACATGGAAATAGGTGGCGAGACGCGACGACGGGCGGGCGGGGCTCATGGCTCTGATCGTCTCCTCATCCTTCGCGCCCGGACAGGCTCTGACTCTGTCCCCGAAAGCCTGTGTAAAAGCCTGGGCGCCGTTCGACATCGCCTGGGCGCCGCCAGGGCGCCGATTGGGCGCCGAATCCTGTAGCAAGCTCTCGCCCCGGTCGCGAGCGGGGATCACGGGCGCCGATGGCCGAACGGCGCCTGGAGTCGTTCATACAGGCGCCGAATTTCTATCCTCACCAGGGGATAAGGCGCCTTGTCCAGAATTGGCGCCCGGCGCCTTTCCCACAATGGCGCCCAGACCGGACTCCCGTCACAGCGGACTCCTGGCGGGTTACCCCCGTAATCAACAGACCATGACGGAGGCCGCCCGATTCATTCGCTCGAAATCGGGGAGAAGTCTGTCGATGGACGGGAGGATCGGATTCTATCCCCGCGTTCCAGCCCCCTGCTTCCAACCTCCAATTTCTTTCAATTCTTAAATCTGAATAGGGATTGAGGCTTGGGGGTGTGCATCCTAAAGCCCAAGGCATGAGCACTCCTCTCCTGATCCAGGCTCTCCAGGGCCAGACTACGTCCCGTCCGCCCGTGTGGTTCATGCGTCAGGCGGGGCGCTACCTGCCGGAGTACCGCGAGTTACGGGCCAAAGCGCCCGACTTCATCGCCTTCTGCATGAACCCAGAGATGGCGGCCGAAGCCACGCTTCAGCCCATGCGCCGGTTCGGTTTCGACGCCGCCATCGTCTTCGCCGACATCCTGTTGATCCCCGGCGCCCTGGGACAGAAGGTCTGGTTCGAAGCCGGCGAAGGTCCGCGCCTGGGCGCCCTGCCGTCCGTGGAGTCGATGCGGGAGCTGGCCTCCGGGGCAGGGGAGGCCCTGAAGTCGGTGGGCCAGACCCTGAGCCTGGTGCGCGCTGAACTGGATCCGTCCAAGGCCCTGATCGGCTTCGCCGGGGCGCCCTGGACCGTCGCCACCTATATGCTGGACGGCGAAGCCCGCACCATCGGCAAGGGCGAGCGCGCCACAGCCCGCACCTACGCCTATGCCGAACCGGAAAAGGTCGCAGCCCTGCTGGAGGTTCTGGTCGAGGCCACCGCCCATTATCTGAAGATGCAGCAGGACGCGGGCGCCCAGGTGCTGAAGATCTTCGAGAGCTGGGCCGAGGGTCTGCCCGACGATCTGTTCGAAACCCTGGTTCTGAAGCCTCACCAGGCGCTTGTGGCTCGCGCACGGGCCCTGGGGGTCACCGTGCCGCTCATCGGCTTCCCAAGGGGCTCTGCGGCGCTTGCAGAGCGTTATGCGAACAGTTGCGACGTCCAGGCCGTGGCGCTGGACACCGCCTGTCCTCTGGAGGTCGGAAAACGGGTTCAGGCCATCAAGCCGATCCAGGGCGCACTCGACCCTCTCTTGCTGCGCGCCGGCGGTCCGGCTCTGGATCGCCGCGTGGATCAGTTGCTCCAGGCCTGGGGCCAGGGTCCCTGGATCTTCAACCTGGGTCACGGCATCCTGCCGGACGTGCCGATCGCCCATGTCGAGCAGGTCCTGCGTCGGATCGGAGCTCAGTGACCATGACCGCCGAGACCAATCGCCCCAACCGCCGCGTGGCCGTGGTGCTGACCAATCTCGGCGGGCCCGACGGGCCGGAAGCGGTCAAACCCTTCCTGTTCAACCTGTTCAATGATCCGGCCATCATCGGTCTGCCCGGCATCGTGCGCACGCCTCTGGCACGGTTGATCTCGTCACGTCGCGAGAAGTCGGCCCAGGCCAACTACGCCCGGATGGGCGGGGGCTCGCCCCTGCTGCCCGAGACGCTGAAGCAGGCGGCGGCTTTGTCGGAGGCTCTGGCCGATGCGGCGCCGGGCGACGAGACCGAGGTCTTCATCGCCATGCGTTACTGGCATCCGCTGACTGAAGATACGGCGAAGGCCGTGGCCGAGTTCCAGCCCGATCATGTGGTCCTGCTGCCCCTCTACCCGCAGTTCTCGACCACCACGACGGCCTCTTCGCTGAAGGCCTGGCGCGAAGCCTACAAGGGACCGGGCGAGGTCCACGCGGTCTGCTGCTATCCCGACGCGGAAGGGTTGATCGAGGCCCAGGCTCGCTTGATCCGCGAGACGATGGACAAGGCCGACGGTCAGCCGGTTCGCGTGCTGTTCTCGGCCCACGGCATCCCGGAAAAACTGGTCGCCGCCGGCGATCCGTATCAGGCCCAGGTTGAGGCCACGGTGGCCGCCGTCGTCGCCCGCATGGGCCTGAGCGACTGGGCCATCTGCTATCAGAGCCGGGTCGGGCCGCTGAAATGGCTGGGTCCGTCGACGCCCGAGGCGGTCGAACAGGCGGGTCGTGACGGCGTCGGCGCCCTGGTCGTGCCTATCGCCTTCGTCTCGGAGCATATCGAGACCCTCGTCGAACTGGACCACGAATACGCAGAATTGGCTGAACAGGTGGGCTGCGCCCCCTATCTGCGGGCGCCGGCCGTAGGGGTTGAGGCAGCCTTCATCACCGCCCTGGCCCAGGCTGTCGAGGCGGCGCTGGAAGCACCCGGCGTGGCGCCTCAGGGCGCCTCCAGAGGTGGACCATGCGCCCACTTGAAAGCCTGTCCCGGCGGTTGTTCAAAAGCGGCCTGACCGGTCGAGGGGAGCCTCATGGACTATTACAATCTGGCCCGCGGGCTTCACATCCTGGCGGTGATCGCCTGGATGGCGGGCATGCTCTTCCTGCCGCGCCTGTTCGCCTATGACGCCGAGCAGAAGGCCAAGCCCGAGCCCCTGCGCGGGGAGATGCAGGCCCTGTTGCGGACATGGCAGACGCGTTTGCTGCGCATCATCATCAATCCGGCCATGATCCTGGCCTTCATCTTTGGCGGCTGGCTGCTGTGGCTGCGTAGCGGCGAGGGCGCCGACTGGTCCTTCGCCCATCAACCCTGGATGGTGACCAAGCTGACTGGCGTCTTCCTGCTGGCCGCCTGGCATGGCTTCCTGGCCGGGCAGAGGAAGAAGATCGCCGCCGGGACGTCGAAATACTCGGGCCGTTTCTGGCGCATGACCAACGAGATTCCCTTCCTGCTGGCCATCATCATGGTGCTGTCCGTCACCCTGGAATGGACCTTCTAGGGCGCTAATGCGCCAGGCCGCGTCGGGTCGAAAAGGCGGAGCCTTTTGACCGCGGCCCAAAAAGAAAGGCCTTGCTTGACGCGGTTGGCTGTTTCGTGGTTCCGCTCATGGTGAACCGTTCGGCGTAGGCTGCAGGGCGGTCCCTCTCTTTTCGCGACGCCTGCCGGATCGATCCTGCGGGAGCCCGTCGCCTTCCCTCTGGCCGCAAGGCCGCGACATCGACAGACGAACCGCCCTCGGCGCCTCCTGGTGTCTGAGCGCGTGAGCGAGCACGCCATGACCGACACGCCCGAAAACAACGACCAGGCTACGGAAGTCGTTGAAACTGTTACGGAACGTCCGCGCAAGACGCTGACCTTGGGAGGCTCGAAGGCTGCCGCTGAGCCCACGCCGGAACCGGAAGTCGAGATCGAGGCCGTCGCTGAAATCGTCAACGACGACACCGGCGTCGACACCACGGCCGACGACGAGGACGAGGACGGCGAACCGATCGTCCCCAATGGCCGCATCACCCTGCAGGAACTGAACGAGAAGACGCCGGAAGATCTGGTCGCCTTCGCCGAGGGCCTGGACATCGAGAACGCCGGCAACCTGCGCAAGCAGGACTTGCTGTTCGCCATCCTGAAGACCCTGGCCGACGAAGAGGTCGAGATCATCGCCTCGGGCGTGCTGGAGATCCTGCCTGACGGCTTCGGCTTCTTGCGCAGCCCTGACGCCAACTATCTCCCGGGCCCGGACGACGTCTATGTCTCGCCGTCGCAGATCCGCCGCTTCGGCCTGCGCTCGGGCGACACGGTGCACGGCGCCGTGCGCGGCCCGCGTGAGGGCGAGCGCTACTTCGCCCTGCTCAAGGTCGACACGATCAACTTCGAAGATCCGGAGATGGTCAAGACCAAGGTCCTGTTCGACAACCTGACGCCGCTCTATCCCGAAGAGCGCCTGCACATGGAAATCCAGGACCCGACGCTGAAGGACCGCTCGGGCCGGGTCATCGACATCGTCGCCCCCCTCGGCAAGGGTCAGCGCTGTCTGATCGTCGCCCCCCCGCGCGTGGGTAAGACGGTCATGCTGCAGAACATCGCCAAGTCAATCGAGAAGAACCATCCAGAAGTCTTCCTGATCGTCCTGCTGATCGACGAGCGTCCCGAAGAAGTCACCGACATGCAGCGCACGGTGAAGGGCGAGGTCGTCGCCTCGACCTTCGACGAGCCCGCCACCCGCCACGTCGCTGTCGCCGAAATGGTGATCGAAAAGGCCAAGCGTCTGGTCGAGCACAAGAAGGACGTGGTCATCCTGCTGGACTCCATCACCCGTCTGGGCCGCGCCTACAACGCCACCGTCCCGTCGTCGGGCAAGGTGCTGACCGGCGGTGTCGACGCCAACGCCCTGCAGCGGCCCAAGCGCTTCTTCGGCGCCGCGCGCAACGTGGAGCAGGGTGGTTCGCTGACCATCATCGCCACGGCCCTGATCGACACCGGCAGCCGCATGGACGAAGTCATCTTCGAAGAGTTCAAGGGCACGGGTAACTCGGAAATCGTGCTGGACCGCAAGGTTGCCGACAAGCGCATCTTCCCGGCCATCGACGTGCTCAAGTCCGGCACCCGCAAGGAAGACCTCATCACGCCGAAGGACCAGCTGGCCAAGACCTATGTCCTGCGCCGCATCCTCAACCCGATGGGCCCGCAGGACGCGATCGAGTTCCTGCTCGACAAGCTGCGCCAGTCCAAGAACAACGGCGACTTCTTCCAGTCCATGAACACCTGATAGGGTCCCTATCGCCTCGCACGCGGTGCGAGGCTGCTTGAGGGACGTTCTCTCAAGCAGCCGCACGCCGCGCGTGCGGTGGTAGAGAGCTTGGAATGTGTTTCACGTGAAACAGGTGAGGGCGTTATGAAGCTGAACATCGAGATCGACTGCACCCCGGCCGAGGCCCGCGCCTTCCTGGGCCTGCCGGACGTGACGCCGCTCAACGACCATCTGGTCGCCGAGATGCAAAAGCGTATGGACGCCAACATGGCGGCCATGCAGCCCGACGAGCTGATGAAGACCTGGACCTCCTTCGGGGTTCAGGCCCAGGACCAGTTCCGCCGCCTGATGGAAGCCGCCGTCACGGGCGCGCCCAAGCCTTGATGTTCTTGTCCTCCCCATTCCATGGGGAGGGGGACCGCGAAGCGGTGAAGGGGTTCTTCCACCGCCTCAGCCCCTCCGTCTCGCCGCCTGCGGCGCCGATCCACCTCCCCATCGAATGGGGAGGAGAAACACGATGACCGACACCATCTTCGCTCTCGCCACCCCGCCGGGGCGGGGCGCCATCGCCGTCCTGCGTCTGTCGGGGCCGCAGACGGAAGCCACCCTGACCGCGCTCGGGGCAGGCGGGGTGACGCCGCGTCTGGCCTCGGTGCGCAGCCTGCGCCATGACGGCCATCTGATCGATGAAGCCCTCATCCTCCGCTTCGTCGCCCCGCGTTCCTATACGGGCGAGGATTCCGCCGAGCTGCATCTGCACGGCGGTCGGGCTGTAATAGAGGCGGCCAGCACCGCCCTGATCGCCCTGGGTCTGCGCCCCGCTGAGCCTGGCGAGTTCACCCGTCGCGCCTTCCAGAACGGCCGCATGGACCTGGCCCAGGCCGAGGCCGTGGCCGACCTGATCGACGCCGAAACGAGCGCCCAGAAGACCCAGGCCCTGGGCCAGCTGGACGGCGCCCTCAGCGCCGCCTACGCCGGTTTCCGCCGCGACCTGCTGAAGGCCCTGTCCCTGGTGGAGGCCGAGATCGACTTCCCCGATGAGGAAGTGCCCGACAACCTGGCCCGCACCGCCGGTCCGGTTCTGGACGCTCTGGCGGCCGACCTGCGCGCCGCCCTAGCCGACTCCGACCGGGGCCGCCGGGTGCGCGAGGGCTATCGCATCGTCCTGATCGGCGAGACCAATGCGGGCAAGTCTTCGCTGTTCAACGTCCTGGTGGCGCGCGAAGCAGCCATCGTCACCCCCATCGCCGGCACGACGCGCGACGTGCTGGACGCCGATGTCATGATCGGGGGCTACGCCGTCACCCTGTCGGACACGGCGGGTCTGCGCGACAGCGAGGACGTGGTCGAGGCCGAGGGCATCCGCCGCGCCCGCCTCCGGGCCGAAGGCGCCGACCTGCGCCTCTGGGTGCGTTCGCCCTCGACCGAGGGAGGGGAAGACCCGGCGTCGGCCTTCATGCAGTCGAGCGATCTTCAGGTTCTGAACAAGGCCGATCTGGGCGCGGTGACGGCGGCGCCGGATCTCGAAGCTCTGACCGTCAGCACGGCGACGGGGCAGGGGCTGGCCGAACTTCACGACTGGATCGCCGCCCGTCTGGCGCGAGATCTGTCCGGCGCCGACTTCCCGGCGGTGACGCGCGAGCGCCATCGTCGCCGTCTGGCTGAGGCTTTGGCCGCTGTCGAAGCGGGGCGCCGTGCACTCGATCTCGCGCCCGAGATGGCGGGCGATGACCTGCGTCGCGCCGCCGACGCCCTGGCTCGCGTCACCGGGGCCATTGGCGTTGAGGACATTCTGGGCGAGGTCTTCTCGAGCTTCTGCATCGGTAAATAGGCCCGGCTTTCGCCTGTTTCACGTGAAACAAGGGCTCCTGGGCCGGTGGCGATATCGGTTCGAATGGACTATGTGAACGCCATGAGTTCGACCCCCGATCATACCTTCGACGTCGTCGTCATCGGCGGCGGCCACGCCGGTTGCGAAGCCGCGACGGCCGCCGCGCGCGCCGGCGCCCGCACCCTGCTTCTGACCCAGAAGCTTGAAACCATCGGCGAGATGAGCTGCAACCCGGCCATCGGCGGCCTGGGCAAGGGCCATCTGGTGCGCGAGATCGACGCCCTGGACGGGGTCATGGGGCGGCTGGCCGACGTCTCGGGCATCCAGTTCCGTCTGCTGAACCGCTCCAAGGGCGCCGCCGTGCGCGGTCCGCGCAGCCAGATCGACCGTCGTCTCTATCGCGAGGCCATGCAGGCCGAACTGGCCGACTATCCGAACCTGACCCTGATGGCCGGCACGGCCGAGGGGCTGATCCTCAATGGCGACCGCGTGGTCGGCGTGACGACGGGCGCAGGGGAGATGATCCGCGCCGGCGCCGTGGTGCTGACGACCGGCACCTTCCTGAACGGCGTCATCCATCGCGGCGACCTGCGCATTCCGGCGGGCCGCTATGGCGAAGACCCCTCGACGGGGCTGGCTGGCGACCTGCACTCGGCCGACCTGATGATGGGCCGCCTGAAGACCGGCACGCCCGCGCGCCTGGACGGCCGCACCATCGCCTGGGACCGTCTGGAGATGCAGGCGGCCGATGATCAGCCCGTGCCCTTCAGCTTTCTGACCGACAGGATCGAGGTGCCGCAGATCGCTTGTGGCGTCACCCATACGACCGAAGAGACGCACCGCATCATCGCGGAGAACCTGGGCGAAAGCGCCGTCTATGGTGGGCGTCTGTCGGGACGCGGCCCACGCTATTGCCCCTCGATCGAGGACAAGGTGGTCCGCTTCGCCGACAAGACCAGCCACCAGGTCTTTCTGGAGCCCGAGGGTCTGGACGACCCGACCGTCTATCCGAACGGCATCTCGACCTCGGTGTCCGACGCGACCCAGATGGCCTTCTTGCGGACGATGCCTGGGCTGGAGCAGGTCGAAGTCTTCCGCTTCGGCTACGCCATCGAATACGACTATGTCGATCCGCGCGAACTGACCCCGGCGCTGGAGGTCAAGAAGCGGCCCGGCCTCTATCTGGCCGGCCAGATCAACGGCACGACCGGCTATGAGGAGGCGGGGGCGCAAGGGCTGATCGCCGGCCTGAACGCCGCTCGCGCCGCCGCAGGCTCGGATCCGCTGATCCTTGGGCGCGACCAGGCCTATATAGGCGTCATGATCGATGACCTGGTGACGCGCGGCGTCACCGAGCCCTATCGCATGTTCACCAGCCGGGCCGAGTACCGCCTCACCCTGCGCGCCGACAATGCTGATCAACGCCTGACGCCCATCGGCATGGCGGCAGGGATCGTTGGGGCAGATCGCGCGAAAGTATGGCTGGAAAAGGCGGACCAGTTGGACCGGGCGAACCGTGTTTCACGTGAAACCCAATTCACGCCCAAGGAGGCCGGCGCCCTCGGCATCACGGTCAACGCTGACGGCCAGCGCCGCTCGATCCGCGATCTGCTGTCCTTCCCCAATGTGTCTCTGGATCAGTTTCTGGCTGTCCGGCCCGAGATCGCTGACTGGGCGCCGGCCGTGCGCGAGCAGGTCGAGATCGACGCCGTCTACGCCGGCTATCTGGATCGTCAGGTCCAGGACGCCGAGGCCCTGCGCCGGGAGGAGGGGCTGTCGCTTCCGGCCGACCTCGACTACGCCGCCATCGGCGCCCTGTCGAACGAGGTCCGCGAGAAGCTGGCCCTGATCCGCCCCCTGACCCTGGGTCAGGCCGGGCGTATAGAAGGCATGACCCCGGGCGCCCTGACGGCGCTTCTGGCCCATGTGAAGAAGGTCAGGGGCGTTGAAGCCGATCTGGCGGCGGTCGTCGCCTGATGTCGGACGCCATTCAGACCTTCCGCGCCGAGACGGGCGCCAGCGACGCCAACATCGCCGACCTGAAGACCTTCCTCGGCATGCTGACCGAGGCCAATGAGGTGATGAACCTGGTCGGCCCCGACACCATCCCGGACTTCTGGAATCGTCACGCCTGGGACAGCGCCCAGCTGCTGAGCCTGGCGCCCGAAGCGAAGACCTGGGCCGATCTGGGGGCCGGGGCGGGCTTTCCGGGCGTGGTCCTGGCCATCCTGCTGAAGGGGCGGCCGGGCGCCCATGTCTGGCTGATCGACAGCCTCGGCAAGCGCTGCCGCTTCCTGCAGACCATCGTCGACGCCCTCGATCTGCCGGCCACCGTAATCAACGGCCGGGCCGAGGAGCAGAGGGTCGAGGTCGACATCGTCACCGCGCGGGCCGTGGCGGCGATGGAGAAATTGCTGGGTTATGCACAACCCTACTTCCAACGCGGTGCACAAGGCCTGTTTCTGAAGGGGGAGAAGGCCGAAGCCGAGTTGAAAGAGGCGGCCAAGCTCTGGCATTTTGAGAGCGATCTTTCCGTCTCGCGCAGCGACCCGCGCGGCCGTATCGTTTCTGTCCGGAGTCTACGCCGTGCCCGTTGATCACCAGAAACAGACCCGCGTCCTGGCTGTCTCGAACCAGAAGGGCGGGGTGGGCAAGACCACGACCGCGATCAACCTGGGCACCGCTCTGGCCGCCATCGGCGAGAAGGTGCTGATCGTCGACATGGACCCGCAGGGCAATGCCTCGACGGGCCTGGGTGTTCCACGTGAAACACGCCGGGCGACTATCTATGACGTCATCGTCGACGGGCGCCCCGTCGATCTGTCGGCGGTGGAGACCTCGGTTCCGGGCCTGTTCATCGTTCCCGCCGACGCCGACATGTCGGGGGTTGAAATCGAGCTGAGCCAGGCGGATCGTCGCTCCTATCGTCTGCGCGACGCCCTGGCGGCCCAGGGCGGGAATGGTCATTCCCGGTATGACTATGTCCTGATCGATTGCCCGCCGTCGCTGAACCTGCTGACGCTGAACGCCATGGCCGCCGCCGATGCGGTCCTGGTGCCGCTGCAGTGCGAGTTCTTCGCCCTGGAGGGCCTGACCCAGCTGATGCGCACCATCGACATGGTGAAGCAGAGCCTCAATCCGGCGTTGGAGATCCAGGGTCTGATCCTGACCATGTATGACCGCCGCAACGCCCTGTCGGGCCAGGTGGCGGCCGACGTGCGCGCCCACTTCGGCGACAAGGTCTATGACAGCGTCATTCCTCGCAATGTGCGGGTGTCCGAGGCGCCCTCCTTCGGCAAGCCGGTCCTGATCTATGATCTGAAATGCACCGGCAGCCAGGCCTATCTGAAGCTGGCGCGCGAGCTTGTGGCGCGTGAACGCCAGCGTCGTCAGGCGCTCGCCGCCTGATCGGCGGCTTTCCCGATTAAGTAGAACGGAATCAGCATCTTGTCCGAACGTCAACGTGGTCTGGGTCGCGGCCTTTCGGCCCTTCTGGGAGAAAACGTCGCCGAGAGCGCGCCGGTGGACGGCGGCGTTCAGCCGACGGGCGTGCGCGCCGTGCCGATCGAGAGCCTCAAGCCCAACCCCGACCAGCCGCGCAAGCATTTCAGCGCCGAAAACCTGGAGGAGCTGACCGCCTCGATCCGCGACAAGGGGGTGCTGCAACCCATCCTGGTGCGCCCCCAGCCGGGCGAGGACGGCATGTGGCAGATCATCGCCGGCGAGCGTCGCTGGCGCGCGGCGCAGGCGGCCCGCCTCAAGGCCGTGCCGATCATCGAACGCGCCATGGACGACGTCGAGGTGATGGAGGTCGCCATCATCGAGAACGTCCAGCGCGCCGATCTGAACCCGGTCGAAGAGGCCCTGGCCTATGGGTCGCTGATGTCGCGCTTCGGCCGCACCCAGGACGCCCTGGCCGGCGTGGTCGGCAAGAGCCGCAGCCATGTGGCCAACACCATTCGCCTGCTGCAACTGCCCGACAGCGTGCTGGACCATGTGATGGAGAACCGGCTTTCGGCCGGTCACGCCCGCGCCCTGATCACGGCCCCCAACCCCGAGGCCCTGGCCGAACAGGTCCTGGCCAAGGGCCTGAACGTGCGCCAGACCGAGGCCCTGGCCCGTCGCGCCGCCGAGGGGCCGAAGCCGTCGAAGGCCAAGCCGGTCCTGAGCGGGGAGGGCGCCGCCGACGTCGCCGCCCTGGAGCAGGATCTGGCGGATGCCCTGGGCCTGAAGGTCCTGCTGGCCGACAAGGGCGGCAAGGGCGAGTTGACCATCAAATACGGCACGCTGGAACAGCTGGACGATCTGTGCCGTCGCCTGATGCGGGGCTGACAGGTCTTTTCGATCGGGCCGTGCTAGGGTGCGGCCATGACTGAGCAAACTGACAAGACCAGCGCCACCGAGGCCCTGAAACGCGCCCTGGCCGCCAAGAAGGCGGGCTCGCAGCCCGGACCTGCGGGCACGAAGGGCGGCGCGCGCGGCGCCGAGCAGGCGATGCAGCGCCAAGCGGCGGCGATGAACAAGCCGGCCTTCCGCCTGATGTCGAAGCGGGGCTGATCCTAAAAAGAGGGGTGATCTAGGGGCCTCAAGTCGCGCGAAGCGCGATAGGCCCTTTAGTCTAGAGCCCGATCCGTCGTGCGCGGGCGGAAATTTCCAGCAGCAGGCGTTCGGCGATCAGGGCCTCGGGCAGGCCCGTGGTCTTGGTGGCGATGTCGGCGGTGTTGACGCTGTCCTGCACCTCGTCGAGCAGTTCCAATCGCCAGGCGCGGGCCTGGCGCAGGATCTCGGCCTCCTGTTTCCAGAAGACGCCGGCGGCCTTGGCGGCCTCCTTGGGGCCGGCGCCGGAGGCTTGCAGGACGTTGATGCGGCGCAGCTTGCCCAGGTGGATGGCGGCCATGCGCACGGCCATGACGGCGCTTTCGCCCTCGGCCAGGGCGCGGCGCAGACCGGATTGCGCCGGGGCGGGACGCCCGCCGAAGGCCTGAAGCGCGGCGTCGGACAGGGAGGCGTCGGGCTCGACGCCCAGATGTTCCTCCAGCTCAGGCGTGTCGATGGTGCGGCCCGAGCCGGGGCCGATGTAGAGCACCAGCCGCTCGATCTCCTGACGCATCAGGCCGCGTTCGCGGGGCAGGCGACCGACGAAACGCTCCAAGGCGTCGGCGGTCAGGCCCACCTTGTCGGCGCCCAGGGCCTCGCGCGTCATGCGGGCCACGTCGCCGACCTCGTCCTCATAGCAGGCGATGCCGACGGCGCCGGACGACTTCTCGGCGGCCTTCCTCAGGGCGGATTCGCGGCCCAGGGCTCCGGCCTCGACGACCAGCATGGCGTCGGGGTTGTAGCCGCCCTCGGCGTGGATGGTCAGGGCGGCGGCGATGGCCTTGTCCACGCTGGCCTTGCCGTCGGACAGACGGATGCGCACCAGGCGACGTCCGCCGATCATGGAAAGGGCCGTCAGGGCCTCCTTCAGTTTGACCGCGTCGCCGTCGATGTCGGCCTCGGTCAGGAAGGTGACGTTGAACGGGTCGTTCAGGTCGGGCGTGATGGCCTTGCACAGGGTCAGGGCGCGTTCGGACACGCCCGAGCGGTCCTTGCCGTGGATCACGGCGGCGCGGACGCCAGCGTCCGGCGCCTTCAGGAAGCGGTCGACCTCGGGCCGCTTGGCCAGGATCACGCGGCCACTCCCTCGGCCAGGCCCTTCAGAACAGGCCTCACTGGCCCGCCAGGGCGCGCATCATGTCCAGCCGGATCAGACGGGCCAGATCGGCGGCGGCCCGGTCCTCGCCGTCCTGCTGGGCGGCGATGGCGGCATAGGGCTGGTCGGCGGCGGCGTAGGTGGTGGTCGTGGTCTGCGACCCCTTGATCGGCTCGCCGCCGCTGACCGAGGTCAGGGTCCAGTCGGCCTTGACCGTCAGCTCATAACGGCTGGCCGTGTCGTCGATGCGCCGGCCCAGGGGACGGCGTTCCTGCGTCACCTCCGTCGTCAGGCGATAGAGGGGCTGGGCCGAGCCGTCGCGGCCGAAGGCGTCCTCCAGCTGCTCGCGCAGGCGATAGCCCAGCCGATTGTCGGGCGTCGTCACTGCGATGCGCGACAGGCCTGCCCCCACGCCCATATCGCCGTACAGGGGCGTGAAGCCGCAGCCGGACAGCAGGGCCGCGCCGGCGACGGCGATCAGAGCGAGGGCGCGCCGCATCAGCCGGCCACCAGATTGACGATACGGTCGGGCACCACGATCACCTTGCGGACGCTGAGGTTGTTGGCGGCAAGGTAGGCCTGAACCGTCGGATTGGCGAGAGCGGCGGCCTCGATCGTCGCATTGTCCGAGCCGCGCGGCAGGACGACCTCGCCGCGGCGCTTGCCGCCGATCTGGACGGGCAGGGTGACCTCGTCATCGGCGGCCAGGGCAGCGTCGAACACCGGCCAGGGGGCGTCCAGAACCATGCCGTCCTGACCCAGGCGCGCCCAGGCTTCCTCGGCCAGGTGGGGTGTAAAGGGGGCGATCAGGCGGGCCATGGTGGACAGGGCCGTTTTCCTGGCCTCGCCACCCGCCTTGTCGTGCTGACGCAGCGTCGCCAGGAAGGCGTAGAGCTTGGCGATGGCCGAGTTGAAGCGGAAGCCCTCGACCCCCTCGCTCACGGCCTTGATGGTCTTGTGCGTCTCGCGGATCAGGCTGGCGTCCACGTCGGGATTGGCGGACGCGGCGGCGTCGAAGCCGTCGAACTCGGTCCAGACGCGCTGGACGAAGCGGCTGGCGCCCTCGACGCCGCCGGCCGACCACTGCACGTCGCGTTCGGGGGGGCTGTCGGACAGGACGAACAGGCGGCCGGCGTCGACGCCATAGGCCTCGATGATGTCCTGGGGCGCGACCACGTTCTTCTTGGACTTGGACATCTTCTCGATGTCGCCGATCGTCAGGGCGGCGCCGTTGGACAGACGCGTGGCGACGCGTTGGCCGTCCACCGTCTCGATGCGCACGTCCGAGGGCTCGACCCAGCGCGGTTTGCCGCTGGCTTCATGGCCTTCGTAATAGGTCTCGTGGACCACCATGCCCTGGGTGAACAGGCCGGCGAAGGGTTCCTTGACGTCCATCAGGCCGGCGTCCGACAGGGCGCGGGTGATGAAGCGGGCGTAGAGCAGGTGCAGGACCGCATGCTCGATGCCGCCGATATACGGGTCGACCGGCAGCCACTTCGACGC
>Ga0247823_10000890_pt1 | contig 25206 bp, 21 predicted proteins | sample 13C_PalmiticAcid_2_FD_192426 | JGI IMG/M metagenome (GOLD analysis project Ga0247823, IMG submission 192426) | Soil microbial communities from agricultural site in Penn Yan, New York, United States - 13C_PalmiticAcid_Day30 | ecosystem: Environmental > Terrestrial > Soil > Agricultural land... | reverse complement strand
CGATGCACCTGGCGGGCACCGTCGAGTACCGCCCGCTCGGCGTCGTCGGGGTCATCGGCCCGTGGAACTTCCCCGTCGCCACCCCGCTTGGCTCGATCGCGTTCGCGCTGGCCGCGGGCAATGCCGTGGTGTTCAAGCCAAGCGAGTACACCCCCGGCGTCGGCGCCTGGCTGGTCGACGCGTTCAACCAGGTCGTCCCCGAGCACCCGGTGTTCCAGCTGGTCACCGGCGACGGCTCGACCGGCGCGGCGCTGTGCCGGGCAGGCGTCGACAAGATCGCCTTCACCGGCTCGACCGCGACCGCGAAGCGGGTCATGGCCACCTGCGCGGAGACCCTCACCCCGATGGTCGCCGAATGCGGCGGCAAGGACGCCCTCATCGTCGATGAGGACGCCGACCTCGACGCGGCGGTGGAGGGAGCGGTCTGGGGCGGACTCGCCAACGCCGGGCAGGCGTGCATCGGGACGGAACGCGTCTACGTCCACCACAAGGTCTACGACTCGTTCCTGGCGAAGCTGACGGCGAAGGTCGACGGCCTGCGCGCGGGCGCCGACCCGGCCGCCAAGATCGGCCCGATCACCATGCCGTCGCAGATCGGCGTGATCACCGGCCACATCTCCGACGCCCTGACCCGCGGCGCCCGCGTCGTGGCGGGCGGCGGGGAGACGGTCGGACAGGTTGTGCAGCCGACGGTCCTGGTCGACGTGCCGGACGACGCCCCGGCCAACGTCGAGGAGACCTTCGGCCCGACCCTGACCGTCAAGCCGGTCACCGACATGGACGAAGCTCTCCGCCTCACCAACGACTCCCGCTACGGCCTCGGCGCGTCGGTGTACGCGGGCAAGCGGGCCAAGGATATCGCGTCCCGAATCCGGTCGGGAATGGTGTCGGTGAACGCGGTATTCGCCAACGCGATCCTCCCGTCCGTACCTTTCGGCGGCGTCGGCGACTCCGGATTCGGCCGAATCCACGGCGCTGATGGGTTGCGGGAATTCACGTATCCGCATTCGGTGGTGCGGCAGCGATTCCGCCCCCCACTGGCGTTGACGACTTTCGAGCGCAGCGACAAGACCGACACCTTGCTGACCAAGATCGTGGCGTTGGTACACGGCCGCAACTGAGCGCGACTATATTGTCGCGATGCTCTCGCATGCACCCGACCTGGATCCGACAGGCTTGGTCGAAGCAGCAGGGGCAGGCGCCTATGCGCGGGGCCAACGGTACGCACGCCAGCACGCGGTCGTGCGCATGCGGTGGGAGGACTCCGAACAGGCCCTGTTCGGAGTCGTGCGGAGCCAGTCAGGCGGCTTCTACGAGACCGTGGCGTATTTCTCGTCCGCGGGCGGAGCGACCGTGCGTTTCGCGCGAGGGGAGTGCGACTGCCCGGTCGAGTACGACTGCAAGCACGTGGTCGCGTTGGTTCTGACCTCGATCGGGGTGGAGCGGCTCCCGTCCGCGGCCGTCCAGAAGCCGCCACCGACCTGGGAGCAGTCGTTGGGCGCGCTGGTAGAACCGACCATCGCAGCGGGCCGCGCCGACGGGGCGCCGATCGGTGTCGAGCTGACCGTGGCCGCGACGCCGGGCCGCGTGTCCGTCAAGCCAACGCTCAAGGTCGTCGCTCGCCTGGTCACCCCGGGGCGCAACGGTTGGGTCGCGGGCGGGCTGGCCTGGTCCAGACTGACCACCCCCTACTACTACAGCGAGTACCGCGGCTCCCATGTGCGGCTGCTGCGGGAGCTGTACGCGCTGCACCGGTCCCACGACAACTCGTACTCCTACGGCTACGGCGACCAGAAGACGATCGACCTGGCGACGTTCGAGTCGCGCCAGTTGTGGCCTTGGCTGGACGAGGCGGAGGCGGCAGGCGTTCGGCTGGTGCACGGGCGCAAGAAGGTCGGGCCGCTGGAGCCCTACACGCGGGCAGGGCTGCTCCTGGACGTGACTCGCGGCCCGAAGCGCGGTTCGTTCGCGGTCTCCTCCCGGCTGCGGGTCGAGGGGTCCGAAGTGGATGCCGCGCCGCTGGTGTTCATCGGGTCCGATGGCCACGGTGTGGTCTATATCGACAGGGCGCAGGTCCAGGCAGGCACCGAGCATGGCGATTGGCGGCTGCGGCTGGCCAAGGTCGACGGGATTGTGCCCGTGCAATTGCAGCGGATGGCAGTGGAGAACCAGCACCTCGTCATCCCGGCAGGCCAGGAGGACCGGTTCCGGGAATCTTTCTATCCCCGGTTGCGGCATGTCGCGCAGGTGGTCTCCTCCGATGGTTCCTTCACCCCGCCGGTGATCTCCGATCCGACCCTGGTGCTGCGCGCGAACTACGGCGATGACCACGCGCTGGACCTGGCCTGGGAGTGGGCCTACCAGATCGGCGATTCGCCACTGCGAGTACCGCTCGATCAAAGCGCCGATGGCGGACACCGGGACCTGGCAAAGGAACGCGCGATCCTCGCCGACCTCGGTCTCCCCCTTGAGGACTTCGGAATGCGCGACGCGGAGCACGCCCTCGCACCGACGGCGCGACTGCGGGGGATCGACACGTTGCGGTTCACCACCGAGGTGATCCCGCTGCTCGCCGACGCGACGGGCACGGCAGTGGAGGTCGGCGGAGATCCGGTCGACTACCGGGAGGCGGGCGACTCGCTGCGGATCGGCGTGTCGACCGGCGAAGTGGCAGGCGCGACGGACTGGTTCGACCTCGGCGTCACCATCACAGTCGAAGGGCGACAGGTCCCGTTCACCGACGTGTTCATCGCTCTGGCCGCCGACGAGTCCCACCTACTGATGCCAGACGGCGCCTACTTCTCACTGCGCAAACCCGAGCTGCAAGCTCTGCGCAAGCTGATCGAGGAGGCGCGGGCGCTGAGCGACTCGCCCGACGGCCCGCTCAAGATCAGCCGATTCCAGGTCGCGCTGTGGGACGAACTGGCCGAACTCGGCGTGGTCGAGCGCCAGGCAACCGCGTGGCAGCGGCAGGTCGACGCCTTGCGCTCGGTCAGCACCGTCGACTCGACGCGGCCACCGGATACCCTCGCGGCCGAACTGCGCAACTACCAGCTCGACGGCTTCCGCTGGCTGAAGTTCCTCTGGGACTTCCAGCTCGGCGGCATCCTCGCCGACGACATGGGGTTGGGCAAGACGGTGCAGACTCTCGCGTTGATCTGCCATGCCAAGCAGGCCGACCCGGACCGCGCGCCCTTCCTCGTCGTCGCGCCGACCAGCGTCGTGTCGAACTGGGCAACGGAATCCGCCAAGTTCGCACCCGGTCTGACGGTGGTGTCCATAACGGACACGATGCGCCGCCGCGGACAGTCTCTCGCCGAAGCCATCGCGGGCGCGGACGTGGTGGTCACCTCCTACACCTTGTTCCGCATCGACTTCGACGCCTACGCGGACATCGCGTGGTCCGGCCTGATCCTGGACGAGGCCCAGTTCACCAAGAACCACCAGTCGAAGATCTACCAGTGCGCGCGTCGGCTGCCCGCGCCGTTCAAGCTCGCGATCACGGGCACTCCCATGGAGAACAACCTGATGGAGCTGTGGTCGCTGCTGTCGATCACCTCACCGGGGCTGTTCCCGAACCCGACCAGGTTCCGCGACTACTACGGCCAGCCGATCGAGAAGCGCGGTGACGCCGAACTCCTCGGACAGCTCCGACGCCGGATCAAGCCGCTGGTTCAGCGTCGCACCAAGGAACAGGTCGCCGCCGACCTGCCCGCGAAGCAGGAGCAAGTCCTCGAGGTCGAGCTGCATCCCAAACACCGCAAGATCTATCAGACGCACTTGCAACGTGAGCGCAAGCGCGTGCTCGGCCTGGTCGACGACATGAATAAGAACAGGTTCACGATCCTGCGCTCGCTCACCTTGCTACGACAGCTCTCCCTGCACGCCGGACTCGTCGACGACGCCCACCACGACCTGCCGTCCGCCAAGATCGACGGGCTGCTCGAGCACTTGCACGAAGTCGTCGACGGGGGCCACCGGGCGCTGGTGTTCAGCCAGTTCACCGGGTTCCTGGACAAGGTCCGCACCAGCCTCGACGCCGCCGGGGTCGAGTACTGCTATCTCGACGGCAAGACCCGCAACCGCGCCACCGTTTTGAAACGCTTCAAGGACGGCACGGTTCCGGTGTTCCTGATCAGCCTCAAGGCGGGCGGGTTCGGCCTGAACCTGACCGAGGCGGACTACTGCTTCCTGCTGGACCCGTGGTGGAACCCGGCGACGGAGGCGCAGGCCGTGGACCGGACCCACCGCATCGGCCAGACCCGCAACGTCATGGTGTATCGGCTCATCGCCAAGGACACCATCGAGGAGAAGGTCATGGCGCTCAAGGCCCGCAAGGCGGAGCTGTTCACCAGCGTCATGGACGACGGGAACATGTTCGGCACGGGCCTGGACGTCGAAGACATCCGCGAACTCTTCGCGTAGCACCGCGAAGATCGCTGTTCGTCAGCGTCCGGGATCATCCAACGCGCGCTGTCCAACTTCGCACGTTCGGGCGTGAGGGCGTGCCGAGAGGGACCAGGGCGGGGCCTGGCTTGACCGGATTGGCCTCCAGATAGCGCGACGCGCGGAAGTAGTTCCGAAGCCGTCGAATCGGGAACCAGGACAGTGGCGCGAAAACCACGCCGATGATCCCCGTCCAGATGATTTGCTCGACTCGGTCGGGCCCGCCGCCATAACCGAGGAGTTCGCCCCACAACATGATCAGGCTGCCCAGCAGCATGGACAGGCAGAATCCGGCGACGACCACCAATTGGAAGATGCCGCTGGACTTCGCGTGACGCCACGCCACCGCATTTGCGCGACGACGGACGCGGGTCGAAAGCTGCATGCCGACCACATGCGCGCGAGCACTCCGTGCTTCCTCCCATTTTGCCGTGCGAGAAGCCATGGCTGCCGCATAGGCGTCTGGGTCGACCAGATCGGCGCACGGTGTCCGGCGGTGCTCGATCACCGCGACCGCTCGGCGTCCGTCCCGTTCATCGACGGGGACGACCCACTGCCGAGTCGACCCGACCAGCCACAGTGCCGGACCGGGGGTCAGCGGCCACCTCACCGACTCACCCAGGACGTCAGTCGGTGTATCCACGACCACCTTGAGCGAGGATGCCGTAGAGAGCTCGCCCAATCCGACAACCCGCAGTTCGTCGAAGGAAAGTGCGCTCGCCCGCCCCCGCTTGAACCTGGACGAGAGGTGGTCCATCACGACGCGGTCATGCTGGATCCGCACCCGCGCACGCTGACCGCGGACCCTGAAGGAGATCTCCAGGCCGGAACGGATCAGGTCACTGGTGACCGGCCGGGTCATCGCGAGAACTGCGAGCCGGTGCAGGCTCCAACACACGATGATGGTGACGGCAAGGGCGAGCGGCCCGAGAACGAGTCCGACCGATCCGCCCAGATTCCGATTGAAGGTCACGATCGACCCAACGGCGACAAAGAAGTATCCCATCAGCGAGAACCAGCCAAGGATCCGCGTCCAGCTTCCCGAGGAGCGTCGGTGAGCCACAAGAAAGGACGTGAGTGCCACCCACCACAACACACCCACGGCGAGAATCTCCCGCAACTCTCCGAGCGCATAGACAACAGAATCGTCGTGCACGACGGGCTCATGCACGAGACCTGCCCAAAACCGCTCGGACCGTCGGTGGTCCCACGCCTGTAACACGACGTAGACGACGTAGGGGATGACCAGACTTGTCACCGTCAAGGAGATCGCAACGGACCACCGAGCTGCCAAACTCAGTATTCGGAGTGCGGATGACATCACGGCCGGGAAGGTCATAATGTCCCTTCGGCGCGCCAGTACTCTGCGTCGCTCACCGTGGACCCGTCAGATCCGCGGGCTTTGGCCCGCTCTTGCTTCCAGTGTTCGTCCCACTTCTCGTCCTTCTCCGCCTGCTTGGCTTGCGCATCCGCCTCGCGATGGGTCTGGTCGCTGGTGGCCTGCACCGTGCCGTCGGCGATCAAACCGGGAACCTTGGGCACGGAGGTCTCGATGCCGAAGATCGTGATCTTCTTGTCGAACTTGTCGCCTATCCGGTCCAGCATCGGGTTGTTCGATCCGAATTGATCGCGGTAGCCCATTTTGGCGTATTCGCCGAGCGCAGGGTCATTGGGCAGTGTCTTGCGAGCGGCCTTCAGCTCGTCGGCCCGCTTGCCCACGTTCTCGAGGATCTTGGGGTCTGCTTTGCCCGCGACCACCTTCTTGACATCGCGCGCGTTCTTGCCCGCGACGTCCGCTACGTCCTGGACGTATTTGCGAATGCCGTGGTCAAGGCCCTCTGTGGTGGACTTAAGGATGTTGCGTGACCGTTTGGCATCATCCGCGAAGCCGTCGAGTTTCTTGACGACCTTGGCGACCTTCTTCGCGTTCTTCCCCGCGAGAATCGCGCCTTCGGCAACGGTGTCGGCGATGAACGCGGCCTGCGAGGCGCCGAAAGTGATCGGCGTCAGGGCGCTGGCGGCGGCGAACTTGATGATCGCGTTGGAGGCGAACTCGGAGATCGCGTCCCGCACGACCCCGCGAACGACACCGACGACCTCGGCGGCGACGGCCACCGCGGCGGCCGCGTTCTGCGCGTGGGTAGCGCCACCGGCGACGACCTGCGCGAAGTTGTTCACCGAGGCCTGGTAAGCCGCGATCGCGGCACCGTCGGCACCGGCAACGGCCTTCAGTGAGTTCGTGTATGCCTCGGCGGTCTGCTGCATCCGGGTGGCGATGTTGGTCCAGGTCTGCGCCATCGCGGTGACAGCGTCCGGGTCACCCGCGAGGAAGTCCAGAGGCTCCTTCAGGAATCCGATGTGCTCGATCAGCCAGCCGATAACGCCGGACAGCACAGTTCCGAGCGGGTCCATGGCGAAGCCGAGGAGGTCGAGCCCCCCACCTACAGCGTCACCGGCAAGTGCTCCCCAGTCGCCCTTGATGCCGTCGTAGACGATGTTCGCGGCACTGCCGAAGAGCCCGGACCCATCCCAGGACTGGGTTGGGCTGTCGAAGTTCGGCGGCTTGATCAGGTTGCCCGGTGACCAGTCCTCCGTCGCGTCGAGGGGGCTCTGTGGTCCGGTCATTTCCGCCCCTCAAGTTGCTTGAGGATCGCGTCGAACATCGCCGCCGATTCTTGGTCGCCGTCGGCGTAGGCCTCGCGCATCTCCTTGAACCGCCCGGCCATCTCCACCCCCGCGCCTTTCGCCTTGCCGACGAAATCGACCGCATCATCGATCCACCCGCGAAGAATCTGGGCGGGCACCATCCCGACGATGCCGAAGACATCCGGGTTCCATAGCGAGGAACCGGCACCGCTCCCAGCGTCAGCGGCGTCGGGCATCTGGGCCAGCAGTGCTCTGAGTTCCCGCTCGTGCGCTTCAAGAACCTTCAGGTTGACGTGGAAACCACCGTCCGGCATTACCTGTCCCCCCGGTTGAACGGATAGCCCTGGTCGTAGTCGTGTTCGTCCCCGTCGGTCACGCGGGCATGCCTGGGCTGCCGAATCGGTACCTGGCGGGGAGGTTCGGCGGCTTCTTCCTCGTTGAACTGCCGCAACACCCGCGGCGCGGGCGGCGGCTCGTCCGGCACCTCTATCTGGGGAACCTGCTCGTTCAGAAACCGCATGGCGTCGCTGTTGTCCCCGATGATGGGCGCCATGATCTCGGTGATCCGCTGGGTGGCCTGCGCCTGCGCTCGACGCGCGGTGGCCATGACCAAGGCCGCCAGCCTGGCCCGCGGCATCGCGTCGGACTCCGCACCGAACGATAGGTCGACCAACGCTCCCGCCGCGCTGACAGTCAACGTCACCGCGCCGTCCTGGCTGGTCGCCGTTCCGGTCAGCTCTCCGATCTGTGTCTTCGCCTCTTCCGCCCGTTCGAGCAGCGTGGCCATGCGCTGCTCGTAGTCGGACAGGATGCTGTTCGCGCCAGGGTTGGTCATGGCCCCTCCAGGTCGGCCCTCACGTGAGGGAGTTGACCAGTTCGTCGAGTTGTCGGGTGATGGCGGCGTCGGTGCCGGGTGCCAGGGTGACCCATGCCTGGCCGCCACTGGGACGCCTGCTGAACAGGTAGCGGCCCTGGGGGCTGTCGTAGACGCTCACCACGTGTCCAGCCCGGACACGGGATTCACCTCGTGGTGTGTGAGCGACCCCGAAGTGGCCGAAGCGGATGACGTTGCCGACCACTTCGACGATCTTGCGGGCTTCCTCTTTGCCGAGCCCTTCGCCGACCAACGCGGCACGAAGGGCTTCGCGGCTGGTACCCGCGCGGGCCGCGCATGCGTCCAGAGTGCTCGCCGGCAGGGTGATGGACGCCCCGGTCCCTGGGTTGTGGCTGGGAAGCAGACCGACGGTGGACCGGGACAATCCGGTCGCGGAGATCACCGAAAGCGTGAGTGTTCCGGGTTCGAGCACCCCGACCGCGGCGGTGGTGCCTACCGCGGCGACCAAGGACGACGTGCGGGGTCCTTCGGCGGACAGGTGCAGGCGCGCATCGATCTCCCACTCGGGCCGGGCCAGCACGGACAGCGCACTCTCGATGTCCCGATGGAACGCGCCCGGCACGCCCAAACCTTTGGCGGCCAGCGAGTCCCATGCCTCGGCGCGGAGCTGGGCACGTTCGTCAAACGTGTAGCCGTTGGACCGGATCTCCAGAATCGGCCTGCGGGCGCCCAGTTGGTAGTGCTCCCAGAGGAAGTCGTATTCCGCCCAGGACAGTGTGATCGGTCTGTTCACTCGCCGATCACCGGAGGTGCCGTGATCGTGCCGTCTTCCCAGAAGTCGTCGTTGGTCCCGCGCAGGTAGCCGGCGGCGAAGTGCTCCCCGTCTTCCTCGCCTTGGCCCTTGCCGCCGCCCGCGCCCATCCCGCCACCCATCGCGGCGTTGGGCCTGCCGCCCGCAGCACCGCCGCGACCAGCCGTGTGGACCTCGCCCGAACCCGGTGCCCCTGTGCCCGCGAGCGGACCGCGCCCGCCGGGCCGACCCTCGCCGCCATGACCGCCGCCGAGGCCGCCCGCACGCCCCGCCCCGCCTGCTCCGGCCTGCCCACGTCCACCTGGGCTGCCCGGGCCACCACCGCCGGGCCCACCAGTGACGGCCTCGGGTCCACGCCCCGGACCACCGACGAAGGTGCCGGGAGGCAACGTGATCCCGGAGATGGGCGGCCTCGGGCCAATCGGCTGTCCGCCACCGGTTCCGGGCGGGTTGACACCGGTGCCCGGCGGGTTCTGGACCGTCGGGCCCGCACCGCTGCTTGTTGTCTGCTGAGTGCCGTGGCCGGTGGTGTCCGTCGAGCCCGGCGGCCGGGTCACGTCCCGCGTGCCGGGGCGAGCCTCGTCGGGGTTCTGGCGGTTCCGGGAGTCCGACCCCAATGGACGATGGACGAACTCACCCCCGCTTGTGTTGATTTCGCCGGGATTCGTCGATGGCGGCGGAACGCTCACCGTCACCGACGGCGGCGGCACGAACTGGCCCACGCTTGACTGGGCGCTGACAGCGTCGGACTGGTAGCCGCCCATCACGCGCACAGCTTCCTGCTTTGCCTGCTGCGCCTGGGCTTCCTGCTTGTCCTGGTCGGTCTGGCCGCCAAACAGGTGGGTGAACCCGGCCGGGATGCCGCCGAAGTCGGAGTTCGCCGTCGAGTCGACCTCGACGGGTTCCGGCATCCGGTGTTGGGCGGAGCTATAGGCCGAGCTGAACTGGTCGACACTGCTCCCGCTGGCCTGACCGGCTTCGCCCGCGTCAACAGTCCACTGGGACAGCGGTGTGATGCCAGCGGCCATCGACTCCGCGGCGGAGCCTTCCCAGGACACGCCTGCCTTGGTCAGGGCATCGTCGGTGCGGATCTTGGCGGCGGACATCAGCGCGGTGAACCGATTCCAGCGAGCCGCGGCCTCTCCCACGTTGGCCACGCCCGCGCCGTCATCGCCGCCGACCCAGGTGGCGGACTGGCCGTGGATCATCTTGTGCAGATCCTTGTGCGACCACGCGTCCCAGTTGTATCCACGATCAAAAAGCGCCACCTCAGTTGCCCCCCAACAACGTCTTCATCGCCGACTCAGCGAACTCCCGAGCGATCTCACACTTCCTGGGCAGTGCCTCCCTGGACGAAACAATCGCCATGACGTCCAATGTCTGCCCATCAGCGACATCAATCACGGCCGAGCAGGCACTCTTGGGTGAACTCTGAGTGAAATTGACTGCCGGGAAATCGAGGATCGGGTCGGTGCCTTCGATGTGAATCGCACGCTCTTTCTCGTCCCAGACCTCGATACCCTCCTTCGCGTTCAGGGTCAGATTGAACGCGGCAAGACTGGTGTTGTAGCCACAAAGAGGCTCCTTCGACGCCGAGTTCACCTCGCGCTTCCCCGGCTTCTCGATCTCGAACTTCGCCCAGTCCGACTGCGGAATCAGGACGCACGGATCCTTGCCGTCGAGCTTGATCTCGCGTGGGCGGTCAGAGGTTGGCTTCTGAGATGTCGGCTGGCTGGTCGCGGCCGTGGACGTGCCTTCGCTCGCCGGCCGTGGGTCTCCAGATGAGCTCTCGGTGCAGCCCGTCAATATCGATCCGGCGACCATGACGACGCCGAGCAAACTGCTTGTGCGTACGAACGTCAACGGAGTCCTCGCAGGAAAGTGTCAGTGGTGGATTCCTCCACAAGACCGTACGACTTGGCGGTTTCACCCAAGGCTTCGATGACAGCGTTCAACTCCATGACGTAGCCGTCGGCGGCCTCGATCGCCGAGTCGGCGTTCTGTGTAAACGCCACTGCGCCGTCCTTGCTGACAGGGTCAGCCCCAGGCGGGAGAACACGCATGAGCGGACCCTCAAAGCGCAGGAAGTCTTGGACCTCGTCGCGGACGGCGGCGAGGTCGTTGCGAAGGGTGAGGAGGTTGTCGGGCTGAACCACCATGGTGGCCATGCCGAGGCCGGAGCCGACCGCTCCGGTGGATTGAGCGGCTCCCCCGCCGTCGTCGTGCAGGTACGGCATGACTCCCCATTCCCCTCGGCCGTCGTCTCCCATCGGAGAGGCTATCGGAGGGGTGTGACTGTTCGTGGCGGGTTCAGCGAGAAGAGTGACCGACTACCCGGTTGGATCAGTCCTGCTCAGGCAAGTGCGCGCTGGATCTCGGCGAGGGTCTCGGCGAGCAGGGGGACGCGTTCGTTGAAGAACAGGACGCGGATTCCGGCGTCGCGGGGGAGTTCGAGAGCAAGTTCCATCGGGCCTCGGTACGGCGGCGCGTCCGCGGGACGGTTCGTCCAGGGCGGCTGGTGAGGCATCGTGTGTGGTCGCAGGGTGAGCAAACGTTTGCCATGCACCGGGTGCAGCGCGGGCACCGCGCACGCGTCACGAGATTCCAGAGTGTCGGCAAGCATGTCGACACCCACACGGTCGAGTCGTACCGCGTAGGTGCTGACCGCACCTGGGTAGACCACGACATGCTCGCGCTTGGGCAACAGATCGAAGATCGTCGTGCACCATTGGAGATCTAACGTGTTCGCCTTGATCGTCCACCGGCACGCGAACCGCGGAACCCCTTCCGTCCAAGCGAACCCGGTCTGCAAGACCGCGAGTTCCCGTGAAGTCATCAAGCTTCCCCCGCCCGTTGGTTGAATCCCGACGCCAGCTCCGGACCGTCCCCGCACGACGTCAACAGCCACTCCATGTCCGGCGCCGTGACCAGAGCCACGTGGGCGTGATCGCGCGTGTTCACGCCCCGGGCAGGACGCGAGCGGGCAGGAACGGTGTGCGTGCGGATCGCCCCCGAACCGCTGGGCGGTGCGTGCCCGCGACGGGAGGCGTAGACACACTCGCCCCGATCGGACCGCAGCCAATACAGGTCGCGCAGGGGTGTCATCGCGCCCCCAGCCAGACGATCCGCGCGGGGATGCCCGCGATGCGGCTGAGGACGCGGCGAGCGCGTTCCGGCGAGCCGAGCGACAGACGGAGCCCTCGATCCACGCCGATGACCTCGGCGCGGTCGCCCCATGACAGCCCCCAGGCCGCGATCCGCGCGTCAACGCGGTCGCCGCAGACCTGCACGAGAGCGAACACGCGCGGCGCCTCCGCGACGACCATGTCGTTGATCAGACAGGTGAACTCGGCCTCGTCCCACAACGGCGACACGTCTTGCCGCTCGCGAACTCGGACGCCGAACCTCGACACCTCGGCATCGATACTCACTCGCGCCTCCCACACCCCGTGCCGGATCAATTACCGACTGTGGTGATAGCATCACCGCGAGAATACGACACCGAAAGTGGGATCCCAGTTTTTCACCCGATTGGAGTCGGCGATGGTGCAGCCCAACGGTCAGTCGATCAATGGAACCGTGCGGCGATGGCAGCTCACCGAGACTCTTCGCCAACTGCGCGAGCGCAAGGGTCTCGGCCTTGAAGAGGCCGCCGAACTGTTGCGCGCCAAGGCAGGCAAGTGGTCACGGTCGAAGCTGAGCCGGATCGAGACCCGCGAACAGGGCGTGCGCTCCCTCGAGGTGGATCAACTGCTCGACCTGTATGAAGTCACCGACGACGAGTTGCGGGCATGGCTGCTTGACCTGGCCACGACTGCCCATGAACGCGGCTACTGGCTCGCGATCCGCAAGGATCTACCGGGCGACTTCCACGAGTTCCTGAACGTGGAGGCGGCGCTGGTCGCCTTCCGGCAACTGACGACTCTGGTCATACCCGGCCTCCTCCAGACACCCGACTACACCCGCGCGCTCGTGATCGGCGCGAATCCCGGCCTGGCGTTCGAGGTCGTGGAACGGCGCGTGCTGGCGAGGGTGGCCCGACAGCAAGTGCTCACCCGGCCGAATCCGCTGCAGTTCCACGTGATCATCGAGGAAGCGGTGCTGGAACGGCCAGTGGGCACGCCCTCCGTGATGCGCACCCAGCTCCGCAGGCTGATCGAGGCGGCGGAGATGGAGCACGTCACGGTCCAGGTGCTCCCGAAGTCAGCCGGAGCCACGCCCGCACTGGACGGATCGTTCTCCATCCTGACCCTGCCCGATCCGATTCCCGATGTCGGCTACACCGAAGGGCCAGGTGGCGCGGTCTACATCGAGGACCGCGCAGACGTGCGCACCTGCATCGAGCGCTGGGGCATCCTCACCGAGCGTGCGTACTCGCCAGCCAACTCATTGGACGCGATCGGGCGGGCGAGTAAGACTTACGAATGATCCCCACCGTGAGGAGCATTCGATGACCTACGAAGACCGTGCCGTCTGGCGCAAGAGCAGCTACTCCGGCAGCGGCGGCACCGGGGGCGGCGAGTGCGTGGAGGCAGCTCGGATCAACGAGGACCAGTTTGGGCTGCGGGACAGCAAGAATCCCGCCGCGGGCATGCTGGTCCTGCCCCCAAACGCCATGGCCGCTTTGTTGGCCGAGGCCAGGGGCGGCGCCTGATTGAGTCGGCAGGGCATGGCGGCTACCCCTCGACCCGGGCGCTTCCGCGTGTCTGCATCGCCTTGGAATGGGCTCACCCGTAGCCAAGATCACCGGCACCCGTCGGTCCTGCTGCCAGTTTCGCGCAGTCACCGGAGTCCACCATGCGCACCCGTTCGGGGCGTTCGCCACCAATCGCGCCCGGCTCGGCATGCTCCGCCGGTACTTTCCCCGAAGGGGACGACAGGCGGGGGACATGGACCAATTCACGGTTGAACTAGGCCAACTCGACAACCTCGGCGGAAAGTACTTGCCAGGGATCGGGCAGCGGCTCCATGACGCCCTGTGCGACATCAGAAACGCGTGCGGCTGGATCCACCGGGCGTTCAGCACGCGCGACTCGTACAACGAGTCAGGTCCCGCGCTGGATGCAGGCCAACCCTCCACCCGCTACTTGTACTTTCAGCCCGGCAACGAGTGCTACTACACCACTGATCTGATGCGGCAGGTCTTCGAGGACAACCGAGACAATATCGGTCTCGCCGCGCAGGCGATCATCGAGATCGGCCGCCGGTACCGACAGGCCGACGGCCAGCCAGACGCCACGGCGAACTATCCCGGCGTCACCGACCACGCCCCGGAGCAGCGAGGCCCAGACGGCGTCGACTACGACGCCGATTTCGCCTGGGACTCCCAGATGTCCCGCCATGCCGAGGCGTTGGTCGGCTTGCTGCGGGAACACGATGACGACGGCATCGGTGCCGCGGCGCATCTGGACACCCGTCTACGCCGGATATTCGATCTCTTCTCCTCGGGTGATGACGCGTGCGCGCAGGTGATGATCCACTACCTGTCCCGGGCGAAAACCACCCTGATCCAGGACGAGCACCACCTGTTCGGCGGCGCGGAGGACTGTCTCAAAGGCTGGCAGGGTGCGGCGGCCGACCAATTCGAGGAATACCTCCGAGACGTTCGGGACGCCTGGGATCTGCTGATCGACAGAATCGACTCGTTGAACCTCATTCTTCGGTCCTATCAGGCGCTGGTCCACGAAATGCGCCGCGACGTCCTGGATCTTGTCGAGCGCACGCTGCGTGGAATCGAGGACGCCGAGACCGACAGGTGGAAGGTCGGCGCGTCGATCATCGGCGCCATCGCCGGGGTCGCGGGCGCTGCCATCGGCGGCCCAGGTGGGCTCGTGTTGTTCGGGTCGATCGCGGCATCGCTCGTGGGTGGCGGAGTCGCCGTCGCGATCGAGGCCAAGGGAGCCGACTCCGAACTCGGGGTGATCGTGCAGTGCGTGGACGCCGGAGAAGGCATGCTGCACCTCATCGACGTCGAGCGCGCCAAGATCGAACAAGCGTTGCGGGATCTCGCGACCGGTGTGTCAGCGAAGATGCTGACGGAAGTGCGTCCGGACCGACCGCTGCTCATCACGTCACCCGATTTCCGACCGGAGACATTCGGCCTGCAAGATCACGTGCAGGGCAGACATCGCGTGCCCACTGACACGCGGGACCTGGTCCCAGAGCCGACCAGGCGGGCGAACGGCCCGTTCGATCAGACGACCGTCGACGGGCAGACACAGGACCGTTATCCGGAACAGGGGCCAGTGGCATGAGAGACCCAGCTTCGACGTCAGGCGACTTCGTGGCACGCGCCGCCGCGCTGGCCGACCAGGCCGAACACCTCTACAGCCGGACAAAGCTCCGCAACGAGGCCATCGCGACCACCAGGGAGGCCGCCTTGCGCACCGTCGGCGAAGCGGCAGCGGCTGACCAATCGGTTCGTGCGACCGTGGACGCGGGCGGCATGCTAACCAACCTCGTCCTCACACCAGCAGCCCTGAAGCTGAGTCCCGCCGACCTCGCCGACCAGGTCGTCATGATCGCGCAGGATGCCGCCGCGAAAGCTCGTGGGACTGTCCGGCATCTCTATGCCGACCTGGAGAGCGAAGGAATCGTCCGCGAGTCGCCCCTGCTGCTTCCTGAACCCCAACCACACGCTGTTACTCGCCCACGCCATTTCGTGGATGAGCAGGACCGCACGGCTTCCGTGCTCCGAGCGGAGGACTGGTGAGGGAGAAACGGGCCTTGACCAGCGTACTTGCCTGCGTAGCCATCCTGCTCGGCGGCTGCTCAGAACCCGGCGACGAAACGCCTCAGACAACAGCCGAGACGGCTCGGCCGAAGAACCCACTCTTGGAGGATCGCGGCATCCGGCCGGTTCGGATGGCAACCGGCCAGGCGCTGACCTGGGTGGCACCGGAGACGGCATCCCAGATCCTGTGCCAGACCTTGGACAAGGAGCAGTGGAAGGATCTGCTCGGCGGTGAGGTGGGGCGGTTGGCAGGCGGGGCACCGTCCGCGGGTTGCGTCATCACGAGTGCGGCCAGCTCCGTGACTGTGGAGTTGTTCCAGGCCCACGAGGCGCTCGATCCTGAGTTCACTGTCGGTGGCAGACCCGCGGCCAATGATCGCGCGCAGATAAGGGTCGCGCTGACCGACGATGCACTCGCGCCCACGCTGAACAAGGGCGCCCGAAGCGTGCTCACGATCACCGTCAACCAACCCCCGGATCTGGACACGGCAGCCACGCGCGAGTTGCAGACCCGGGTGCTGACTGAGTTGGTACCGCCCCTGGCGGAGCGGAGTGAGGCGGTACCCGTCCTCGATGACCTGGGCACGGTGGCCTATGTCAGCACGCCGCTAGCCCCCGGCGGTGAAATCGTCGACCTGCCGACACCGATCCAGGCGCTGCAACTGTGCACGGTCCTCCGCGAACGCCTTGGCCTCACGCGGAGATCACCCGAAGCGGACAAGATCACCAGTGACTGCGAGGTCAGCCTGCCGGACGGCGACAACGTGACGGCCTACCTGCGCCACACGAATCATCGCGACGAGTATCCGGAGCACATCGCCAGCCGACCCGCTCGCCGATTGAAGCTCGAAAGCGGAACAGAGTCGATCACGGTACTGCTCCGCGACGGCGCTGAAGTTGGGCTGACGGTGACCGCACCGGACGCGGCGAGCATCGCTGAACAGCTGGTCCCCATTCTGCTGGGTTGACCCAAAGCATGATCACCGGCAGCCGCCGAAGTCCGATCGCTCCGCGACCCGCGCGTGTCCGCGTGTCTACATCGCGTCAAGCGGCTATCGACTTGAATCGACCAGGAATCGCAGACTGGCGGCATCGAGCATGGGTCCGATACCGCCGTCTGCTCCCTGCTACTCGAGGACCAGATCCGCTGCTTCGGCCAGTTCCGCCGCGGTCATCCGCTGTTCAGCGGCCGCGCAGCCGGACTCGTTGAACCGAACTCCTTCGGCGATCAGGATCTCGCGCGGATCATCCGTCCTTTGTGGATCTGGCCACCGGAATTCCGGGGAGATGACACCTCGAAGTTTCAACACCCGATACGCGTTGGGCACTGTAACGCTTGCCAGGCGCGCGCCTACGGCGACCTGATGCGAGCCGATGACTTCAGCGACATCGGAATAGCTGGTCCACCGACCTGCGGGAATTGATGCGAGCACTCGTCCCATCAGCAACCACTGCGGTTCGACGGGGGTAGCCGATGCTGATTCCACCGGGCCGGGCCAGATCCGCGTGATGCGCGCCGCAAGGGCGCGTCCTCGGTCGTGGATCTCGTCCCGGCCCCACCTGCCCTGGGCCGCGATTTCCCGGTTCATCGCGATGCCGCTGTCAGTCAACAGCCGCTTCTTCACACCGAACTCGTCGTTCCTCAGCTCGGAGTTATACGCGGTAAGGGTCAGGTTGCCGAGCGTCTGCACCAGTGAGGCGTGAAGTTCCTCAGGCGTCTGACCGTTGTCGACATCTGCGGCGAGCATCGTCAGCCAGCCTTCCGTGGGCGACTGCGGCAGGACGTGTTCGATCGTCAGTTTCGCTTCGTCGAAATTGACCGGCTCGCCATGGCTGTAGTCCTCTTCCAACGAGCGAAGGACAAACGTCCGCTGCGGGCCTCGACCGCGCCAATAGAACGGATTCGCCAGAACGGAGTCGACGAGGAACTGGTCCGTCGGGAACTTCTTGCGCTTCCCCGAAAGGATCTTGGCGATGGCGTCCGCGGTCGGGACCTGCGTGCCGAGATCCTTGACCAGCGACATCAGCACGCGATTACTACCGGCGCTGGCGGTACCGACGATCATCCGCCGGACGAGATAGCTCTCCACGACCCGCAAAGCATCGGACGCCTCGTCGGCGGTGAGTTCACCCGCGTCACAAGCAAGAAGCACGTGCAACGCGATCGGATGGACGACCGTGGCACCCCATCGGTCCAACCGATCGAGCGCTCGGCGCAAAATGGCCGCTGGTTCGGTCGATGGTTGCAGGATTCGTTTGAACAGCCTGGCCTTGTGATGCAACTGGGTGATCCAACTCTCCAGTTCGGCCTCAGTCGTCAGTCGGTCGAGCCTGATCTGCTGTGACCGGTAAATCGACTCCTGGGTCGCCCTGTCATCACCCGCCAGTACCAGATCGAGCCACACGAGCTGAGCGAGTTCCTTGTCCGCCAGCAGTTTCTGCAACGGCAGCCACTGGTGCGTGTATACGGCGTCGCCGCGTTCGGGGAGCCGCATGAACAGGTAGTTACGCAGAAGGTCAGCCTGAGTCAGCGGCTGCCCCTTGTAGTTCAGCGACTCGAAGATTCGATGGACGTTGTCGTCCTTGTGGGCGGAGATCTCGACCAACCCGAGCCTGCCCGCGACGACCTGCTCGATGCGCCTGATGTCGTGCTCGTCGTCAGGATCGTCGATCGTCTGCAGCATGCCGAGGAAGTACCGATACGCCTTGCCGATGCGGTCCTCGCCGCCAGCGTCGGGATACCGTTCTACCAAAGCGATCCACGAAGCGCGGTCCTCCTGGGTGGGCAGCAGCCGATAGCGAAGATTGCCTTCTTCGTACTTGTTGACCAGGTAGTGTTCGTGGATCTTGTCTGCGAGCCGCTGGTCGGTGTCGCGCACGTGATCGCGGATCGCGCAAAGCAGCAGGCTCAGCGTCGTAAGTCGCTGCTGACCGTCCACGACGAGCCACACCTGCACCCCGGACGGCGTGTTCATCTGGTTCGGTGCGATGACAACGGATCCAAGGAAGTGTGTCACCGAGTCGTCGGCGTCGGCCAAGTCGACGATGTCGTCCCACAACTGCGCGATCGGATCCTTGTCCTCATCCTTCCTCCAGCTGTATCGACGCTGGTAGAGCGGGACGAGGTACTGCTTCTCGCCCTGTAGGAACTTCTGGACCGTCGTCTCAGTCGCCTTCATGCGGTTCCTTACCCCTTGGTCGCTTTCTGTGGTGTCACGCCACGTAGCGCGGTGCCATCGCTTCCATCTGCTCGATGACCAACTTGATGGCGGCGGGCTGCTTGTCGGGCGGGTACTTGTGCCGCACGAGCAGGCGTTTGATTGATGATCGCAGCTTGGCGCGCACGTCATCGCGGACGGTCCAGTCGGTTTTGACGTCGCGCCGCATGACAGCGAGCAGGTCGCGCGCGATCTGGGCCAGGACGTCCTCGCCCTGGATCTCGACCGCGGACTCGTTGGTACTGACCGCGTCGTAGAAGGCCAGTTCATCCTCCGACAGCGGCGGCGTGAACTTCTTGCCCCGATTGCCTTCCGCCGCTACCTCCCGCGCCATGGCGACAAGCTCGGCGATGACCTCAGCCGACGTCAGCTGCTGATTGGTGTACTTGCGCATCAGCTCGGTGATCCGTTCCGAGAACGCGCGCTGGCGCACAAGGTTGTTCCTGGTGGCCTTATCTGACTCTTCGACCAACAACGCGCGCAACGCCTCAATGGCCAGGTGCGGGTTGGAGGCAGACTGAGCTTTGGCCAGGTAGTCGGGTCCGAGATCGTTCAGCGACGGTTTCGCCAGACCGGCGGCGTCGTAGATATCGATGATCTCACCAGTCACCGTGGAGGACGCCACGAGCGCGGCGAGCATCCGCTGGATCTCCTCCGGCACCGGCTTACCTTCAGCCTGGCGCTCCGCGGCATCGAACTTGCCCATCCACACACGCACTTCTTCGTAGAACCTGGCCTCGGAGCGCAGATGGCCCAGAGTCTCGTTGCCGCAGCAGAGCGCCCAGGCCCGCGCCAACTGGTTGGCCAGCTTGCGGAACCTCGCGTTAAGAGTTTCCTGGCCTTCTGAGACCTGATTCCCCGGGGTTCGCGGCGAGCGAATGTATTCGGTGAGGCCCACGGCGGCGCGAATCCAGCTCTTCGGTCCACCGTCGAGCTTCGATTTCCACTGAAATCCAGCGCAAAGGGCGCGGAGGTTGCCGATGAGCGACTCGGTAAGGACGGCGGCCTCGCTGACGTCCCGACCCACCGGCTTCTCGGCTCGGTCGGTGGCGGTGTACTCGGTCAGGGCCTTGGTGAGGTTGTCTGCCAGTGGTGCGTAGGCGACCAACAGGCCGTCAGGCTTACCTCGGAAGGTGCGATTCACGCGGGCAAGCGTCTGCATGAGCAGTGCGCCCTTAAGCGGCCGGTCAAGGTAGAGAGTGTGCAGCGGTGGCGCGTCGAACCCGGTCAGCATCATGTCCTTGACGATGACGATCTGGAGTTCGTCGTCGTTGTCCTCGTCGCGGAGCCGTTTCTGGATCACCTTGTTCTGCGCGTCGCGCCGAACGTGTTTTGCAACGGGGTCTTTGTCCTGCGCGGAACCGGAGTAGACGACCTTGATCACGCCTTTGTCGATGGCGTCGTTGTGCCACTGCGGCCGGATCTTGATGATCTCCTCGTAGAGCTCAGCGCAGATTTCCCGCGTGCCCCCAACAATGAATGCCCGGCCTGGCATGGAGATGAACTTGCGCATCTCCTCGGACCGAGCCTCCCAGTGCGCGACGATATCCGCTGCCAACGCTTCCAACCGGGCGGGTGCGCCATACACCGCGTTGATCACCGCCACCGACTTCTCGATCTTGGCGCGTTCCACCTCGTCAAGGCCAGTCGTGGCTTCGTCAGCGGCGTTGTCGAGGTCTTCCTCGCTGACGTCGCCAGTCAGCCCGACTTTGATCAGCCGTGGTGCGAAGTACACGGGCACAGTGGCGCCGTCATCGACCGCTCGAGTCAGGTCGTAGATGTCGATGTAGTCGCCGAAGACTTCGCGCGTGTTGCGGTCGTCAAAAGAGATCGGCGTGCCGGTGAAGGCGATCAGAGCGGCGTTGGGCAACGCATCTTGGAGGTGACGAGCGTAGCCATCGAGGTCGTCATAGTGGCTGCGGTGCGCTTCGTCAACCACGACGATGATGTTGCGCCGGTCCGACAGCAAGGGATGGTCCAGTCCAGCGTCTTTCTCCTTCTTGGACAAGCCGAACTTCTGGAGGGTTGTGAAGTAGATCCCGCCCGTCGCGCGGTTGGTCAACTCGTCGCGGAGCTGAGCACGCGTGGTGATCTTGGCCGGTTTCTCCCTGAGCAGCCGGGACCGGTTGAAGGTCTCGAAAAGCTGGCTGTCGAGTTCCGTGCGATCGGTGACCAGGACGATGGTCGGGTTCTTGAGCTTGGACTCCTTGCTCACCAGGTGGGCGTAGAGCTCCATCTCCATCGACTTGCCGGACCCCTGGGTGTGCCAGACGACGCCCGCCTTGCCGTTGCTCTCGACCGCTTGGACTGTGGAAGCGACCGCTTTGGTGACCACGAAGTACTGGTGCGGTTTGGCTACCCGCTTGAGGTAACCGTCGCCGTCCTCGTCGTAGGCGGTGAAGTTGCGCTGGAGTTGGAGGAAGCGCTCAGGGTTGAAGACGCCCTCGATGAGGAACTCGAGTTCCGTTCCCAGATGGACATCGTCGACAACCTCGCCGAACTTGACCGGCTTCCCGTCGTCGTTGACATTCCAGGGCGAGTAGTGGTTGAGCGGCGTGAAGGGTGTTCCGTAGCGGGCGGTGATGCCGTCGCTGATCACCGTGAGGACGGCGAATCGGAACGCCATCGGGAACTCGCGCAGGTAGGTGCCGAGCTGGGCGTGCGCGGCAGCCAAGTCCGCTTTGGCGGCGCTCGCCTTCTTGAGCTCGATGATCGCGATCGGCATGCCATTGAGATAGAGGACGACGTCGAAGCGCCGTTCGGCATCGGCGGATCGGACTGTGACCTGGCTGACAGCAAGGAACTCGTTGTCAGCCTCTTGGTGGCTGATTAATCGGATGGTCGGGTTCTGCTCGATGCCGTCGGAGTCGATGTAGCTGATGCCCCGGTAACCGTCGACGCAGATCTCGTGCAGCCGGAAGTTCTGGGCGATGGCGTCTTGGGAGGTGGGCTGGACGATCTCGGCCAGCGCCTGTTCGAGGTATTCGATGGGCACCAGCGGGTTGAGTTCGCGCATCTTCGTGAGCATCCGACCGGGTAGAACGAGATCCGCCCAGGACTCGCGTCCGTTGTCGGTGCCGGGGGCGATGTCGATGCCCCGCATCGGCTTCCAGTCCTGCTCGCCCAACGTCTCAAGCGCAATCTCCTCCCATTGCGCCTCGCTAACCCCGGTCTGCACCTCCATCACACAACCTCCTCCACAAACGTCTCCGCGTCTTTCACTCGGACCCTTCCCGACATGAGCAGCGGCAGCAACTCGTCCCGCGTATGAGCAAGGACCTTGTTCTCATCCGAAATTGCCCGGAATACCGCAGCGCGGGCATCAATTCTTGACTCGAGTCGCACCATCTCGGACGGCATCTCAAGCGCAAGGGTCTTCAGGTTGCCCATGCTTATTTTCGGCTGCACCGCACCGGTTACGAGGTGCGTAACATTTGCGCGACCGAGAGCGACCCTGAGTGACTCCGTGGAGATTGTTCGACCGGTCAGCACATGCGCATGGTTGTTGACCCATGCAGGACCCCAGACGTACTGGACGACCGGTCTGCCATCCTGGCGAATCACCGTTCCGTCCTCCCCAACGAGCACCAGTCGCTCATCGAACAGCGCCCGATCAACGTAGTCGAGGCGGCCTGCAGCTCCGTAGTACGGCACCGATCCAGACCGACCCTGGCGCTCTCGCGAGGACAACGGGATTCGGCGTCGATTATGAAACGCTGCAAGGTCACCGAGCAGGGTCCTTTTGTTGCCAGCGGTCAGCGCTTCTGCAAACTCAGCTGCGTCAAGTTCGTCCAGCTTGCACAGAAGACGCTCATTGGCCGCAAGCTTGTCGTCAAGTGCCCCCAACACCTCCCCAATCGGCCGCTGCACCGCCAAACTCGGAATCTCGACCTTCCATGCGGGCATGGTGGCCAGCCCGATTCGCGGCACGGTCGCGCCATGAATGGTGTGCCTTGCGATCATGCGCTGAAAGGCTGGACTCAGGTAGAAGTAGAGAAGGAATTTTGGATCGACCACCGATGAATTTGGGCGAAGAAGAGCCATCCGGCGACCCAGACACGCCCGGACACCTTCGGGCATTAGTGCCGCCTCACCAAGTCGCGTCTCATACGAGAACAGAAGGTCCCCTAAACGCGGCGTAACTCTTCGCGTCCATCTCACAAAGTCTTCGTTCGACACATGGTCTGATTCCGATAGATCAAGTCGACCAGCCTTAAGGCTGGCAATGTTGAGGAAGTAGGGACCTTCCGCCAGGCGTTTAGGTGTCGCATGTGGTCCATCGAACAATTCGCCGAGATCCGCGATAGCAAGTCTTGTGATGTCACGCATCGAGACGCTCCGACTGTTCGCGCAAAACCTTCTCCAGCCGCGCCGACTCGTCAAATGCAGCAAACAGTTCCTTAGACAACCGCTCGACCTTCTGGTCGATGGGTTCGCCATCCTCCTCAACATCGGCGGCGCCGACGTACCGACCAGGAGTCAGCGCATAATCCGCTGCCTTGATGTCGGTGAGCGTGACAGATCGGCAAAAGCCGGGGACGTCCTCGTAGGTTAGCCCCTTCCTGGCCGCGGACTTGGTGCCGCGCCATGCATGGAAAGTATCTGCGATCTTGGCGATGTCATCGTCCGTAAAGGCACGCTCCGCGCGGTCGATCATGTAGCCGAGTTCGCGGGCATCGATGAACAGCACCTGACCCGACCGGTCGACAGCACCCCGGGCCCCTGCCTTCTTGTCCTTGGCGAAGAACCAGACGCACACCGGGATCCCTGTGCTCCTGAATAGCTGGGTCGGCAACGCCACCATGCACGACACCATGTCGGCCTCAACGATCTGCGCCCGGATATCGCCTTCGCCATTAGAGTTTGACGACATCGACCCGTTCGCCATCACCACGCCGGCACTGCCGCCTGGGGCCAGCTTCGACAAAATATGTTGTATCCATGCGTAGTTCGCATTGTTCGCAGGCGGAACCCCGTACACCCAGCGCGGATCCTCCGCGTTGCGCGCCCAGTCCTTGATATTGAACGGCGGGTTCGCCATCACGTAGTCCATCTTCACCCCCGCGTGCTGGTCGCGGGCGAACGTGTCGCCCCAGCTCCCGCCGAGGCCGTTGTTGTCGATCCCGTGGATGGCGAGGTTCATCTTCGCCATCCGCCAGGTCTCCTCAACATTCTCCTGCCCATAGATCGCGACGTTCTTGGGATCGCCGTCATGCTCGTATATGAACTTCTCTGACTGCACGAACATGCCGCCCGACCCACAACACGGGTCATAGATCCGTCCGCTCGACGGTTCCAGTACCTCAACGATCACCCGAACCACACTCGGCGGCGTGAAGAACTCGCCGCCCCGCTTGCCCTCCGCGCGGGCGAAGTTGCCGAGGAAGTACTCGTAGACCTCACCCATCAGGTCCCGGGCCCGATGTTCACCCTGACGGCTGAACCGTGCGCTGTTGAACAGGTCCATCAGCTCGCCGAGCCTGCGCTGGTCGATGTTGGCCTTGTTGTACAGACGCGGCAGCGTGCCCTCCAAGGACGAGTTCGCCTTCATCACCGCGGTCATCGCGTCGTCGATGAGCTGGCCGATGGTCGTCTGGACCTCGCTGCCGACCGCCTCCTTGCCTTTCGCGTTCTCCGCGAGGAACTTCCAGCGGGCCTCCGGCGGAACCACGAACACGCCGTACCCCTGGTATTCCTCGGGGTTGTCGATCAGCTCGGCGATCTGCTCGTCGTCCATCCCTTCGGCGGCGAGTTCCTCGCGGATCGCGTCCTGACGTTCATCAAAGGCATCGGAGACGTACTTCAGGAACACCAGGCCGAGAATGACGTCCTTGTACTGGTTGGCCGACAGCGAACCCCGCAGCTTGTCGGCCGCCTTCCAAAGGGTGTCCTTCAGCTCCTTCATCGTCGACGGCGCCGTCGGCTCCTGCTTCTTGCGGGGTGGCATCCTCGTGATCCTTCCTACTTCTCTTCATCAGTCCTGAGGGTCACAGCGCCATCGGCGACCCCATTGATCATGACCGTGACCAGGTTGCGCACGGCATCCAGCCGTTGGCGCACTGACGCCTCGTGCTCGGCGGCAGCGGTGATCACCTTGTCGAGTTGATCGGCCTCGGCCCGGTCGAGTATCGGCAGGCTCCATGCCTGCCACTCGTCGACTTCGGCGGGCAAGTGGTTGATGATCGCAGCCGCCGCGTTTGGCCCGATGCCCGCGGTCGGGCTCAGCCGGAGAATCTTCGACGGCGAAGCCACCAGCGAACCGCCGCGTGCGTCCACTAAAGCCCTCGGGCGCGGCCGGTCGACGAACACCACGTCTCCTGGCTCGGTCCGGACAGCGCGCGGGTAGAGCCTGAGAGCGTCGAATGGGTCAAGTTTGAATCCCTCGGCATCTCTGTCGGCACAGAGCACGGCGACCGTGCCCAACGGGTCGGCATGTGTCGGGTCAATTCGGCTGCCGCGCCGCACCGACACGTGCCGCTCGTTCTTCAGCTCGCTCAGCGACCTTCTTCGCACCACC
>Ga0247823_10000889_pt1 | contig 25260 bp, 25 predicted proteins | sample 13C_PalmiticAcid_2_FD_192426 | JGI IMG/M metagenome (GOLD analysis project Ga0247823, IMG submission 192426) | Soil microbial communities from agricultural site in Penn Yan, New York, United States - 13C_PalmiticAcid_Day30 | ecosystem: Environmental > Terrestrial > Soil > Agricultural land... | reverse complement strand
GGGCATGTCGGCCACGCACCTTGATAGTGGGGGGGAGTATACGTGACCCACCCCCGCACATGAAGCCCCGCTTGTCCGTGAACGGAAGACCATAGTTGCGACCAAAGGGCCCAACTATGGTCAATCCGGGAGGACCAAACTATGGTCCACGACCGTTGACAGGCGCTGCTATAGAGCTCGGGATCGCGGGGTCAGTCCTCTTGGCGGGTTCAGGCGGTGATACCGAAGCTGCCTCCGATTGAGAGGTAATTGGACTCAGCTGACGGCGCCTGCCCGACCTGACAAAGTGTCGCAGGCCTCAGATGTGCTTTCGGCCATAGTTGAAGATCTACTGCGGCCTTACGTTAACGGCCTACTCCGCCGACGGTCGGAGTGACGCGCTTCTGACTCCTGACTAATCGCTCCGCTCGTTGAATACGGACGCGCTCTTTCAATGCCATGAACGCCAGGGGCAGGAATATTGGGATGGTGACGAGCAGGGCGATGAAGGGCGATGTCCCGTGCCAAACGCCAAAGACGCTTAGCAGTAACGGGCTGCAGGCCAATGTGTACATGACCATGTAACGACCCAGATAACCCAGCTTCCGCGCTCTACGCCGCCAGGCCAAATGGTACGGCGCTTTGAACTGCAAAGAATCGTGAGGAGTAATGGTCCGGAGGTGTTCCAAGTACTCGAAACCAAGTGAGTAGTCGTTGATGGCCTGGGACGGATTCTCCAGGTCCCACAAATATTTGAGCGTCCGGTATTCGAGCGTGGAATTTCCAGTCAGCGCATGACAGCCGCGCTGCTTCAGAAATTCTGAGTCTGAGGCTACTGTTCGCAGGTCACCCATGAATTCGCGCGCGAAACGATAGTCCTCGCGCAGTTGACTGCGTCTGGCCTTAAGCAGTCCCAGGATCGTTACCCATGCTGTGATGCCGCCAAAGCCTATTGCGGCAAGCTTTGCTGCTACCTCAACGTCCATCCGTTCTCCTACTACCGTTCGGATTCCTCAAGCTCCCCGCCTGACGATTGATGGTAGGTCTAGGCGACCTGACCACGCCAACGAGAATAATCCAGATCTCAGCGAGGCAGTGTTTGAGGATGGGGGACTGAGTCTCTAGCCGGCCGAATGTCCGATGCGCGCCCGCGGCAGGAGTAGACTTGTCCAATTGGGCCGCTAGGGTCGCGGATCAGATATGAGCAGGCAAGTCGATTACAGGCTGTATGACCTGGCACGTTCGGCCATTCTCACGCGCATGTCAGGTCTAAGCCATGAGCAGGAAAAAGCACGCCAGGGCCAAGAAAATGCTCAGGTGGACGAATTTCGGGCAAAGAAGCTGGCGCTGTGGGCGGAGCTGCAAGAGCTTACGCCCCGCGAGCCCAAGATCTGTGCAGCGGTTGTACGCAAATACTCCACCGATATGCTGCGCGCCCAGCGCGTTCTTAACCATTTGAAAAACCTTCAGACGCCCTAGTCCGTTCCGACACGCGCCCGCGGTCGAGACACGGCCGGAATTGCGCAACCTGGTGGGCTCTGAGTGGAGAGTTATACCCCCCGCGGGCTCGTTTCCAAAACAAATGCAACTCACCTAGAATGCTTCCACTTGATCTAGGCCAGCCGTCAAGGGGCCCGTCCTAAGTCGTAACGGGAAGCGGCTATCTTTGGGATGTTAGAGGTCATCTGCGAGGGAGCGCATGGCCCTGGAAAATGCTGCTTCCACTGGCACGGACCCGAAAGCTGCCAAGGCTGCGCTTACTCGCGCCTTGGACGAGCTCATAGCTCACTTTGAGCGCGAATCTCTGGCCCTGCCGCCAACCGATGCAGCGATCAAACAGTGGGCCCATCAGTCGGTCCAACTGGCCCAACAGATTCGGGATGTGCCGTGGCACGGCAAGAGCGCGTTGCTTCGGCGCTTGCAGCGCTTTCAGCTGCAGCTGCGGCAAACCCGGCACGCCAGACGGCGCCTGATTGCCGACCGCACCCTCTGGGAGGGCGTTTACACACCCAACGCGGGCGAAGCGGCCGATGCGCTCCAATTTGCTCGCCATCCGCTGGCTCACGCCATTCAGGGGCTGGTTTCTGCATCTTTGCCCGTGGCGGCGGCACTTCCTGCCGACCCGGTGCTGGACCTTCCCGTTGACCGCGTGGCAGAGCCGCCTGCTGCGGCTGTAGAGCCCATCACGCCGCAGGCTCGCAAGCCCACTTGGCGCAAGCTGTCCCCCACGCCCCGCACCGCAACGCACTCAACCCGCGCCGATCCGGTCATGGCGTTGGAGGCTCGGCTGGCGATCCCGGACAGTCTCGACCGGGCTAGAACGGTCGCCATCGACTGGCTCGCCCGCAAAGGGATAAAAGTCGCCGACGGCGGACAAGACGGCTTCGAATTACGCTCCGCCGATGGCAAGAACACGGCCATAGCGGTGGCGTGGGCAGGGGTGTGGGCCCTGCAGGTGGAGACGGCTGATACCAGCCTGCCGGGCCGGCGTTGGCGCGTAGAGATGGTGTTGGTACAGGCTCAACCTACGCCAGGGGTGGCCATCCGCCTCACGGCGATCTCTCCCGCTGATCAGCCTCCCCCGCCGGTCAGCGTACCGGGCCTGGTCCCAGACCTCATCGCTGAGGTTGGCCTGCTCGACGTAGAGGCCAACGAACAGTGGTTTGCAGCGGCAACGGTCGTAGACAGCATTCCGGCGCTCAAGGCGATGCTGAATTCGCTGGAATCGCCACGCCGCCGGCGCCCTGCAGTGGTGTTGTCCACGTACTACCGGGATGGCCGCCCGGTCACCTTCCTCGACCCGGCAAAGCTCAAGCGCCTGCGAGGGCTCGCCAAGGTCTACGTCATCTCGCGCGAAATGAGCTGGCGCCTGACGGACGCACTAAGTAAGCGCTTTGCCGTTGCTGGCGCCAGCGTGCGCTTGTTCCGCCCCGGCTTTACTGCAGAGGACCCTCCCGAGCTCCACCCCGTGTGGGATCCGGCGACGCTGAAAGCGGAAGGGTTGACGCTCGCCCAGATCGAGCAATACCTGCTTCGTGAGGCCGCCTATGCCTCCTTGCAGGCACGGGATCATGAAGATGCGGTGCCGCCGTTCGATCGCATTCGCGAACACGTCCTGCGTCAGCAGATTAAAGAAGCCAGAGCGATCGCCCAGGCTCAGGCCTCGAATGCTGGGATGCACAGCGAGGAGATCGTGCAGGCACTGCGAAAGCAGTTGGCCGACGAAGAGTCCCTGCGCCAAATGTTTGAGGGCGAAAGTCACACGCTGCATCAACAACTCAATCAGGTCAAGTTCGAACGCGACACGCTTCGGGATGAGCGCGACCAGCTGAAGGCACAAAGCTTTCGGCTGCAAAGCCGAATCAGCACCTTGCAGCAGAGCAACAATGTGCCGGCGCAGGCAGTGCCTTTTCCAAACAGCTGGGACGAACTGGAAAGCTGGTGCGCAGACTACCTGGGCGATGCCGTCGTCGTAACGCCCAAGGCCATCCGTGCCGCGCGCGACTCAGAGTACGAGGACATATCGTTCGCCTACGAAGTGCTGTATTTCCTGGCGTCCACCTACGTACCCTGCCGCCGCGGCGACCTGGATAACGCGACGTTGGAGGCCGAAAAAGCACGCCTTCGCATTACCATCTCCGAAGTCGGCAAGGGCGCAGAAGACCGGCGCTTCAAAGACAGCTACACGACAACGTATCAGAACCGCCGCGTCTTGCTGGACATGCACGTCAAACGCGGGACGGACAAGAACCCGAAGTTCCACTTCCGCCTTTACTTCCACTGGCACGAAGACAAGCGTGTGATCGTCGGTTCTTTTCCCAGTCACCTGGACAACACGTTGACCTGAGCGGCTGGGGACGGCCTCAGCCCTTGCGGTCCTGCTTGAGCCATTCCCGAACCTGTTCGGTGTTCTGCACCAGCACATGCTGACGCGCCGGATCATCTTCCTGCTTGAGCAAAAGCAAATTGAGGTGGCGAAGGGTGTAGAACAGCATGGCCTGTCTGCAGGTGAGCACCAGTTTGCCATCGGTCATGCCGTAGTCGTTCATCACGACCTCTCGTTGACTAGAGGTCAGATCCGGATGCGGCACCAAGATCACGTCGACCTCCGTCTCCCAGCCTTCGTCTAGTCTCGGGTCGATCCTTGGCGCTTCCACCTGAGTGTCGGTCACGATCAATCGCCCAATGGCGAAATCGCGAAAGGTCTGCCGCTGATGACACCAGGCACGTATGTGCCAGCGCAATCCATCAAAGCCCATCGCGTGCGCGCTCAGGACAAGGACTAAAGGCTCGGGCTGCTCCATGGACTGGTACTGGACCGCCATCGCACGCTGGTCGCGAATGGCCTGAACCCAGGTCGCGACCTCGCCAGAGGAAATCTTGCGCGCCGGCGTGGCCACGATACCGGTGGGAGGGACATAGCCCACGAAACTGTCGTCTCGCTCGATGACCCCGCACGCCAACCGGTAAAGCTCGTCCAGATAGTGGGTTGCCGAGGCCTGCCCGAATTGAGGCTCAAACCCCGGCATGGCGATGTAGGCCTTGGCCCGGCCGTCATAGGACATGTTTCCCTCGGCCATGTCCTGGTACAGGCGCAAATCGGCCGAGGCCTGAGGGGAGGACACGCCAAAGAAGGACGTCAAGTCCGTCCGGTTGATCCGCCCGTCGTACTGCAGGCGCAGATCGATAAAGGCCAGGCGACGAGCCTGACCCCAGCGCGGGGTGCTTGAGGGAGTCGTGGGGGCGTCCATCAGTCGACCTTGGTGGGACAGTGAACAGCCTAGCACACTATTAGTTACTTGACGTGTCGTGTAACTTCAATAAACTAAGTTAACTGACCTGATTGACAAAGGGGGTCAGGCGGCGTCGCACGAGGCGGCAACGGCCAGGGGCCCAAAGCCCGCGGCCCCATTGGAGAAACATGTACATGAGTGACAAGACGAGCGGGCTCAAGCCCGGGCAGCCGGCCCCCAAGTCCGGCCAGTACCAGATCAATGGCCCCCGCGGTGGCCAGGGCCCGGAACGGACGGTGGTTCGCAACGAACCGATGCCGCCCACCCCCAAACCGGGGCAGACCTACACCTTGGTGGACCCCACCAAGACCAAGTAAGCGCCAGTCGCGGCCGGCACGTTGTGCCGGTCGCGATGGGGTGCCGTCGGAGGAGAGAGAACGATGAACCATTTGCAGCACTTTAAGTCACCGCTGGCCGAGACCTTGGACGCCTTGCTGGCGGACATCGCCATCCGCGTCCAGCTCAGCGAGACGAACTACAACAAGGCCGTTGCGCGCTTTCACGCGATCCAGGAGTACATCCAGCGCGAGGGCAGCCCGCTGCAGGACCGGGTCACGCTGGTCCACGCCCAGGGCTCGATGGCCATCGGTGCGACCATCTCCTCCAAGCTGGAGAACGATGAGTTCGACATCGACCTCATCGCCACGCTCGATCTGCCGGCCAACACCCTGCCCCATCGCATGCTCGACCTACTGGAGCAGGCCATCGCCGGGGAGCCCGGATCGCGCTATCACGGCAAGACCACGCGGTGTACCCGCTGTATCCAGGTCCAGTATGCCGATGGCATGCACCTGGATGTGACGCCCATGGTGCGCATCGACGCCACGCCGGAAAAGTGGGGCTACATCTATCACGCACCTGAGCGCTATGCGACCGAGCAGGACGCCAAGATCGTCGCCAATCCTTGGGGCTTCGCCAAGCACTTCCTGGAGCACACGCCGAAGGATGCGCTGTTTGAAGCCGCCTTCTTGGCACGCGCGCGTGAGTTCGAGGCCGCACACCTGCTGGTGGAAGCACAGGCCGACGTCGAACCGGTGCCGGCGCAGGAGCCGATGCACGCCAAGTCCATGGCCGTTATCGCGCTGCAGCTGCTCAAGCGCTACCGCAATGTCCGCTATGACCAGCGCGATGGGCGCTGTCCGCCGTCGGTGATGATGGCCAAAGTGGTGGCCGATCATGCCGGCCAGACGGCCACCCTCTCCGAAGAACTGCTGCACCAGGCCGCCCAGCTGCAGCAGGTGCTGTCCGAGGCGCATGGGCGCAGGCAGTTGGCCAACGTGTGCAATCCGACCTGTGAGCCGGATGTCTTTACCGACCGCTGGCCGGGCACGCTGGGCGCGCAACAGCTGTTCATCAACGACCTGGACACCTTCATCGAAAAGCTGGAGGAACTGCGCGGGGACGTGGACCTGGCGCAGATGCAGGCGACGCTGGCAGAACTGTTCGGCGAGCGGGCCACCATCGAGGCCGTCAAGCAGCTCAACGAACGGATGGGCCGCCAGATTGTGGACGGTACCTCGCGCCACGTGCCGGGCAGCGGCCGCATCGTATTGCCGACGGCGGCCGAGGTGGCCGCGCTGGGCGCGGCGCTGGCGCCGGCAGCCGCACGGGCCACGCCCAAGCACACGCACTTTGGCAGCGAGCCGTCGGCATGATGACGATGCGCGAGCAGATCCGCCGCATGCGGGAACAGTTTCCCGCCTTTGAGGTCGTTTTCAATGGCGGATGGGCCGTGACCTGGCAGGGGCCCTTGCGGCCCCTGGCACGCACCTATCTCGTGCGCGTTAGTGCGGTAGAGCCTAGGCAGATTGGCCACATCCAGGTGTTGGGCACGCCGGGCGCCAATGTGACGCTGCTGGCGCCGGAGCTCGAACTGACCAGCCCCTTTGCGCCGGGCGAACCCACGCCCCACCTGTACTGGAACCTCGATGCACCGACGCGATCGGTGCTGTGCCTGTTTGATCCTGCCACCGATGAGTGGTCGCGCGACATGGCATTGGCCGACACGATCATTCCTTGGACCATCGATTGGCTGGCCAGCTATGAAGGTTGGCGCGCTACCGGCGTATGGACCGGGGGCGGACGGCACCCGGGGGGCGCAAAGTGAACGCGGATGCCCAGCCCCGCTCGCGAGGGGCATTGACTCGCCGACGCGTGCAGCAGCCATGGCCTCGGGAGCGCGAGTTCAAGATTCTGTCCATTGATGGCGGCGGCATCAAAGGCATTTACCCGGCCACCGTGCTGGCGCTGCTGGAAGAGCAATACCTGGGCGGCCAGTCCATTGCCGATCACTTTGACCTGATCACCGGCACCTCGACCGGGGGCATCATCGCACTCGGCCTGTCCATGCGCATGCGCGCTCGCGATATGGCCAATCTCTATCTCGACCATGGCCAGCAGATATTTCCGGTGCCACGCTTTGGCGCACTCGGTCGACTTTGGGCAAGCTCCCGCAAGCTGGCTTACCATCGCTACGATCGCGCCGTGCTGGCCAACCTGCTGACGCAGACCTTCGGTGATGCCACCTTCGGCCAGGCACAAAGCAGGCTGTGCATTCCCTCATGCGATGGTCGGTTCGGCGATGTCTATATCTTCAAGACGCCGCACCATCCGGATTTCGTACGCGACGGCGCGCAGCCGATGACCACGGTGGCGCTGGCCACAGCGGCCGCTCCCACGTTTTTTCAGCCCTTGGCGACTGGCGGGTATCGTTTCGTCGATGGCGGCATCTGGGCTAACAATCCCATCATGGTCGGGGTGGTCGATGCGCTGAGCGCCTTCGATGTGGACAGACATCGCGTCCGCGTTCTGAGTTTGGGCTGCGGGGATGAGCCCTATACCGTGAGCGATCGAATGATGCGCTGGGGCGGCATGGTGTCGTGGAAAGATGCCATCGATGGTGCCATCTCCTTCCAATCGCAAAATGCCATTGGTCAGGCCAAGCTCTTGTTGGGCGCTGAACGCGTGATGCGGCTGGTCCCTGATACGCAATCACCTCCCATCGCGTTGGACAACTACGCACGCGCGTCCCAGCTCTTGCCCCAAGCGGCCAGCAGCGCAGTTGCGATCCACGGACCCACCATCGCCCAGACGTTCCTGTAGGCCCATAGCGCTGAAGGTTGCGTATGACTCGCACGGCTGGCGTCGGAAAGCCTTAGGCTGCCCGTCCGGTCGATGCTATTGGCGGCTAATCAATGCGCGCTGCATCTGTAGTGATGGAAACTATTCGCTCGGTGAGTTTGATGTAACTTTGACGCCTATAGTTTTACTCCGGCAGCGCTACGATTCGTTCGAGGTCGGGCGTGATAAGCGCCGTGATGAGATGGACCATGTTCGCGATCTCAACACGTGGTTTCACTGTCTGCGACCCCGGCGCTCCCTGATCTGCCAGCCTCTATTGATGAAACCTTTGGATTCAAGAGGCTTACGCCTTCCAGCTGTCGTAGGGGATGAGAAATCTATGCGAATTCCTCCGTTCTGTGGCGCTACTGGCGCCGCCATCATCTCTGCTGCAAAGCGCGCCAGAAGATTGTCGTTGGTGAGAAGTTCGGCTTCCATGCTGATCGCGGTTGCAAGGATCAGAACGTCGTTTATTGTGTTGCGCTTGTTCTCCTTAGGCTGATATTTGTCCATGAATGAACCGAGAAGATTCATTCCGATACTTGCCACATCCGCTGTGATGGCTACGCACGAGACACCTGTTTCCATAAGGAACCTAAACTTGGCTGTGAGCTTTTTCTGATGCTTCTTGTCGAGATGAGAAATGCTTGCAGAGTAGATCTCAGGGCGCCGCTGATTGATTATCTGCGTGATTGCAACGCTTCCGAATTCGATGTGGGTAGGAGCGTTATTTCCAAACTCAAGAATTAGTTGATCAGTGCGGTGCTTGCCTTGTGCGGCATGGCGCTTTGAATCGAAAATTGAAGAAGCTTGACCCATGACTCCAAGTGACGCGCCCAGATGATTGAATCGAGATGGAAGTATTGGGTAATAGTTGGCCCTACTGAATTCTTTCGATTGAATGAGTAGAAATTCGGAGGCGGTGACTGATGAAATACGAATAAGTTCATTTGGCAGCGCCATAGCGCCTTTGAAGTAGTAAGAAAGAACCTGAGTATCTGTAATCACGAGGCCTTTGTGAAACCTAACGCCAGAATTCAGCCGCGCCGCGAGGCAGCGTCGGATTGAATGAACTGTTAGGCAGCAACCTCATGCCGGCCTGACAGGCGGCCGAGATGCTGCTGCAGTTACTTCAGGAATTGGCTCACGCAATAGCTCATCACGAAGTGAACGAAGTTGTGTGCGGAGGATCTCCGAGATCGGGTGAGTCTCGACCGGATTCTGGACGATCAGTCGAATTGCCTCTGCTGTCCGAAGACGCAACTGATCATCTGAGCGCAAGATTAAATTGATCAAGATCATGTAGAGGCCATGTTGCTCTTGTTGCAATGTCTCAAGTGCAGCCAATCGCTCTTCTATGGAATGCATAGATTTCTCCATTGCTGCCTAACTACCTAATAGCCGAATCCCTTGGTCCGGTTATACGGCTTATCCACAGCGCACCGTATGATGGGCTATCCCCTTGATGCGGCTCGATCTTAGGGTCACTGGGTCTGGCTAACAACCGGATGTGTAATCGGACCCACGGTTGGCGTACCCGGGGTACGCTGCCGTCGTTTCACCACCACTGGAGCGAACCTTATGGGGTGAACAGGGTGCCACCACGCCACCCCCTCTTCGGCTCATGGACCAAGTGTCCGTGGTCTGCCGCCGCCGTCATCTTCGGTCCAATGGGTTGCAGCGAAAGTACCCAAGCGCCAGTCAGAGCTGGCTTGGCAGTTCTTGTTCCTCTCTCGCGTTGTGCGGGCCTGCCCTCAGACCGGTGGCCGACTTCGCTGGCATGTGCCTGAGTCCGGAGTGCAGATGGCATTTAAGAATGCGATACGGCAAGCCGGCATCGTCAAGCACGCCTCGGTTCACCCCCTACGTCATTCGTTTGCCGCTCACTCGGTGGCAGCCGGCACGGACATTCGGACCATCCAATTATTGCTCGCTCACCGGAATCTAAAGACGACCATGATCTACACACATCTGGTGCATTCCGTCCGCAAGACGCTCAGACCTCTTGACCGTCTGCACGTGCCCTGACCTAAAGAGGCGGACATCCTCAGATGTCCGCTTTGGGTCGGTAGCTGCCGTGGCCATTGAGCACCGCAAACCATGCTCAGCGCAATATGAGCTGCGCTGAGCCGGCGCTGTCTGCCCAGAAATGCTGCACTAAACATTCCCGCAAGGAGTAGTAATATCCCTTTGCAGCATCGAATGGCATCGCCCCCTGATCTCCCAGTATGAGTCCACGATCGCAAGCTTCAGCTCCCGGCTGAGCTTATGATCGTCAATGGCTTGGCGCGCAACTCGCTCACGCGTCAGCGAGTCAGCCGTCGAGTGTCCTTCTACGCCAGCCAACCTAGAGACCTTCGCAAAAGCGGCATCGACACGCTGCTGCACCTCCTTTTTTCCAGACCTTGCAAGGCAGGATAGACCGTACCGTCGCCAGTTCGCCGTTCGATAGCGAGCCTCAGCATGCTCACTCAGCCCCAACTCCTGGGCTAGAAGCCACAGGGATGGCAACGGCCGGCTATTGGGAGACTCTATAAGCTCGCTGAGGAGGGCTTCAAACACCTGCGAGCGAACCTTCCTGCTATCAATTCTTAGATCAATAGGCCGGAAGGTCTCCCACATCGACAGGAACGGCTTAGATGAGCCTCCCAGCGGATCATGGAGAGCCTCACGCAACCCGACCCCCTGCAGCGCGCACAGGTTCAGTAGAAGCTCGAAATCCAGCGAAGGTGCATTCGTTGAAGCCGCTACCCTGGCAACTACTCGCCTTGCTTCCTCTGACGCATCATCGGCTAAGAGAACGCCTGTCAGGATGGTAGAGGCCAGGATCGTGAATGCCGAGTCCTCCAATCTCTTTGAGTTTGGATCCCCACAGAACTCCAGGATGCCAAGCATCTGCGAATGTGCCCATGCCTGCTCTGGCGACATCCTTGCCCATTTCCCCTTGCCACCCAGCGACGACCCACAGTGCACACAGTTGCGTCGTGACGGGTAGGACGTCCTTCGACCTTGCACTTGACCGCACCTCTGACATTTCCCGACAAGGATGCAGTCATGTAGCGGGCAGCGGACCACGAGATGGAAGTGCCATGCCAAGAGCTCATAAGAGGTGTCGTGATCCCAGTCATTCAAGCACACTGGGCACCAACGCCTGTCTCGTTGCGCTAGACCTCTTAGGCCACGCTCGGTAACTCTGCCCAAGTTGTATACGGTGCCGCAGTGCAAGCTATCAACGCCGGTCGCTCTCTTGAGATCAGCTATGCGCGATAGGTAGACATAACCAGGCCCACAGATTGCAGAGACCGGCGGCAAACCGCTGCCTTGGCCGACCAACACATCGCATACTCGAATGCCACAAGCCCATGTGAGGCGCGCCAAGTAGTGATCTAACGATTCCACTGCGCTCGTGCCCAGACCACGCAGCTCAAGGGGAGGAAGGGGCGCCCAAGACTTTCTGTTGCTGGTCCCGCTCACTCCCAAAACTCCTTGATCTGAGAAGCTCTCGCCTTAGTGGATCCCGCCGCCATGGCTTTCTCAAACATGTGAATATGGTTCCACATGGTCTCTAGATCATTCTGAGCGTAGATACATCGCTCGACGTGGGACCATGAGACTCCTTTGGCCGACTCCTCGGCGGCAAGCAGCGATGCTCGCTTGAGAAGTTGATCTAACTCGCCGATGGTCCCTCCGGTTGCCGCGAGCATATCCGCATCTGCGCGGAGCAGAGATTTCACGTCGCAGCCTGGGTACCGCGACGCCCTGGAGCGTATCAATGTTGCAAACGCTTGCCGGTCCTGAGGCCGCCTCTCGCTGTAAGGCGGTACCCAGACGACGTCCACCCGACGTCTAAGCTCAGAATGAATTGACCACATCCGCACTACTTCCGGGACACCCGTCATGATGAAGCTGATGTTTACCTCTTCAGCAAAGGACATGAGGTGCAGAGTGTGGTCGGTCGGTTGCTTGTTCGCCCGATTTCTTATGAATGAATTGGCTTGGTCAATCGAGATGACAGAGCAGTCGCGCGCCCGCAACATATGAGCGACCACGTTCCATGTGTCCGACTCGGTAAGCCGTCGTCCCTCTCTAGCAGCCCACCAGTCTCCCGCGCGTGCCAAGTCATCCAACAAGTCTGACGGAAGCGTCGACTTTCCCCGCTCATCATCGAACCAGCGAATGCTTGGCGCTCTCAGTTGTCCGAGCAAAGACTTCGCAAGAGAGAATGAGCTGAAGTAGGACTCCGTAGGCAGCAGAGCACTACACTCGATGGCGGGTATCTTCCCTTTAGGCCAATGCTTTGGGTGGCCATATACCTCACGCATGACAGAGTGCCGCAGCGTGGTCTTGCCAACGCCGCTCGGGCCAATGATGAATATCATTCGGCCTGGCATTAGCTTGTCTAGTGCCTCAACGAGCCGCTTCCTTGGGCCAACGTAATACGGATGAAGGGTAAGCGCCATCGTTCAGCCCTCACTGTCAAAGAGGGGACCATCTAGATCAGGCTTGCGCGTCTTCTCCTTCCTTTTTGCTGGTGCCTTCTTCGGAGAGATCGCATCATCGACCTTAGCCAAGCTGTTCGTCTTGGCTTGCTCAATTCTGTCGTGGAGCTGCTTCCGAAGCAGCCTCTTTACTTCCCTGCTCAGCCTACGCGCTGTCGGCGCGAAACACATATCAAAGATCCTTTCCAAGCGATCCTCGCTCGCCACGCTCTGGACCCTCCGATGGAAGGCCTTGATCCAGCGGCCACCTATCCTCACGTAGAGAATTGCCGGGTCCTCGCAGTCGATACGAGCCTCCTCAACTTTGCGACGCCCCTTTATCTCGGTTTGGAGTTCCATACTTGTATAGACCCCCTCCTCGATCCTGACAGAGCCCCGTTCAGTCAGCTTGACCGCCCTTCCCAAGGGGATTGCGGTAGCGAGGAGGAATGCGTCATCGAGGTCTCGCTTTGCACCCATGCAGCCGAATTGATCCAGGCTCGCTTGCCGCCGCTCAATGGGTGAGAGGTTGTCTCCGCCCGGAGAGTGAGGCATATCCCCATGAACGTACTTCTCGATGAGCTCGTTCACCTCGATGAAGGTCATCCTCGCCGTCTTATGGCTCTTGTGTTTCCCGTCCACCGCTCTACCTCTTCTGTCAGGAAGAGTGCTCCCGAATAGACGGTGCGACACCTGAGTGTTTGCATAGTTGTTGGCTGACTCGGCGAGCTGGTTCCATGCGCTGCCAGCGGTTGGCGAATAGCGTACGGAGATCGTTCCCTCGCAGAACCTTTCCATCCACTTCGACCTATTCTCCGGGCCGCGATCGACGTGGATAGTTCTCGGAAGGAAGCCATGCCGGCGTACGATCTGCCGCATCAGAATCGCTAGGCCCTCCGTTCTGGAGGGACCAAAGATCAAGACAAATGCGAGTGGGTAGCCAGATGAGCCATCTATCGCGATGTAGAAGGTTGCGCAGAGAAGCAGGATTTCGCCGGTTGACCCGTCGACCAATCTCATATCGATCGGCGTGGAATCGATATGGGCGATCTCACCGTAGCCCAACGGGGCTGCGGACGTGTACCTAGGGTCCGTGTTCCTTCGGACACGCTGGAATGAGCGCAAACCCCCAGTCGTGAGTGCATGCCGCTGGGGGTTCTGCTCCCTTATTGCTTTCACCAGCGCCGTGATGCCGGCAACTGGGATGCCAAGTCGCTCACATTCGGTGGCATAGATGTGGCAAGCGTCTCTTTGGCTACTCACCCGTCCTCTGTTCCAATACTCTTCGACAATCTTCACCCTGAGCACAACGTATTGTTCGGGCAACCTCGGCGTCTTGTTGCCAGAGGCGTGATAGCGAGTTAGTTATACAGCAAGGGCAGACTTGCCCGCGCTCCTCGCCTGCCGCACAGCCCTTGCAAGCCGCTTCACAAGTTTGGTCGGCGCAAGATCCAGCCCATTGAGGTACCGATCAACCCTCTCCAGGCGGAGCCTGCCATTCTCCAGATCGATCCGTGATGCAGTCAGTGTTTCATCGCCAAGCTCGCCAAGCGGCTTGAGTCGGTCCGATACTTCGGCGGCAACTGCGTTTGCATAAACCTCAGCTTGGCTCAGCGTCGGAAAAAGATAGAATTTCGACTGATTGCTAATAGAGACTGACCTGCACGGCCCGAATGCGTAGCCCCGCGCCAGCATCAGGAGCGCGACCCTGCCAGTGAAGCCAGCTGATACATTCTGAAGCTCAACGATACTTTGAGGCCGCTTCTGGATGAGACGCGCCGTCGTCTCACAGGCCCGCGTCTCATAGTCGGTGCATGGCAAGCGTTTGGCATCGTAGATCGCGGTCAAGTTCTGCAGATAGATGGCCGGATGTTTCGGCCCCACCCAGACTTTGAACGCGATACCGCGTGCTTTCGCCCACTCTTCGTAGGGTTTGCACGTCCATCCTCCCTCTACTTCGGACCAGTCGGGATGCCCCTCGCCGATCTTCTTATGAAGCCATTCTTCCTGCTTGCACTCAACGAGCTCGACTGACGACCTTCTGAGCACCAGGAAGTCGATGTGAGCTGAGCTTACGTGCAATCGTCCATCGGACCTCTCCCTGATTACCTCTACACATAGCACCTGTGCGTAGTAGCCAAGGACCTCTGGATCTAGCTCGAGTTCATACGCACACGGGAGCTCACACGTGTGGCTTTCGAGCGTTCTCGGACTACCGTTCTTTAAGGAGTCAAACCTGGTTACAACGTTGGTCAACGCGCCAGCGCCTACGCGCCTCTGCCCCGACGCTTTGATCGCTTCCTCCAGGCTTCGTACGTTCTCAGGCGTAAGCCCCGCAGCGGCGTAGATGCCACGGCGCGTCTGCTCATCTGGTCCACCAATCTCCATCTTGTCCACAACGACCTCCCGCCGGCCTAGCCGGCTTAGGGCATAGGGAGCCCGTGCCAAGCGCCGGAAGCGCTTGACAGGGCGTTCAATAAGGGGGAGATTTCGGACCTAGCGATAGTCTGCGAAATCAGAGAGCCCGCTCGGTTGGCCCCGTGCGGGCTTTCTTTTTCCCCGTCGACGGGGAATCTCAGCTCGTGTCCACTCTATCCTCCTGTTTTCCCTTGGCTTTTTGGGCCAGTAACTGGCTCCGTCGTGACGACGGGACGGCGCGGATTGGTGCCAAACGAGCAACCGTGAGCATCAGGCTCTGCGCTGCTCCTGCCGTCGATCCCAGCCTAGTTGCAAAGCTTTCGCTGCCGCACGCAGAATAAATTCACCTGTTCAGGTGCATTTATTCGATGAATAAGGTGCATTCGAAGCGCGTATGGGCACCCCCGGTTGGGCGCGGTCGTCCACCTAAGTCCAGGGTCGATACGTTTCGTGAGCGGGTACTGCGGACGGTGATCTCGCAACTGCCTCGTGATGCACCCAAGTGCCGCTTCGACCAGGAAGCTGTACTCAAAGGCGGCGCGCTTTCTCAAGCTCGTGAGCAGCGTATCTCTGAGTGCCACCCAGTTTTTCAGGCGGCTCGCAGGTGGCCATTCCAATTGCTCGAAGTAAGAACCGTGAGGCACTCACGGTTACGAGCACTAATTGAGACGTACGAGCTTGATCCCGCAGATCTCTTACCTAGTCGTAGGATCGAGCTGCCCGCCGCCAGCGACGGACATGTGATCTTCTTCCCCGACCGGGCGCCGGATACGCTACTTCGCAGAGGAGATCTGTATGGATACTTGGCACTTCTAACACAGTTTCGACTGTCGCTTCTTCAAGGTGATACCACTACACAATGGATCACCGCGCGGTACCTAGTTCGCTCTATCTCCGGCGCGTGTCTTCACACTGCGATTAGACCGCATGCGCGCACGCTTATTGTTCTCACGATGCGCATCCTATCGCTGCTTCCCCACCCTTGTGTCCCGGTGAGGATTGATCGACACAACTTGTGTGAGCTAATTCGTTCTGGCGAAGCTTACAGAGACCGCTCCATTGATCCGCTTGTTCACTACTCGGTCCAGGCCTGCCAAGCCGAGCAGGCGACGCTGCTTTGGCCGCGCCTATCTCGACTTTAGCTGAACCAACCAAGTTATGCCTTCGGGCAACGAAAACGCGCACGCTCGGTCACACTACGCATCACGGACAGAGCGTATGCCTTAGTGCCGAGTGGAGCTATGAGGGCGCGGTAGCGGTCGGAAGATCACTCAAGCCGGCAACCTCATGCTTGCTTCAATCAATGCAAGCGTTACAGCTCTCAACTCGGGCGCCAAGAACCTGGTCGCCTCAGTTTGCTCTACCTTCCCTATAGCTTGCTTTCCATCAGCCGCGGTGAATGTCACTGCATGAATAACCTCATTTCGAAGACGGTTTGCAGGCCTTCCATAATTGCGAACCCAATCCACTTGATCCGTTCGACCACTGCTGCTCGCTTGTCTCTCAAGGTCAGCGATGGCCTGCCCAAGCGTTCTCTCGAAAGGCGCTATCGACGGTGCTCCCGTGTGCCTTTCAATTGAGTCGCGAACCCCAGCATGAAGCCGTGCTGCAGCCCATGCAACGCGCCCAAGCTCCACGAGAAGGTCAGGATCTGTGGGCATCGAGTCGACGTAACTGTCAGGCACTGAAGTCATGCCGCGAACGCTACACCATCTTCAAGGGTGGCGGGCGCATGAAAAGCTCTTTACTGTCAAAGAGCTTTTCGCCAAGACAGTGCGACACGTCCATCGCCCCAGTGCCATACGGCTGGCGACTCCTTGACGCTGTGGTCGGGCATCAAACGTCTGCGAGCGCTTTGCGCAGTTGATCTGCGATATCCCGCCGATTCAAGAAATGGGTGAAACCTTCCTTGTCGAGCAACTCGTAGGTCATTGAGCCGCACATCATACTAATCCGGCCGTAGCCAGGAGCACGCGGAATCGCAGTTCCCGTTCCGGGCGCGCTGTGTTTCGCGAGATTCATCCGGAAGAGTTCGACCATCCGGAAAATTGGCTCTAGTCGCTCCCATGCACGATCGATCAAGTTCCGATAATCTGCGTCGATCTTATACTGCTCTAGCTGCTTGCGGCGGAAATGTGCAGCGAGATTCACCTCGTCCGCTGACGGCATGCTAGCAAGCTTTAGATCGATACCCCCGTTGTCGTAGAGCTTCTTAAGCTGATATCGACGGTCCCGCCAAAGGCGCAGCACTTCATAAAGGCCGTAGACCCACATCTGAGATAGCGCCGAAACTGTCAATGCCGACTGCATCGGTGTCCTTTCGATCTCCATGTACTCAGCCAGCAGTTCGAGTTCATGCTGGGTCACGACCATATCTACCAGGCCGACGTTCATGGCCTGCATGCCAAGCCACATGTCGTCGTCAAAGAGCGGCAGCTGGCGCAGGCGCGACGTGATGACGCTGAAGTCGAGCTCGTCCCAGCCTTGATAGCCGGGGCCGTAATGGTCGTCGTTGTCGTCTTCTGCTTCGCTCATGACTGGCGGGAACTTTCTTGCTATCCCCTCACCTTAATGATCCGCTGGCCGCTCCTCAAGGTGCACCCGAGTCGATACGCCACGCTCTTCATGACCGGGCTTGAACACACTGTTAGCCCGCTTCCGGCACAAGCCCGGCACCTACTGTATCGAGCTCCTGCATGAGAGCGTGGGCTGCAATGGAAATGTCCTCCTTCCCGATGTACTCAGGGATGCTTTGACCTCGGGACAAAAACGGCGTGGCCTCGTCGAAGTCATGGGCAAGCCAATTACGACGGTCTTTGAAGGCACGGACCTTGCCAAATAGCTCCGCGTCCTTTGGGGCATCCCGCTCTATAGCACCAACAACATTGCCCAGATCGGCGGTACCCAGCGTCTCTGCTCAAGAGACGCATGACGTGGCTGAGCGTCCGTACAGGTCCCGCGTTGGACGAGCAAAGCATCTAACGGAATAGCTGTCACGTTCAAGAAGGAACGCTCCGCCGCGCAAAGTAGGAATTTTCTTATGCACCAAGTGGGCACGTGTCTCGCGTCCGCCTCCATTCTGGCGAGCTTATAGAATGCGTTCAGCAGCTGTCTGTCCGCAAATACCGCCACGACCTCAGGACGACCCTATGTAGATCTCAGCTAGGATATGTGTCCCAGCCCGGGGGCATTGGGCTGCATAGATTGGACACATGGGGATGAGGTCATGATGGAGAACGTCGAAGAGGATCAGATAGACGCGGCCAGGTTTGCCAAGCACGTTCAGGAGATGTGGCAAGCGAAGACGAAACAAGATCGTATAGATGCATTTCGTGTTGCGATATTTCTGCTCTACGAACAAGGAATGAACTTGCAGGACCTCCACCCGTACGACTCGGAGGCCGGAGTTCAGAACCACGCATTTGACGATCACGGCGTAGGGCCCCTGATTAGCCGCATGGAGCGCGCTCGCGATAGGCTTGGGTTGCGACCAAACTCTGGGATATCACTTCCGAGCGCGACTCCTTATAAGCTCGAAGGCGTCGAAAGATTCGTGGCACGTGAGTTCACCCATGAAAAGTTCCTTTCGCGTATCGACTATCTAGTAGAACAGCTAGCCACTTCCGCAGCCATAAGCCCCAGCAATCTACGCGCCGAAAGATTTGTGAGCAAGTTTGTTGGCTCTTGGGTGGGTCGGGAGCCTGACGATGTCATTGACCTGAACTCTACGTCCACAGGCGAGGTGACGTTAGAGTTCGCGCCAGATAAGCGCTGCTTTTCTGTCGAGCTAGATGACGTGTTCGCGTTCGAAGTTCTAATGCGCGTTCATTCTCGCGGATTGACCTATGAGTTTGAGAACGTGAGATCTCAACAAGATCTACAGCGATTTGGGATCGTCGTGGCGTCTCGCTCGGCGGGGCGCATTCCGCCATCCGAGGCGGGTGTTCCGTCCACCCTCCTGGCGGCATCGTGGCTAGCTTCGAACGCAGACCACAGACAGCGCGCCGCTATACTTCTCAACCTTCGCGAGGCCCAAAGTGCAGCATACAGAGAGGTGCGCAGGAGGATTCTCGCAAGCGGCATGGTCCGTGGCGTTGTAGAACTTCCTAATCGCGCAAGTACCGATGGCCGGTCGCTCCTCTTGCTTCTTGGACATCCGTCTTTCGCTGGAGATTCAGAAGAGACAGTCTTTCTCGATGGTCGAGCGCTGGACGGCCTTCAAGACGAGAGCCTGGATGCGCTTGCGGCCTTCAGTAGCATTCCGTTCCGCCACAACATGGCAGAGAACGAGTACGGCCATAGGATCACTGAACGTCTAAGCGAGAGCTTGGTCTCGCGAGCAATGAGCATGTTCTCTTCTAGTCGCAGGCAGGTAGACGGCTTTTACTGTCGTGCCAATGTGCGATCAGATGTCCCCGCACAGTTTTCCTTAGTGCCGGCCGCGTGGGTACCGAAACGGGAAGACAATGTTGTCACCTCGAAGCTAGACCCCGAGCCAATCCACGCCCTTCTTGATGGAGCGCTCGCCTCAAGCACCTACGTCATTGGCGACAACGGCGCTGGAAAGAGCTTCCTTCTTCGCGACCTAATTGGTCATTGTTTGAACAGGGGACGCAAGGTTAGATCCATAGCCTCTTCGCACTCTGATCGCTTTCCTCGGAGACTTAAGCACCCTGGCTATCGGTATCTTGGTGTGCGCACAGGAACTCAATCTACGAGCATGACGATGCTGAACCGTCACGCTGCACAGTTCGTACACGATATTCACCGTGACCCCGGCAGATTGAGTGTGTGGGCGAAGATCTCCGCAATGCTCGATTTCGAAGGGAAGGAGTTCCTGATGCCCGCATCGGAGGACTCAACATTCATCGAATCAATCAGAGCCTTCGATGAGGTCGAGGGAGACACGGTGCCCAAGGGTTGGAGGCTTGGCTTGCAAAGACGGGCGCGCGGCACCATCACTCCATTCGACCACCTGAGTGCGGGCGAGCAGCAGGTGCTTCTATTGACTGTGAAGCTCGTCGCGGAGTCGGACGACGACGTGGTATTCCTGATTGACGAGCCAGAGACGAGCCTGCATGTTTCATGGCAGCGAACTTTGCCCAGGATCTTTACAGAGATACGAGATAGTTTCGGCTCTAGCTTCGTTGTCGCTACACATTCGCCGGTTCTGATCTCTTCGGCGACCTCGGAGCTTGATGCGCGATTCTCCGCGCAAGGCGGGCTTCTAGAGAGGCTTTCGCTTGAGGGATCAAATAGCGTTGAGCGCATACTATTCGAGGGATTCGACACCTACACCGACAGCAACAGAGAGGTCCATGAACGATGCGCCGAACTCGTTGCCGCATCCGTCGGGGCAGCAAACCGCGGTCATACCGACAAAGTTCAGGAAGCCATTGAGGAGCTACATTCCATGCAGAGGACCATCCAAAAGTCCGTACTTAGTCTCGGGCTTGAGCGAACGGCGCCTCATCAGGATCTCGTAGAGAACGCCATTACTGTTCTTGAGAAGCTCGTCACTAAGAGTGGTCGACTGGAGGTTTCAGATGCGTCACCTCGTTGATCAAGAGCTTGCCTTTGGGACGGATGTTCTCGCAACAGCCGAAGCCAAAGTCTTCTTTAGAAGATGGCGAAAGCGCGATTGGAAACAGAGAAAGGCGTGGACAAAGGTCCGGAAGGACAAATACGTAATCGGCGACAAGGAGATTCTAGGCAGCGCCCTCATTAGCGGTATTCGGCGGCACTTGCTCGAGATACAGCGAAACCTTTGCTGCTACTGCCAGCGAGAATTGCAGGGTATTGCTTACGCGAGACCAGTTGAGCACATCCTTTCAAAAAAGGACTATCCGCAGTACGCCTTTCATTATCGGAACCTTGCGGTTTCTTGCTTTGATTGCAACTTAAAGAAGAGCCACCACAACTGGACTAAGTGGCCAAAGGGGCGACGTCGGTATGTTTCCGCGCGTCGGTGTAAGGAGTTTTTTCACCCCAGGTACCACTCCTATGACGAACATATCCATTTCATACGAATGCGCACCAATGGCGCGTCAATCAGCGCCTATGTTGGCGTAACAAGGCAAGGGAGAAACCTATGCACGAACCTCCTAGCCGATTCTGCTCGGCGTGAAGTTGCGTTGACCGCAAACCCCCGCTTGGAGGCCGCGCTCTTTAGCTTGCGTGCTGATGTTCAAATGCTTGAGAACAGCGCTCTGAATCAGGATCTGGAGAGGTTTCTAGAGAAGCTTGAGGGCATGGTTCTCGCGACTGGCGCCGGCATACCTTAGAACCATTGGAAGGTGAGCGCCTCTTAGCAGACACTTTCGTAGCTCTTGCCTAGTGTTAGCGCACCGCTAGTCTCAACCTTGGCAACACTATCCCGGCTCGTCGCCGGTAGCGCGCGCGTCACAGTGCCACGATTGGCGCGCAGCGAAACATTGACTTGGCTCAAGCCTCTCGGGACCTCTAGAGCCGCTTCTACATGCATTTACTAACACATTAGAAATGCGTGCCGATGAGCGGCTGGCCTATACCTTCTCCTTTGTCGTTCACCAGTCAAAGACCAGCAGAAGGATGGATCATGTTTACTCGCGCAGCAGTAATTTCCATTCTCGTAATCTTAGGAACACCAGCATCCAGCGCCCAGACAGACGCCCTGTGCGACGACACGGAGGTGAGAGAGATGCTGAGGGACGGCTCGACAGCCTCAGAAGTTGCCGAAGAATGCGACATGAGCCTTGATCTTGTTCATTACATCCGAAGCAAATCTCGAGGGCAGACAGATCCTGCCACAGATCCCGATCCCGAGATCAACATTGAGCCAAGTCACCATCGACTCTCCCCTGGGCAGCCGGTAGGCGAGTGCGGTTGCTGGGGATTTGTACCCTTTAACCACCGCCAACCCCATCCACATTGCGCAAGCGGCTACGCGACCGCACAGCAGTGCCCGGCCATGTGTCCTGCTGGTGGTTACATGTGGAGAGGCGTGTGCCTGTGAGGTACCTAAGTAAAAGGCTCGTAGCTGCCATTCCTCTGATAGCCGCGGCAGCGGTCACCCCAGCGGCGGCGCCCATCTCGCCGCCCGAGGCTAATGCTTGCCTCTTTGCGACCAACGTAGGAGGCCGCGCTGTCAGCGCTTGCGTCGCGCGAGATCCGTTGGGCATTGGACTTGATAAAAGCGTGAAGACCGCCTCAAGTTTGCTCCGCATAGATCATGCGCGCATAACTTTCATTGGATGCAAGAACTCACCTTACCTAGTTTGGGAGCTTGACGAAGCAGATTCTTATGCCCTGCGCTATCCCGATACTAAAGATCAGGCTCATATCGGGCCGATTGTCCATGAGTTGGCTCATCTACATCAGTTCAAGCTTCATGATGGACTCAGTGGATTGCGTCGTGCGCATCCCGACTCAAGGCGGATTGAGCTAGCGGCGGACTTTATGGCCGGGGTCATCTTCCAGAAGATGACCAGCGTTGATTCATCCGCATACCTACACGGACTTTCGGTGATGGGGTTGTACCGTGAGGAGAATTTTCATGCTCATGGAAGTCCGGAAGAAAGAACTGCTGCATTCCGTCGCGGCCTTCACTTCAAATTCTCAGATGATGTTACCAATCTCGACCAAGCATCGCTCTATTTTCATGAAGATGTCTACGATGAGATCACAGCTAACTAGAGATCTAGTTGCTGTCACCATCCTATTTATGAGCGGCACACATACCTTGCTCGCTCAAACTCTCAACAGGCTTAACTCCTGCAGCGACCTCTCTAGAATCCAACTATGGATAGAAAAGGAGGCGGCGAGCTCCTCTTGCAAGAGGCCGCATGGAACAATCGATAGAACTATAGAGAGCCGCAGTAGAACAATCTATCCAGCACAGAGGCTCTGCTTTGCCGACCCACCGGACACCAATGTTCTTGACGGATTCTCTTGCGTTGTCGCGAGCGGAGAAGGCCAGAGGTCGCTAACTTGCTACAGAGAAATCTCATCGACCTCAATAGAGCAGTACAAATCCAACTACAAGGAACTACAACAGAGCGTCTCAAGGTACTTGTCTGAGGCCTCTGAATGCAAAGTATCGAGTGGAGACGTTTCAATTGACCCGGTGATGATGCCTCCCCCATACGTTGCGCTTGTCGCGAGATCTGAGTTCGCGTTTCGCTCTGTCGTTGGCGTGCGCGGAGGTAAAGAGACAAGCTCGATCATTCATGGGTTCACAACGTTGGATCCAACGGTACCCGGCTCAAGACTCGGAGGACTCGAGTTCCTAACGTTTCACTCGGCTGGAAGGTCTTTTGATATCTACAAGGGCGAGATTAGCCGCTTCGGAAACATAACCGTGCACGAGTCTGACGGCGGTGAGTTCGCAGAGACGTTCACCAAGCAGTTCCCTCGGCAAGTCCCTGTCCAAGTCGCTATAAGGAGTTTTGACCTAAAGAGACGCCCACTATCAGGCGGAGCAACTGAAGAAGATAGGAAAATTCCAGCCCGCATGAGGAAAGCCGTCTCGAGATTCATCAGGCTTGAGGGACTCAGAAAGGTCACTGACGATCAATTCAAAGCCGTAGCAGGAGATGCTCCCGAAGAACTCTTGAGAAGATTTCAGGGCAACCTGCCCTACGGACTTCGAGACCCCTTGAAAGACGCATTTGAGCAGGAGTTCTCAATGTTCGTTGACGACAGCCCAAGCTCTTGTCCTGGCAACGGAGCGTTAGTTTTTATGGTGTCCAGTAGCCACCGCAAGGAGCGGACCCTTGATTTGGGAGACATGGAGATCATGGGAATGTCTTTAGGTGAATGTGCTCGCTCCACCTCAGGGAGACGATTCTTTCGCTCGATTATTACTAAATCCGTATCCATCGCTCGCGATGAGATTAGCAACTAGCCTGTTAACGGAGTACTTGAATGGAAGCCGAAGTCACTTTCTCAAGACGCACTCTGCTTAAGGCCTTCTGCGCGTTTCCGGCTTTCGCTGTTTCAATAGAGCCGAGCTTCGCCCAGGAGCAGTCGTATGCAGACCAAACAGAAGCGGATGAGTGGATGCAAGCTGTTATGGGGCCTGCTGCAGTCAGCGGCGCACTCCATGTAATGCGATTCGCAGATGCCTTCTACGCAACCACGGAGCCAATACGGTGGACCTCGGACAACGCCAAGTCAGGCTTGACGTCCGTGGATGTGCCGCGCGGCTTTGTTACGGACTTCGCCAGTGTTCCGAGAGTCTTCTGGTCGCTCTTCCCGCGTGACGGCTCTTACACCTACCCCGCCATCGTCCATGACTACCTCTACTGGCAGCAAAGCACGTCGAGAGAGGATGCGGATCAGATCTTTGACCTCATGATGAAAGAGTTTAAGGTTCCGCGAGTCACTAGAGAGGCAGTCTATCTCGCAGTACGGTCGGGCGGATCTTCAGCGTGGAACGGGAACTCTCGAGCTAAGGCTGGAGGCGAGCGAAGGATTGTGAGCCGGCTTCCAACCGATCCTTTGGTGCGCTGGCGAGACTGGAAGAAAAGTGAGTCCGCATACAATTAGCGCAGCCTGCGAACAACGCAGCTTTTGGGTGAGGTCATAAGAAATCCCATTCGACCACTGGGCTGTGATTCCCACACCTTAGGGCCAAGGGGTGTGTAGCAGGCTAGGTTCCGCTCTCAGGTGAACCTAGCTATGCCACATGCGCAGATCAACAACATCGACGTGCGAAATTTCGGCAAGCTGTTGCTATGTTTCCGTTGCACTGCCATGCCGGACCCGACCAATCCCGTTTCGGTCGTTGACTTGTGATCGAGGCAAGGAGATGGTGGCGCACCGCCGCTTGGGTCTGCCCGGTCGATCAGGTGACATTGCTTTGGCCGCGCCTAGCTCGAATTTAGCTGTATCAATCAGATTGTAGTGAGTCGACTCTCTCTTACCCGCCTCCATTTTCTGCTATGCGCACCAGCCAGCGAATGCGAAAGCGCTAGGAAGAGTTGGACAACGCAGCGAGGCGGGACCTTCTAACTACTCAGATCCGTTCGCTGTACAGCACCGATCTTGCAGAAGTGCTCAGCACTAGTTTTCTGAGGATGGTGGAAAAAGCCATGCTGAACTCACCCGCGTGGATAGCAATCGTATCCAGGCAACCACGACTCCTTCTCGGGCAAATGCGTATAAAGATCTGTTGATCGAAGAGTTCATCGCTGGCTCCTATCGCGCCCTTGAATACTCTAGCCCAGCAAGCGGCGCCTGCACCCCTTCTCTAGCCGTCAGAGGCCCTATAGGGACCAACTATGGTCGCGCACAGAGGCATAGTCGGTGCCCTTGGGGGCTGCAATGGGCCTAACTATGCCCAACCAAACGGGCCCAACTTTGGACTTCTGATCATCCGCGGATATCGCTACGTCGCTGCGCAGCAGGCAGGCCCGCAGCAGGCCTTCTCAGGGGCGGCGGCGGCATCGTCCTGCCGTGAGACGGCAAGCGAGGTCGCAACAGGCGTGGCC